>OKCK01000046.1_pt1 | contig 64098 bp, 57 predicted proteins | sample 1614961 | NCBI WGS metagenome assembly OKCK01 (sample SAMN04436984, study PRJEB24849) | human gut metagenome | biome: human gut; feature: NICU; material: stool | host: Homo sapiens | place: USA: Saint Louis, MO | collected 2010-07-31
GGGTGTTGGGGGCGCGGCGGCGAGCGCCCCCAACCCGGTCGCGTTCGCCGGTGACAAATGAAGCGCACCGCAGCCCAAAGCGAACGGAACCCTTCCACCCTACAAACGAGGCCCCCGCTGCCAGAAGCGAACGGAACGATTCTACAAAACACAAAAAGCCCCCCGCTGCCAAAGCGAACAGCTCCCCTTCCCCCAAAAACCAAAAAAAAAAGCGCGGACAAGCCGCGCAAAAGGATAACACAAACCATTAAATCGCTATTTTCAGGAAGCTTTGCGGCCGTACACCAGCCACGTCACCACCACACAAACAATATAAAACACAAGGAAGACTTTCATCGCGCCAGCCGGAGAACCGGTCAGCTCCAGCGACGTACCAAACGCTTTCGGGATAAAGAACCCGCCGATGGCGCCAATCGCCGAAATAAAGCCCAGCGCCGCCGCCGTGTCGGTCGCTGATTCACGAATCGCCTGCTCCTCGCTGCCCCCGGCCGCTTTAACGCGATCCATCGTCAGCTTGCGGAAAATCACCGAAATCATCTGGAAGGTGGAACCACTTCCCAGCCCGGCGGTTAAAAACAGCATCAGGAATACGGCGAAGAAAGCGATAAAACTGCCGCCCTGACCTGCCGTCGGTAAAGTGGTAAACAACAGCGCGCTAAAAATCGCCATCAATATGAAGTTCACCAGCGTCACCCGGATACCGCCAAGTCTGTCGGACAGCGCCCCGCCCGCAGAACGCGCCAGTGCGCCAATCAGCGGCCCAAAAAACGCGAAGTGCAGGATATTCACGTCCGGGAACTGGGTTTTGGTCAACATCGCGAACCCGGCGGAAAACCCGATAAACGATCCAAAAGTCGCCAGGTACAAAAAGCTCATGATCCACAAATGCGCGCGCTTCAGTACCGGTAACTGCGAACGCAGCGAGGCTTTCGATGAAGCCAGGTCGTTCATGCCAAACCAGGCGGCAAGAGTGAAAATTGCCAGCAGCGGCACCCAAATCCAGGCGGCGTTTTCCAGATACAGCGTGGAACCATCGGGTTGAACCGCCCCGGTGCTGCCAAAGAACGCAAAAATCGACATGGAGATCGCAAGCGGCGCCAGTAACTGCATCACGCTCACGCCAAGGTTACCGAAACCGCCGTTAATGCCGAGCGCGCCGCCCTGCTTCTGCTTCGGAAAGAAAAAGCTGATATTCGCCATACTGGAGGCGAAGTTAGCGCCCGCAAAACCGCACAGCAGAGAAATAATAATAAAGGTGCTAAACGGCGTGGTGCTGTCCTGCACCGCAAAACCCAGCCACAGGCACGGAATAATCAGGATCCCGGTACTCAGCGCGGTCCAGCGACGCCCGCCAAACAGCGGTACCATAAACGCATAAGGCACCCGCAGCAGCGCGCCGGAGACCGAAGGCAGCGCCGTCAGCATAAACAGTTGATCGGTAGTGAAATTAAAACCCACTTTATTCAGATTCACCGCCACCGCGCTGAAAATCATCCATACGCAAAACGCTAACAGCAGGCATGGAACGGAAATCCATAAATTACGACGCGCGACAGCATGCCCGGTCTGTTGCCAGAACGCGGCATCTTCAGGTCGCCAGTCGGTAATAAGCGGCCCGGTTGTGGAGGTCGGAACGGAGGATTGGCTCATAAATACCTCAGAAACGTGAAATAACTGCCGCCACATTAGGCGTTCGCGCTGCGTGTAAGTTGATGTAAATCAATGGATAAGCGGTCCGTTTGGCAGGCCTGAATTGCCTGTTATCCTTAGTGAGTAGGCAGCAGTATTAAAAAAAGTGTGGTTTTTCACTTTGCTGCGCAGGCTTTACGTCGTCGCGTCCGGATTGCCATACCCATCGGCAATAAAGGAGTACCCCCTTATTGGTATGGGTATACTCCATACTATGTTTGAGAATAACGCCATCCTTACTCTGAACCTGTTTAGGCGACCCGCCAGGAAACTGAACGCCATGTTGAAACGTTTGTGCGCCCCACTGACCCTCGCTAACCAGCTTGCGCTGGTGGTACTGCTGCTTGCTCTGTTGGGATTAGCGGGCATGGCGGTGTCGGCGTGGTTGATTCAGGGCATCCAGGGTAGCGCGCATGCGATTAACAAAGCGGGTTCACTGCGTATGCAAAGCTATCGTCTGCTGGCGGCGGTGCCGCTGAAAAGCGACGACAACGCCCTGCTGCGCGAAATTGAGCAAACGGCCTGGGACCCGGAACTGCAACATATCGCCGACCGCGACGGTGAGCGGCGGCAACTGGACGCGCTGCACGATTACTGGCGCAACCGTCTTGCCCCGGCACTGCTTGAAGCCCACGCCAGCGATGACGTTAAGCCTGCCGTGGCAGAGTTTGTCGGCCAAATCGACGCGCTGGTCAGCGGCTTTGACCGCACCACCGAACAGCGCATTAGCCGGGTGATCGTGATGCACTGGACCATGGCGATCCTCACCACGCTGCTGTTGCTTCTGGCAGTTATCTGGCTTCGCAAACGGCTGCTGCGACCATGGCGGCAATTGATGACGATGGCCAACGCCATCGGGCAACGCAATTTCTCCCACCGGGTGGCGGCTAACGGGCGCGATGAGATGGCAACCCTGGGCCGCGCCCTGAACAGCATGAGCGACGAACTGGCCGACAGCTACGGCGTGCTGGAAGCGCGTGTTAAAGAGAAAACCGCCGGGCTGGAATATAAAAATCAGATCCTGACCTTTCTGTGGGACGCGGGCCGCCGAATGCACAGCCCGCTCCCCTTGTGCGAACGGCTGGCCCCGGCGCTGGCGCGTCTGCAACAGTTGACCGGTCTGCGCGATATCCAGCTGCGGGTGTATGAAACCGGCGATGATGATAACTATCAGGAATTCGCCTGGCAGCCCGATAGCCGTTGTGATGAAAAAGGCTGCACCCTGTGCCCGCGCGAGCGCATCGCCGGCGAGCAAAGCGACGAGACGTTACAGTGGCGGCTCGCTGACGGCATTACCCGTTACGGCCTGCTGCTGGCGCGCCTGCCGGAAGGACAACAGCTTAATCAGGATCAACAGCACCTGATTGATACGCTGGTTGAACAGATCACCGCCTCCCTTGCGCTGGAACGTCAACAGGATCGTCAACAGCAATTAATCGTCATGGAAGAGCGTGCGGCCATCGCCCGCGAACTGCACGACTCCATCGCCCAGTCGCTCTCCTGTATGAAGATGCAGGTCAGTTGCCTGCAAATGCAGGGTGAAAACCTGCCGGAGCAGAGCCGGACGCTGCTGGCGCAAATTCGTAATGAACTCAACAGCTCCTGGCGTCAGTTACGCGAGCTGTTGACCACCTTCCGTTTGCAACTTAACGAGCCGGGTTTACGGCCAGCGCTTGAAGCAAGCTGCCAGGAATTCAGCGCCCGGCTGGGGTTCCCGGTGACGCTGAATTATCATTTGCCGCCGCGCCTGGTCCCGGCGCATCAGGCCATTCACCTGGTGCAAATCGCCCGTGAAGCGTTAAGCAATGCGCTGAAGCACGCGGGCGCGAGCGAAATTAGCGTTACGGCGACCCTGCAAGACAGGCACGTCAGGCTGGTGATTGCCGATAACGGCTGCGGGGTGCCGGAAAACGCCGAGCGCACCAATCACTACGGTTTAATCATTATGCGTGACCGCGCGCAAAGCCTGCGCGGTGACTGTCAGGTCCGGCGACGGGAGTCCGGTGGCACCGAAGTGGTGGTCACCTTTATCCCCGATACGCCCCTTTTATCTGTCCGAGGAGAAGTCCATGAGTACTCAGGAACCGGCAACGATTCTGTTAATTGATGATCATCCCATGCTGCGCACCGGCGTAAAACAGCTGATCAGCATGGCGACGGATATCACCGTCGTCGGCGAAGCCGGAAGCGGCGAACAGGGTATAGAAATGGCGGAATCCCTCGATCCCGATCTGATTCTGCTGGATCTGAACATGCCCGGCATGAACGGTCTGGAAACTCTCGACCGTCTGCGCGAAAAGGCGCTTTCTGGCCGCGTGGTGGTCTTCAGCGTCTCGAATCACGAAGAGGATGTGGTCACGGCGCTGAAACGCGGAGCGGACGGCTATTTGCTGAAAGATATGGAGCCGGAAGAGCTGTTGAAAGCGCTGCATCAGGCCGCCGCCGGGGAGATGGTGTTAAGCGAAGCGTTAACGCCGGTGCTGGCCGCCAGCCTGCGTGCCAACCGCGCAACCTCTGACCGCGACGTCACCCAGTTGACGCCCCGCGAGCGCGATATTCTGAAACATATCGCCCAGGGTCTGCCGAATAAGATGATCGCCCGTCGCCTCGATATCACCGAGAGCACGGTGAAAGTCCATGTGAAACATCTGTTGAAGAAAATGAAGCTCAAATCCCGCGTCGAAGCGGCCGTGTGGGTGCATCAGGAACGTATTTTCTGATCACTCCTCGGGAAGCAGCGGCAAGGCGGGGCTGCTGCCGTTGAACTCTACCGGTGGCGCAAGCTGCAAGGTAATCAGGTTCGAGGTCACGCGCTGCCCTTTGTTATCTTCGACCATGACGGACAACTGCCAGCGGTTTGTCGCACCAGGCTGGCTGTCCCAGGCGGGGATGATGATCGTCCAGCCCTCAACGCTGTCAGGATTGGGCGGCGACGTCAGGCTCAGCGCCTGATTATCCCCCTGCCAGGTGAGCTGCCGGATACCGTGTACGCTATGCACCTGAAGCTTCAGCTCCACGGTTTCGCCAGGGCTGACGGTCCACGGCGGCGTTGCCAGAAAAACCGACAGGGTTTTACGCTGGCGATGTTCCACAACCGGAAGGTTATTGCGCACTACGCCATCGTAGCGGCTGCCACGTAATGAGGTGGCGTTCGCCACTTCACTGGCCGAAAGCTGTTTACTGAGCGGCACGCCAAAGCGGTAATTCACCTTCAGACCAAGGTTATTTTGGCTGACGCCGCTCTCCCCCTGCTTGTGCTGGGCGTCTATCGTCACCAGCGGCACCGGCGTATAGCTCACCCCGACATTGACCGCCAGCGGATCGTGAGTGCCCGTGCCGTTATCAAACAGATCAACCCGATCGCCGAAATAGCGTTCAAAGCTGACCCGGGTATTGATATGCCGGTAAAACGGCAGTCGCGCCTGGGCAGTCAGATCGTAACCCTGCGCAAAACGCTGGGCCTGCACCGCGCTACTGTCGCGCCAGCTGCCGAGGGGCTGATAATAATTGGCGGAAAAGCGCAGATTCTCCCCCCAGGCTTCCGCTCCCACGGCGGCGCGCTGTAAATGGTCGTCAAAGCGGGTGTCGTAAAAGGTGTTATAGCCCAGCAGCCAGTCGCCGGTCCGCCAGCGCTGGCCGAGGCCCACGTTGCCGGTCAGTCCCTCGCTCTGCTGGCTGACGCCCAGCTGGCTCCAGGTTAATCCGGCATCGCGATCGAGCAGAGGCGTAAACAGCGAGCCGCGCGTACCGGTGAATTCGCCTTCATCGTTGACCTGAACATCCACCTCCGCCTGTCCCCATGGCGAGAGCAGCGATTGCGCCTCACGCGCCACGCGATCGCTGATCGCTTCCCGAAACTGGTCGAACGCATAGGCACGCGCCTGCTCGCTGATGCCGAGATTATTGTCGCTCTGGCTGGCCTCGCCGAATGATTTCGCCAGTTCCGCCAGATGTTTCTCGCTGCTATTGGCCGGGGGCGCCATGCCGAGATCCGGCAGATTATCCTGATTATTATCGAAGGGGTTCGCAGCTTGCTGGGTATACCGGCCCTGAACGGCCTGTGCGCCTCCTGTAAAAAGGAAGCCAATCAGCACGGGGGTGAAGAGAGTTTTATACAACGCCATCGGTTAATGATAGCTAAGCTTTACGTCTGACTAAACTGAGAATGGGTAAACCCTTACGGTTTTCGCCGCAGCAGCTTAATTTCCAGATTATCCTCAAACGTAATCACCATACCTGCGCTACGCTTATTACATCCAACCCGTGTGAGATCCCCAGATGAATAAGTCACTGTTTTCAGCGCTCTGTTTGCTGGCAGGGTTATCGCTACCCGTGGCGCAGGCAGACACCCTGTTTATTTTGCAATCGCCGGATTTCGCCGATAACGCCATGATGCAGAAAAAATTCGCCGGTAATGCCAAAGATAACCCCAACTGCACCGGTGAAAACGCCTCTCCGGCGCTGGTCTGGAGCCATCCGCCGTCTGGCACGAAAAGCTTCGCGCTGGTCATGCACGATCCGGAAGGCGCGAAAGGCCAGGGCGTGACCCATCTGGTGGCTTACAACATCCCCTCATCCACCACTGGCTTTGCCGCCAACGCGTTAACAAAAGAGGAAGGCTTTACCGGCGGGAAAAATACCCCCGGCACCACCACCTGGTATGGCCCCTGCCCACCGCCGGGCACTGGCGCTCATCACTATACCTTCACACTGATTGCCACCGATCTGGCGCCTGAACTCAAAGCGGGCATGACCAGAGAGGAACTGCTGGCGCAGCTCAAAGGGCATGCCCTTGCGGCCACCGGCTTAATTGGCCGCTTTGGTCAGTGACGCGGCAATAAGCGCCTGCAGCTCCGGCACACAGGAACCGCACTGAGTGCCGCAGCCTAATTGCTTACCCAGCGCGGCGGGGGTATCGCACCCGCTTGCGATGGCCGCGCAAATCGCCTTTTCGCCAACGCCCATACAACTGCATACCGTTCGCCCGGCTGGCACCGGCGACGCTCCGCCGCCCGCCAGCAACTGATGACGCTGAATCGGATCGCTGACGGGCGCAGTGAACCCGGCCAGAATGGCCGATTCATCCAGCGCCGTCTCATGACGGCTCAGATACAGCGCCAGCTGTAATACGGCTCCCTGCCAGGCCAGCAGATGAACGAACGATTCGCCCCTCGCATACTGCAACTGCCATCCTTCGCGCGCTGCGCGCGTTTCTAACCAGGCGACATCGCAGGACGTTGCCGCCAGTTTCCAGCCTGTGGCCTGCCGCCACCATGCTATCGCAGGGGGAATGTCCGGCGCATGGCGGCTATACAACGTTCCACGCCACGGCGCGTTTACCCGCTGGACCCGCGCCGCCGTCTGCTTGCTTTCCGGCTGGCCGGAATGGGGATCGACGTGAGGTGCCACCAGCGCATTGATCCGGCTCTGGCTGGCGAAATGGTTATTCCAGTGCATCGGCATAAACAGTTCGCCCCGGCGCTGTTCGTCGCTCAGGCTGGCGTAACCCAGCGCCCAACCGCGCGGTGATGACAGCCGTACCAGAGACTGTTCGCTAATGCCCATATGCGCGGCATCGTCGGGATGGATCCGCACCCAGGGCAGCGGTTGATGCTGCATCAGTTTCGGCACCAGGCCGGTTCGCGTCATGGTATGCCACTGATCGCGGATCCGTCCGGTATTCAGCAGCAGTGGATAATGGGCGTCAGTCTCTGCCGCCGTCGGTTGCGGCGTTACGGCTACCAGTTGCGGCCGGCCCGATGGATGCCAGGCCCGTCCCGTGGCTGGCAAGCGTGGTGTGCCCTGCGGGGCATCTTCAGTCACCGGCCACTGGATCGGCAGCAGATTATCCCACTGTTCAGTGTTCAGTGACGCGAGGCCGCTGATGTCGAACGCCCTGCTGCCGTGATTTTCAAAACCGGACAGTCGGGCGTGTTCGCTGAACACCTCCGACGGATGCTGCCAGGCGAACGCCTCGCCAAACCCCAGCCGACAGGCGGTTTGAGCGATGATCCACCAGTCTGGACGCGCGCTGCCTGGCGCAGGCATAAAACTGCGCTGGCGCGAGATGCGCCGCTCTGAATTGGTGACGGTGCCATTTTTCTCACCCCATGCCTGGGCCGGGAAACGAATATCGGCGAACGCCAGGGTATCGCTGTGCGTCGACACCTCCGACACAATCACCAGCGGGCAGCGGCGCAATGCCTCGCGCACCCGGTCGCTGTCGGGCAACGACACCGCCGGGTTGGTGCCCATGATCCACACGGCCTTTACCTCGCCACGGTGGATTGCCTCAAACAACTCCACCGCCATCAGCCCCGGCGTTTCAGCGATGCGCTCACTGCCCCAGAAGCGCCTCAACCGGGCAATGTCCTTGGGATCGAACCCCATATGACAGGCGAGCTGATTGGCCAGCCCTCCCACCTCCCGTCCTCCCATGGCATTTGGCTGTCCGGTCAGCGAAAACGGGCCGCAGCCTTCCCGGCCATATTTCCCGCTCGCCAGGTGGACGTTAATAATGGCGTTACATTTATCGCTACCGCTGGTCGACTGGTTAATGCCCATGGTGTAAAGCGTCACGACGCGGTCGGCGTCGATAAACCCGCCGTAAAAGCGCATTACCTCGTCACAGGATAACTCGCAAAACGCCGCACTCTGTTCCGGCGTCCATTCCCGCGCTGCCGCCAGCGCCGATGCCTGCCCGTCGAAGGTATCCGGTGCAAGTTGGGAGGCAAGACGATTCAACAGCCCGTTAAATAACGCGGCGTCGGTGCCGGGCTTTAGCGCCAGATGCAAGTCGGCGATATCGCAGGTCGCGGTTCTGCGCGGGTCGATCACCACCACTTTCATCTCCGGTCTTTGCGCTTTGGCTGCGGCCAGACGTTGATAGAGCACCGGATGCGTCCAGGCGGCATTCGATCCCACCAGCACCACCATATCGCTGCGTTCAATGTCCTGATAGTTACCCGGCACCACGTCGGCACCGAAGGCGCGTTTATACCCCACTACCGCAGATGACATACACAGCCGGGAGTTGGTGTCGATATTGGCGCTGCCGATGAACCCTTTCATCAGCTTATTGGCGGCATAATAGTCTTCGGTCAACAGTTGGCCGGAGGCGTAAAACGCCACGGCATTGGGGCCATGTTGCGCAATGATCGCCGCCAGCCGTTGCGCGGCGGCGTCCAGCGCGCTGTCCCACCCGGTCTGGCGTCCGTCGACCTCCGGCTCCAGCAGACGGCCCTCTAGGCCCAGGGTTTCGCCCAGCGACGCACCTTTCACGCATAAACGCCCGAAATTCGCCGGATGCGCCGGATCCCCGGCCACGCTGAACGCACCGTCGGGAGTCTGGCTCACGACCACCCCACAGCCGACCCCACAGTAAGGGCATGTCGTCCGGGTTTTCATGATGCCTCCGCACGCAGGATCAGCGCCTGGCTGCTGACCCACACGGTCTCAGCCTCCACTTTTACCGGCCAGGCGCGCACAGCAGGTTGGCTGCTGCCCTGGAAACAACCGTCCCGCAGACGGATTTTCTGTTTGTAGAGCGGTGATATCACCACGGGCTCGCCGGCAACGTCGCCCAACAATCCCCGCGACAGCACATTGGCGTCGCTGTCCGGTTCGCGGTTATCCAGGGCATAGACCGCGTCGTTGAAGCGGAACAGCGCAATTTGCAGATCGCCAAGCCGCGCCCCGATTCCGGCATCGGCCGGAATGTCGTCAAGGCGGCACACTTCCTGCCACAGGCGCGACGGCGGCATGGCAGGCGGCGCTGGCGGGACGCCCACACATTGAGGCTGATCGCGCAACATCTGGCGCTGTACCGCTTCATCCGGCGCATCGCTGTTCACAAAGCTTTTAAACAGTGCCAGACGATCGGGGGTGTTAAGTGTGGTTTGCCATTCGCACTGGTAGCTGTCGATCACCTGAGCCATTTCGCGCTCCAGCTCCCCGGCGATGCCCAGGCTGTCGTGCAGAATCACATCCTGTAAATACGAGAGCCCGCCCTCCAGATTATCCATCCAGGTGCTGGTGCGCTGGAGCCGGTCGGCGGTGCGGATATAGAACATCAGAAAACGGTCCACGGTACGCAACAGCGTGGCGGTATCAAGATCGCTGGCGAACAGATCGGCATGGCGCGGTTTCATCCCGCCGTTGCCGCAGACGTAGAGGTTCCAGCCCTTTTCCGTGGCGATCACGCCCACATCTTTCCCCTGGGCTTCCGCACATTCACGGGTGCAGCCGGAAACCGCCATTTTGATTTTGTGCGGCGCACGCAAACCTTTGTAACGATGCTCCAGTTCCACCGCCAGCCCGGTGGAATCCTGCACCCCGTAGCGGCACCAGGTGGAGCCGACACAGGATTTCACGGTGCGCAGTGATTTACCGTAGGCGTGACCGGTTTCAAATCCGGCATCCACCAGTTCGCGCCAGATCAGCGGCAGTTGTTCCAGCCGGGCGCCAAACAGATCGATACGCTGACCACCGGTGACTTTGCTGTAAAGCTGATAGCGTTTGGCGATATGGCCAATGGCGATCAGACCGTCCGGCGTCACCTCCCCGGCAGGCATTCGCGGCACAATCGAATAGGTGCCGTCTTTCTGGATATTGGCGAAGTAGCGGTCGTTGGTATCCTGCAACGGCAGATGTGCGGGCTTAAGCAGATAGTCGTTCCAGCACGACGCCAGCACCGAGCCCACCAGCGGTTTACAGATCTCGCAACCGTGACCGCGCCCGTAGCGGCTAATCAATTGATTGAAGCTGCGGATATGGTTGACGCGCACCAGGTGGTAAATCTCCTGGCGCGAATACGCAAAGTGCTCGCAGATGTCTTTTTTGACCTCCACACCCTGCTGTTCCAGTTGATGATCCAGCACCTGTTTCACCAGCGCGCTGCATCCGCCACAGCCGGTAGCGGCTTTGGTGCAGGTTTTCAGCGCATCAAGGCTGGCTGCGCCATCGCTCACGGCCTGGCAAATCTGGGATTTGGTCACGTTATGACAGGAGCAGATTTGCGCACTGTCGGGCAACGCCGCCACGCCGAGGCCTTTCGCGCCACCCGGTGAACTGGCGGGGAGGATCAGCGTTTCCGGCTGTGCGGGCAGCGCCATGCCGTTCAGCATCATCTGTAACAGCGTGGCGTAATCACTGCTGTCGCCCACCAGTACGCCACCCAGCAGGCGCTTATTGTCCTCGCTGATAACGATTTTTTTATACGTTTGCGCCGGACCATTGGTCCACTGATAACTCTGTGCGCCGGGCGTCATGCCGTGTGCGTCGCCGAATGAAGCCACCTCTACGCCAAGCAGCTTGAGTTTGGTGCTCATGTCTGCGCCGCTGAAGCGTGCCTCCTCGCCGCTGAGATGGGCCGCCGCCACCCGCGCCATGTGATAGCCCGGCGCGACCAGGCCAAAAATTTTGCCCTGCCACAACGCACACTCCCCGATGGCGCTGATGCGCGGGTCGCTGGTAAGGCAGTGATCGTTAATCACGATGCCGCCACGTTCACCCAGGGTCAGCCCCGCCTGGCGTGCCAGCGCATCCTGCGGGCGGATACCCGCAGAAAACACCACCAGCCCGGTTTCCAGGCTCTCGCCGTCGGCGAAATCCAGCGTCAGCCCGGTTGGCGTGGCGCGAATTTCACGAGTGGATTTACTGGTATGAACGCTGACGCCCAGCGCCGTAATTTTGTTACGCAGCATCGCTGCGCCAGCCGAGTCCAGTTGCACCGCCATCAGGTTCGGCGCGAATTCCACCACGTGGGTGTCCAGCCCCAGCTGTTTCAGGGCGTTGGCGGCTTCAAGACCCAGCAAACCGCCGCCGATCACCACACCGCGCTTCACGGTTTTCGCCCGTTCGCGGATGGCGTCCAGATCGTCAAGCGTACGATACACAAAGCAGCCAGGGAGTTGATGACCCGGAACGGGCGGCACAAACGGCCAGGAGCCGGTCGCCAGCACCAGTCGGTCCCAGCAGGTTTCCCGGCCTTCGACATCGCGTACTACCTGGCGATCGCGGTCGATATCCACAATGCGGCAACCGGTGCGCAGTTCTATGCCGTTTGCGGCGAAGAAATCGGGCTCCGCCAGGGAAAGCGAGTCGGCGCTGCGCCCGGCAAAATATTCTGAGAGATGGACCCGGTCATAAGCGGCATGGCGCTCCTCGCCGAACACGATGATATGGAACTGCTGGTGCAGTCCGGCAGTCACGCATTGCTCAAGAAAATGGTGGCCGACCATGCCGTGACCGATAACCACTAATGTTGATTTGCTCATCTTGTCGCTTCCTGCAGCCAGCGGCTGCGGTGGGTCAATATCGAGAAGCAACCCGGCGTGCGGTGTAACGGGTTGCTGGAAATGGCTCATCAGGCGCGGCGCAGCATCGGCATTTCCCAGCATTAACACCCCGCAGAGTTTGCCGTCGCGCACCAGCAGGCGGCGATAGTGACCGCTTAACGGATCGAAACTGGTCAGCGTCTCACTCTCCGGGGCAGCATTCACCTCCCCGGCGCTGAACAGATCGATACCGGTGACTTTTAAGCGGGTACCGCGTGACTGAAAGTGAAAGTCCTCCTGAGGCTGGCCTGCCAGCCTGGCCGCCAGTACGTCTGCCTGCGCCAGGCACGGGGCGACTAATCCCCACAGCGCACCGTTGACTTCGCAGCATTCACCGATGGCGCTGATGCCGGGCAGCGCGGTTCGCAGTTGGCCGTCCACGACAATGCCCCGGTTACAGGGCACGCCCGCCGCGCTGGCAAGCTGGATATTGGGTTTGATGCCGGTGGCGACAATCACGCGTGAGGCCGGGAGCGAGGCGCCGTCGCAGAGGGTCACCTGGCGGGCATCAATACGAGAGAGCGTGACCCCCAGCCGACAGGTGATCCCACGCGCCTCCAGACGCTGCGCCAGCAGGTGAGCCGCCTGCTCGTCCAGTTGCTGTTCCATCAGCCGGGCCGCCAGATGCACCAGCGTCACCGGGACGCCGCGCCGGGCCAGCGCCGCCGCGGCTTCCACCCCCAGTAAGCCGCCGCCCAGCACCACGGCAGGACCGCTGTGGCGCAGGATCGCCTCCACATCATCCCGGGTCCGGAACGTATGCACATGCGGCTGCTTAACTCCGTCAATCGGCGGAATAAACGGTTGCGAGCCGGTGGCGAACACCAGTTCATCCCAAGCCAGTTGCTGGCGCGTTGTGGTGACGGTACGGCTCGCCACATCCACCGCCAGCACCTTTTCCTGGCTCAGCACGGTGACGCCGTGGGCCTGATACCACTCAAGGGGATGCAGCGTGGTATCGTCAGCGGTTTTTTCCCCACCGAGCACCGGCGAAAGCAGGATGCGGTTATAAGCCACGCCCGGCTCTTCGCCGATAAGCGTTATCGCGAAGCGGGACGGTGCGCGTTGCAGCAACTGATCCACCAGCCGCACAGCCGCCATACCGTTGCCGACAATCACCAGATGCGTCGTCATCGTCCGCCCCTTACGCCGCTTTCGGCTGCTTTTCATACAGAAAATGAAGGATCTTCTGGCGCAACTGGTGATAGTGCGGGTCATCAGCCAGCTGCACCCGGTTACGTGGTCGTGACAACGTCACGTCAAGCACCTCGCCAACGGTAGCCGCCGGGCCGTTGGTCATCATCAGCACCCGGTCGCACAGCAGCACGGCTTCGTCCACGTCATGGGTAATCAGGACGATGGTGGTATTGAGCGCCTGCTGGATACGCATCACCGCATCCTGGAGATGGGCACGGGTTAAGGCATCCAGCGCCCCGAAGGGCTCATCCATCAGCAGGACCTTCGGTTTCATGGCCAGCGCCCGGGCAATACCGATGCGCTGCTTCATCCCACCGGATATTTCGCCGGGGCGTTTATCTTTTGCGTGGCCCATCTGCACCTGATCGAGGTTATGCATGATCCACGCGTCGCGTTCAGCGCGGCTGAGTGTGCGGGCGAAGATATGATCCACCGCCAGCGCCACGTTCTGATAGCAGGTCAGCCACGGCAGCAGCGAATGGTTCTGAAAGACCACGGCGCGCTCGGGGCCCGGCCCGGCGATTTCACGGTTATCGCACAGCAGACCGCCTTCACTCGGCAAGGTGATACCTGCAATCAAATTCAGCAGCGTGGATTTGCCGCAGCCGGAATGACCAATGAGCCCGACGGTTTCGCCGGCGGCAATATCAAAGGTGACATTTTGTAGCGCCAGGAAATCCCCGCCCTGGGTGGCGAAACGCTGGCTGACGTTCTGGACCTGAATAATCGGTTTCATGGTGCGCTCCTTATTTTTCCTGCCAGCTAAAGCGACGCGCCACCAGCAGCAGCGCCTGCTCCAGCATCAGCCCTACCACGCCGATAATGACGATGGCGATGATGATGTTTTCAACGTTGAGGTTGTTCCACTCGTTCCAGATCCAGAACCCGATGCCCAGGCCGCCGGTCAGCATTTCGGCGGCGACGATCACCAGCCAGGCGATGCCGATGGACAGCCGTACCCCGGTTAAAATGGCGGGCAGCACCGCCGGGAACAGGATCCGCCGCATAATGGTCCACTCAGAGAGTTGCAGTACCCGCGCCACGTTGAGGTAGTCGTCGGGGATGCGCCGCACCCCGTCGGCGGTGTTGATCACCATCGGCCAGATCGAGCAGATGAAAATGGTCCAGCTGGAAGCCGGTTCAGCGCGCTGGAACAGCAGCAGCCCGATAGGCAGCCAGGCCAGCGGGCTAACCGGGCGCAGCAGCGCGATCAGCGGGCCGAACATCCGGGCGAAAAACACAAAACGGCCAATCAAAAACCCCATTGGAATGCCCACCAGCGCCGCCAGCCCGAAGCCGATGCCGACACGCTGCAATGAGGCGAGCACATTCCAGCCGATCCCCTGATCGTTCGGCCCTTCGCGGTAGAATGGGGCGGCGAACAGGGTCAGCGCCGAATCCAGCGTGCTGAGCGGGCCGGGAAAACCTTTGCTGTTTATCGACACCAGTTGCCAGGCGACCAGCGCCAGCCCCAGCCCCAGTAAGCCCGGCAGCAAACGCTGCGCCAGGTGCCTGGCGGCGACTTGCAGCGCGGGATGACGCTTGCGCACTTGTACTGGCGGCAGTGTGATAACCTCGGCGACAATCGCCTCTTGCGTGACAACGTCACCTTTAATTTCATGCTGCGCGTGCTGTTTCATGCTTTGCTCCCCTGATGCGAAATATCGAAGCTGGCGGCATAAGACGCGGGGTCGCTGCCATTCCAGATTTTGCCGTCGAGCAGACGGCTGCTGCGCATGGCATCGCCCGGCAGGCTGACGCCGGTTGCGGTTGCGGCCTGTTGATAGATGTCGGTGCGGTTAATACGTTGAGCGATGGCCTGATAATCAGGGTCCTGTTTCATCAATCCCCAGCGGCGGAACTGGGTCAGGAACCAGATGCCGTCCGAGAGCCACGGGTAGTTCACTTCCCCGTCGCGGAAGAACTGCATGCCGTGGCGATCCTGCCAGCGGCGGCCTGCGCCGTTGTCGTACTCGCCCAGCATCCGGCCTGTGAGGTACTGCTCTTTGGTATTGAGGTAGGCGCGTTTGGCCAGCACCCGGGCGGTTTCCCGGCGGTTGTCGTCACTGGCATCTATCCAGCGCGCCGCGTCCAGTACGGCACTGACCAGAGCGCGGGCCGCGTTAGGGTTCTTTTCCACCCAGTCGTTTCGGCAGCCGAGCACTTTTTCCGGGTGATCCGGCCAGATGTCCTGAGTGGTGGCGGCCGTAAAGCCAATACGGTCATTTATCGCCCGGGCGTTCCACGGCTCACCCACGCAAAAGCCCACCATGTTGCCGATGCGCATGTTCATCACCATCTGCGGCGGCGGCACCACCACGGTACGCACATCGGTAAAGGGGTTGATGCCTTCCGAGGCCAGCCAGTAATAGAGCCACATGGCGTGGGTGCCGGTGGGAAAGGTGTGGGCGAAGGTATAGCTGCCGGGTGCCTGCTGGCGCAGATACCCCGGCAGATCGCTGAGCGAGGCGACGCCTTTATCCAGCAGATCGGTGGAGAGCGTAATCGCCTGGCCATTGTTGTTCAGCGTCATCAGGCTCGCCATCGCCTGTTTTTTACCGGCAATACCCAGCTCCAGCCCGTAAACCATGCCGTACAGAATGTGCGCCGCATCCAGTTCGCCATACACCAGTTTGTCGCGCACAGCGGCCCAACTGGCCTCTTTACTGAGATTGAGTTTGATGCCGTACCGGGCGTCGAAGCCTTTAACGGACGCCATGACCAGCGGGGCGCAGTCGGTTAACGGGATAAACCCGACGTTGATCTGCTGACGCTCCGGCTGGTCTGAGCCAGCGGCCCAGATGCTGCTGGCGAAATTCGGCATCATGATGACGCCGCCCAGTGTGGCGCCCGCCTGGATAAAGCGGCGGCGGGATAGGCCTCGTTGTGTGTCGCTCATGGCTCTGCTCCAATAAAAAAAGGCGTCCAACAATGCGTGAACATTGCGGGACGCCTTTGTCCTCAGCGCCGGGAAGCCGCCGTTGGCTTCTCTGCGTTTCGTGTTATGGTCAGTAATGATTTTGCAAATGCTGTGCCAGAAATTCAGGTACCTTTTCGGGTGTTTTAGCGGTTTTTTGTGAGCTGGCGCACCAAAAGCTGACACCGCCTGCCCCGTAGGTGTGCATCTACCGCTTTGGAGTTAGCGTCCATAACGACGCGCTGAGCAACAGCGACCGGGCGATATCGACCATGCGCTGATTCTGGTTCATGGCGAGTTTACGTAACTGCTGCCAGGCAATCTCTTCACTGACGCCCTGATGGTTCATCAGTAATGTTTTGGCTTTATCAATGACGTTGCGCTCTTCCACCGTTTCCTGCAATGAGGTCAGTTCCCGACTGAGTTTTTCCAGTTCGCGGGCCTGCTGGCGCACTAACGGTAACAGGTGGCGCTCGACCGGGGCCGCGTGCGCATGGCTTTGTTCAATCACCCAGGCGGCGAACGCCGCCTCGCTGGCCTGCGGCTCCTGTTCAGTATGTTGTAACGAAAGTCGCGCCGCAGCGGAAAGCGCGTCGATAAGCCGGATCTCGATGAGCCTTAGCGCGTCCAGACGTTCGGTTTGCAGATCAAACCAGCGTGCCGCCAGCTGGGGACTGGTCCGGGCATGGGTGCAGGCTTCACGCCGCATTGTTTCGATATCACGCGTCGGCTCTGCGGTTTCACGAAACAGAGCGGTTTCCGCCGGGCCGGCAAGGGAGAGAAAGGTGGCAAAGCTGTGCTGTTGGGCGTCGATGCGGTCTACCAGCATCTGGCGAAGCGCGGCGCTGAATTCGCCGCGGGCAAACCCCATTGCCCCCACAGCGCGCTCCTGTCCAACCCACTCTTTGCCCTGCATCAGGCTGTACAGCGCGGTCAGCGCCTGGGCCACCTGCGGATCGCTCAGGGCATCGTTGGCGTCAGGAATAATTTCCATCAAAGGCTGAATGGTGCGAATAAAGCGGTCCATCGCCTGTTCCGGCGGAAGGCGACTGGCAGAGATTTCGTCACGCAGTTCGCTTATTCCTTCCAGAAACCAGAGCGCGCAGGCCAGCTTACCCGCCGCATTGCCGCCGATCATGGTGCGGTTGCTGGCAAGCCAGCGCTGAAAATCCTCAAGCGCTTCATCCACCATGGCGGCGCTTTGCTGGCGCTCGGGGCCGAACAACGCGCCACGGGAACAGAGCCAGACGTTAGACGCGCCGCGCTCGCGCTGAAGCGCATGGACCAGTTGACTAATCAGGGTCGCGAAGTCGCCAAGGCTGGCGAGGTGGCGTAACTGTTGCTGTTGATGCCGACGGGTATCGCGAAACCATTCCAGAGCGGTTTGTGGGCGTGGCGCCTGTTGATTCATGTCATACTCCCCTGGTCATTACCGTTTTACGCTATCGAGCGTTACGTTATTCATTTACAAGCAATAACCATGCCCAATCGGCAAAGGAGTCAACGTGCAAAATATCGTGATTATCGCCAACGGTGCAGCTTACGGCAGCGAATCTCTGTTCAACAGCCTGCGGCTGGCCATCGCCCTGCGCGAACAACAGGACGATCTGAGTCTGAAATTGTTTTTAATGTCTGATGCGGTAACCGCGGGAATTCGCGGTCAGAAACCGTCGGAAGGCTACAACATTCAGCAAATGCTTGAGATCCTTACCGCGCAGCAGGTGCCGGTGAAACTCTGTAAGACCTGTGCTGATGGACGTGGCGTATCCGGCCTGCCACTGATTGACGGCGTTGAGATTGGCACGCTGGTGGAACTGGCGCAGTGGACGCTGGCTGCGGATAAAGTGCTGACTTTTTAATGCCCTTCTGCCGCCAGCCTCCGCTTGCGGCAGTTTTCTTTTTAACGCGCTTCACCGGACTGAAGCGAAAGAGTTTGCTGAAAGCGCCAGCTGTTTCCAGATTTTCCCGCCTCGTTTTCCTGTGATCGACCCAAAACCTGCTTCCGGTGAATGCTTTCAGGGCATTTATAACTAAAGTTTAATGATTATGAAATTCGTTGATCAAAGTCATCTCCTGCGCCCTCCCTCTTTGGTGTTATGCATAAGCGTGTTTTGTGAACAACATCACGCAGGGTGGTCTCTTTTTATGGCAGAGGGTAATAAAAATGGCGATGGTGAAAACAAGTTTAACGTTATTCGGTGGGGATACGGTGGTGGTGCGCTGTTCTGATTCATGCCACATTCATTTAATGAGCGCGAAAGGCAAGGCCAGCAGTACGGCGGATATTCTGAGCGTGCAAAATCGTAAGCATGCCTATTTGACCGTACCTTACAGCGGCACCTGGAACGTGCTTATCGACAGTCACAGCCAGTCGCTGGAACACTCGATTAGCTACGTTCCCGCCTGAGTTTATGCAAACCCCGGTTGCCAGTTAGGATCAGGCTGGGGAGCCTGCAATGCGCGAACCGCACTAATCAGTTCATCTAAAGACGGGTCGCGCATGCCCAGTTTGTTGAGTTCCTGCTCCAGTGAAAACAGGTATTGCGCATTAGTGCCAAGCGGCCCGCTGGCGGCGGCAATCATCGGCGCGATAACTGCGGCGCGCGTGTCAGATTCATAGAGTGGATGACGCGGATCCATGATAAACACCAGCGCGTTAACCGTGCGGCCATCGTCCAGCGCCAGTTTGCACCAGGTCGGCAGGTAGCAGCCGGTGATCATTTCACGCTTCCAGAGTAATTCCAGTTCCTGATCCAGTGTGGCTTCCGTCAGTCGATATGCCACGCCGGTGGTGCGCCCACCCTCTTTAAGCGCCAGCATACGACCTGGCTGACAGGCAGTGCCTCGCCCTGCCGTTAATCGCAGGCAAAAAGCGCGGTGCCAGCCTGGCAGGGTGCCAGTGGCCGACTCTTCATACTCCAGCGCCGGGTTCCACATCAACGAACCATAACCAAAAATCCATACCGGGCCGTCGTCAGGTCGACAGGCCAGCGTTGCTGCCAGGGATGCCGCACGCTGTTCAGATGACCACAATAACGATTCCTCAATGGCTCCAAAAGCCGTCTTACAGTCCGCTTTCATTAAGAAATCACGCGTTAACACTTCATACCTCCACCACTGCAATGCTTCCCTGATTACCTCTGATCGCCTTCCAGGCTTTGTTTGCTGCTCATTTCGAAAGCAATTATGGTGAGACGATAGGCAATTAACCGAACGCTGGCAAGAGGTGAAAAATTGATGTGGCGCAGTTTTGGGGGGTTTGCGGGTCGTTTGCGGGGCGCCCGGGCGATGTCGCCCCGCGTTATCAATCAATTAGCGGAAACGTTATTTTTTCTTATGCCATTTTTCATCGTCACCTTTTTCGTAATCATGTTTTACCGCTGCCCATGCCACGCGGTGCGCGGTTTCTTCGCGGCTGGCGTCTCCACGCCGGTCATCAGGATCTTTGTACTGGTCCCAGGCACTGTTAAACGCTTCTTTATAGATATCCTGGGCATGCGCGGGAAGTACGTTGGTGACGTTTTCAGGCAACTCACTCCGGGATTTATACGGCATGCTGACCTCTCTTTTCAGGAATAACAGTAAAGTTTGGGCCAGGGTTGCGGGAAATGCCAGTCAGGGTGATTAATGTCAGATCCTTCTTATTAATGCCTTGTAAGTTAAATGAATTCTTAACAAGACTGATATTTATGGCACATTGATGAAGATATTTCTCACAGGCCGTAAAAGTTCGTAAATATTCCCGGTCAATCGGCGCTTATTTGCTAATTTAATGGCTTTTCTGACAATGACTATAATGAAATTACCTGCTTCTCTGGAGACAATACATGACACAAACCGTACATGAGGCGGTGAAAACCCGCCACAAGGAGACTTCTCTCATTTTCCCGGTGATAGCACTGGCAGTGCTGGCTTTATGGGGTTCCAGCCAGTCGCTGCCAGTGGTCATCGGCATCAATGCGCTGGCGCTGGTCGCTATTCTCAGCAGCGCATTTAGCGTGGTACGCCACGCGGATGTTCTGGCACACCGTTTAGGCGAACCTTATGGTTCGTTAATCCTCAGTCTCTCCGTTGTGATCCTTGAAGTCAGTTTGATCTCCGCGCTGATGGCCACCGGCGATGCCGCCCCTACCCTGATGCGCGATACCCTCTATTCCATCATTATGATCGTCACTGGCGGGCTGGTGGGCTTCGCGCTGTTGTTGGGCGGACGGAAATTCGCCACCCAGCATGTGAACCTGTTCGGCATTAAACAGTATCTTATCGCCCTGTTTCCGCTGGCGGTGATTGTTCTGGTGTTTCCAATGGCGTTGCCCGACGCGAATTTCACCACAGGGCAGTCGGTGTTGGTGGCGCTGATTTCCGCCGCCATGTACGGGGTTTTTCTGGTGATCCAGACCCGTACCCACCAGAGCCTGTTTGTGTACGAGCATGAAGATGAAGGCGATGACGACGACCCGCATCACGGCAAGCCTTCCGCACACAGTAGTTTCTGGCATGCGGCCTGGCTGGTGGTGCATCTGATTGCGGTTATCGCGGTCACCAAGATGAATGCCTATCCGCTGGAATCACTGCTGACGACGCTGAACGCGCCGGTGGCGTTTACCGGCTTCCTGGTGGCGTTGCTGATCCTCTCCCCTGAAGGGCTTGGGGCAATCAAGGCGGTGATGAACAATCAGGTTCAGCGTGCGATGAATCTGTTCTTCGGATCGGTGCTGGCGACCATCTCGCTGACGGTGCCTACTGTTACGCTGATTGCCATTCTTACCGGCAACGACCTGATCTTCGGTCTCGGCGCGCCGGAAATGATTGTGATGCTGGCGTCGTTAGTGCTGTGTCAGATTTCATTTTCTACCGGCCGCACCAATGTGCTGAATGGTACTGCCCATCTGGCGCTGTTCGCCGCTTATCTGATGACCATATTCGCCTGAATCATCGGGTAGCAGACCAAAAAAAACGCCCTGCGGTTTCGCAGGGCGTTTTTGTTATCACAGCGGAAAATTAATTTTCCGTGTTCAGTTCTTCAAAGCTCTTAACCAGATCGTCAATCGCTTTAATCTGCTTGAGGAACGGCTCAAGTTTATCCAGCGGCAGTGCGGACGGGCCGTCGCATTTCGCGTTGGCTGGATCCGGATGCGCTTCGATAAACAGACCGGCGATGCCGACTGCCATCCCCGCACGGGCCAGTTCAGTCACCTGACCGCGACGGCCGCCGGATGCGGCGCCAAACGGGTCACGGCACTGCAGCGCGTGGGTCACGTCGAAAATAACCGGGGAGTTGCCGGAGACTTTCTTCATAACGTTGAAACCGAGCATGTCCACAACCAGGTTGTCATAACCAAAGTTGCTGCCGCGATCGCACAGGATCACCTTGTCATTGCCGCCTTCGATGAATTTATCAACGATATTGCCAATCTGGCCAGGGCTGACGAACTGCGGTTTCTTCACGTTGATGACCGCGCCGGTTTTTGCCATCGCTTCCACCAGGTCGGTTTGACGGGCGAGGAATGCCGGTAACTGGATCACATCGACCACATCAGCCACTGGCTGCGCCTGGGCAGATTCATGCACGTCGGTAATGATTTTCACGCCAAAGGTCTGTTTCAGTTCCTGGAAGATTTTCATCCCTTCTTCCAGACCCGGCCCACGATAGGAGTGAATCGATGAGCGATTCGCCTTATCGAAGGACGCTTTAAAGACATAGGGGATACCGAGTTTGTCAGTAACGGTGACGTAATGCTCACAGATGCGCATCGCCAGATCGCGCGACTCCAGAACGTTCATACCGCCGAAGAGAACGAACGGAAGGTCGTTCGCAACGTTGATATCACCAATACTCACCACTTTTTGTTTCATACGTTCGCCTTATCAGGTGTAAATCAGAAACGTACTGCCATTAATGCAGGGTAATCTGTTTGTGAGAAATCGAATTAATTTGCGCGCGGATCATTTCGCTGATCGGATCTTCCGGGCACTGCTCAACAAAATAGCTGAGGTCGGTGAGCGCCACGTGGTCGCAATCCAGCTGGGCGTAGATCAAGCCGCGATCGCGGATTTCATAAGGGTCTTCCGGATTGAACTGCAACAGCGCTTCACTGGTGCGCAGCGCCAGCAGCATCTGCCGCTCTTCCATCAGCGCCGCTTTGAGCGTGTCGAGCAGCTTACGGATCACCTCGGCGTTCTCAGACTCTTCCAGATCGTCGACATAGAGTTCCGCAACCGGGCTGATATTGCCTTTAAGCCACACTTCCAGCGTGTGTTCATCCAGCGTTTCACCATTGAACGGATTGATTAGCCACATTTCGCCATCCATCCAGTCGGCGCGCAGGATGAGCTGAGTCGGGAAGATCACCGGCATCAGCGGAATATCCAGCTGATCGGCAAGCCACAGCAGAATCGCCCCCAGCGCTACCGCGCTGCCCTGGCGATTTTCCAGCACTTTATCCAGCCACAGCGCATCGGAAAGCTTATAAATGCCTCTGGAGTCCTGAAAGCCCCATTCGCCGTAAAACAGCTCCAGCAATTTTTCCAGCTGGATGTCCTGGTGCAGCCCGCCGCTAATCTCTTCGCGGGCAAGCGCCACCAGCGATTGCAGCTGATTGCGAACTTCCTGTGCGGGGAAGTCGTCGCGGATCAACTGCGATACTAAAATCATGCCGTCGCATAACGGCGCTTTATTAAACTCGAAATCGGCTAACGACTTCATACAAACCCCAATAACGGTATTTTGGTGGTGGCCAGTTTGATAACGATATAGATGACCACCAGTCCCAGCAGAAAGGCTATCCAGCGCACCTGCTGGCTACGCGGGCGACGGCCCAGCGCGATAAAACCTAAAACGATATAGATGATAACGCCAAAAAGTTTTTCAGTCAGCCATGCGCCTTGTGGGGTGAATGGGTAAAAATGGGTGATCAGCACCAGCGCCACGCCCGTACCCAACAGCAGCGTATCGTTGACGTGCGGGACAATCCGCACCCAGCGTTTGGTGGACATGGCTGAACCGCGATATTGCCACCAGTAGCGCAGAATAAACAGGCTAACTGAAAGGAAAGCGGTAAGAATATGCACGTGCTTTAGCGCAAAATAGGTCGCCATGACTTACTCCTGTGATGTTATTTGTCCCATGGTCAGGCGTTCATTACCGCCATAATCCAGACCGGTTTCTACTGCGTTGAATCCTGCTTGTGTAAACAGCGCACGCACCGCCTCGCCCTGCCGCCAGCCGTGCTCCAGCACCAGCCAGCCGCCGGGTTCAAGATAAGCCCGCGCTTCCTGAATCAAAAAATCGATATCGGCAAACCCCGCATCGGGGGCCACCAGCGCCGAGAGTGGTTCAAACCGCACATCACCCTGCGTGAGGTGCTCGTCCTGGCTGTCGATATAAGGGGGGTTACTGACGATAAGCTGAAAACGACGACCCGCCAGTGCGCTAAACCAGTCGCTCTGGAGGATCTCTACATTCGGAATATGCAAATGTTGGGCATTATGCCGCGCCAGCGCGACCGCTTCCGGCACTTTGTCCACTGCCACGACCGCACAATCCGGACGCTCTGACGCCAGCGCCAACGCAATCGCGCCGGTGCCGGTGCCTAAATCGAGGATACGGCAAGGTTCGGCAGGTAAGCGGGTTAAGGCCTGCTCCACCACGCATTCGGTATCCGGGCGGGGGATCAGCGTGGCGGGAGATACCCGCAACGGTAACGACCAAAACTCCCGTTCACCGGTCAGGTAAGCGATGGGCTCACCAACAGCACGCCGCGCCAGCAATTCGTCAAGCTCGGCGAGCTGCGCTTGCGTCAGCACCGTCTCGCCGAATGCCATGATGAATGTGCGGGATTTACCGGTCACCAGGCCCAGCAGGATCTCCGCGTCACGACGCGGCGATTCGCTGCCCACAAGCTGTGCGGCGGCCTGCCGTAACCAGTGCTGGAAATCCATTATTCCTGCTCGGAAAGTGCGGCGAGCTGATCGGCCTGGTATTCCTGCACGATAGGTTCGATCAGCATATCCAGTTTGCCTTCCATCACTTCATCCAGACGGTATACCGTCAGGTTAATGCGGTGATCGGTGACGCGGCCCTGCGGGAAGTTATACGTGCGGTTACGATCGCTGCGATCGCCGCTGCCCAACAGGTTACGCCGGGTAGAGGCTTCCGCCTGCTGACGTTTGGCCATTTCTGCGGCATGAATACGTGCGCCCAGCACCGACAGCGCTTTAGCTTTGTTTTTATGCTGGGAACGTTCGTCCTGGCACTCCACCACAATGCCGGTCGGCAAGTGGGTAATACGGATAGCGGAATCGGTGGTGTTAACGTGCTGACCGCCCGCGCCCGAGGAGCGGAAGGTGTCGATGCGCAAATCCGCCGGATTAATATCCGGTAATTCGGCCTCAGGCAGTTCCGGCATCACCGCCACAGTACAGGCGGAAGTGTGGATACGGCCCTGGGATTCGGTAGCCGGAACGCGCTGGACGCGATGACCGCCGGACTCAAATTTCAGTCGGCCATAGACGCCGTCGCCGCTGATTTTGGCGATCACTTCTTTATAACCACCGTGCTCGCCATCGCTGGCGCTCATGATTTCTACCCGCCAGCGGCGCGATTCGGCGTAACGGCTGTACATGCGGAACAGATCCCCGGCAAACAGCGCGGCTTCATCGCCGCCGGTGCCGGCACGCACTTCAACAAATGCGTTGCGCTCGTCGTCAGGATCTTTAGGCAGCAGCAGAACCTGCAGCTCCTGTTCCAGCTGTTCACTTTTCTGTTTCGCGTCGTTTAATTCTTCCTGCGCCATGTCGCGCATTTCCGGGTCATCCAACAGCACTTGCGCCGTTTCGATGTCTTCCTGAACCTGTTGCCAGAGCAAAAAACAGCGCGATACATCGCTCAACTGTGCGTATTCGCGGGAGAGCGCACGAAAGCGATCCTGATCCGCGATGGTCGCAGCATCGCCAAGCAGGGCCTGAACTTCTTCGTGGCGTTCCTGCAAGGCTTCTAGTTTGGCAACGATAGAAGGCTTCATAGGCGGTGTTTCACCTTATTATATGTATTGTTGTGCTACTCCAGCCCAAGGCTGTTGCGCAGAATATGCAGGCGTTCTTCATCCCCGTTACGGGCAGCCTGCTGGAGAGATTTGGTTGGCGCATGGATCAGCCGGTTGGTTAACTTCCAGGCTAAATCCTGCATGATGGCTTCGGCGTCGCCGCCCTGTTGCAGTGCAGCGATGGCGCGGGCGGTGAGATCGTCACGCACCTGTTCGGCCTGGCTGCGGTATTCACGAATGGTCTCGGTGGCGCCCTGAGCGCGCATCCAGGCCATAAATTCACTGGCTTCCTGCTCAACGATGGTTTCAGCCTGCACGGCAGCGGCCTGACGCTGGGCCAGGTTATGCTGAATAATCGTTTGCAGATCGTCCACGCTGTAGAGATAGGCGTTGGCAAGTTTGCCCACTTCCGGCTCAACATCACGCGGAACGGCGATATCCACCAACAGCATCGGCTGATTGCGGCGGGCTTTTAATGCGCGCTCTACCATGCCTTTACCGATAATCGGCAGCGGGCTGGCGGTGGAACTGATAATGATGTCGGCGTCTTTCAGGCGTTGGTCGATTTCGCTCAGCTCGATGACGTCCGCGCCCACTTCATCCGCCAGGCGCTGGGCGCGCTCGCGGGTGCGGTTGGCGATAATCATCTTCGACACGTTGTGTTCACGCAAATGACGCGCCGCAAGCTCGATGGTTTCCCCCGCGCCGACCAGCAGTACGGTCACTTTCGAGAGGGATTCAAAGATTTGCCGCGCCAGCGTACAGGCGGCGAAAGCCACCGAGACCGCGCTGGCACCGATGTCAGTTTCGGTGCGTACCCGTTTGGCGACGGAGAACGATTTCTGGAACATCCGCTCCAGCTCGCTGGACTGCGTGTGCCCGCGCTGGGAATCCGAAAAGGCTTTTTTGACCTGGCCGAGAATTTGCGGCTCGCCGAGCACCAGTGAATCCAGGCCGCTGGCGACGCGCATTAAATGGCTGACGGCGTCGTTGTCATGGTGCCAGTACAGGCTGTTGCGTACTTCGGCTTCATCAAGCTGATGGTAATCGCACAGCCAGCGCACCAGACGCTCGTGGAGATCGTCCTGCTGCTCAACGCTTAAATAGAGTTCGGTACGGTTACACGTAGATAACACCACCCCGCCCTGCACCATCGGCTGCGCCAGCAGACTTTCCAGCGCCTGGTCGAGCGTTTCCGGCGAAAACGTAACGCGTTCTCGCAGTGAAATCGGGGCCGTTTTATGGTTGATGCCGAGTGCTAAAAGGGTCATGTCAGCGGGAATAGTACCAGCGTTGATAAGGTTGAACTCCGCGCATCATACAGGATGAGCAAGGTCAATAAAAGAGAAGTACCTCTTTTGAATCAATCGGCGAGCCGATCATTTAAGATAACTTGACCGTAGACGCATTTCTCGCTGCCAGCTAGCATGAAAGGTTATCATACACCCCCTTTTCAAGGATTTGCCGCCATATGATTCGTTCCCCGTTCCCGTTAATCCGTCTTTTACCGCTGGCAAGCCTGATCCTGACGGCTTGTGCCGTCACATCGCCTAAAGGGCCGGGAAAAAGCCCCGACTCGCCGCAGTGGCAACAGCATCAGCAACAGGTCGCGAAAATTTCGCAATACCAGACTCGCGGCTCGTTTGCGTATTTGTCCGACAGGCAAAAAGTGTATGCACGCTTTTTCTGGCAGCAAACCGGCCAGGACCGTTATCGCCTGCTGCTGACCAACCCGCTTGGCAGCACCGAGCTGGAACTCAACGCGCAGCCGGGCGTGGTGCAACTGGTTGACAGCAAAGGCCAGCGCTATACCGATACGGATGCCGAAGAGATGATCGGCAAACTCACCGGCATGCCCATTCCGATCAACAGCCTGCGCAAGTGGATTTTAGGTATTCCGGGTGAAGCCACCGATTACAAACTGGATGAAAACTATCGCCTGAAAGAAGTGAATTACAGCCAGAACGGTAAAAACTGGACCGTCACTTACGGCGGCTATGACACCAAAACACAGCCCGCCCTGCCTTCGAATATGGAACTGCGTGAAGGCGATCAGCGCATTAAGTTGAAAATGGATAGCTGGACGGTGAAATAATGCGCCGCTGGCCCTCTCCTGCAAAACTGAATCTGTTTTTGTACATTACCGGCCGTCGTCCTGACGGCTATCACAACCTGCAGACGCTGTTCCAGTTTCTCAACTACGGGGACACCCTGGAAATCGGCACGCGCGACGATAATGAAATTCGGTTGCTGACGCCGGTCGATGGCGTGGCAAACGAGGACAATTTGATCGTGCGCGCCGCGACAATGCTGGCGGCGGCGGCGCGTGATAAGGGGTTTAGCGGCCCGCTGGGCGCGGATATCGCTATCGACAAAGTGTTGCCGATGGGCGGCGGGCTAGGTGGCGGCTCGTCGAATGCCGCGACGGCTATGGTGGCGCTGAATCATCAATGGAACACGGGCTTCAGTGATTCACAGCTGGCGCAGCTCGGCGTTACGCTCGGTGCCGATGTGCCGGTGTTCGTGCGGGGCCACGCTGCATTTGCCGAAGGCGTGGGCGACATTCTCACGTTCGTCGAACCGGCTGAAAAGTGGTATCTGGTGGCGCATCCCGGCGAGAGCATTTCCACACCGGTGATATTCGGCGATCCGGAATTGCCGCGCAATACCCCACATCGCCCGCTGGAAACGTTATTAAAATGTGAATTCAGCAATGATTGCGAGGTTATCGCAAGAAAACGTTTTCGCAAGGTTGATGCCGCGCTTTCCTGGCTGTTAGAATACGCGCCGTCGCGCCTGACTGGCACAGGAGCCTGTGTATTTGCTGAATTTGACACAGAATCCGCTGCCCGACAGGTGCTTAAGCAAGCCCCGGAATGGCTGCATGGCTTTGTCGCAAAGGGTGTTAACCGCTCTCCGCTGCATCAAGCACTCGCTGAGTAGTGCAGGAATTCCGGGCATACTGAGTTATGGTGACAACGTCACCTTGTTCCAGATGTTGCGCCATGCTCTTTAATACACCGCCTGGATGGCGAGTTTCACCTACGTAGATGCCGTCATCCACCACTGGACGCATGCCTGAGGTTCTTCTCGTGCCTGATATGAAGCTTTTTGCTGGTAACGCCACCCCGGAACTAGCACAACGTATTGCCAACCGCCTGTACACTTCCCTCGGCGACGCTGCTGTCGGTCGCTTTAGCGACGGCGAAGTCAGCGTACAGATTAATGAAAATGTACGCGGTGGTGATATTTTCATCATCCAGTCCACCTGTGCTCCCACCAACGACAACCTGATGGAACTGGTTGTGATGGTCGATGCCCTGCGTCGTGCTTCCGCAGGCCGTATCACCGCCGTGATCCCCTACTTTGGCTATGCCCGTCAGGACCGCCGCGTGCGCTCTGCGCGTGTGCCGATCACCGCAAAAGTGGTTGCCGATTTTCTGTCAAGCGTAGGCGTTGACCGCGTTCTGACCGTGGACCTGCACGCAGAACAGATTCAGGGCTTCTTTGATGTGCCGGTAGACAACGTCTTCGGCAGCCCGATTCTGCTCGAAGATATGATCCAGAAAAACCTCGACAATCCTATCGTGGTTTCCCCGGATATCGGCGGCGTGGTGCGTGCTCGCGCTATCGCTAAACTGCTCAACGATACCGACATGGCAATCATCGACAAACGCCGTCCGCGCGCGAACGTCTCTCAGGTGATGCATATCATCGGTGACGTGGCCGACCGTGACTGCGTGATGGTTGACGATATGATCGATACCGGCGGCACCCTGTGCAAAGCAGCGGAAGCGTTGAAAGAGCGCGGCGCGAAACGCGTCTTCGCTTATGCAACCCACCCGATTTTCTCCGGCAACGCAGTGGAAAACATCAAAAACTCCGTCATCGACGAGTTCATTGTATGTGACACCATTCCGCTGGCACCGGAAATCAAAGCGCTGGAAAAAGTGCGTACCCTGACTCTTTCCGGCATGCTGGCAGAAGCGATTCGTCGTATCAGCAACGAAGAATCCATCTCTGCTATGTTCGAACACTAACAGACATGCGTTCAGAAACCCGCTGCGGCGGGTTTTTTTTATCTTGTTAACTATTTGTATGATTAATGCCTCCGTCATCTGACATATAATAAACAGATGATGCGCTCATGGATGAAAACTGTGAAAACGTCTTCAATAGCCCATTTCCTGCCATTTCGCGCCCTGATCGACGCCTGTTGGCGGGAGAAATATACAGCCTCTCGTTTTAGCCGCGATCTGATTGCCGGGATCACCGTCGGGATTATTGCCATCCCGCTGGCGATGGCGCTGGCGATTGGCAGCGGCGTCGCGCCGCAATATGGCCTGTACACCTCCGCCGTGGCAGGGATCGTAATCGCATTAAGCGGGGGGTCGCGCTTTAGCGTATCCGGCCCCACTGCCGCCTTTGTGGTGATCCTCTATCCCGTCGCCCAACAGTTCGGTCTCGCCGGACTCTTAATGGCGACGCTGATTTCCGGCGTGTTTCTGGTGCTGTTCGGCCTTGCACGCTTTGGCCGGCTTATTGAATACATTCCGCTTTCTGTGACGCTGGGCTTTACCTCAGGTATCGGCATTACAATCGCCACCATGCAGATCAAAGACTTTTTAGGTCTGGAGATGGCGCATGTGCCTGAGCACTATCTACAGAAGGTGGGCGCGCTGGCGATGGCGGTGCCGACGCTTAATCCTGGCGATGCCGCCATCGGTATTGTGACGCTGGGCGTGCTGGTATTCTGGCCGCGCTTCGGTATTCGCCTGCCGCCGCATCTGCCTGCACTGCTGGCCGGTTGCGCCGTCATGGGCGTGGTGAACCTGCTGGGCGGCGAGGTTGCCACCATCGGTTCGCGCTTCCACTACGTGCTGGCGGACGGCAGCCAGGGAAGCGGGATTCCGCAACTGCTGCCGCAGCTGATGCTGCCCTGGAATATCCCGGACTCCGGCTTCACCCTGAGCTGGTCGGCCATTCAGGCTCTGCTTCCGGCGGCATTTTCTATGGCAATGCTTGGCGCGATCGAGTCGCTGCTGTGTGCGGTGGTGCTCGACGGGATGACCGGCACCAAGCATAACGCTAACAGCGAGTTGATAGGCCAGGGGCTGGGCAACCTGGTGGCGCCGTTCTTCGGCGGGATTACCGCCACGGCGGCGATTGCCCGTTCCGCCGCCAACGTCCGCGCTGGCGCAACGTCGCCCATTGCCGCGGTGATCCACTCGTTATTAGTCATTATGGCGCTGCTGGTGCTGGCTCCCCTGCTCTCCTGGCTGCCGCTGTCGGCCATGGCGGCCCTGCTGCTGATGGTGGCCTGGAACATGAGCGAAGCCCACAAAGTCATCAGTTTGCTGCGCCACGCGCCGAAAGACGACATTCTGGTGATGCTGCTGTGCATGTCGCTGACGGTACTGTTCGATATGGTGATTGCCATCAGCGTCGGGATCGTGCTGGCCTCGCTGTTGTTTATGCGCCGGGTAGCGCGCATGACGCGTCTTGCGCCGCTCAACGTCACGGTACCGGACGATGTGCTGGCCGTGCGCGTAACCGGTCCGCTGTTTTTCGCGGCAGCCGAAGGGGTGTTTGGCCCGCTGATGCAACAGGCAGAAGGCAAGCGGATCATCGTGATGCAGTGGGATGCGGTGCCGGTGCTGGATGCTGGCGGTCTGGATGCGCTGCAACGCTTTATCGCCCGGTTACCGGACGGTTGCGAGCTGCGTATTTGCCACCTTGAATTCCAGCCGTTACGCACCCTGGCGCGTGCGCAGGTGACGCCCATCCCTGGGCGTCTGGCGTTCTTCCACGATCGTGAGGCGGCCCTCGCCGATTTGTAAGTTACTCTGCTGATGCAGGCCGTTGCGCCTGCATCAGCGCAGCGACCGCCTGTTGCAGCCAGCCCAGCACCGGCGGCGTCATCCAGGTTCCCTTCGCCAGATGCGGCTCGTTAGTCATCGCCACGCGGAATTTCTGATGGGTGCGCGGGTCATGCCCGGCAAACGAGACGAACAGTTCCAGCCAGTGTCGCGCCAGCGCCTGTCCCTCTTCACTTTCCGGTTTCACGCCACGACTGAACGCCTGATGCAGTTTCGCCACCAGCGGCGGCCACTCCATCATGCGATCAAAGTAATGTGCGCGGGTAAAGGCGAGTTCCTCATCCGACAGATAACGGGCATAAATGGCGAGTTTGCTTTCCGCAAACGCATGGGTGATGAAATCGAGAATCTGCGGCGTGATCCCGGTTTTATCCACCATTTGCGGTTCGCTGGCATGCATTTTATTCAGGCGGGTAAGAAAGTCCGGCTTGCCCGCGGTATCACGTTCAAGGGTTTCCATCCAGCGCGTCGCCAGCGCCTGGGCCTGCGGATCGGCAGGCGGAACGCGGCTGTCGATTAACCCTTTCGCCTGCGCCACCATCTCTGCCCACTCCTGTTCCCGGTCGGCATCCTGCTGCGCAAACGGCAGCTCTTTAAGTTCCTGTTGCGTAAACCAGCGGTCGTACATAGTCATTAACTCCAGCGTGGTGAGCCATTCTGAGAGATCCGGTTCCTGCCCGCTTTGCAGCTCGCTCTGCAGCGTGACCAGCCGTTCACGCAGCAGAGCGATACGCGACAGCTTTTCATCGAGCATCGTGAGTTGTCGCCCGATGATATCGTTCAGGGAAACCGATTGATTCTCCAGCGTATCGCGCACGTCGCTCAGGCTGAGTCCCATTTGTGTTAACGCCTGAATGGTGTGCAGACGTTGCACGTCATGGGCGTTGTAGAGACGGTAACCCGCGGCAGTGCGCCCCGACGGCAACAGCAATCCCAGCGATTCATAGTGATGCAAAGTTCGAACGGTGATCCCGGCACGTTTTGCCAGCTCACCCACCTGAATTAACATAGAATTTCCCCTGTTGCGTATCGGTACGGCTCATGCTGAAGCCTTACGCTACGTAAGGGTCAAGAAGAAAGCAAAAAAAACGGCCCCGCATGCGGAGCCGTCTTTTTAAAGAGATCGATTAGCTGTGACGATGTCCGTCGCGGCGGCAGCGCTTATCATAATGACGCACCCACCAGTAACGGTCACAGACCTGTTCATGCCCGCCGACGCGGGCGCCGGCAAGCCAGAGAACGGCCCCGACGAAAATGCTTAATACCGCTCCATGGGCGAAAAATTGCGGCAGGTTGAGCTGAGGAAGCTGATTGAGGATGGAATATGCGACGCCACCTACCATGACAATTAAGCCCAACCCCATAAGAAAGTTACCGAGTAACGAAGCGTTTTTGCGTTTCATTTGTCACCTCCGGAACGAAAGGGTGTGTGGGAATATCCCCATTCCTTGTATGTAAAGTATAGACAACACTTATGAATCTCTGTTGCGTTTGAGATCACATTTAGCGGCCTTAATCACACAAAACTTTACATATAAGCCGCTGAAATGGATGAAATTCTAATGATTCATCTGTGCAATTATTCAACAATAACCGGTTAAATGACCGCCGCTTTGTGATTAGCGCCAGAGCGAAGTAAACTACCCGGCGATTTACGGGCAATTTGGAATAACAACGTGACGATAAAATTGATTGTCGGCCTGGCGAACCCCGGCGCGGAATATGCGGCGACCCGCCATAATGCCGGGGCATGGTATGTGGATTTGCTGGCGGAACGCCTGCGCGCCCCGCTGAAAGAAGAAAGCAAATTTTTTGGCTACACCTCGCGCATTTCGTTTGCGGGCGAAGATGTCCGGCTGCTGGTGCCCACCACGTTTATGAATCTGAGCGGCAAAGCCGTGGCGGCGATGGCCGGATTTTACCGCATTGCACCGGACGAGATTCTGGTGGCGCACGATGAACTGGACTTGCCGCCGGGAGTCGCCAAATTCAAATTAGGCGGCGGGCATGGTGGTCATAACGGTTTGAGAGATATTATCAGCAAGCTTGGTAATAACCCCAATTTCCACCGTTTGCGGGTAGGAATTGGTCATCCGGGCGATAAAAACAAAGTTGTCGGTTTTGTACTGGGCAAACCGCCGGTCTCTGAGCAAAAATTAATTGACGACGCCATAGACGAGGCGGCGCGTTGCACGGAAATTTGGCTCAAAGAAGGGCTAACCAAAGCCACTAACCGGTTGCACGCCTTTAAAGCGCAATAACTGGCTTTTTCTCCCGGCGGGTGGTGAATTACGCCCCGAATGGCGCCTGTTCCATGTATAATAGGCAAAGTTATTTATTTCTCATCATTGAGCTTCTTTTAACTCGATGATAATCAAGCAATTAAGGTGATCTAAACCATGGGATTCAAATGCGGTATCGTCGGCTTGCCGAACGTCGGTAAATCCACTCTGTTCAATGCGCTGACTAAAGCCGGTATTGAAGCGGCTAACTTCCCGTTCTGTACCATTGAGCCGAACACCGGCGTGGTTCCAATGCCCGATCCGCGTCTCGATAAACTGGCTGAAATCGTTAAGCCTCAGCGTATTCTGCCGACCACAATGGAATTCGTGGATATTGCAGGTCTGGTAAAAGGCGCATCCAAAGGCGAAGGTCTTGGCAACCAGTTCCTGACCAACATCCGTGAAACTGAAGCCATCGGCCATGTGGTTCGCTGCTTTGAAAATGACAATATCATTCACGTCGCAGGGAAAGTGGATCCGGCGGAAGATATTGACGTGATCAATACTGAGCTGGCGTTATCTGACCTGGAAACCTGCGAGCGCGCCATTCATCGCGTGCAGAAGAAAGCCAAAGGCGGTGATAAAGACGCCAAAGCCGAACTGGCGGCGCTGGAGAAATGCCTGCCGCATCTGGAAAACGCCGGTATGCTGCGTGCGCTGGATTTAACGGCGGAAGATAAAGCGGCCATCCGCTACCTGAGCTTCCTGACGCTGAAGCCGACCATGTACATCGCCAACGTCAATGAAGACGGTTTCGAGAACAACCCTTACCTGGATAAAGTTCGTGAAATCGCCGAGAAAGAAGGTTCCGTCGTGGTGCCGGTGTGCGCAGCGGTAGAATCCGATATCGCAGAACTCGACGATGCCGATCGCGAAGAGTTTATGGCTGAACTGGGCATTGAAGAGCCCGGCCTGAACCGCGTGATCCGCGCCGGTTATGCCCTGCTGAACCTGCAAACCTATTTCACCGCTGGCGTGAAAGAAGTCCGCGCATGGACCATCCCGGTAGGCGCGACTGCACCGCAGGCGGCCGGTAAAATTCATACCGATTTCGAGAAAGGGTTTATCCGCGCCCAGACCATCGCCTATGAAGACTTTATTGCCTATAAAGGCGAACAAGGCGCGAAAGAAGCGGGCAAGATGCGTGCAGAAGGTAAAGATTACATCGTGAAAGATGGCGATGTGATGAACTTCCTGTTCAACGTCTGACTTATCCGCCTGAACCTCACTGAACCATGATGAACCATCAACAAGTCGCAGCCCATGATTTTCCTAGGCTGCACAAGGGATTGAGGAATGCCGTGTTGCTCATGGCGGTTCAGTAGAGTTTATGGAATTCCAGAAAAACATGGGGTAGGATTCGGGGTATGTGATGTTATGAGTGGGGGTATCCCGCTCGCTAGCAGGATACCCAGATGCCCAAAGACCTTCTCTCTGACGCCAAGATCAGGACAGCCAAGCCCGCAGCCAACCGATACAAACTCGGTGATGGCGGCGGGCTTTTTCTCTCCGTCGAAAAGACGGGTAGCAAGCTCTGGCGCTGGAAATTCCGACTCGACGGAAAAGAGAACCTTTTTGCCATCGGCTCCTACCCCGAAGTAAGCCTTGCTGAAGCCAGAGCGGCCCGAGATGCGGCACGCGAACTCGTCAAGCAAGGAATCAATCCCTCTCAGCACCGGAAAGATGAACGGCAGCGGAACATCAAGGCCGCAGCAACGCGAAAGCATGCAGAGGCACTGGCTCAGGAGTTGTCCTTCGCCAAGGTGTCAGCAGCCTATCTGGCCAAGGTGAAGCCCGACTACACCCCCGGCTCCTATCGGTCGAAGGAATCACGGATCAGAAAGTACCTGTCCCCCAAGCTCGACACGCTCCCGATCACCGAGATCGGTCCCAAGGAAATCCGCCCGATCTTAGAAGCATGCGAAGACCACGGGGCGTGGGCAGGCATCCACGTCAAAGGCGACCTATCGGCAATTTTCCAGTATGCGGTCATCCGCGGGTTGGTCGATTCCAACCCGATTCCGGGCCTTCGCGGCCTGCTGAAAATTCCGGTCAGCAAAAGCAAAGCAGTACTGACCGCAGATCAAATCCGCGCCTTCTACCGCGCTCTTCGCGCCTATCGCGGCTACCCCGAGACGGCTATATGCCTGCGCCTGATCGCATTCACAGCCTGCCGCCCCGGAGAAGCTGCAGATGCCGAGTGGAGCGAGTTCGACATCGAGGCGAAGCTATGGCGGCGGCCTGCGGCAAAGATGAAAGCACGCCGCGACCACGTGTCACCGCTGTCAGAGCAGGCTTTGGAACTGTTGGAAACACTGCGACCAATCACAGGGGCTGGACGCTACCTCTTCCCTCATCGCAGCGGGGAAGGGTTCACGACGCCGAACAGGCTCACTTACGCCATGCGTGACATGAAACTCGGAGAGCGCACAACACCTCACTGCTGGCGTACCACTTTCTCGACGTGGGCCAATGAACAGGGTTTCAGGCCGGATGCCATTGAGCGGCAACTGGCACATGTCGAAAGCAACAAGGTGCGAGCCACTTACAACAAGGCCCTGCTGCTGAATGAGCGGCGCGAGATCATGCAGGCATGGGCCGATTATCTGAGTGCTGCTGATGGCATCAAGAGCGCAGACGATGATGGGAAATGACGATGCGCGGTTCCTTGAGGGCTTGCGCTATGGGCAGGCCCTATTGAACGAAGGCCGCAGCCGACTGCACAAAAGCGTACCCGGAGCGCTGGTTGCCGAAGTTCTTCGACATATCGAGAATTCGATGGCGGGAACTTCTCAGTATGAATTGGAGCGAATGTTGCTCGGGAGCGACCACTCAGGCGCAGAATGGCGCGCTTACGTGGCTCACCGACATCGCAGCGTCACGGAGAAAAGGCTGTGGCGAATATGGTACGGAAGACATGGAAAGAAAAACACCATCCCTCTAGGGCCGGCAGAAGACGTCTTCGGCATTCAGACACCGCCCCTGCCACCGACGGAAGCCACACCACCAATACCGTTCCCCACCGAGCCAAATCGACCGTTGATGAAGGCACTACCCCATGATGGCCGAGCCATGAGCTTTGGATTAATGCGGGAAATAATAAAGCGCTGGTCTGCGATACTCATTCAAAAGACACTTGAAGACGCAGCAAGAATCAATGACGAGCAGAATCGTGGCCGACAACTCGCCAGGGCCTTGCTAAGACATGAAATGGTCTTGATGCCACTTTGGTCGCAGATCAACGCCTGGGAAGCCTTCTGTAAGGTTTTGTCGTCTGGCAAGAGCTTTGCCTTGCTTGATGCAGCCAAACAGAGCTTCTTCTCTGCACTGGAAACAATTGAGCAGCGTGAACATGCGAAGTTGATGGCTTCATACGCCACCCTGAGAAAGCGCTACCCAGAGCTGGAAATCAGCCTTGGGCAGACGTAATTTATACCAGCTTGGGGATCGGAGGCGGCGAAGGAAACAGCAGAATCCCGCCCGTAACCTGACTGATTCTCGCCTTGGGATAGACGGCCAGAACAGAAACAAGCGCCTTCAAAAACTTCGTCTTGAAGTTCTTCTTTCCATTGGCGTCAGCCGCATATTCCTGCCCGAACTGCTCGCGCAAATTTGCCCAATTCAACCTCACTGGCCTGCTTCCTGATATTCTGTGCAGCCTTTCCGCGAGCATGACATAGATATCCATCGCTAGCGCGGAGCCTGACAGCGCGTGAAAAGCTCGAATGTCCATAGGGACGGCGTGCTGATCAGTTACCAGAGCGTCAAAGTATTCTGGCGATAGGATGATTCTTTTTGGCCATAACCTGTTTTGGCATCCATCATTCGATGCCCATACCTGAAACTCATTTATCGGTTTCGCATAGCGTGTAGTGGGAGCATTCCCCACATTGAATCCCAGGGTCATCTTGCAGGCAGCCAGCGCAGTCATCTGCTTCTTGAACTCGGTGTAGTTGCCTCGTTTTCCCCCATTTGCTTGAACTCCAAGCATCTTTAGAAATGCCGACGCACTTTTCCCCGCATCGATCTCCCTCGTTCGATGGCGAACTGCATAGGTATTCAAGTAGGCAAGTATGAGCCGAGGCTTTGTGCCATACGGAACCGGCTGCTGCACAAATTTTTCGCCATCCCACAGTTTTCCAGCCTCGACAAGGAGTGCAGCCCCTCCTGATCGTCGCTCAAATGAAGTGCCATCAACAGCGCGGCGCGGCAGACCAACCTGGCAGAGAACAGTATGCATGAACACCGCGTTCTCAGACGATGAGCCGAGAGCAATATCGGCGGCGGAATCAAGCAGCTTGCAGTCACGCGTCGAAAGGACGTGTCCCTTGCAGCGAACAGGAGGCTCACTCCTCGCTGCTAGACCACTGGGGCTCGGATCAACGATCCGTCGTAGCTCTGCCAGCGCAAGACGAGCACTGTTGGAGGATGGGTTCTGCATGCGGAAACAACTCAACCCCGAACGACAATCGAGCGGAGGCTGGTCTTCTCGCGCAGCCAAGTCGAGATCTCCGACTCAATCCACCCAACAGCCCGCTTCCCCAGTCGTACAGGGCGAGGAAAGTCCCCTTCCCTGATTAGAAAATAGATACCTGATTTTGTAAGGCCGGTTCTCTTCTCAACCTGCGGCCTGCGAAGAATGGCAACCTCTTGCCCTTGCTGATCGTCCATCGTGCTCCCCACTGAACCTGAATAACCAATGAGGCGACAGTAGTGGCGGGAGGCGAAAATCAGAGAGAACGAGTTTTGAAAAATGCCTGCACGACAACGTGGCCGTGCCGTAAAGGTTGCGAGCAAGGAGCCAGATATGCCTGTGGATAACGCACTTATTCATGCCGATTCGGCACCCCCGTCGCGCGCTGAATCGGAACCCCAAGCCCCCAGAAAACGTGCCGAATCGGAACCCAGTATCATGCTGAATCGGCACCCCCCAAAACCTGTAGTTCTTGCCTTTAAGATTTTTCCTTTAAATGAGTAGCCTATAAAAGCCATGCATTCTGTGGAAAAACCGGAATCTGGGACGCATCAACCACCTGCCGTCAGCGATTGGCAAGACGACTCCACCTCCACGCACTCACGGCGCTGCACCATGTGGCCTGAGGAGACAACCATCTCGCATCGTAGCGCTACGATGTTACTGTGCAGGCTCCTGTCCAGCCGCCGGTGCCTCCAGCAGTACTGAAGGCTCCACCCCCAGCGCCTCGGCCAGCTTGAAGATGTTGAGTAAGGCGATGTTGCGTTGCCCACGCTCAACCCCCCCTAGGTAGCTGCGCGCCAAGCCACTTTCCAGTGCCAGGCGCTCTTGCGACCACCCTCTGGTCTTTCTGATTTCTATCAGCTTCAGGCCGAAGCGTAGTCGGGGATCAAGGGCCATATTTCTCTCTTCTTAAAGAGAAATGACTCTATGAGTACCCCCTCTATAAGGCTACGCCCGATAAGTACCCGCACTATGAGTGACAATTTAGCTCAAACGCCATAGAATGACCTCTATAAGTAACAAAATGGAGATCATGACGTATGGCAAGCGTATGGAAGACTACTGGGATGGGAGCGGCTGCGGGGCTTGCTGTTCCGGTGGCTGGGCTTTCAGGTCTCGCTGCCGCTGGTCTTACGCTGATTCTTGTACTGGCGATGTTCGGCGTGGGGCCCGCGCGCCTGTCACAGACATCGCTGTGGGGGCTGTTGACCAGTGAGTTGATGCTCTATCTGCTGATTTCACTGGCGATTTTTACGCTGTCCTTCCGCTTTCTGGCGCGCTTGCAGGCCCGCTGTCAGGCACTTGTAGCCGAGCTCAACGCTCAGCAGGGTCTGTCGTTCGATGCTGGGCATCTCTTGGGCTATCCCGCGCCAGCCTTTCTGGTGTTTGACCGGCAGCATCGCAAACTGGCTGTCTGCTCAATCGTGGATGAAGCCTGGCGCATCCATGACTACTCCTGGCTGCTTGGTTGGCGGATGACCTGGCGCGAGGTCGAGAGCATGGAGATGAGCGGTGGTAGCCGTCAGGTCAACGCCAGCGGCATGAACGTGCCGACCTTCGAGCGCACGGTACGCGCCAAAAACTTCGCCATCGAGCTGCAAACCGCCGATCCGCAACGACCAGTGCTCAGTTTTCCCATGAGCCGTCGGGCGGCGGAAACCTGGTGTGCCCGGCTCAATGCCCTCTTCAACGGATAACCTCGCGAGGAACTGCGATGAAACACTACCGGAGCTTGCTGCTTCTGCCTTTTGTATTGACGGGTTGTGCCACAACCGACATGCAGGGGGCGCTGGATTCCCTGAACGGAATAGGACACTCCATTGGAACCAGTCTGTCGCAAGCGGCTACGCCCGCAAGCGCGGCAAACCGCAACAGCTTGCTGGGCACTCCACTGCATAACGCCTTGCGCCAGAGTCTGTCTACCGACGGTCGCGCCCCAGAGTGGCCCAAGGTGGTGATCAGCAATCTGCAAATTCCGGCTGATCAGATGACGCTGACCCGTAGCCTTACGCTTAAAGCCAGTGATTGCATTCGCTTTGACGCCGTGCTCTGGCACGACGCCAAGCGCTCCGAGCGCTTCAGCAATCTGTCGCTTTGCGCGCCGGAGTTGCCGAAACAGTCGAACAATTTCGTGCTGACCTGGAAGAGCTTTTCCATCTCCGGCAAAAACAGTGGTCAGGTTCGCAGCGATGGCCCAACCCCACCGTACAGCAAGTTGCCCGGCGACCCAGCGATGGAACGCTGGCTGATGAATCAGTTCGGCCTTTACTATGTCGGTTCACTGTTGACGCTGGTCGGCTATGACCCCAACTTCACGGTCGATGACCGCCGCTTCTGGATAAGGAACATCAAGGGATGAAAGCGTTGCTGCTGGCGGCCATGCCGGTGGTGCTGATGGATGGCACTGCCCCTGACCTCAACCGCTGGTTGCAGATCGAGCCGGACATTGCCGCCGCCGTGGAGTGCCGTCAAACCTTGCCGATGCACGCGCTGGATGACATTGCGCCCAATGCCCCCGGCAGTTGGTTGCTTGCACCGGCACGCAGCTTCACGGTGTTTGGGTTGCCGGTGAAGCGGATCGAGCTGTTCATCGACCCGGATGGCGAACTGGGTGCGAGCTATACAGCCGTCATTGAAAAACGCAGTCTGGAACAGGTACGCAAGCAGCTGAAGCTTGCCAGCCAGCGCGGGCGCATCGGCCAGCTCTCAGCGGATCAGCCCAGCACCGAAGTTCAAGTGAGCTGCACGGTCGCCGCAACGGGGCAAGGGTGAACATTCAGCGCATCATCTCCGGCGGCCAGACCGGTGTAGACCGGGCGGCGCTGGATTTCGCCATTGCCCGGCAGATTCCGCACGGCGGCTGTTGCCCGGCAGGCCGACGAGCAGCTGATGGCGTCCTGGATGCTCGCTACCAGTTGGTGGAGACCGAATCCAGCGGCTACCGCCAGCGCACTAAACGCAATGTGCTGGATGCGGATGCCACACTGATCATTTACCGGGGCAGGCTCGAAGGCGGCAGCCTGCTCACTCGCGATCTGGCGACGGGACACGGCAAGCCGCTGCTACTGTGCGATTTGCATGCCCCTCCAGAAGAGCTGTTGGCGGCATGGCAAGACTGGTTGATTAGCCATCCCGTCGCTATTCTCAACATTGCTGGCCCGAGTGAAGCACGCAACCCCGGTATTTACCTGCAGGCGAGCGCGCTACTGGAGCTTTTCTGGAGCACAAAACATGAGTCGATCTGATACCCGCTGTGCGACACCTTATATCTACTCGGGTGAGTTGCAGATTCGCCCCGAAGTGGACGCAGCCCTGGCTGCGCTGAAAGATAAACCCTATACCGCCATCCCCAGCTGGAAAAACGACGGCACTTGGGAACTGTGGACGGTGGAAGGCGACGGCGAAACCAAGCCCTGCATCATCAGTGGCCCATCGACAACCTATCCCAGCGAGGCCGATGCGCTGGACGCCGGTGCGGCCTGGATCGCCAACCTCAATTCCATCCCTCGCTGACAAAGCCAACACCACGGTGGCTGATCTCCACCAGCGGCCTGATGTCTTGCACCTGGACGATTCCTCGGTCATCACGAGCTGCCGCGCCCAAGGCCCGCTGCAGAACCAGACGCACACTGCGCGGCGGCAAGGCTTGCAGACGGGACAGGACATCATCATCCAGCCTCTCGGCAAAGGCGTTGCCCCAGCTCGACTCGTCGCGGAGTCGGTTGTAAATCGACTGAGCAATGCTTCTGACCTGCTCCGGCCTGGGCGGTTGAATGTGCAACACCGTCAGACGTGAGCGCAGCGGCCCCGGAATGGCATCCAGCTCATTCGCGGTAGCCATCCAATTCACATGACTGGCGTCGATGGCAAAGTCGCGGATCGACAGGTCGATGAAATCCCGCGCACTGCGCGGTTCCAGCAAGGTATAGAGCGCCGCCAGCGGATCGTATTGCGGTCGCCCGTTGCTGGCCTTATCCAGCTCATCGAGCACCACCACCGGGTTGGCCAGTGGCTGGTAAGCCAGCAGCTCAAAGAGCTGGCCTGGCTCGGAATTGCTCCAGAACGATTCGGAACCTGCGAGCGGCGAACTTGATTGCGTACTTGCCATGTCGAAGACCCGAAACGGTAGCACGAGCTGATCGGCCAGCCAGCGTGCCGCCTCGGTTTTTCCGATGCCCGCCGGACCGACCAGCAACACGGCAGGCCAGGACACGCGGCTATCGCCCAGGCTGGACAGGGCAAAGTGGTCACGTAGCAGCTCAGCCAGTTCATGGAAGTTTGGGAAGGCCTGCGCGAATTCATCCAGAAGGGCTTTCCAGTCCGGGGGCAGAAGGCCCAGTTGGCGGCTACCATGGCCCGCCCGCTTGATCCGCTCCGCCATTGCCTGCGCGCGCTTGAACTTGTCGTCGCCTTTCGGGCGGTGGCGATCCACAAACGCCTCCAGACCGGCTTCATCGAGAAAGACGATGCTCGGCAAGGGCACTGATTTAGCGGTTTCTGTCGGCTGCTCCTGAACCTGCTCCGGTTTGGCTTCACTCGGGACGGATTCATCTTCAGTCGCCATGGCGGCGCGAACATCTTCGGTCGTCACCTTACCCAGATCGTGCACCACCTGCTGTACCCCCTGTTCGACGATGAGCTGGCGGCTGCGGCGCACTTCTTCGGCAAACAATCCCTGGATGCCGCCATGTTGCGGGCAGCGCAGCGGGCGGATGCCGTCCCCGGCAACCTGTGCGCCGCAGACAGGGCATTGTTGCAGAGAAAGGTGCTTGGTCTGGGCAATCAGATCGAACACGGCTGCTGCACGTTCGCTGTGGCGTCGCGGCGGCTGGTAATGAATGGCCAGGCGATCCCGGTTGCAACTCACCGACAGTGAGCCCTTGCGTGCGAGCACTGTGGGCGGCAGCAGGCATTCCACCTGGGCAAACAGATGTGCCACCACGGTCAGATGCCCCGGCGCGGGTTCGACGATCTGCCGGACAAGCCAGGGATGCTGCTCCTTGAGCGCAGTAATGGCAGCTTCGTATTCCCGCAGGCGCAACGGACGGACTTGCTTTGGCTTGCGCATGATGGCCTCTCAAAACAATTAACTATAATTTACTATAACGTCAATTTGCGCGAATCGCCAAACTCCGCACGCTAGTCTTGTCGGTCAATAAGTCTTATAGTGATTTACAGTGAATTCACAGAGCCCGACATGCCAAGCCTTACCAACGAACAATTGCCAGCCTTTGCCGCCGCCTTGATACGACTGCGCGGGGAAACGCTTGGGCGGATCGCCGAAGCCACTGGTATCCGCACCGCTAACCTCTCGGTCTGGCTGCGAGGCAAAGAACAGGTGATCTCCGCCAAACGTGTGGTCGGCCTGTTACATCATCTCGGTATGGAAGGCGGTCGCCTGCGTAGCGACGTGTTGCACCAGTGGCAGGATCGCGGGGCACTGGATGACAGCAAGCTCGTGCTAGGCAAGCTGCTGGCCAACAAGCAGTCGGTTTGGTTGTTTCAGGATGAACAGCCTGGGCTCATTAAGACGCGCTTTCTGTTGGCAGGCGATGTGCTGATCCGCATGGAGATCGAGCCGGGTGTCGATCAAGCCCTAGATTTGGCGACAGTCGTCAGGGTGGATCGTGTCATCACCATGCCTGCGGCATTGGCCGGTGTGCCCACCACATCGCTGGAAGATGCGCGCAACGTCCTCTTGGCACTAGCGGAGCAGACCGCAGCGGACGTGGGTGACGAAGAACTGCTGGAAGGGCTGATGTTCCGTCTGACCGAAACATTAGGCAGTAATGTCTCTTCAGCGCAGGGCTGGCAACAACTGGAAGAAGCTCTGCGCTTTGCATTTAAGTCAGGAGCCCAACCTGGCGACATCGCCCGCTTGGTTGATACCCATTTCCGCAGCGGCGGCAACGCGGATGGGCCGCCAGCAGAGTAAACAAACAATACGCTGTTCCCAGCCGTTGGGTTTTCAAATGCCCGCCGCGCTGATCGCAATGACTTTTAGCATGGTCACATCCCCCGTTACTCCCGATACGACGCAACGTTCTCTCTAACGTCATACAACGTTCTTGCGAACTAAAGTGTTTTGGGGCGCAAAAAAATAGTGCGAATGCGAACACGGTACTACGTTCTTTCGAGTTTCGAAGCAGTTATTACTAATGTTGCACAACGTACATTCGAACATCGTCCTGCATAACCAGTACGCCCTGCGTTGCGCCTGTCGCGCCCAAATGTGATGCGGGAGTAACGGGGCAAAGGCCTTTGTGACCAGGAAAAACAGTCTGTGCGATCAGGTCGGACTGCGGGCTTACTGTGTGAACAGTGTGGTTAGATGGTGGTAGCAGGGTGGCAACTTTGTGGAAACAAAATGTTGAAAGTGTGGCAAGGATGGTGGCGACAATGTGGTCACCCTGTGGCGACAGTGTGTAGCCATGATGGTGACAGTGTGGCTCTGCGCCCCGTGTTACCACATTCAACTTACAACGACAGTAGCCAATAACAATTTTTATGCTTCCGCAGCATTCAAATGATAGACTCCAAACGACTTAAGACGACTTTCAATCGCAAAATCCGAGCGCCATCGACATGAGTACAGAACCGTGGGTTACCGCCGAGCACGTCGCCCAGCACTTGGGGGTGGCCAAGGACACCGTGTACCGCTGGCGCGAGCGCAAAGGTTTGCCCGCGCACCGAGTGGGGCGGCTGTGGAAATTTCAGCTTTCCGAGGTGGATGAATGGGTACGTGCAGGCGGCGCGGATGAAGATGTCGATGAGCCGGGGAGTCGGCATACATGAGCTCCATGGCATTCCCCCGCCAGAACAACGGCGGTAGCAAACCGTTTGGGTCTTTGAGGCGAGGTTCATGACGACCACAGAACAACAAATCGAACTCGATCTGATCGCTAAGCTCGGCGACCTCAAGTACACCTATCGCCCCGACATTCGCGACCGCGCCGCGCTCGAAGCCAACTTCCGAGCCAAGTTCGAAGCGCTGAACCGCGTGCATCTGACTGACAGCGAGTTTCAGCGCTTGCTCGACGGCATCATCACGCCCGATGTCTACGGCGCTGCCCAGCGGCTTCGCAACATCAACAGCTTCGAGCGCGACGATGGTACGCCGCTGAACTACACCTTGGTGAACATCCGGGACTGGTGCAAGAACGACTTTGAGGTCGTCAACCAGTTGCGCATGAACACTGACAACAGCCATCACCGCTACGACGTGATGCTGCTCATCAACGGCGTACCGGTGGTGCAAATCGAGCTGAAGACCTTGGCGGTCAGCCCGCGCCGGGCCATGCAGCAGATCGTTGATTACAAGACTGACCCCGGCAATGGCTATAGCAAGACACTGCTGTGCTTCCTGCAGCTCTTCATCGTCAGCAACCGCACGGATACCTGGTACTTCGCCAACAACAACTCACGTCACTTCAGCTTCAACGCGGATGAGCGTTTCCTGCCGGTTTACCAGTTCGCCAGTGAAGACAACAAGAAAATCACCCAGCTAGATAGCTTTGCCGAGAAGTTCCTGGCCAAGTGCACCTTGGGCCAGATGATCAGCCGCTACATGGTACTGGTGGCCAGCGAGCAGAAGCTGCTCATGATGCGGCCTTACCAAATCTATGCCGTCAAAGCCATTGTGGAGTGCATCCACCAAAATTGCGGCAACGGCTACATCTGGCATACCACCGGCTCAGGCAAGACGCTGACTTCCTTCAAAGCGTCCACCCTGCTCAAGGACAACCCGGACATCGACAAGTGTCTGTTTGTGGTAGATCGCAAAGACCTGGATCGGCAGACCCGCGAAGAATTCAACCGCTTCCAGGAAGGCTGCGTCGAAGAGAACACCAACACCGAGACCCTGGTGCGCCGCCTGCTGTCGGATGACTACACCGACAAGGTCATCGTCACCACCATACAGAAGCTGGGACTGGCGCTGGATGGGGCCAACAAGCGCAACTACAAAGAACGGCTGGAGCCGTTACGCAACCAGCGCATGGTGTTCATCTTTGATGAGTGTCACCGCTCGCAATTTGGTGACAACCACAAAGCCATCAAGGAGTTCTTCCCCAACGCCCAGCTTTTTGGTTTTACCGGCACGCCCATCTTCGAACAGAACGCCAGCTACCAGCAGATTGAAGGTCAGCAAGCCAGCTATCGAACCACCGACGATTTGTTCCAGCGCTGCCTGCATCAGTACACCATTACCCACGCCATCGAAGATCGCAACGTACTGCGCTTCCACGTGGACTACTTCAAGCCTGAAGGGAAAAAACCGCCCAAGCCCGGCGAAGGCATCGCCAAGGCCAAGGTCATCGAAACCATTCTTGCCAAACATGAAACCGCCACCAATGGCCGCAAGTTCAATGCCGTGTTGGCAACCGCCAGCATCAGTGACGCCATCGAATACTTCGAGCTGTTCGCGGAAATTCAAAAGCAAAAAGCCGAGCAAGATCCGGAGTTTCGCCCGCTGAACGTTGCCTGCGTATTCTCTCCGCCTGCCGAGGGCAACAAGGACGTGCAGCAGATTCAGGAAGACCTGCCGCAAGAGCAGGAAGACAACAAGAAAGACCCAGAGGCCAAAAAGGCAGCGCTTACACGCATCATCGCTGATTACAATGCTCGCTTTGGTACCAATCACCGCATCAGCGATTTCGATCTGTATTATCAGGATGTGCAAAAGCGCATCAAGGATCAGCAGTATCCCAACAGCGATCTTCCCGCCGCGCAAAAGATCGACATCACCATCGTGGTGGACATGCTACTCACCGGGTTTGACTCCAAGTACCTCAATACCCTGTACGTGGACAAGAACCTCAAGCATCACGGCTTGATCCAGGCATTTTCACGCACCAATCGCGTACTGAACGACAGCAAGCCTTACGGAAATATTCTCGATTTTCGCCAGCAGCAAAGCGCGGTGGAAGAGGCCATTGCCCTGTTTTCCGGCGAACGGATCGACAACCCCCGGGAAATCTGGCTGGTGGAATCCGCGGCAGAGGTTATTCGCAAATACGAAGCCGCTGTGGCGGGCATGTCTAACTTCATGGCAGACAAGAACCTCGTTTGCGAACCCGAAGCGGTCTACAACCTCAAGGGCGATACGGCGCGTATCGAGTTCATCAACCGTTTTAAGGAAGTGCAACGGCTGAAAACCCAGCTTGATCAGTACACCGATCTGGCACCCGAGCAGAAAACGCGCATTGACACCATCCTGCCACCCGACCAATTGCAGAGCTTCCGCAGTACCTACCTGGAAACGGCCAAGCAGCTGAAAGAAATTCAGAGCAAGGAAGGTGATCAGGCACCGCCGGAAATACAACAACTGGATTTTGAGTTTGTGCTTTTTGCATCGGCAGTGATCGACTATGACTACATCATGGGGCTGATTTCACGGATGACGCAGCAAGGTCCCTCGAAACTGAAGATGAACCGTGAGCAGTTGATCAGCCTGATCCAGTCCGATGCCAAGTTTATTGACGAGCGCGAGGATATTGCCGAGTACATCCGCAGCCTGCCAGCCAATGAGGCGCTGGATGAAAAGCAAATCCGGGCGGGCTACAACCGCTTCAAGGATGAAAAGAAGGCAAGAGAGCTGACTGACATTGCCAGCCGTCATGGGCTGGAACCCGATGCCTTGCAAGATTTTGTTGATCAAATCCTGCGCCGCTGCATTTTTGATGGCGAGCGCCTTTCCGAGCTAATGGCACCGTTGAACCTGGGCTGGAAAGCACGCACCCAGAAGGAGCTGGCACTGATGGAAGAGCTGGCACCGCTGCTGCACAAACTTGCCCAGGGGCGTGAGATTTCCGGGCTCAAGGCCTACGAGGAATAAGCATGGACAAGCAAGGCAAGAAGGCGCTGGTGCCACGGTTGCGGTTTCCGGAGTTTCGGGCGAAGGAAAGATGGGGCTCTGAATTTGGAAATATGATCTTTGATCAAATTTCCAATAAGGATCACAAGTCCGACCTCCCTGTTCTTGCCATAACACAAGAACAAGGGGCGGTTCCTCGGGAAATGATTGACTATCATGTTTCCGTAACTGACAAAAGTCTGGAAAGCTACAAGGTGGTTGAAGTCGGCGACTTCATAATTAGTTTGCGCTCATTTCAAGGCGGCATTGAATTCTCTAGATATCGGGGGATTTGTAGTCCTGCTTATGTAGTTCTACGACTGAGACATAACCACTCTGAAGATTACTTTAGACATTACTTAAAGACTGAGCGGTTCATCGCTCAAATGACTAAGAATCTTGAGGGGCTTCGTGATGGGAAGATGATCAGTTACAAGCAGTTTTCAGAGCTTGAACTGCCTATCCCGCCGCGCAATGAACAACAAAAAATCGCCGACTGCCTGACTTCGCTGGACGAGGTGATTGCTGCCGAGAACCAAAAACTTGAAACCCTCAAAACCTATAAAAAGGGCCTGATGCAGCAGCTGTTCCCCCGCGAAGGCGAAACCGTGCCACGGCTGCGGTTTCCGGAGTTCTGCAATACACCGGAGTGGGAGATATGTCCATTTGATCACTTCGTGACAAAATCGTTTTACGGCACATCAAGCTCAACTTCCGAGACAGGTCAGTACCCAGTGCTTCGAATGGGGAACATGATTGACGGCGGATTGAGCTTCTCGAATCTCGCCTATCTCGATCTCGATCCAGAGTCGTTCGAAAGCATTCGTCTCCTACCGGGGGACATTCTTTTGAATCGCACGAATAGTCTCGCACTTGTAGGAAAAGTTTCCCTTTTTGATCGTGAGATTGATTGCATAACCGCGTCTTATATCGTTACTTATCGCCTCGACAAAGAGCGGATCAACCCGCTGTTTTGCAACTTCATGCTGAATACTCCTCGAAATCAGGTGGCGATAAACGCACTGGCTCGGCCTAGCGTAAGTCAGGCGAACATCAATCCAACGACATTTCGGAAAGAGCTTGTTGTCTCTGTTCCCATGCTCGCCGAACAACAAAAAATCGCCGACTGTCTATCATCCCTCGACGACCTTATCTCCGCCCAAGCCCAAAAAATCGACGCCCTCAAGACCCACAAAAAGGGCCTAATGCAGCAGTTGTTCCCGGTGTTGGATGAGGTGTCTGCATGACTTGGCTGACTGCTTATCAGTCCAGACACGACTGCGTTTCTTGGCAGGGGCACTGCGCGCAGGAAGGCGATGTGTTCGATGCTTTCCTGCAAGGGCCGGTGGCTGCTCGTCTGCATGATGCGGCAGGCCATGATGCCCTGACCGAGCATCTGCGTGGGCTGAGTCTGACCGGTATGGGGCAGGAAGCACTGGAAGAAGTGCTGGCGGCTGAGGTGCCAGAAACCCGTGATTGGGCCACCGGTGAGGCGCTGGCCGAAGCGGTGCTGGAAGCGCAGCACGATGTGGTACTGCCATGGAATACCGAGCGCGACAAGCGCAATCCTTTTGCGTCCCTGCCCGGCGCGGATATCGTGGGCTTTCAGCGCGATGGAGAGTCACATCGGCTGGCGCTCGGGGAGGTCAAATGTTCATCCGAAGCCCAGTCGCCGCCGCAGGTCATGAGCGGTCGCAGCGGTATGACGCACCAGCTGGATTCGCTCGCCAGCAACCTTGCCACCCTTTGCCAGCTGCTCAAGTGGCTACTGCCCAGAGTCAAGGGCACTGAGCATGAAGCGGCGTTCAACAATGCTTGCACGCGCTATTTCAATAGCGGGAAGCATGATCTGGTGTTGTTTGGCGTGCTGATTCGTGACCAAGCCGTGCGTGAATCCGATTTACAGGCGCGTGGCCACACCCTTGCAACTCGCCTGCAAGCCCCCAGTTGCTGCCAGCTGCTGGCGTTGTATCTGCCCTGGCCGATAGCCCAACTGCCCGAGCGTGTCGGGCAGAGAGGTGGCGTATGAACCATTGGTTGCTCGATGCCATTGCAGACAAGCGTAGCTTGGCACTGCGCGAGGCCGACCGGGTGCAGTTCTATCGCGAAATGTCGCCGGAAATACCAGTCTTCGATACACAAGCCATGCAGGATGTGGTCGCCGCGCTGGAGCTGGCAGTGCTGGATATGGAATTGGATCGCTTTGCCGATGATGAAGCTTCCCTGAAAGTGATGCGTCAAGCGGCTGAAGATGCTTTCCGCCTGCTGCGCGTTCTGCCTCTGCCTGAAGCGCCGATGGACGCGGCCACACAGCTTTTGCGGGCTTCAGCCTTGGCTGTGATCGGTGATCGTGGTGCGGATGCCGCCCGCTGGCTACGGGCGATGGAGGGCGATCAAACCGCGCCAGCCTTGCCGCTGGAGTCAGAAGATTGGGGCGAGCGCTGCCGGGCGGTGCTGACCGACATCTGGCTGCGCTTGGTGCGCAAAAAAGGCTGGGCGGACCGTGATGCCGTTCTGGAGCGCGTGGCGGCATTACGAGCTGCCCAGCAGGAGTTCGAGCGTGACTATCTGGGCACCTTCGAGCCACTTGTCGCCAAGCGCTCGGCGCTGGAGCTGATTGCCATCTACCACCTGGCCAAGGCGGCCGAGGTGCTGGCTCACTACATTACTGACGGCGTGGTGGACGACAGCTACCAGATTCAGCCTTTACTGGATTCACATTTTGACCGCGCCATCGCTGCTTGCGATACGGGTCAGTTGCTGGAGTTGGGGCCGTTAACCCGCCTGTTGGCGCGCGCTGCTGCGCAGATGGTGGAGAACTCGCTGTGGACAGTAACCCGCGCCGTGAACTCGCGGGTAACCCGATTCGTGCGTGAGCTGGTAAGCCGGGGGCGTGGTGACCGGGCGCTGTTTGACGTGCTGCCACCGCAGCGGCGCACACTGGCAGAAAAAGGCTTATTGGGTTCCAGCCGCCGTGCGGTAGTGGTCAGTTTGCCGACATCCAGTGGCAAGACGCTGATTGCCCAGTTCCGAATGCTGCAGGCGCTGAACCAGTTTGACGACCAGAAAGGATGGGTAGCCTATCTCGCGCCCAGCAGAGCACTGGTGAATCAGGTCACACGACAGTTGCGTCGTGATTTCCAGCCCCTCGGTGTGGTTGTTGAGCGGGTCAGTCCTGCGATGGAAGTCAATGGCATCGAAGCCGGGCTGCTGGCGGAATCGCAGGACGATACCCAGTTCCGTGTTCTGGTGGCTACACCGGAAAAATTCGATCTGATGCTGCGCCAGGGCTGGGAGGAAAAGATTGGTCGTCCCCTGACGCTGGTGGTGGTGGATGAGGCACATACCATTCAGGACAAGGAACGGGGGCTGCGGCTCGAACTGTTGCTGGCTACCATCAACCGGGAATGCCGCGAAGCGCAGTTTTTGTTGCTGACCCCCTTTATTAAAAACGCCCGAGAAGTTGCACGCTGGTTGGGTGGTCAAAACTCGGATGACATCAGTCTGGGCGTGGATTGGCAACCCAACGACCGGGCCATTGGCATTGTCAGTCCGATGGATAGCGGGGCCCTGAAGGGGAAAAGCCGGGATTACCGGCTGAGCTTTCAGGCGGTACATACCTCGCGCCCAAGCATTCGTTTGGATGAGGACTTTTCTCTGGGCAAAGAAGAAGCCCTGGCTGCTTCTCTATCAAAAGCCAAGGATATTGGCACTTTGGCGGCGATGGCCGCACGCAAGCTGTCGGCGCGTGGCCCTGTGATCGCCATGCACAGCCGCCCGGATTATGTCTGGAAATTGGCTGAGAAGCTGAAGGGCAATCGCAGTGATGCATTGCCAGACGATGTGCGTTTTGTACAGGACTATGTGGCTGCCGAGCTGGGTGTAGCGTTTCCGCTGGTCGATCTGCTTGCTCATCGAGTCGGTGTACATCACGGCGGACTGCCTGAAGAGGTTCGCATGTTGATGGAATGGCTGTTCGAGCAAGGCCATCTGGATGCCTTGGCGGCCACCACCACGCTTGCGCAGGGGGTGAACTTTCCGGTCAGCGGTGTGGTGATGGCGGCAACCCAGTATCCCTTTGGTCAGGACATGCCGCCTGAGGATTTCTGGAATATTGCCGGTCGTGCTGGTCGCGTCTCCCAAGGGCAGCTTGGTGTGGTTGCTCTAGTCGCTAAGGATGAAAGCGAAGTGGCGCAAAGGCGGGAGTTTATTAATCGAAACACGGGCGACTTGAATTCTGCACTGATTCAGATTGCGCGTGCTGCGGCTGATGGGCTGGAAGACCTGGGGCTCATCGTTTACCACCATCCAGAATGGTCGAGCTTCTTGCAGTATCTGGCTCATACCTATCGCCAGATGGGGCAGCCATCGAACTTTGCGGATCAGATCGAACAGGTACTGCGTGGCACTTTTGGCTTTGAGAAATTGCGCGTATCGGATAGCCAGATTGCCCGCCGTTTGCTGAATGGTATCCATCGCTATGTCGATTATCTCGCCAGTCCTTCCCAACCGCTGAAGCTGGTGGATAGCACCGGGTTTTCACTGCAAAGTATCAGGACGGTGTTGGCGCATAAAGGCGACCTGGGGCCGGATTCCTGGAATCGTGAGCGGCTGTTCCGTTCTGGTGACAACACCCTGCAGAACATGATGGGGGTGCTGTTGCGAGTACCCGAATTGCGCGACAACCTGAATTCGGTGCTGGGTGGCAGATCACCGGATGGTGACAAGTTGGCACGCATTCTGAAGGATTGGGTAAACGGGGCAGATATTGCCCATATCGCGACGCAATATTTCAGCGAGGGTGGTGCAGATGCTGTCACCGCCTTGACCAAGTGCGGACAAAACCTGTTTGGCAAACTGACCCATACCACGTCCTGGGGCCTGAATGCCCTGCTGGCCATCACCACGGCGGAGCTGAATGATGAGGAGCGTAACCGGTTATCGAATCTGCCATCGCAGGTTTACTACGGTGTTGCCACAGACGAGGCCGTTTCTTTGCGTCTTTTGGGGGTTCCTCGCCGTGCTGCGCCGCGGTTGGCCGAGACCTTGCGCTTAACACGGGAGGATTCACTGCCTGCCATTCGCCAGCGTCTGGAAAACTTGCCGGAGCAGGTTTGGAGTGAGGCCTTGGGTCGTGAAGGCGCTATCTACCGTAAGGCTTGGATGATTCTGGATGGGGCTCAGTGATGAAACAGAATACGCCGCCATTTTTTCCTGATCTTCCCGCGCTGGCGACTCATCTGCGCAGCGAGCTGGAAAACAAGAAGGCCATCCTGCTCTATGCCTACAACGGCACGGGTAAAACACGCCTGTCCATGGCCTTCAAGGACATCGGCAAGCAGGGCGAGGCCCGCGATACACTGTATTTCAACGCTTTCACTGAAGATCTGTTCCATTGGAACAACGATCTGGAAGGTGATGAGGATAGGCGCTTACTGATCAATAAAGATTCACGCTTTTTCCAGGGCCTGTTCGAGCTGGAGATGGACAACCGTATCCGCCCGCTGCTGCGACGTTACGCGGATTTCGATTTCCGCATCGACACTCAGGAGCCAGAGTGGGTCGTGCGCTTCTCGCGCTTGGTGGATGGACAGACCATTGACAATATCAAGGTATCGCGCGGTGAGGAAAATATCTTCATCTGGTGCTTCTTCCTCGCGATAGTCGAATTGGCGATGGACCCGGAAATCGAGGCGTACCAGTGGGTGAAGTACCTTTATATCGACGATCCGATTTCGTCGCTGGACGAGCATAACGCCATCACCGTGGGCAACCACTTGGCACAAGTGTTGGGCAAGGCGGATAACCTATTAAATGTGGTTATTTCATCGCACCATCCACTATTCTTCAACGTGATGCACAACGAGCTGGATGCGCGCAAGTCGAGAAAAGTCTCTGCGCACTTTCTCTCGCGTTCCAAGGCAGATGGCTCGTACACCCTGACCTACACCGGGGCGACACCGTTCTTCCACCATGTGGCTGTACTGACCGAGTTGTACAAGGCCGAGCAGTCGGGCGAGCTGTACACTTACCACTTCAACATGCTGCGCTCCGTGCTGGAGAAATCGGCGAGCTTTCATGGCTTCTCGAACTTCTCGGCCTGCATCCCTACCGACGATGCCGACGACCCTGAAGGCGTGCTGCATGCGCGACTCATCAACATCCTGAGCCACGGCAACTATTCCTTGTTTGAGCCCCAGCCGATGCTGGAAGAGAACAAGGCCTACTTCAAGACGATTTTGGATGGCTTCCTCAAGCGCTATCCCTTCAATCCCACTTTGTTCCCTCAGGCTTCTGAGGTGGCAACAGCAGGTACACCATGACCGAATCCGAAAAGCAAAAATTGGGCAAGACCCTCTGGGCCATCGCCGACCAACTGCGTGGCGCGATGAATGCGGACGACTTCCGCGACTACATGCTAGCTTTTCTCTTCCTGCGCTATCTGTCGGACAACTACGAGGCTGCCGCGCAAAAGGAGCTGGGGACGGACTATCCAGACCTTCCTTCCGATGTGTTGAGGCAGACCGGCGTGAATACGCCGCTTCAAGCGTGGTACGAGGAAAATCTGGACGACGTACCCGAATTCGAGAAGCAGATGCGCCGCAAGGTGCATTACGTGATCGAACCCCAATACCTGTGGGGCAACATCGCTGAGATGGCGCGTACGCAAGATGACGAACTGCTGCACACCTTGCAGAAAGGGTTCAAGTATATCGAGGAGGAATCCTTCGCCAGCACCTTCCGTGGCTTGTTCTCGGAGATCAATCTGGCGTCGGATAAGCTGGGCAAGACCTACACCGAGCGCAACGCCCGCCTGTGCAAGATCATCGCCGAGATCGCCAAAGGACTGGGGCAGTTCTCTACCGATAGCGACACGCTGGGTGATGCTTACGAGTACCTGATCGGCCAGTTTGCGGCAGGCTCTGGCAAAAAGGCTGGCGAGTTCTACACGCCGCAGCGTATTTCAGACATCTTGTCGGCCATCGTCACGCTGGACAGTCAGGAGCCTGCCACAGGCAAGCGCTCACATCTGGATAGTGTCTTCGACTTTGCCTGTGGCTCGGGCTCCTTGCTGCTCAATGTGCGCCGCCTGATGGGGCCGCATGGCATTGGCAAGATTTACGGCCAGGAGAAGAACATCACCACCTACAACCTGGCGCGCATGAACATGCTGCTGCACGGGGTGAAGGACTCGGAGTTCGAGATTTTCCATGGCGATACCCTGCTCAACGAGTGGGATATGTTGCGCGAAACTAACCCAGCGAAGATGCCGAAGTTCGACGCGGTGGTGGCCAACCCGCCGTTCAGCTATCGGTGGGAGCCGAGCGAGGCGCTGGGCGAAGACGTGCGCTTCAAGAATTACGGCTTGGCACCGAAGTCTGCTGCTGACTTTGCCTTCCTGCTGCATGGCTTCCACTTCCTCAAGCAAGACGGTGTGATGGCGATCATCCTGCCCCACGGTGTGCTGTTCCGTGGTGGTGCCGAGGCTCGTATTCGTACCAAACTGCTCAAGGATGGGCATATCGACACCGTGATCGGCCTTCCGGCGAACCTGTTCTTCTCCACTGGCATACCGGTGTGCATCCTGGTGCTGAAAAAGTGCAAGAAGCCGGACGACGTGCTGTTCATCAACGCCGCCGAGCATTATGAGAAGGGCAAACGCCAGAACCAGCTCTTGCCGGAGCACATCGACCAAATCATCGACACCTACCAGTACCGCAAGGAAGCGCCGCGTTACTCGCGCCGGGTGAGCATGGAAGAAATCGAGAAGAACGATTTCAACCTGAACATCTCGCGCTATGTGAGTACCGCACAAACTGAGGAAGAGATCGACCTGGCAGCGGTTCATGCCGACTTGGTTGCCGCCGAGAAGAAGATTGCAGACGCCAAGGCGCGCCACAATCAGTATCTGGCTGAGTTGGGATTGCCTCCGTTACCTTAACAAAGGCAAAGCCGATTGGTTTGCAACGTGATGCCATCACGGTTCACTTTGCAAACCGTAATGACAAGAGTCGATCCCTTAGTCGGCCCATTACTTGTGACGCGGGCAGTGCAATTACTCCTTGAGGCTGATCACCGACCAGCAGCACGCTTCCGCGCTCACGGCAGGCCGGCACGCAGTTTGAGGGGAGCTGCGAGTGTCTTGGGGTATTGTCGTAAAATGGGGGTATCTTTGGGGGTGTAGTTTTGCGCACAGCAGAACACCTCTTGCACAACACCTCTCAATCACTTGTTATTTATGGGGATTTCAGGCTCAACGTGTGACTCTTCCGTTTTAACGTCTAAATACGCTTTGTTGCCTCATGGGGTTTTATTGAATCTCATGTAATCTACAAAAACATAAAATCCACGCAATTGCGTGGATTTTTTATTCAATGCGTTCAAATTGCGGCATCGCCCGGTGTCTTCAGGCCATCAACGACACAGATAATTGCCGCGATATAAAATCCTTACCGCTATAAATGCACTCACCCGGATTTAATAAAATTAGTCCTGCTCGTGGCTTTCAGGAGAGGTTGCACCCTCCCCTGTAAGTTATCCATCAGGGACGAGCCTTCTTTTTGACCTTATCAACCAGCGTTAACACCGTCACGAAGAATACGGGCACGAAAAAGATGGCGAGTAGCGTCCCGGTTACCATGCCGCCAAACACGCCCGTACCAATGGCTTGTTGAGTTGTGGCGCTTGCCCCCGACGCAAGCATTAGCGGAACAACGCCCAGGGTGAAGGCGAGCGAGGTCATCATGATAGGCCTTAAACGCATCCTGGCGGCTTTGACCGTAGCATTCAGAAGACTTTCACCCTCTTGTTGCAGTTGACGAGCAAACTCAACGATGAGGATGGCGTTTTTCGCCGATAAACCGATGATGGTAATCATCCCTACTTTGAAAAACGCGTCATTCGGCATGCCTCTGAGGTAGACCGCTATCATCGCCCCGATGAGACCCAACGGGACCACGAGCATGACTGAAACGGGTATAGACCAGCTTTCATAAAGAGCCGCCAGCACGAGGAAAATGACCAGCATTGAGAGCACCATTAACATCGGTGCTTCGGAGGCTGACTGCTGCTCCTGGAGTGACTGCCCTGTCCATTCGATAGCAAAACCTGCAGGTAAATCTGCGGCAAGTTTTTCCATTTCTGCCATTGCGTCCCCGCTCGAATACCCCCAGTTTGGCCAACCCGTTATCCTGAAAGCGGGATACCCCTGGTAGCGAACCATCTGAACTGGCGCGGCCTGCCAAACCGGGCGAACGAACTCTGACAGCGGTAACATCCCACCATTTTTATTACGAACGTTGAGGGAGAGTATTTCAGGCAGCTGCATGCGTGATTCCGCTTCGGCCTGCACGATAACCTGCTGTATACGCCCTTCATTAGGGAAGTCGTTCACATAACTCGATCCGAGCGCACCAGAAAGCGTCTGATTAATTTCATTGAAGGATACCCCCATCGCTTCAGCCTTTTGTCTGTCAATTTTCATGCTGAGTCCCATGCCATCAGGCAGGCCATCCATATACACACCATACAGCGCTTCGCTTTTCCCTGCTTTTTCAAGAAGCATATTAAGCGCGTTTACCAGCGCCGGATAACCGTGCCCTGCCCGGTCTTCCAGACGCAGGGTAAAACCGGAAGAGGTACTTAACTCAGAGATCGCGGGAGGAAGCAGGCTGGTTATTGTTGCCTGCGGAATATCCCCCAGTGCATTCTGGACATGAGTGACTTCATTTTGGGCTGTCGCGCCATTGCGCTGATCCCAGTCTTTCAGCGTGGTAAAAGCCATCGCGGAGTTCGAACCCGCACCAGAAAAGCTGAATCCTAAAATGGAAACGTTACGCTCAACCCCGGGACGTTCCATCACGACTTTTTCATACTCCTTCACCACCGCCTCTGTCCGTTTCATCGTGGCATCAGCGGGCAGTTGAATCGACGTAATGAAGTAGCCCTGATCTTCTTCTGGCAGGAAAGACGAAGGTAAGAATTTAAAGGCCAGATAGAGGACACCACACAATGTCAGATAAATGAGGGTCATCCTGCCGGTCTTGCGTATGACGCGGGTCACCCCCTTTTCGTAACGACCCGTCAGGCGATCAAATGCGCTGTTAAACCAGGTAAAGAACCTGTTCTTTTTATGAGAATTCGCCGTGACGGGTTTTAATAGCGTTGCACATAGCGCAGGCGTCAGCGTTAAAGCCAGAAAGGCGGAAAAGAGAATGGAAACCGCCATCGACAGCGTAAACTGGCGATAAATCACGCCAACCGAACCCGAGGCGAGCCCCATTGGCAGGAACACAGCGGTCAGGACTAATGTAATACCGACCACCGCGCCGCTGATCTCCTTCATGGCCTTGATGGTTGCCTCTTCAGGCGACAATCCTTCTTCTGCCATCAGACGTTCGACATTCTCCACCACCACAATGGCATCATCCACAATGATCCCGATAGCCAGAACCATCCCGTACATTGTCAGTACGTTTATGGAAAAGCCTGCCAGCATCATGACCGTGAAGGTGCCCAGCAATGCAACTGGCGCAACGATGGCGGGTATGAAGGTATAGCGGACATTTTGTAAAAAGAGATACATCACCAGGAAAACCAACACCATCGCTTCAATAAACGTATGGACAACTTTCTCAATCGAAATTTTTACGAAGGGTGACGTATCAAAAGGAATGGAATACTCCATGCCCGACGGGAAGGATTTAGCAAGATCCTGCATCCTGGCCTTAACCGCGTCCGACGTACGAACGGCGTTCGCGCCAGGAGAGAGCTGAATGGCGGCGGCGGTGGAACCATGACTGTTCTCCCTGATAGCAAACGCATAGGACTGTAATCCCAGTTCCACCCGGGACACATCACCCAGCGTTACCTGCGAACCGTCCGGGTTAGCTTTCAGGACGATTTTTCGAAACTCCTCTGGCGTACCAAGTTGTCCGTTTACGTCTAATGGATAGGCTGTTAACTGGCTGGTAGTTGCAGGAGAATCACCCAGCTTACCCGGTGAAACCTGAGCATTTTGTTCTGTAATGGCCGTGTTGATATCGCTTATTGAGAGCTTGTATGCGATAAGTTTTGAAGGGTCAACCCAGATACGCATGGCTTTCTCTGAGCCAAACGCCTGTACTTTGCCGACGCCATCAATACGGCGGAGCTCGTCCGTTATTTTTCTCGCAAAGTAATCACTCAGATCGGCCTCGCTGAACTTACCACCAGGGGAATTGAGTCCCACCATCATGAGAAAACCCGAAGAGGCGGCTTCAACGCTTAATCCATTCTGACGCACAGACTGGGGTAAGCGGGGCTCCACGACTTTAATCTGATTCTGTACATCAACCTGCGCCAGCCGGATATCGGTACCGGGTTTGAAAGTGACGGTAATGGTCGCAACGCCAGACGTATCGCTGGTTGATTCGTAATAAAGAAGATCGTCAACCCCAGATAATTCGCGTTCAATGAGTGAAATAACCGACTCATTCATGGTCTGAGGCGTTGCACCCGGATAGGTCACCGTAATAGACAAACTCGGTGGCGCAACCGACGGATATTGAGCGACCGGAAGTTGCGGGATAGCAATCACGCCTGAAAGAATAATAAAAAGCGCAATAACCCAGGCAAATATGGGTCTGCGTATAAAGAACTGAGACATCAGAATTTCCCGTGATAATGAGTCGTGGCGAAGTTAGCGATGGGCTTTATCAGAACGAGCAGTCACCTCTGCGCCTTCCTGTAGCTTGTCCTGGCCTTCTATGACTATTTTGTCGCCGACTTTCAGGCCAGCCGTTACCGTTATTCCTTTCGCTGTTTGCTCTCCGGTTTGGATCTCAACGCGCTTCGCTTTGTTGTCCTGACCCACCATCCATACGGTGTTTTTCCCCTCCGCCCTGTTGATGGCTTGCTCAGGAATTGCCAGTCCCTCTTTTTGAATAAGACGTGTTATTTGCAGCTTTGCAAACATGCCGGGAAGCAAGGTCCGTTGAGGGTTTTCGACTTCTGCCCGAAGTACAACATCACCGGTTTCATCGTTAACGCTCATACCGGAAAACAGCAAACGCGCAGGTGTGTCATAGGGTTTACCCTCATCATCAAGCACGACAGCGGTGACATTTGACGGGTTAGCGGGAACAGCGTCACTGGGAAGGTACAGAGAGCGAAGAGCCTGCGAGGGAACGCGTGCGTCAACATAAACACGATCAAGTTGTTGAATAATGGCCATCGCCTGCGTATCGCCAGGGCTGACCAGCGCACCTTCGGTAACAAACTCCTGATCCACTCGTCCGCTAATGGGCGCTTTCACAGTGGCATAATTCAAGTCTAACTTTTTACGGTTTAAAGAGGCTGTCGCTTCCGCAAGATCGGCCGCAGCCTGCGCACTTGCCGCTTTTGCATCTTCAAGATCCTGCTGGCTAATGGCCGCATTTTTTTGCAACTGTGAAAAGCGATAAGCACGGCTACTCATTTGTTGATAGGTGGCTTTGGCCCTGGCAAGTGCCGCATTAGCCATTTCGACATCTGCCTCAAAAGGCGCGGCATCGATCTGAAAAAGTGCCTGCCCTTCACGTATTTCCGACCCCTGGATAAAGAGTCGCTTTTTAATGATCCCTCCAACCTGAGGACGAATTTGCGCTGTCTTTACCGCAGTAATTCGTGCAGGAAAATTACGAATGGAATAGATATCTTCGGCACCAAGCGTTTGCGTAACAACGTTGATTTTTGCTGGTGCGGCAGAGGGATCATTCATCTCTGCTGAATCACAACCTGCGATAAAAAATAAGCATAGCGTTGTGCTAATAGCCAGCTTCCTGATGTTCATTGTTAATTTCCAGGTTTGTAAATTTAAGAAGCGCGGTGACACCATCAACCGTGGCGGATGGTTAACCTTGTTTAAAAATAAAAAATCTAACTCATTGATACCGTCAGCATTAACGATGTTGATTCAGGCAGACAATTCACCGATTCGGCCGCTCAATGAGCCCACAGAGAGTAAACATGCAGTCATCATCAGAGGAAAAAAAGCCGTCATCCACGGTAACCGATCGTGAAAAGCCCGATGCTGCAGACTCAAAACCGGCGTGGCAACACAGGGAGTAGTCGCATCACCTGATACTGGTAACCCCATGAATATCATTATAAAAAATACATACCTTTTGCTTTTCATGCTGCTGACGCCTTGTAAAAACAGTTAAAACTGGACACGTGTTCAAGTTGAATTTATAGTGAAGTTGAACAGATGTCCATATTGAGTTTAAAAAAGGAGCCTTGTCGGAATGTCTTATTACAGTCGAGAGGTAAGACGGCAGATGATACTGGAAACAGCAGTAAACATTGCTTACCAGGACGGATTATCGGCTATGACAGTAAGGCGAATCGCACAGGAAGCACAAATTGCTATTGGACAAATTCATCACCACTTTTCTACTGTCGGCGAATTAAGGTCTGAAGCATTTAAACTTTCAGTGGATCAGGCCCTTAATCTTCTGGTCGAAGAAGGGTTAAAAGAAAGCGCCAGTTGCCTGCAAATGCTTTACTGGTGTCTGTTTACTGGAAATAATGAAGAGGCGCATAAATACAGCAAGTTATGGAAAGAAGCTGAAGTTATCTCATTTCATGATGAAAATATGTGTGACGCCATTCGGCAGGTTACCAAAGCATGGCATACAACGATCGTCAATCTCCTTGAGAAGGGCGCTCTACATTCAGAATTTAAATATGACCGACCGAAAGAGCTCATAGCCTGGGATTTCATTGCCTATTCACATGGCCTCGATGGAATATTCACCCTTGGGCTTGAAGGTTTCGGTCAGAAAGAATACCGGGAAAATACACAGGCCTTTATAAGAAGCCAGATAGAGATAATCACGTAACCGGAAGTATTTCGTTGGAAGTACCCCCTGAACACAAATTTTTTAAACGAAAAATATTTTTTGGCAAGGTAAAGTATGGCATTTAAAAACAGTTTAGTTTTGCCTTTAGGATTGATCGTGGGCTTTTCGTTGAATACAGCTCTGGCAGATAATTTATCATTAGGTCTCACCGGCGGCTGGTCTTCAACGCTTTATAACGAGGTTGATCAAAATAAAAACAACATGGTGTTTCCAAACATTGATTATGATGCGGGGCGTTTCTGGTTTCATGGTTTAAGTACCGGTTATGATCTTCTTCAAACGCCCGCAGACAGTATAGCTGTTGTCGGTTATTATTTACCGCTTTCCTTCGAAGCGAAGGACAGTCATTCGTCAGCAATGCGACAGCTTAAGAACCGGCGCAGTACCTTAATGACAGGTATAAGATATGGGCATGAGTCACTCAGTATGGGAAATTTCGAAACCACACTCGCAACGGATGCCCTTGGTACGAGTAATGGCCTGTACTGGAGCAATGCCTGGCGTTATCCGGTACAAATCGGCTCACTGGGTTTCGAACCCGCTTTGGGTTTTAACTGGAATGACCGAAAGTTTAATAAATATTATTTCGGCATTAGTGCTGAAGAGGCAGCGAGAAGCGGATTACGCAAATATACACCAGGCGAAAGCGTAACCCCTTATGCTGAAGTCAATATGAATTATATGGTTACGGAAAACTGGAACATTTACGGTGGGGCGCGTTACACCCTATTACCGGATGCCGTTAAAAAGAGTCCCATGGTTGATAAAGATTCGGTCCTCTCTTTATGGACTGGATTTGCTTATGTTTTTTAAACGTGACCAGGGTTTTGGCCCCGGCCATTAAGCACGCATAAAAACCAGCGTTATGGTATGACAACCAAATCTGCAAGTCGACGATATGAATAATCAATCTACTTTCTGCTCCGAACTCATCAACTGGATAGAAAATAATATTAATGAGAGACTTCATCTCGATGATATCGCCCTCAAATCCGGCTATTCAAAATGGCATCTGCAGAGATTGTTTAAAAATAACACTGGAATTTCTCTTGGCCTGTTTATTAAACGCAGGAAACTGGAGTTTGCATACAATGATATCTTAACAAAAAAGGACACAATCACTGAAATTGCATTGAATTATGGTTTTGAATCCTTACAGGGGTTTACCCGCGCTTTTACGAGGCGATATCAATTTCCCCCTTCAGATATCCGTAAAAACCGTTTACGGGAATAACCAGACGTTATATGCAGGCCTGCATTCAGCACGCCATTTTTATATGAAGGGGTAAATTGGGGGCAATGTAGCGAACAGTGAGCATCAAGCCACTCGGCAAAGGGGCGCTCATCAGAACGCCCCATGTTTTTGCATCTAACCGAGGTCCGTCTTAGCGGCCTGCAACACCTTCACTCATGTTGTTGGTATTGCGGGAACTTACGCCCGACAGACGACCGGGTTATTTATCTTTCTGCTTTTCCATCTGCTGAGCTTCTTTCAGGTGCTGCTCAACAACGGGCGTGTGCGCGTCGGCCAGAGCCTTCACGTCGGGATCTTTGATTTTTTCGGCATCGCTTTTCAGCTTAGACAGCACCATTTCATGATCTTTGGTGCCTGCATTTTCCATATACATCTTGTCAAAGTCGTCGCCGCTCTGTTTTTCCAGTTTTTCGGCCATGGCTTTGTGTTTGGCGTCCGGCTCACTTGGCAGGGTTATGTAGCGCGGCGATTTTTTTTGCACAAAAACGCGATAAATTTTGCACTGTCGGAAGGTGCCAAAAAGACACATTCTGCACAGTGCAAAAATGAACGCAAAGAGTGTTTACTGATGCTCTTGCTGAGCCGGATAACGTTTGTAGAGAGTCGACAGGCCGACTCCATATTTGAGAGCTATATCACGATGTGAGCAGCCGGACTTAATTTCCCGTTCAAACGCATCCCAGTGCTCATTAGTGAACTTAGGCTTACGTCCGCCAATCCTCCCCTTAGCGCGGGCAACCGCTAACCCCGCCAAAGTGCGTTCACTATTCAGATCAGACTCATATTGTGCCGCAGAGAGAATATTACGGAAGTTATAGCGCCCACTGGCGGTACTCAGGTCAACGCCATCAGTAATAGAACGGATGTTAACATTGCGTTCTGCGAGGCTCTGAAACGTCAATAATGCGTGCAGCACATTGCGACCGATACGATCCAGCTTCCAGATGACCAGCTCGTCACCGGGTTCAAGCATCTCAACCACTTTCTTCAAAATTGGTCGGTTCGTCTTACGGCCAGAAGCCTTTTCCTCAAAAATTAACTTACAGCCAGCAGCTCTGAGCGCCTGCATCTGAAGCTCGGTGTCCTGATGGTTACTTGATACTCGTGCATACCCAATAATCATAAAGCGATCTCCTGCTTATCCTTCTGTTCGTCAGTAGAACCAGGTTATCAGAGTTTCACTTTTGACGAAGAGCTTCGCTGACATTAAAAATCTCAATCCACAAAAGGTTGGTTTGCGAAAATCAGTAGCTGAGTCCGGTTATTTCAAGATTGATGATTATCA
>OKCK01000048.1_pt1 | contig 62862 bp, 68 predicted proteins | sample 1614961 | NCBI WGS metagenome assembly OKCK01 (sample SAMN04436984, study PRJEB24849) | human gut metagenome | biome: human gut; feature: NICU; material: stool | host: Homo sapiens | place: USA: Saint Louis, MO | collected 2010-07-31
ATGGTGCATCCGGGAGGATTCGAACCTCCGACCGCTCGGTTCGTAGCCGAGTACTCTATCCAGCTGAGCTACGGATGCAAATGGCGGTGAGGCGGGGATTCGAACCCCGGATGCAGCTTTTGACCGCATACTCCCTTAGCAGGGGAGCGCCTTCAGCCTCTCGGCCACCTCACCACACGCCTCTTGCGAGTGCTCCGAAGAACTTGTTTCTGCTCATCGGCGCTGCGTGGCGCACATATTACTTTCTGGGACTTATAAGTCAAACAATTTTTCCCGACTCTGTTTCGTTTGCACAATTCACGCGCAATTCGTCTGCTTTGCCAACAAAAAGGACGTTTTATCAACATGAAACTGACAATGAAAAGTGAAATAGCCTTCTCGAATTCAGGCAAAAACAGAAGAAAAGTCAGAGGATTTTAAGGAAAAAAGGAAAAGAAGAGTTGCGTCTCGCCGTGCAGCGAGACGCGATAACTTTAGAAACTGGACTGTTGCGATTTTTCAGCCTGGATACGCTGGTAGATCTCTTCACGGTGTACGGAAACTTCTTTGGGGGCGTTTACGCCAATGCGTACCTGGTTACCCTTTACCCCAAGAACCGTTACAGTCACCTCATCGCCAATCATGAGGGTCTCACCAACTCGACGAGTCAGAATCAGCATTCTTTGCTCCTTGAAAGATTAAAAGAGTCGGGTCTCTCTGTATCCCGGCATTATCCATCATATAACGCCAAAAAGTAAGCGATGACAAACACATAAAGTGTAAGCAGTCACGGCATCACATTCTGTTAAACCTAAGTTTAGCCGATCCAGAAATTTTCAACCCGACTTTATCGTTATATACCCGTTTACATCCATGCAACAGAAAGACCTACAATCCATTACATCACATCGCAAACTTCCTCTTTGCGATGGATTTCACGAGATTTGTCCGCTCGCTGATACACGAAACAAAGGGATAAAATGAGCATAGTGAGAAAGGCGCCATAACAACAAATTGTTATAGCGCCTTTACCTATGCCTTATGCTTTACGCCAGTCGCGACGCGACCCAGCTCTCTACGCTGGCAAGGGCTGCAGGCAATGCCTGGGTATCCGTACCGCCGGCTTGCGCCATATCCGGACGCCCACCACCTTTCCCGCCAACCTGCGCAGCGACCATACCAATCAGTTCCCCTGCTTTCACGCGATCGGTCACGTCTTTCGAGACCCCCGCAATCAGAGAAACCTTAGCATCGGCGATGGTTGCCAGTACGATAACCGTGGAACCTAACTGGTTTTTCAGATCGTCAACCATCGTACGCAGCATTTTAGGCTCAACGTTGGTCAGCTCGCTCACCAGCAGTTTCACCCCATTGATATCAATGGCTTTACTGCTCAGATTCGCGCTTTCCTGGACGGCCTGTTGTTCTTTCAACTGCTGCAATTCTTTTTCTAACTGACGCGTACGCTCAATCACTGCACGAACTTTATCGTTCAGGTTCTGGCTGTCGCCTTTGAGCAACTGAGCGATATCCTGCAATTGTTGATTCTGAGCGTGGACCTGCGCCAGCGCGCCTTCGCCCGTTACCGCTTCGATACGACGAACGCCCGCTGCGGTCCCCGATTCTGAAACGATACGGAACAGCCCAATATCGCCAGTGCGATCCGCGTGGATACCGCCGCAAAGCTCGGTAGAGAAATCGCCCATGCTCAGTACGCGCACACGATCGTCATACTTCTCGCCAAACAGCGCCATTGCGCCTTTTGCTTTCGCCGCTTCAAGGTCCATAACCTGCGTTTCAATCGGCAGGTTACGGCGGATCTGCGCGTTCACCAGATCCTCGACCGCACGAATTTCTTCCGGCTTCATCGCTTCGAAATGCGAGAAGTCGAAACGCAGGCCCTTATCGTTAACGAGGGAGCCTTTCTGTGCGACGTGAGTACCCAACACCTGGCGCAGCGCCGCGTGCATTAAGTGAGTGGCAGAGTGGTTCAGGCGAATACGCGCGCGACGCGCCTCATCAACCTGGGCGTTCACGCCCTCGCCCACTTTCAGTACGCCGCGGGTCAGCTTGCCGATATGACCAATTGCCTGGCCGTATTTCTGGGTATCTTCTACGGTGAAAGCAAAGCCATTACCCTGCAATTCACCGCGGTCGCCTACCTGGCCGCCGGATTCGGCATAGAACGGGGTTTCATTCAGGATTACCACCGCCTGCTCGCCCACAGAAATCTGGTCGACCGCTTTGCCATCAACAAACAGCGCGGTCACTTTACCGGTCAGCTCGACATGGTCATAACCTTTGAATTCAGACGCACCCTCAACGCGAATCATGGCGTTGTAGTCTGCGCCGAAACCGCTGGACTCGCGCGCGCGGCGGCGCTGCTCTTCCATCGCTGCTTCAAAACCAGCTTCGTCAACCTTGATGTTGCGCTCGCGGCACACATCGGCGGTCAGGTCGACCGGGAAGCCGTAGGTGTCGTACAGACGGAAGGCGGTTTCGCCATCCAGCGTGTCGCCGGTCAGCTTCGCCAGTTCTTCATCTAACAGCGCCAGGCCACGCTCAAGGGTTCGGGCAAACTGCTCTTCTTCGGTTTTCAGAACCTGCTCGACCTGTGCCTGTTGGCGTTTCAGATCTTCACCCGCAGAGCCCATCACGCTAATCAGCGGACCAACCAGTTTGTAGAAGAAGGTGTCTTTCGCGCCCAGCATATTGCCGTGACGGATCGCGCGACGAATAATGCGGCGCAGCACATAGCCGCGGTTTTCATTGGATGGGATAACGCCATCGGCAATCAAAAAGGCGCAGGAACGAATATGGTCAGCAATAACGCGCAGAGACTTATTGCTCAGATCGGTTGCGCCCGTTTCTTTTGCCACCGCCTGAATCAGATCGCGGAACAGGTCGATTTCATAGTTGGAATTAACGTGTTGCAGCACGGCGGCAATACGTTCCAGGCCCATACCGGTATCCACCGAAGGTTTCGGCAGAGGTTCCATCGTGCCGTCAGCCTGACGGTTGAACTGCATAAACACGATGTTCCAGATCTCAATGTAACGGTCGCCATCTTCCTCCGGGCTCCCCGGAGGACCGCCCCAAATGTGGTCGCCGTGGTCGAAGAAAATTTCGGTGCACGGGCCGCACGGGCCAGTATCGCCCATCTGCCAGAAGTTATCGGACGCAAAAGCCGCGCCTTTGTTGTCGCCGATACGAATGATGCGCTCGCGCGGGACGCCAACTTCTTTTTCCCAAATTTCGTACGCTTCGTCATCAGACTCGTAAACGGTGACCCATAAACGCTCTTTTGGCAGGTTAAACCATTGCTCGCCGGTTAATAACTCCCAGGCGTACTGGATAGCATCATGTTTGAAATAGTCACCGAAGCTGAAGTTACCCAGCATTTCGAAGAAGGTGTGGTGGCGCGCGGTGTAACCGACATTTTCCAGATCGTTGTGTTTACCGCCCGCACGCACGCAGCGTTGCGCGGTGGTTGCACGGGAATAATTACGCTTATCGAGGCCAAGGAAAACATCCTTGAACTGGTTCATCCCGGCGTTGGTAAACAGCAGTGTGGGATCGTTATTGGGAACCAGAGAGCTGCTGGCAACTACCTGATGTCCTTTACTATGGAAAAAATCGAGAAACGCCTGACGGATCTCAGCGGTGCTCTTGCTCATAATTATCCTGAAATCAAGCTAACGAATTGTCGTAGCCGGACATGATAAACCGAGTGGTTGATATCTGCCCGCCCTGACAGGGAAAAAGTGGGAATAAGATAAGTTTTCTGAGAAGGGAAGTAAAATCCAGTATGCGCTCAATCAGCAAAATTTCGGTATATCTCCTGAATATCCTCCATCAGGAACCCGCGATACAGTAAAAATCGCTGCACTTTAACCTTTGTGGGGTAGTCACGGGGCAAGGGTTCTCCGAATTTACGCACGGCGATATCCCAGGTGATTTGCGTCCAGTCGATATCACATGCCCTGAACGCGGCATCGCAATGCTCCCGGCTGAGCCCCTTTTGCTGTAATTCCTGACGGATACGCTGCGGACCATAGCCTTTACGCGATCGGCTTGCGATATAACGCCCGGCAAAATTAGCGTCATCCAGCCAGTGATGTTCATAGCACCAGCTAATCACCTTATCGACATCTTCCGTCGTGATGGGCTCTACCTCATCCTGTGGTGATTTGACCATAAAAGGCGCAGCCAGCTTGCGGCGAAGCTCATGTTCGCTGTGATCTCGCATTGCGAGCAGACGGGTCGCCCGGTCGCACAAACGTGCATAAACAGAGCGGCGGGGAGAGGAACGATCGGACATAGGAAAAATTACGTAACGTCAGTAATAAAAAAGGGCTGCCATAGCAGCCCTGAGAGTATCAGAAGTCTTCGTTGGTTTCAGACTCGTCTTTTTCATACTCATCGACGGAGAACGCCGGTTTATCATCCTGATTGTGCAGCAGTTGCTCACGCAGCTTTTTCTCGATTTCCTGCGCAATGGCGGTATTTTCTTTCAGGAAGTTAGTGGCATTGGCTTTACCCTGGCCGACTTTCTCACCGTTGTAGCTATACCACGCACCCGCTTTTTCGATCAGCTTGTGTTTCACGCCCAGGTCAACCAGTTCGCCGTAGAAGTTGATGCCTTCACCATACAGGATCTGGAATTCAGCTTGTTTAAACGGCGCGGCGATTTTGTTTTTCACCACTTTAACGCGGGTCTCGCTGCCTACCACTTCGTCGCCTTCTTTCACGGCACCGATACGGCGAATATCAAGACGTACGGACGCATAGAATTTCAGGGCGTTACCACCCGTGGTGGTTTCCGGGTTACCGAACATCACGCCAATTTTCATACGGATCTGGTTGATGAAAATCAGCAGCGTATTAGATTGCTTCAGGTTACCCGCCAGCTTACGCATCGCCTGGCTCATCATACGTGCCGCAAGGCCCATATGAGAGTCACCGATTTCACCTTCGATTTCTGCTTTCGGCGTCAGGGCCGCAACGGAGTCGACGATGATGACGTCAACCGCGCCAGAACGCGCCAGCGCATCACAGATTTCCAGCGCCTGCTCACCGGTATCCGGCTGAGAACACAGCAGGTTATCGATATCCACACCCAGCTTACGCGCATAAACGGGGTCTAACGCATGTTCTGCATCGATAAAGGCGCAGGTTTTACCTTCACGCTGCGCGGCGGCAACAACCTGGAGCGTCAGCGTAGTTTTACCGGATGATTCCGGTCCGTAGATTTCAACGATACGGCCCATAGGCAGGCCGCCAGCGCCCAGCGCGATATCAAGCGTCAGTGAACCCGTTGAAATTGTTTCCACATCCATGGAACGGTCTTCACCCAGACGCATGATGGAGCCTTTACCAAATTGCTTTTCAATTTGGCCCAGTGCTGCCGCTAACGCCTTCTGTTTGTTTTCGTCGATAGCCATTTTTACTCCTGTCATGCAAGGTGAAGCACCAGCGCCCACGTTGCCGCTATTATTTCGATGAAGCAATTATACTGTATAGTCATACAGTATCAAGCCTTTTGTAGAAATTGTTGCCAGAGCGTTTTTAACGCGTAAACCGTTGCCTGACGCCGCACCGCATCGCGATCGCCCTTGAAACATTCATGTCGCGTAATGACATCGCCCTCGTGGCTGGCAAAGCCAAACCACACGGTGCCGACCGGTTTCTGTTCGCTGCCGCCATCCGGCCCAGCGATGCCGCTGACAGAGACGGCGAAGGTCGCATGAGCGGCAGCCAGCGCGCCCTGCGCCATCTGAATCACCACCGGTTCACTCACCGCGCCATGCTGTTCAAGCACGGCAGGGTCAACGCCGATCATTTGGGCTTTCGCCTCGTTGCTGTAGGTGACAAAGCCACGCTCAAACCAGGCGGAACTGCCTGCGATATCGGTAATCGCTTTCGCGATCCAACCGCCAGTGCAGGATTCCGCAGCCGTCAGGGTCGCCCCGTGGCGCTTAAGCGACTCCCCCACCTTTTTGCTCAGTTGCCTCAATTCATCGTCTGTCATCACGGCTCCAATTGTAGTGGGGGCAATGCGCTTAGCAACGCGCATTGCCCCTTTTCAGAAGTTGCATTCAGCTTTTACGAGAATGATTCCAAAAAACGCCGTTACGTTTACTGCACGCGGGCAAGCGCTACCGCCTGGCCCAGTTGCCACACCGCCATCGCATAATGCGTACTGTGATTGTAACGGGTAATGGTGTAGAAGTTCGGCAGGCCATACCAGTACTGGTAACGCGTGCCAATATCCAGACGCAGCAAACTTACCTGCTGATGATTACCTAACGGTTGCTGAGGCGTTAACCCAGCCGCTGCGAGCTGTGCAGGCGAGTACTGCGTTTTAAAACCGTTAGCAAGGCCCGGCGCTTCGCCATTGGCCTGAATAGCGACCGGTTCGCCTTTTTCCCAGCCATGCGCTTTAAAATAATTAGCAACACTGCCGATGGCATCAACCGGATCCCAAAGGTTAATGTGTCCATCGCCATTAAAATCAACGGCATATTGTTTATACGATGACGGCATAAACTGCCCATACCCCATTGCACCCGCGAACGAGCCTTTTAACTCCAGCGGATCGTCACCTTCGTCACGTGACATCAGCAAGAAGGTTTCCAGCTCGCCTGAGAAGTATTCGGCGCGGCGCGGATAGGCAAAGGAGAGCGTGGCCAGCGCATCAAGAATACGGGTTTTACCCATGACGCGTCCCCAGCGGGTTTCGACGCCGATGATGCCGACGATAATCTCCGGCGGCACGCCATACACCATAAATGCGCGGTTTAACGCATCCTGATATTGATTCCAGAAAGCGACGCCGTTCTGCACATTGCCTGGGGTGATAAATTTATCGCGATAACGTAGCCACGCGCCGTTTGGACCCGACGGCGGCAGCGTTGTCGGCGCCTGCTGGTCCATCAGCCGCAGGACCGAGTCCAGCCGTTTCGCCTGAGAGAGCACTTCCTGAAGCTGCTGACGGTTAAAACCGTGCTTACTCACCATCATGTCGATGAACTTTTCCGCAGCCGGATTATCCGCGAAATCGCCGCTGGAGAGATAAACATCATGCTGCGGCTGAAGTAAAAATCCGCCCTGTGGCGTACCGACGGTATTGGCAGCGGCAGGTTCGGTCGTGGTTTTGGGCTTACTGCTGCAAGCTGAAAGCAGCACAAGAACGGGTAAAAGAGCAGCGTAACGGCGCTTAATCATGAGTTATCCATAAAGCGAATCAAACGAGTGAATATCATGGTAGAACATTCGGGGCGAGAGGCGAAGCGCGGTGAAGCCTTAGGGTAAATTAACCGTCAGAAAAGCCGCCCTAAAAGGGGCCAATATTTGATGAAAATCAAGCAAAGCTGAGGTCCTACAAAACCTTACACAACTCTGGGAGGCGCGCTTTTGACATTACCCTAAGGGGAAGGTTTAGAGTCTGGCGACACACACTTTCTGGGGAAATTATCATGCGTCGTGCTCTACTTCTTTCTGTGCTTGGTATAGCGTTTTCCGGCTCTGCACTGGCTGCTACCTCGCAAAGCGATTTTCTCGCGCAATACGGTTTAGCGGGTAAAAATACACAGCAAATCGTCGAGGCTATCGATCAAAATCCGCAAGCGCGTCCGTTGCCCTTTAGCGCATCAATTACCAGCACCGAGCTGAAATTATCGGATGGCAAACAGGCTTACTCATTCCCGTTAGCCGATAAATTTTATCTCTCCGTCGCGCCGTATGAAAATCAAACGCACCCGTGCTTCAACCACAGCTTATCCGGCTGCCAGGGTGAAATGCCGAACACCACCTTTGCGGTGAAGGTCACCGATGAAAAAGGTCATGTGGTGATGCAGAAAAGCGTGAAAAGCTATCAGAACGGTTTTGTCGGCTTATGGTTGCCTCGCAATATGCAGGGAACGCTGGATATCAGTTATCAGGGTAAAACCGCTTCAGCACCGATCAGTACCCATTCCGAAAGCCAAACCTGCCTGACCACCGTGAAGTTATAACGCCACTCCGCTTTTAACGAAGAGACGATGCCCCTCGTGCGCATCGTCTCTTACGACGCTACGCGCATCGTTATTGCCATATCCTTTCCTGGCCTGCACCGTTTCTGACGATCGCTCGCAATACTGTTTTTTTCTCAGTGAAGACCTTTACGGCCAGAACCGGGGATCTGGTAACGTGACGTCTGATCCCCCGCCAGCGGCCGGGTGAATCACACTAAAAAACAGTGTTAAGATGTGCACTTAGAAATTTACCTTTGCCCCAGCGCGATTTAAAACGAGCAAAATCAGATGATTGAGTCTACAGACAAGGACTTTACCGCCCACACGCCAATGATGCAGCAGTACCTGCGTCTGAAATCCCAGCATCCTGAGATCCTGCTTTTTTATCGGATGGGCGATTTTTATGAGCTGTTTTACGATGATGCGAAACGCGCGTCGCAGTTGCTCGATATCTCCCTGACCAAACGCGGCGCTTCGGCGGGCGAGCCGATCCCGATGGCGGGCGTTCCTCATCATGCCGTGGAAAACTATCTGGCGAAGCTGGTCAATCTTGGCGAGTCTGTCGCGATATGCGAACAAATTGGCGATCCGGCCACCACCAAAGGGCCAGTGGAACGCAAAGTAGTGCGGATTGTCACACCAGGCACCATCAGCGATGAAGCGCTGTTACAGGAGCGCCAGGACAACCTGCTTGCCGCGCTCTGGCAGGACAGCAAAGGCTTTGGCTATGCGACTCTGGATATCAGTTCAGGCCGGTTTCGTTTGAGCGAGCCGCAGGACCGCGAAACCATGGCGGCGGAGCTACAACGCACCAATCCTGCGGAACTGCTGTACGCCGAAGATTTTGCTGAAATGTCCCTGATTGAAGGCCGTCGCGGCCTGCGTCGTCGCCCTTTGTGGGAATTTGAGATCGACACCGCCCGCCAGCAGTTGAATATGCAGTTCGGCACCCGCGACCTGACGGGTTTTGGCGTGGAAAATGCTCGGCGCGGGCTGTGTGCCGCGGGCTGTCTGTTGCAGTACGTAAAGGATACCCAACGTACCTCCCTGCCCCATATCCGTTCCATCACCATGGAGCGTCAGCAGGATGGCATCATTATGGATGCCGCCACGCGCCGTAATCTGGAAATCACCCTTAACCTCAGCGGCGGCGTCGAGAATACCTTAGCTTCGGTACTGGACTGCACAGTGACCCCAATGGGTAGCCGCATGCTGAAGCGTTGGTTGCATATGCCGGTGCGTCATCACGATACGCTACGCGCACGACAACAAACTATCGCCGCGCTTATGGAACAGACCAGCGAACTGCAACCCGTGCTGCGTCAGGTGGGCGATCTGGAGCGTATTCTGGCGCGTCTGGCTTTGCGTACCGCGCGTCCACGCGATTTAGCGCGTATGCGCCACGCCTTTCAGCAACTACCGATACTGAACGCGCTGCTGACTGACATAAACAGCGATTACGTACAAACGTTACGTAAAAATATTGGCGACTTCAGCGAACTCTGTTCGCTGCTGGAGCGCGCCATTATTGACGCGCCGCCGGTGCTGATTCGTGACGGCGGCGTTATTGCGCCCGGCTATAACGAAGAGCTTGATGAGTGGCGCGCTTTGGCGGATGGGGCAACGGATTACCTCGACAGACTGGAAATCCGCGAGCGTGAAAAACTGGGGCTGGATACGCTAAAGGTCGGCTTTAACGCCGTGCATGGCTACTACATCCAGGTAAGCCGCGGGCAGAGCCACCTCGTACCGATGAACTATGTGCGTCGCCAGACGTTAAAGAACGCGGAACGCTATATTATTCCTGAATTAAAAGAGTACGAAGACAAGGTACTCACCTCAAAAGGAAAAGCGCTTTCACTGGAAAAACAGCTGTACGATCAGTTGTTCGATATATTGCTGCCGCACCTCGCAGAGTTGCAGCTCAGCGCCAGTGCGCTCGCCGAGCTGGACGTACTGGTTAACCTGGCCGAACGCGCGTTTACGCTTAATTACTGCTGCCCAACCCTGAGCGACAAACCGGGCATCACGATCACCGAAGGGCGTCATCCGGTGGTGGAGCGCGTGCTTAATGAACCCTTCATCGCCAACCCGCTTGCGCTTTCCTCTCAGCGCAGAATGCTGATAATTACCGGCCCGAACATGGGCGGTAAAAGCACCTATATGCGTCAGACGGCCTTGATTGTGCTGATGGCGTATATCGGCAGTTTCGTCCCGGCCACCCAGGCGGAAATCGGCCCCATCGATCGGATCTTCACCCGCGTCGGGGCAGCAGACGATCTGGCTTCGGGGCGTTCAACCTTCATGGTGGAAATGACGGAAACCGCCAATATTCTTCATAACGCCACCGAGCACAGTCTGGTGTTAATGGATGAGATAGGCCGCGGCACGTCCACCTATGACGGTCTTTCCCTGGCCTGGGCTTGCGCGGAAAACCTGGCGAATCGTATTAAAGCTTTCACCCTGTTCGCCACTCACTATTTCGAACTCACCACGCTGCCTGAAAAAATGGAAGGCGTTGCCAATGTGCATCTTGATGCCCTTGAGCACGGCGATACGATCGCGTTTATGCATACCGTTCAGGATGGTGCCGCCAGTAAGAGCTATGGCCTGGCAGTCGCCGCCCTGGCTGGGGTGCCGAAAGATGTGATTAAACGGGCGCGTCAGAAATTGCGTGAGCTGGAGAATTTATCCGGTAACGCGTCGGCAACCCAGGTAGACGGCACGCAGATGTCGTTGTTGCTGCCCGGCCAGGAGGAAACCAGCCCGGCGGTAGAAGCACTTGAAGCTCTCGATCCGGATTCGCTGACGCCGCGCCAGGCCCTGGAATGGATCTACCGGTTAAAAAATCTGGTGTGACGCTGTTTAGCGGAAGCCGAAAGCCATAAACAAAAAATCTCTCACGAGGAGAGATTTTCCAATAAAAAAGGCGGTGAGTTTTGCTCACCGCCTTTTTTAAATACAGCGTTTATTCGCGGAACAGCGCTTCGATGTTCAGACCCTGAGTTTGCAGGATTTCACGCAGACGGCGTAATCCTTCAACCTGAATCTGACGAACACGCTCGCGAGTCAAACCGATTTCACGGCCGACATCTTCCAGCGTTGCCGCTTCATAGCCCAGCAGGCCGAAACGACGCGCTAACACTTCACGCTGTTTGGCATTCAGTTCGAACAGCCATTTGACGATACTTTGTTTCATGTCATCGTCTTGCGTGGTGTCTTCCGGACCGTTGTCTTTTTCATCGGCCAGGATGTCGAGCAACGCTTTCTCTGAATCGCCACCCAGCGGGGTATCGACAGAGGTAATACGTTCGTTGAGGCGCAGCATACGGCTTACGTCATCAACAGGTTTATCTAACTGCTCAGCAATCTCTTCCGCGCTCGGCTCGTGGTCGAGTTTATGAGAGAGTTCACGCGCAGTACGCAGATAAACGTTCAGCTCTTTTACGATGTGAATAGGCAGACGAATCGTACGGGTTTGATTCATGATCGCCCGTTCAATCGTTTGACGAATCCACCAGGTCGCATAGGTTGAGAAACGGAACCCGCGTTCCGGGTCAAATTTCTCGACCGCGCGAATCAGGCCCAGGTTACCCTCTTCAATCAGATCCAGCAGAGCCAGACCACGATTGCTATAACGACGGGCAATTTTCACCACCAGACGCAGGTTACTTTCAATCATGCGGCGGCGGGAAGCGACATCACCACGTAAAGCGCGGCGTGCGAAGTAAACTTCTTCTTCTGCTGTTAATAGCGGGGAATAACCAATTTCCCCCAAATACAGTTGAGTCGCGTCCAGCACACGTTGTGTGGAACCTTGCGACAACAGCTCTTCTTCAGCTAAGTCGTTATCACTGGGTTCCTCTTCAATTAAGGCTTTTTCATCAAAAGCCTCTACTCCGTTCTCATCAAATTCCGCGTCTTCATTTAAATCATGAACTTTCAGCGTATTCTGACTCATAAAGGTGGCTCCTACCCGTGATCCCTAAGTAAAGCGCCTGTCATTCTCTTTATCAGGACGCCATGAAAACAGTGTTCAACAAGCGTCCTGTAAAAAAGAGACAAACCGCCTTACCAATTTATCGCTGCGGTAAGTAACGCAGCGGGTTTACGGATTTCCCCTTGTAACGAATTTCAAAATGCAAGCGTGTAGAACTGGTTCCGGTGCTACCCATGGTAGCTATTTTTTGCCCCGCCTTAACTTCTTGTTGTTCCCGGACCAGCATCGTGTCGTTATGGGCGTAGGCACTCAGGTAATCATCGTTGTGTTTTATGATGATTAGATTACCGTAACCGCGCAGTGCGTTACCGGCATAAACTACTCGCCCATCAGCTGTAGCGATAATAGCCTGCCCTTTACTGCCTGCGATATCGATCCCTTTATTCCCGCCTTCACTGGCGGAGAAGTTATCGATAACCTTGCCATCAGCCGGCCAGCGCCATGTAGAAATCGGCGAACTGGTTGTCGTGCTGCTGACAGTCGGTTCAGTAGAGCTAACCACCGGTGCCGTGACGGGTGCTGTGACAACTGTCCCAGTACCTCGATTGTTCGGCAACATTTTGTTAGCACTTTGTTCACCTGAGGATTCAGAATACGTAATTGTTGGTTTAGACGCAACCACCGTGGTGGAATTTTGTGCAGGCGGAGTGATGATTCCTTGCGCATTTGCATCGGCCTGAGTAATTGCATTTCCGCCAGTGATAGGTGTTCCCGATGCGTTTCCGACTTGTAAGGTCTGTCCCACGTTGAGGCTGTAAGGGGCCTGAACGTTGTTACGCTGCGCTAAGTCACGGAAATCATTACCAGTTATCCAGGCAATATAAAAAAGTGTATCGCCACGCTTAACGGTATAAGTGCTCCCCCCCGTATAGCTCCCCTTCGGAATGTTCCCATATTTACGATCGTAAACAATTCGACCATTTTCTGTACGAACGGGCTGCTCTGGCATGGCCTGTACTTGCGCGGGTTGTGTAACAGGCCTTTGTACCGGTTGGATTTGCGGTGTGGAGATTTGTGGAGCCGGAGCTGGTGCATTCATTTTTGGCGGCGGCGTAATCAACATTCCGCCGCTGCTGTTATTGCCCCCAACAGAACTGATTGGCGCCTGTGATTGATTATCAGACGAGCACCCAGCTACCAGGAGTGAAATAAGAGAAAGTGTCGCCACCTGGCGTGCTGTGTATTTATGGCTTCCCGCGCTCATTGTTCCCCCAAAAAGATGGTCGCTACTGCTTAAAAATGAAGACAACCGCATTTGGCCATCAGCAATAAGAAAATTCGTCTCACCATACGCTGATAAGCTGATAAGGAAACAGGAATAACTCCTGGTTTACGCCAGTTCGCCACGCACTAAGGGCACAAAGCGAACGGCCTCTACGGTGTCGATAATGAATTCATCACCCCGTCGACGAACGCGCTTTAACAGCTGTTGTTCGTCGCCCACGGGTAAGACAAGAATGCCGCCGTCATCCAGTTGCGCCATGAGTTCGGCGGGGATTTCGGGCGGCGCTGCTGTGACAATAATAGCGTCAAACGGCGCGCGTGCTTTCCAGCCTTGCCAGCCGTCGCCGTGACGTGTCGAAACATTATGCAGATCGAGCTGCTTCAGGCGGCGTCTGGCATGCCACTGAAGCCCCTTGATACGCTCAACCGAGCAGACGTGATGCACCAGATGCGCCAGTATCGCGGTCTGGTAACCTGAGCCGGTGCCGATCTCCAGAACGCGTGATTCCGGCGTCAGTTCCAGTAACGCCGTCATACGGGCAACCATGTAAGGCTGTGAAATGGTCTGCCCCTGCCCTATCGGCAGCGCGACGTTATCCCAGGCTTTGTGTTCAAACGCTTCGTCCACGAACTTATCACGCGGCACGCGAGCAAGCGCCTCCAGTACGCGCTCATCGTTAATACCCTGAGCGCGCAATTGATTAAGAAGGGTTTGTACGCGGTTACTTACCATTGCCCAGCCACTCCTGCACGATCAAGCCATGTGGAGACAACCTCCTGCGCGCCGTACGCGGTCAGATCCACATGAAGCGGCGTTACGGAAACATAACCTTCATCAATGGCGGCAAAATCGGTTTCCGGACCGGCATCGAATTTCTCACCCGGCGGGCCGATCCAGTACAGCGTATTACCGCGTGGATCTTCCTGCGGGATAACTTTATCGGCGGGGTGACGGCTGCCGCAGCGCGTAACCCGAATCCCCTTAATTTCTGAAAGCGGGAGATCGGGCACGTTGATGTTGAGAATGCGGCCAGTACGCAGCGGCTCACGTTCCAGGGCTCGTAAAATGGTGCAGGTGACTGCCGCCGCCGTTTCATAATGCTCATAGCCATTGAGCGAAACCGCAAGAGCGGGAAAGCCGAGATGACGTCCTTCCATCGCCGCGGCCACAGTGCCGGAATAAATAACATCGTCCCCCAGATTGGGCCCGGCATTGATCCCTGACACCACCACGTCCGGACGCGGGCGCATCAGCGCATTCACGCCCAGATAAACGCAATCGGTAGGGGTGCCCATCTGCACAGCGATATCGCCGTTGGGATAGTCAAAGGTACGCAGGGAAGATTCGAGCGTTAATGAGTTAGACGCACCCGAACGATTGCGATCGGGCGCGACAACCTGCACCTTAGCAAATTCGCGTAAGGCTTTCGCCAGAGTCTGGATCCCCGGCGCATGAATTCCATCATCGTTACTCAGCAATATCCGCATTTAAACCATAACCGCCTGATTTTATTAATACATGACTCACCGAGTCGTTTTTATTATCCTGTTAGTTGTCCTGTTTTAATTTCGCTGCCCTTATATTGGGCATTAAAGCGGACTCCAACCTGTTCATTCTAACGCGATTATGCCCACAGGATAAACATTAGCAGTTTCGCCGCCACGCGTATTGATCACATCACCGGAGCCTCATCATCCCGCCATCGTTACCTGCCAATTTACTTAACAACAAGCAAATCCGAAAAGCGCGTAGTGTAGCGCGGCGAAAGCATGTCCCTTTTCATCTGCCACTGCTGCTGGATCCCCTGGCCCGAAAACAAACCGCGCGCCTCATCTATGGGTTGGAGTGTTAAAGACAGAAAAGCCGCCGACGTCCACAAAGGCAAAGTTTCGCTAAAGTAATGTGACATGCTGCCGTTATGTTATGCACCTTCGCCCTGAGCGCGGGAGTGACAATAAAACTAAGAAATTTATTGCCCGCACCGTGCGGGCTTTTTTCTCTCCGGCCCTCCTGGCAGGGCGCTCTGATGACAAGACTTATTTATTAATAAACCCCTCCACCATTTTCTTCAGTTCTTCCATGTCTGATTTAAGTGCTTCAATTTCAAGCTGTTGTGATTCAATTTTGTCCATCAGTGTCAGAATGGATTCATGATGTAACGCTGCGGCTACTCCATACGTATCCGGTGACAATATCTCTTTCACCACCGTTCCATCATCAAGAACTCTGCTGCCTCCCTCATGGACTGCCTGAGGGAATATCTCTTGTATTTCCTGGGCGATAAATCCGATGCCCCACTGTCCTCCATCAAGACGCGTCCAGGTATAGCCAAACATCTGACGCATTTTTGAAAGTGGGTCTTCAATTCTCTTCTTATTAGTTTTAATGCGGCCGTCAGAGTTGGGAATAAATGCCCCCGGCGCGGTGACGCTCCCGGACCCATAGTCAAAAGTCCAGTATTTCTCATTAGCGCCGTTAAGGTTAACCGCGATTACACACCGCTGGGCCCCGGAGGACTGTTCAATTTCGTTATAAACCCGGGTTCTCCCTTTTGATAATCCATCAACACTGTAAATGTTATCAAGATGAAGCTCACTGGCGCCAAATGGGTAGACCCCTGCGGGCTTATGCTCAATCTTAACCGTCCCTGAAATTACCCCGCCACTTTTCCCGTCAACGGTATTGAGTCGTTTGTCATTCCCCTGGGCTACAGTTCCCGCCGTGATGCCATAGGCAACACCCAGTTCAGCGCGTGCCGCTGCAGCTGTCGATGCTCCGGTACCACCGTTGACAACGGGCACTACATCGGTGTTTGTAAAGACCTGTCGGACCGAGAAGGTACGCGAACCTTTGGCGTTCGCAATGCGCACTTTATAAGTCCGCCAGGTTGAATCGTTTGCCTGATTTGCTGTTAACGTTAATTCAATAACGGTTCCTGAAGACGTGATGCCATCGATATGGACATAAACCTGGGTATTGGTCGGGAACGAAATGCCCGCCGGAATATTGGCCCAGGTGGCAGTGTTGGTAAGATATATCGCACCCGTAACAAAGTCAGCCTGCTGCCAGTCAAACGCGCCTAGCACTGACAGGTTCTTCAGGCCAATGCCCAAATCATTCAGTGCTGACGCGGCCATTCCCGCCATTTTCTGCCAGCCCGGACCGGAAACGGGTGCCACATTGTCGGCAAACTGCATAGTAATATCGCCCGGCGCCGTGTAAAACTTGGTCCAGTTACCCTTCTCGGCGAGCAGTGCGCGAATGGCCGCCGTGCTCTGATTTACCAGTTCGGCGGTAACCTGATTCATTATTTTACGCGGTACTGCAGCCCACGCCGCGCCGGTGGTTGTCGGGCCGGTGAACGGGCTGACAAGCGTGGCTGCTGTATTACTGGTGACAGTATCAACCGGCAGGGTGTACAACACGCCGCCGATGGTCGCGGTAATGAAATCGCCCGGTTTTAAATCCGTGGTGAATAACGTACCGGTACCAACAACCGCCGTGGAGTTACTGGTAAGTTTGAGAGTTCCTGCGGACATAATGTCTCCTGATTACAGGCAATAAAAAACCCGCCGGAGCGGGCTGGTTTACGTGATTTGCGCGAATGAGCCGGAGCCGCGCAGGATGAGCATGGTAGGTGAGGATATCGACGCACCCGCGCCCGGCAGTTGCTGATCTGCGTTCACTACGCATGACACGTTGATTAACCGTTCGGAGGTGCGCACGCTGTGCATGACCGTTGCCGAAAACACCCCGGAACCGGGGGTGTTAAAGTTAAACGACCTTGAGACACCATTTATCGTTATGGTGGCAATCGCCCCGACAGAGCCGCTGTTGGCTCCCTGAACCCTGACGTTCATCATTACAACCACCTGTTTTGCGAGGTTGAATGTTGCGCTGTCAACATACTGGAAGGACCGAACATAACCGTTCGGCGCATCATCAAATACCATGCCGTTGGCCACGTCGCCGATAAAGCTGCTGGCTTCCACCGTCCCTGTAAATTTGCCTCCGCTGGCGTACACAGTGCCTCTGAACTCACCATCAGTCGCATAAACCGTGCCCCTGAAAGAACCGGATTCGGCATACACGGTTCCCCTGACGGTTACGCCGGCGAACCACGCAAACCCGCTTTTGTTAATGTGCCAGCCCACATTGCCGGTACCATCCCATGTGTTTGACTGGATGTACTGCCCAATTTTGGCGTTATCGATGCTGGCATTCTGGATAAACGCAGACCGTAAAAACACCTGACCATTGAATACAAAGAACGCGGCTTCATAACTGCCCGGATCGCTGCCGGAATAAATACCGAACTGGTCAGCAGCAAAAACAGCGGTCGATTTATACCCCCCGCTGCCGTTTGGCTCGAGTGACATTCCAAAGCCCGTGTTATAGAGCTGCTCGCCACGCCGTACGCCAAGATTCAGGGTGTATGAAACCTTTGCGGTACCGTTATCGGTAATAACAGAAGTGAGCTTCTGGTTAATGGCTGCCTGCTGGTTTCCGAGCTGGGTTGCTACCTGCGTCTGGTATTGTGCAAAGGCCTGTTCGGCTGAAGACTGCGCCTCCTGAATGGTGGTAATGCTGCTTTTAACACCGTTAAAGTCGGCCGCCACTGAAAGCCGGTATTCAGCGAACGCCTCGTCGGCGTTAGTCTGTGCGGTTTTAACCTCACTGATTTCTGCAGCAGCATCACCAAACTGAACGGCCACAAGCTCCTGGTACTGTGCGAAGGCCCGTTCGTTATCCGCAATGGTAATCCTGGCCTGCGAAATTTCAGCACGCGCCAGTCCCACCTGTTCATACTGGATCTGTGCCCCTTCCACCTGGGCCAGCGTGTTCTGCATCGTCGCTTCCAGGCTGAAATCTATTCCGGCCTGCACATTCTTAAAAGCATCAGAATCACGCACCGCTTCATCGATGTAATCGATCATGCCGGGAATATCTGACGAAGCCTTACCTGATGCCTCAACAAAACCCGACACGCCGAACGCGTTGCGCGTCCGCACGTACATGTAATACGTGGTATCCGCTTTCAGTCCGTGAAGATTCCACTGGCTTGCTCGCCCAAGGAACTGCGTCTGGTCTTCAATAAGCGCCGGGTTAAGAACACGATTTTCACCGCTGTACCAGAATTCAAAGGTGGTGTCTGAAGTGGCAGTAACACGCATAACCGGGACGATACCTGCTGAGAAAATCCCCGGTGTCCAGATAACGGAGGAAGGTGCCAGTGGCGCCCCGATAATCAGGTTTACCTGGGTTTCAGCTCCCTTCATGCCGTTCTCGTTGCGGCCACGTACCCCAAGCATGTAATTCCCGGCATTGAGCCCGTAGAAGTCATAGCGAAACTGGTCAGTTTCATACTGTGCAACAACCGCCCCGCTTTCGTTATAGACATACAGTTCGAACACCAGCTTTTTGGTGGTGGTGGCGGTTTCCCATGTCGCCGTCACCTGCACAGTTTCGCTGTTGGTGTTCAGAATGCGAAGGTTCTCGATATTCGGTACCCGGTAGCCATTCAGGGTGTCGGTGGGCATTTCAAAAACAGCGCCCTCATCCACAATGGCCTGTTTGTTCGGGTCGTGCTGGCCCGCCGTAATGCTGTAAACCGAGTTATTTTCTGTTTCAGCAATGCTCAGAATACGGAAAAGACGAACGGAAAGTTCACTGACTGAAATAGCAAAAACAGTCCCGTCACGCACCCAGGCGGGAGCGCTGCGCAAAGTAATGACGCGCCCGGATACGCTGACAATGGGGTATTTCACAAACTTTCCATTGCTGCCCATAAGCGACATGTTGTCGCCTGGCGAAACCAGACCGGAGACGTCCGCATCTACGGTAATATTCGCGCCGGAGTGCGAGACAATACGCCCACCCAGACGTGTCCCGGCGTAGTCGTTATCCATGATTTCCACGACGTCACCCGGTGTGAAGGCGACTGCATCGCGGGCCATCTGGAAAGTTAACCGGCTGCTCTCCCGTTTTGCGGTTTCCAGCAGCCATTTACCGGCGCGCCAGGCCTGCCCGCGTGAAGTGCAGCCGAACGCCTCAAGCGTTGTTTCGTTGTAGGTTCCACTGCGCGCGATCATGGCATCGTCGGAAACATATTCCTTCACCTGCTCCCAGCCGTTATCCGGGTCAGTCCAGGACACCACCACTGCGTTGTATTTTTCGGCCCGTTTAACCGAGCTGCGGCTGAATTTCCCGTCTACAACATTCGCATTGGTAATGGCGGCAACCGGATCCTGAGGCGTGTCCAGCATGACCGTGAGGCGCAGGCCATCCCAGAGGGCGATGCCCCGGAACATCCCGGCGATTTTATCCAGGATATCGCGGGCGCTGGCCTGCTCGGTAATATAGGCGTTCAGCGTCATGCGGGGCTCTTTCCCGCCATAGCCGTCGTTTACCAGCTGATCACAGTACTGTGACAGGATATAAAGCGCGCCGTCGTCGACATCGATATAACCCGCGCGCCGGGCCAGGCCAAATCGCGTATTTTTCACCAGCTCGCGAAAGAGCCAGGCCGGGTTGTTCGTCCACGCTTTCTTAAATCCCCCCAGCCACAATCCGTTATATGTGCGGGAAACCGGATCGTAGTTATCAGGTACATCGACAATCAGGCCGCGCAGGTGATAGGTACGGGCCGGGGTGTCCCTGTACTGGTCACGGTCAATTACCGCACCGGCAATGGCCGAAAACGGGTAGTTCAGGTTGTCGTCAGTAATCTGGCTGTAGCTGTTCCAGATTGTACCGTTGGACAGCAGGTCGCCGTTGCTGTCCGGTGTGATACGGCGAACCCGGATATCGAAAGGTTTCGTTGTCGGTGCATCGATAACGTGCGCCTCAAGATATTCGCCAGAGATTTTCCCGGTGATAGTGACCACTTTTTGCTGAATGAACGCCCCGCCGGCAACGCGTGTTTCGATCACCATCGTCACAGAGGTTTCCTTCTGGTTCCCTTTCGTGTCCTGCTCGACCAGCCCCGTCACGCCGATATTCAGCCTCACGCGTGTGACATCCTGATCGGAGACTGTGCGGACCAGTGGCGTGTTGAAAGTCACCTCTGTATTAACGATGCTGGTCGCCTCGATGGCGGAAAAACCGTTGATGGGGTTCTGGAATTCCGAGCCGGGTCGCCAGGCCACGCTCACGCCGTTCACGCTGACGTTACCGGCAGGATCCGTGATGGGAGTTTTATTCAGCATGAACGAAGAAAGGTGTGACTGGTCAACCGGTCCGTAAATCGGGCCTTCACTGATCAGATCCAGTACGCGGTAAAACTGTTTAGATTTGAGGTTATCGTCGAGAAGCCTGGGAGTGCTGGCCTTGCCGCCGCCTGAAGACATAATGCCACCTTAACTTATTGATTCTGTCCAGTCCTGGTTATTTGTGGTGTCAATACCGAGGGAAATAACGTTAGATCCACACACCATCTCGCCCAGCAGGATTGGCACTGGACGCCCCTGTCCGGCGCGGTTCTCCGCACTGGTAAAAGAGTTGTTTGTGATGGTGTTGTTTTCCGCCGCCTCGGCTGAGGTTTTGGTTTTCATGTTGCGGGACATGTATACGCTGTAGGCAATGGAGGCGACACTTACCGCCACTGCGATCCACGCGGCGGCGGCTGCGGTAATCGCCCCTTCAACCACCGGCACGAAAAGTACACTGGAACCATTAGACAGACGCCTGTCCAGGTGCCAGCGCATCGCGTCTGCGGCAACGTCTTCGCCGGCAATCCGGACGCGCACCCGCGATTTCAGAAAGTCTTTTTTGAATTCCGGACACTGGGCCAGCAGTAATCTCAGCCCCTGGGCGGGGGTGTCGACGTTTAATGTGACCTGGCGGAAATGTCTGCGGAAATGCCCCGCAAATCTAAAGATGAGCACCGGTGATGCCTCCAGATGGAATGGGTTTGTTTCATGTAAGCCATGCGGAAGGGTTCACGCCTGCTGAGGTGCCCTGCGTGGTCGTGGTGAAGCACCATGTTATCGTCCAGCAGGATCATCGCATGGCACGGGTCGGCTCCCGGGAAGGGCTGGCGAATAATCACATCGCCAGGTACGGCCTCGCTTGCAGAAACCTGGCAGAAACCGTTGGCCGCCATGTTCTTCAGATAGAGATTCTCTCCACGAAGCCACCAGCCTTCTGTCCGGGCAAAATCCGGCAGGTCAATGCCGCACAGGTGATACGCATCGCGAAACAGCGTGTAGCAGTCTGTCACCCCATGCGCAAACCTCCGGCCCAGCAGGTGCGCTACCGGGCGGAACTTTCGCAGCTCGCCGTTACACGCCAGCCACCAGGGCAGGCCTGTCATAACCTGCATGGCGCGGTCAGCACCTGACAGCACCGGTACCGCCTGCGGATGTGAGTGAAATACCGCCGTGACTTCCCCCGCCTCTTCCGCTGCCAGCCAGTCATCATCGCTGATGCGGAAATGGTGAGCCGGATCGGGATGGACGTTACGGCACGGGTAGACGCGGGTATCGTTGATTATCAGTGCGCACACTTCATCCTGCGACGAGGCCGCATACTCGAGTAATTCCTGCATCAGGAAACCTTCTGTGAACCGGGGAAACTGCTGATTGGCATGGGGTACGGGCGCGGGTACCGGAAGCGGCAACCTGTGCGGCGGTGCGAGCACTTATCCAGCGCCGGGTTGCTGGTCGGGTTGTCCCGTTCATCAGCGACCGGCGGCCCGTCGTAGTTGCAGCCGGTACCGCGATAAACCCACTGGCATACATCCGCCAGGATAGTCCGCGCCGGAATAATGGCGTTGTCGCAGTCCACCGGCGTTGCGAGGGAATAAGTCACCTGCTCTGAGGTTTCCTCTGTCATCTCCTCGACAACGTAACGGGACACTGCCTCCACAGTAGGATCTGCATCCGGGTTACCGTTGGGGAAGTTAACCGCATCAAGATACTTCACCGGCACCTGGCGGCGCGTGACCACCACACCCAGCAGATCGTCGAAATCATGGTTCATCCCAAAAATCATACCCGTGACGTTCGCGACGGCCATAACCGGACGTGCATAGGTACCCTCGTTCCGGCTCTCGAAGCCTTCGACAGCGATGGGATAAGCGGGATAGGCGTTACCGCGCCAGATGACGTTGTTGTAAAAACCGTTGGTGCCGGAATGGAATCGCACAACATCGCCGCCGTACGGCCGGAGATCGACTTCAAAGAGATCTATAAACGCGCCGACTCCGGCGTCAACGCTTTCGATAATTAACTCTGGTGGAATGTCGCGCACGAAAATCTCCCATAAATAAAGCCACCCGGAGGTGGCTACTGTTCGAATATCAGGATGGGATATATCGCTATCCCTGGTTATGTTGTGGGTTCAGCCCGTCAGCGGTGGGACGCTGGCGCACTCAGACAAGAGGGATGGCTGATTACCTCTGATTAGGGAATAAAATGGTTAAAGGTCATGATTTCATGAAGCCGCTGAGCCAACAACTGGATACGGTTTTGCCTCAGTTAGTAGAACATGATGATATTATTGATAAAGTTTTACCTTTTTACCTTGCTGTGACTGCCAAACTGTCAGGCAAGACACCTCAACAATTCTTTGGGTATAACATGGAGGCCATGGAAGCCATTTTTGGATCATCCAAATTAGGCAAAAATCAGAAAGAGCTTGCTGAGTCAGAGTACGCCTATCTGGTAAATGCGAGAGCCAGGGAGATATTCGATAAATTACCGGAAGTTGATTAATAACACGGGCGCGTTAAGTCGCGCCCAGACCAAGGTTTCTGCAATAGTTTCGTGCATATTGCTCCGCTCGATTAATAACCTCCCCGAAGGAGCATTTATCAAGATAGTCCTCTGAATAATTAATCACCAGCATGGTGTCATCGCACTTATCAGAGGTTAACCCCTTCACGACAACTTTAACCTTCAAAGTCTTTACTACTCCAGCAGTGAAACTAAAACTATTGCGAATTTCTTCTGCGTACCCGGGTGTAATGCGAATATCTTGCGTGGGAAATGAAACGTCAAAGCTTAACTGCATTTTTAACTCCCGCCTTTCGGCTTTATCGTGGTACCTGTTCAAATGTGGCCGTCAGTTCATACAGCGGCCCGGTCTTTGTCATGTTCCAGGAGCGGCAGACAAACAGCGCCTGCACCCCCGTATCCGATGGTGTCCAGTAGAAAGACTCCACCGCCATGCGTGCTGTCAGAAACGCCTCGGCCTGTTTCGCCGGGTTCACACGGCACGGCCCGTTAACGCCTCGAAACGTCAGCGAGTATTTTGACATCAGCGGGTTAATGCCTTTCTTCTGGCGCTGCTCGTAGCCATCGCCGAGTTTCACGATGGCCACGTTCGGGGTACGTTCAGCGCTATAGCCGCGCTGAGGTTTCCAGGTGAAGATTTCAGGCATTATTTTCTCCGTAGAAGCCCGTTAGGCCGCTGCTCATTACTGATGGCGCGCAAGGCTGCGTTATAAGCAATCTTATCGAACTGTTTTAACGTTGCCGGGTTGTCCGGGCTGCCCTCGAAATGGTAATGGTTAACCTGCTGCACAGTTACGTTACTTCCCCCGCCAGCATTATCAGCAGAGACAACTTTCCCCGACTTATTGGGGATAAACATCTGCTGGCCACCAGCTGTCTGGAACACTTCAGAGCGCCCATCTTCGTTAATGCGATAGGCATTGCCAGCAGACACTGTGCCACCGTAACGGCGACCGCCGGCAAGCGCCATGCCTTTAGCCATCAGCATTGATCCAGCGTACGCTGATTGGCCCACCGCAGCGGCACTGCCGTACGTCGCGATTGAAGCGCTCATAGCAGCGGGTGCCCATGCAGCTGCGGCAGCTGAAGCCTGGGCAGTAGTTGCTGCCAGAGAAGCAGCCGCAGCCGCCTGGCCCATAAGCTGACTTTTAGCCCATTCAATACCCATTTGTACAAAGCTGCCCACCACGCTGTTTAAAATCGTGGTGCCGATGTTGGCAAAGGATTCCCGCAGGCTTTGAGTGCCGTTTATCAGGCCAGTAATGGCGCTGGTTGCCCCGCCCTGTAAGGAGTCTACGGCAGCGCCAATCATGCTGTTAATCTGGCTTTGCTGCTGCCACTCTTCCCACATGGCCGCCATGCGCCGCTGGTGATACTGTTCTTCGATACTGGCCCGTAACGCTTCGGCTTCCGCGATCTTTTGCGGATAAAGGGTTACGTACTCATTGAGCTGCGCCATTTGCGTCAGATACGAGTTATCGACCGCTGCAACTGGTGATACCTGCCCCTGCAGGCTGGTGAAGTTCTGACTGGCCTGAGTGCGCTTTTTCTCTTCCTCCGCAGCGGCCTTTATCGCCTGCTGACTTCTCCAGATTGCGTCGGCCTGCTGCTCCGCCTTGGCTATTTGCGCGTCAGTCGCTTTATTTCCAAGCGCCATAACCGCATCGTACTTCGCCAGTTCAAGCGAGCCATCGGCATAACCGGTGTTGAGCCGATCCAGTGCAGACTGCTGACGAGATAAAAATTGCGTTGCGTCGTCAGCGGACTTCTTCGCTTCCTTGTTTGCGGCTTTTCTTGCGCTGGTTAACCTCTCTGTTTCAGCGTATTGATCCGCAAGGGCCTTTCTTTTTTTCTCATCAGTAATCCCGGCATCATCAGCATCGAATTGCGCCTGCAGTCTTGCTCTTGCCTCACCCTCAAGCTTTGAAAGCGCAAGACGGCGTTCGGCGTTCTGAATGAGTTTCTTCGCTTCGGGAGAGTCTTCCGGTTCCGCAGGTTGTATATTTCCAGCGTTCGCGGCTTTTTTATTAAGGCTATCCAGTACCTGAATAGTTGAGGCTATAGCCGTTATTGCGGCAGAACTTGCATTGGGAATTTTATTCTTGAGGTTATTTTCAAGAACATTGAAGGCTTCTTCGGATTCTCTTGCTTTTTGATTGAGTTGCCCCTGAATAAGAGATTGTTGCTCAGTTGTACGATTTAATTTATCAGTCGCGTTACTGACATCTCTTTTTCGCTGATTTAAAGTCAAAAGCCATTCGTTAGATTTTTTTACATAGCCATTATTCTGATCCTGAGCGACGCCCATTTGCTTCGCAAGGGTGATGTATTTGTCATACTCCGACTGTGCTTCCTTTACAGATCTACTGAGGTCATCAATGTGATCTTTTTGAGCCTCTATAGATTTGGCTATATCTGCCATTGTGCCGACAAGCTGCGCCTGATTCATCTCCTTCATCTTGGCAATAACGCCATCCAGAGAATCAGAAAAACTTAGTGCTTCTTCTTTCGCCTGTTTAGCGCTTTGCCACCAATATAGTAAGGCTCCCGCCGCGATCATAACAACGCCAGCAGGCCCGCCAAGCAAAGAAAGCGCGCCGCGCATTAATCCCATACCAACGGATGCAGCGCTTGCAGCGGCAGAGGCTCTTGCCGTGGCGGCAGCTTGCGCCGTTTCTGCTTCTGCCAAAGCGATAGATGTTGCGGTTGCCCTGGTTTTAGCCGCGATTAGGTTATCCAGCGCCAACATTTCCGCTGCGCTCCCTCGCGCTACGTTATATTCAGCTTGAGAAAGGTTAAGCGCAGAAATTGCAGCTTCCTTATCTGCTAGCGATCTACGTAGTGTGGCATTGGCTGAAAAGAGCGCTGCTTGAGCCGCCTGATTTTCAGCGGTTATCATTTGGCGGTTTGCGGCAATGGCTTGAACTTTACTGGCTATCCCGGATTTCAAAGCGCCTGCATAACGCCCAGCCAGAACAAGAGCGAATGCTTTCGCAGAAATAGTGGCGGCATCAATGAATCCAGTCATGCTTTCAGAGTCTCGGCCAAACTCCAGAATAGTGTCTGCGGCAGCAATAAGACCGTTAGTGAAGGTTTGTAACGCTCCTGTCTGGTCCTCGATTGCCACCAAAACTTCGGTAAAGGCCGTTTTCATCCTCACGCTAGCATCGGTAAGATTGTTGGACATTCCAGCCGCCGCTGCGGTGTTGTCGTCAAGAGATTGCCGCAACCCTTCACTAAGGTCTGAAGCTGTCAGTTTGCCTGCTGCACCCAGCGCACGTATTTCCCCTGCCGTTTTCCCGCTGGCGCTCGCAATATCGTTTATTACGGTTGGGATGGCTGTGGTGATAGATTCCCATTGATCGGCTGATACCTTACCGGTATTTATCGCCTTTGTGAAAGCACTGATAGCTGACTCGGCCCGGTCCGCGCTGGCGGCGTTCTTAACGAAAGCATAAGACATTGAGTCCTGGACATCGATAGCCTGTTCAGTGGAATAACCCATGCTGCGCAGACCGTCGGCGCTTCGAATATAGAGCTCCTGGGCCTCTGCTAAAGATCGATAAGTCCCATTAGCTGTATTAAGTAAGCGCCTCTGAACGCTTTCAAATTCAGCCTGACTTGATGTCGCCATCTGAACGCGCTCGGCCATCTCCTGATAGCTCTGCACCATTTTTGCCATCTCACGCAACGCCCCAGCGGCGAAGATTAACTTGATCGTTGCTGCGAGTTTCGACAGTGTCGTATTCAGGTTGTCCGCTGATTCATCGGTATCATCAAAATTACTCTGGAGATCGTTGGTCATATCGACGACGTTGCGACCAGCAGTAAGAAGCTGAGCGGTATCAGCGCGGATGATATAAACAATTTCACCAACATTTTCTGACATGAACATTATCTCCAGGAAATAAAAAACCTCGCCGAGGCGAGGTTTCATGTGACATTGATGCTATTTTATATTCATAGCATCCTTTATTTTATCTGAATCAAACTGAAGGACTGACTTCCCACTCCCCGTGGAAGCCATTGCATTAATATCGCCTTTTCTAAAAATAACATATCTGGGGTATGGGCAAGAGTTACTATTCACACATCCATACGGGGAATCTTTAGCATCTTTGGGGTTTTTAATGCCTGAGTTCGATGCTACAGGCTCGCCCAGTACTTTTTCCGCGTAACTGACCATAGAGTTAAAATATTGGCTGTTTTCATCATCAACGCTTGCAGCGACCCCTATGATTTTTCCATCAAGCACTGATGCAGAGTAGTGAGCCATATCACCCATTTCATTTTTTGGGGCTTTTTCCAAATCAACCATTAAAAAATGATGACTTGATGGTATGAGATCTTCTTTCTTTATAAGGTTTTGGTCTCTTATTGTTTCCAAAGACCCACCTATTTCAACACCAAATACTTCAATATTTTCACCGCACCCGGTAAGTAAAAAGATAAAAATAATTGCTGTTTTTTTTATCACATTCATATCCCCATTATAAAAAGATAGTTTTTAATCCTAACAGGGGGGCGTAGGGGTGCAATACGTAGAGCTGATTTTTTGATCTCAGTAACAGCGGTCAATGCAGCCCGTTGCGCTGCGCATCGAGTGCAAACATTTTCTCAGCCCAGTCCATAGCCTCATCGTAATGCTGCTCGGTCGGGATTTTCGCGGCTTCCTTCGGCGGATACTTAGCGTTCATTGCCGCCCTGAAGCTGGTCATGGTCATGTTCCAGGCATCGGACTCGCTCATGCCCAGGTGCGCCACGGCCAGATAAACGAAAGACCGGGCATCGAATTTCCCCGAGTATTCTCCCTCATCTTTGCTGGTGGCTTCCTGAGGCTGATCGCCCACAACCCCATGGCGAATAAGATGGCGCGCCAGCTGGATAATGTGCGATACCGGCAGCAGGCCGGGGCGATACGAAAGCTTTCCTTTTGCTGTCACTGAACAGACACCGATAACCTCGCGGAGATCATCATCACAGGCCGCCTGCACTACCTTCGCTGCGGTAACAACCATGTCGGCAAAACAGCGCGCCTGGATGCTGCGCATCATTTCAACATCGCTGATCTGGTGCTCAGGGTAGTGTCCGCCGTGCACGGTCACGAACGCCCCGACAATCTCTTCCGGCGTGCCGATGCGCGACATTGCAAGAAATGAGGGATTAAGGAATATTCTCCGGCCACCGGCGCGTATTTCCGCCTGGCCGATATCGGTAATTGCCTGCATAAAACCTCAAAGGGGCTTTCGCCCCTGTCAGTTAAGACGCGTTGACCACAACCGTTGCCGGGCTCGTGGTGACGGTACCGGCGGTGGGCGATGAAACCTGGCAGGTGTAAGAGCCGGCATCCCCCGCCACCGCGCTGGCTTTGGTGTAGGTAGCTGACGTGGCGCCGCTGATATCCGTGCCGTTCTTCTTCCACTGATACGTCAGCGCTGAACCATCAGTCACGGTTGCCGCTGTGGTAAGCGTCAGCGTGCTGCCGGTGGTGATGGTGCGGTTCTGCGGCTGGGAGGTGATGTTAATGACCGCGCCGACGTCGCGGACATCCACCAGCCCGGCGCTCGAGGCTTCAATCGACCATGTGGCCACGTCATCATGCGGTGATTCATCCTGCCAGCTCGTTACCAGGAACGGGCCTTCTGTGATATCGAACGGCGAGATAATTTTCAGCCACACGTAAGGCTGGTTGCTGGTTTCTCCGGGCGGGTTATATACATGGCGCTTCATTTCCTTCTGGCCGTAGATAGCTTCCTTGCGACTTACGCCGTCGCCGGAGAAGGATACGTTTTTATACGTGACCAGATTTTCCTGGGTATACGCTGCGCTCTGGTCAGCTGTGGCGTCTGCGGTTTCCCATTCCACGCCGGTTGTTTTGCCACGCATCATGCCGAGGCGCTTGTACTGGCTCAGCGTTGGCTGAACCTCCGGGCAACCAATCGCAAAATAAACGACGACGTCGCGCCCCGTGAATGCACCTGATTCACAAGTCATATGTGTTACTCCGTATTATCGGGAAATAATGGTCTGGAAGTTAATTTCGAAGGCGCAGCGGCCCTCTTCGGTGCGGAAGGCGGGAACGCCCCCGACTGGCTGCATTGAGATGATGCATTCGGTGTGGTAGTCATCGAGCATGGCCTGGCGGATGGCGTCGGCGGTGTTCTCCACCGCATCAACATCGGCATCGTTCTGCCCGGTCAGCAGGATGAAGCGGAAGTAGTCGCGGGTGATGGCCTCTTCTGCCGCGCCACCGCCCTGCTGCTGGATAACGAGATAGCGATCGTTTTGTGAATCTTCCACCTCGACCCAGAACCGCTTTTGTACACGGTAGCCGGTATCAAAACTGTGACTCTGCAGCCAGGCGCGTAACGCGTCAAAAACCTCGCTTCGCGTCATAATTTGTAGCCTCGTTGTATGGTGGCTTTGATGTCGGCTATGCCGTCGCGCTCAAACCCTTTACGCAGAAAATCAGGCTCTGCATCCGGATCCCAGTAATTACCGCTGCCGTCCGGGCGTGGCTTGCCTTTTAACGTGCCACCGGCCGCATTCACCCGGGCGGCATAGCTCGCGGTATAGCCGACACGCCCGGTCATTCCGCCCGGCTCTGGCTTCAGTTCGCGATACATGCTGTTCACCAGTGTGGAGGTGTGAATCGGGGTGATTTGCGCTGCGTAACCGGAGCCGACGATCATGACTTCGGTGATCACCTTTTCTGTCACTGCCCCGGTGATGTTTCCAATCACGTTGCCCATGTTTAACTGAACACGTTTGATACCTTTAACGGGCATAGCGTTGTCTCCTGTAGTTATCAGGCACCGGGCTAATTACGGTCAGAGGTCAGAATCTTGTAGTCGGGTTCCTCGCCGAAAAACGACATATCCCACATCCTGACCGCCCGGATCACATCACCTTTGGCTTTTACCGGGTCCGGCTCGGCGGTTGTATCACCCACTGAGACATAGTCATTACGCAGCGGCTTGCGGACATCAGCGCCGTTGTGCTTCAACTCTGTGGAGATAATCAGGTTAGTGGTGAACTCGGTACCGGCATCATCGACCGCCTGCTCCTGGTTTATCTCCCAGGTGCAGTCGATAAGATACGGTGTGCCGGTCAGCCAGATACCCTTCCAGTCATCGTACGTGCGCGGGTAAATGGTCGCGAGGTTGGTATATACCCAGTTCGCTGTCGCGCTCATGATTCCTCCCAGCTGATCACTTCCGGGTTCCCGGCGGCTACCTCACGGCAAAAGATGAACCATTCACCGTTACTTTTGACGTAGCCGGTGGCCTTCCTGCCGCTGTCTGTCATGACCCAGACCTTAAGGAACGGCTCCGGCAGACGCTGTTTCACCGATACCCATGCCATTACCGGCCCCCGTTGCACATACAGCCACCCTTACCGACCCAAATCCCCGCAAATGCTGGCGCGGCAGTCGGATCGGGCGGGATAAGTGCCGTCGCGCAACCATGTTTGTCCAGTCCGCGCAGCAGGCTCAGCGCCCCTTTCCAGCGGTCAGAAAACGACTGATACCGGAATGAACGCGAAGCGCCGTTAGGTGCGGTCTGGCTGGTAAGGTATTTATCACCCTGCCCCAGCCCCATCAGCGCAAGCAGGTACAGCTGGATAAGCAGCGCTGTCGATGCCGGATAATGAAGTACCAGGCATTCCTCAATGCCGTTGGCCTGGTCAATCAGCGCCGCCAGCACGAAGTCGGGTAAAGCGATGCCCTGCCCGGTCAGGTACTGCTGTGCCTGTTCCTGTGTGACCATGACAGACTCCTGAAATAAGACGCCCCGCCAGAACGGGGCATAAAAAAACCGCTTTCGCGGCGGTTATTCTGCTGGGAACAGGGTTTCGAGCTCACCAGGCGGCAGCAGCTCAGAAAGCTTTTCCGCACCCAGATTGCCTTTGAACTCGATCCCCAGTTCTTTCAGGCGTTCAGCAATGATTTCTTTTCGGGATTTCACATCAGTGCCCGCGCCTGGTGTTGCCGGGGTAAGTTCACCGCCCGCTTCCCCCTGCATCAGGCGAAGATGAGATTCCAGCGCTGGATGAACTTTATCCAGAACCAGCACATCCCCAACCTTAACGCCATGCCAGCCACGTATGACTTCAAACTTCGGCATAATTTCTCCTTAAGCCAGATTAGCGCCGTAGACAACGCCGGACAGGCCATCGTCATCGCGTTTAATCTGCAAACCTTCTGCAGACATAATCTGGAAGTTGTAGTTGCTCTGTGGCATCGGACGAGGCAACGGAACCACCCCGACCGCCATCCCTACCAGCGGCGTGATCACATCCTGACGACGTTCATACGCCAGGAATTCATTACCGGTTAGTGCATAGGTCTGGCGGATATCTTTCACCGGCATAAATTTGCGGATGGCGTCCAGGACATTGCCGCTGATAACGGCGTTCGCGCCGCTGCCAACTTCAATGGTGTACGGATTCGACAGATTCGCCATGATTTCAGCGCTCAGCCACAGCACATCGTACGCAGTGACTTTGTTGGCGCGGGCGGTGATGCCAAACGGTCCTTTTGGGCCGAAGAATGCCAGTAGCTGCGCCGGCGTTGCCGCAGACAGGTCGATATTCGCTCCACCAGCACCGGAACCGAGGTTAATCTTGGCGGTGTTACGATGGTTGCGCATGCCCTGGGCCGGATAGTTCTGCACCTGAATGGTCGGGTTACCGTCGAGATAGCCTTTAACGCGACGTTTATGGAACTTGCGCATCTTCGCCAGTTGCGAATCCAGCACCAGGTCAATACCGACGGTATTGAGGCCCGCAGCAAGACGCCAGTTCACACCATAACCTGCGGTGTAAACGGGGATCGGGTCACCGTCGCTGCCGTATTCGGTGTGGTCAAAAGAAAAAGGTGGCTGACCGTCCAGACTAACCTGCACATCATCGGCGATGTCACCAACAACGTTATACAGCTTGGCAGTCTTGCCAATCGGCAAAACTGTCTGTACACCCATCAGGTCGTTGACAATTTCCATTCCGATTTCCTGATCGCGCAGCTGGATGACCTGTCGGTCGATTTCAGCCCAGAATTCACGACCGAGACCGTCACCAGCCAGGGCATTCGCCGCCAGCATTTCAGGCGTCATGAGATTACGGTTTACCGCCATCATGGCGCGGTGCTGGGCATCCCACATGTTACGGTTAGCCCACAGCTCATTCCAGTGCGTGCGCAGGCGGCTGTTGGTCGCCAGTGTTTCAGCAGAAAAATACATTGATGCTCTCCTTAAGCAACGGTCACGCTGGAAGCGCGCGCGCGGATGCGGATGAAGTCAACCGCCGTGGTGGTGACGTCATCCTGGCAGTAACCGATGACCTGATAGGTACCCGCAGCGGTAGGCACGGCAGCAGCCTGACCTGCAACAACCGTAATTGGCTGGTCTTTTTTATAGGCACCTGCAGCCACACGAACAGCGAACTCGCGCCCTTCTTCCAGGTAATTACCCACACCCGAATGACCGGACGGGATCGGATCGGTAATGCCCAGCCCTTCGTGATAAGCGCAATCCAGCACATACATGCGTCCCACAGGCGCAGAGGCCTGTGCAAAAAGATTGCTGGCATTGATGACAACAAACGTCCCCGGGTTCAGGGACGCGGCAAGTTTTCGGGTTTCCGTCTTGTAGAGCGAATCCCCGTCGATATTAACGCGACGATAACGTGGCATTGGCGTTTCCCTTATTTGAAGTAAGTGGCCGGATCAGGTGCGCCGGTTTCTTTCTGCTGCTGCGCGGAGTTAGTACCCAGCGGTGCGGCTTCGCCCAGGTTTTTGAACATCGCATCCAGTGCGTCACCTGACAGCGCGTTCGCGACGATCTCGCCGTGAACTTTCGCAACCGCCGCGCGCTTCGTTGCTTCTTCGGCGCGGGAGTTAGCGGTCAGGGTTTCAGCGAGCTGCTGCTGGTTAGTCTGAATTGCTGCAATGCTTTCGCTCAGTGGCTTAATGGTCGCGTCGTTATTAGCGGCGATGGCCTCACCAACGATTTTGCGAAGCAGTTCTGTATCTTCAGTGGTTAAAGGCATGTCGCCCTCCGTTTGATGGTTGGTTGCAGGCTTATCCTGCGGTGTGAAAAGGGATTTAACTTTGTTGGTTACAACGGTGACCCAGGACTCCTGGCGGGCAACCGGCGTTCCGGTGTCGTCGAATGTGATTTTTCCGCCGTCAGAGGTGTAGCCGTAAACCTGCGCGCTTCCACCATTGCGGATAATCACCACCTGCGACTCGGTGAAGTCAGCCACCCAGGCGTATTCGTTCTCGCCGGGGGCAAACCGGGCTTTGGCCGCACGGTCGAGGCGCTGTTCACGCTCCCGGAAGGATTCGCCCACCAGCGCGCCGGAGTTGGCTTTTAATGGCGTGGCGAGGTCGGCATTCACCATCAGGCCAACGCCCTGCGCCGGTGTGGCGGCACCGACTTCGTGAAGCAGAATGGCGTCGTGATCCATGCCGTGGATTTTTGCCACCCACTCGGCACCCAGCGCCTTCTGTTCTTCATTGGGTTCGAGCTGGTCAAGAAACACCGCCACACTGGTGTGAATTGGCGGCACGTCCTCGCCGCGCTCAATGGCTGCCACGCGCTCGAGGAGTTCCCGTCCACCTTCAGATTCGCTGGCCTTGTTCACATCCACCCATTTCTCCAGGTAGATACGATTCCCGGCTTTTTTAACGTTGCGGTTCCACGCGCCGACGAACCCGACATTCAGCCCTTCAGGCGAGAAGGCCGACACAAACTGGCCGTTTACCTGAGGATGACCGAGCGGTGCCAGCGTCCCCTCGAGGCCCGCATAGTGCGCATCGATTTCGCTGGCAGAATAGAGACCGCCGTTCATGACGACATTGGCCGGCAGCGTGTAACTGGGCAGGATCAGATGATCGCGCCCGTTGTGAACTTCCCGGCGGATGGACTGGCTGTTCACGCGGGTGGTGACGTTTACTTGCATGGTCATGATGGTGTCTCGCGGTTACGCGGCTCTGTGGTGGCCGCAGTCGCAGTGGTTGGCGATGAGTCCGGCTTTCTGCGCTTTCTCCAGGCGCTTCTTCGCCGTATCAATGATGTTCGGATTAAGTGGTATGCCGCTGGCGTTAACCAGCACAGCGACCTGCGTGCATTTACAGTTAATCGCGTTGCCGTCGACGCTGTACCAGTCGCGAACCTCTTCGGTGGTGTAGAGATGCCCGTGGCGAAGCGCATGTTTACGCCGCGTTGTCGAGCTGAATGCTGACAGATGCAAAAGACGGGTTGTAATGCCGTACTGAGCCTCAGCATCATCCGTTTCATCCCACCGGGCACGGCGCAGCGCCGTCGGTATTTCCGTGCGGGCAATACGCTTAGCACGGCTGAGTTCAATCCCGGTCTGGCTGGTGAGACGTTTCGCGATTTCCCGCGGGTTCTGCCCCCGCCCCATGCCATCGGTCAGAATGCGCGCCATATCCGATTTCATCCGCGCACTGAGGTTTTTCATCTCCTCAAACACGCGGGATCTCACCAGCAGCAGGCGGCGCTGATAGGGATCGCTCAGCAACAGTTGCTGGAGACTTTCACGCCCGGCGGCATAGACCGGCGACTGCTGCGACAGGCTGGCAAATTCCTGAGCCGTGCCGCGCTGATATCCCTGTCTGACGTAATCCCGCCAGAACCAGAAATCGGTCTCGCTGCCACCAAAGAGGATTTCATCAACCATCACCGAGGCATTGCTGAGAAGCATTGATAACAGTGAGGTGTCCAGATCAAATGCGTAGCGAAGGTTTACAGCGGGAGATGCGGGAATGCGGTCGAGAATGTCCTGGTACGCTTTTGCGATTCGCCTTATCCGTTTGCCGAACTCGTTAATCGCACCGCGCTCGAGGCGGTCTGCACCAGTGGGGTCGTTAAGGTTTCCCGGCAGAATCGGAGGTTTCGTTTTCCTCTTCTTCATCGTCTTCCCCCAGCGGTGCAGGCGAGCCCTCATACCCGGCAGCGACGCGAATTTCTTCACCGGTGAAGGGCTGTTCGCCAGTGGCGATCAAGGTGCTGTTAATTTCCGCCATGGTTTTGGCTGCTGCCAGCTTCTCGGCGTCAGTGCTTGCGTTCAGGTCATCCCAGATAACCGCTTTCTGCCCTACCGCGTCGAGAATGCCCAGATCCACCAGCTTGTCGCACAGGTCTTCAATATCGAATGACAAATCGCCCCGGCGGGACTGGCAGCGCGCGTTGAAGTAACGCTGGTCTTCGGTGCTCGCTCGCTCGCCCGTTTGCATGCCAACGAGGATTTTGGTTGGGATATCCAGCGCAGCGGCGGCTGTCTGGAGGTTGACGTCATAGGTCGGGCCGGGGTCAGCCACAGATGTCACCAGCGGCGTTACAGCTGCGCCCTGCGTGGTGAGTAGCGCATCGTTGCCACGGTTAATCTCAACGGCGACTTCATTGAATTTTTCCTGCAGCTCCGCAACATTCACACCATAGAGCGAGGCCAGATTGGTAAAGTCGATTTTTTCGTCGAAGTTGATGCTCAGCTGGCGGGCTGCGTTCTTCAGGAACGACTCACCGGAGCCGCCTTCCACCTTCTCAAGGCTTACGAAAGCGTTATAGGCAGGCTCAAGAAACCCGATAGCATCGGGAGAATAATCACCCAGGATAAAAACCCGGTCCGGATGAACGTCCACGCGCCGGATGGCGCCGTTCGCCAGTTGCTCGATGTACTGCCACATTTTCGGCTGGCCGTAGGTGCGGGAGTTAAGACCTGTATCCCAGTCCTTAACCTTAATTGTTCCCGCCCAGGCAACGGTAATTTTCTCCAGTCCCCGCCCTCTGGTTACAGGCAGATTCCAGTCTTTGCCGTCCCGGACATGCAGCAGAATGCCGGAGTAACGCCCCACCAGCCGCCGTAAATCAGCCTCGGCAAACGAACGCCAGAAGCGATGGGTTAATACAGACTTAGCTTTCCGTTCCCAGTCTGTTTCCGGGCGGGTTTCGTCCTGCTTATCTCCTTCGATAATTTCCGGGTTGCTTTGCCAGCACGCACCGATCAGCTTTTTGACCGCGCCATGGGCAATACCGCCTCTTCGGTACAGGCTGTAGAGGTCATCGAAGGTAATGTCGTCTTTGAATCCGTACTCGCACCATGCCGAGCTACGCTTTGAATCCAGCCCCATGGTTGGGTTGGCGGCCATCATACGGGCGCGCGCAAGCCTGGCATCGTTCAACGCATGGTTGACGGCCAGCTGAAGATTTTTATTCATGCAGGGTCCGTAAATTATCTGAGGCGTTTCGGGATCATCATGCCAATTGCCTGCGCTCCGCCGAGTTCGGTCAGCGCATACACGGCGGCATCCAGTCGGTCAGGAGACTTTTTGGCGGTGGCGGGCACGTATTCCATCAACTGGTTTTCGAGTAGATAGAGATTGCCGTGATGGGCTACACGCCCCTGTTCGTAGAGCGCGGATATCGGTTCAGCGCGGGCGAATTTCCCTTTGTTGGCATGCACCCTAATTATGCGGCCTTTGAACCCGGCGTTACGCAGTGTTTCCTCCGCCATATCCCCGCCCTGGTTCGTTTCGATAACGATGGCATCAGCGCCATGTTCCTCATAGGCCCACATAGCCTTTTTAGCCCAGCCAGCCGGTGAGTATTTGGCACTGTAATCGCCATCAACAGAGAACTGTTTTTTATCACCAGCACCGTATGCGCTGGCGGCCACAATCCCGGTTTCGTCGCTTTCATCGCTGTTTGTGGCCTGCGGGTCAATCGCAATAACCGTACGAACCTTATCAAAGCGGATCTGCAGGTCGCGCGCGGCGCTAATCATCGCCTCAGTCCACAGTGCGCCCTCCGCGTTAAATTTGCGGGGCTTCTGCATGTATTGCGCCTCGGCAGTTCGCCGGTGCGAGAACAGCGATACGCGGTGTGTCTCGTTGTGCTTGAACGGCCAGAGCCAGCCGTCAGGCAGACCATGATCAACAGGGATAGCGTGGGTGTTTTCCGGATATTGCGCCGAATACGCCTGGCTGTTATCGATAATCACCGGCAGATTCAGGTGATGCCACATTTCACCGGAGCCGCCGCGCAGGAGGTATCCACTGAGGTCGTGATAGTGGATACGCTGCATAATCACAATCATCGGCGTTGTTTCGACGGCCAGACGTGATTTGATGGTTTCGTTAAAGCGGTTGTTCACGCCATCGCGTACAGTTTCGCTGTAGGCATCATCAGGTTTTACCGGGTCATCGATAATCAGCGCGCCCTGCCAGCCTGGCTCCATGTGTCCGGCACGAAAACCGGTAACCTGCCCGGCAGCTGACGACGCGTAAACCCCGCCACCATATTCGTTCCACCACATCGCCTTACTGTCCGCATCGTCACGCAACGCCATCGGCCACATTGACTGGTAGGCCTGCGATTTGACCATGCCGCGTGCAGTCGATGAGTTCAGTAGCGCCAGCTGGTGGGAGTATGACAGGTGCATAAACCGGGCGCGCCGGTTCAGCGCCAGTCCCCGGCCCATCATGTTAATGGTTGCCAGTTCTGTTTTGGTGTAACCAGGCGGAACGTTAATGACCAGGCGCTTTATCTCACCATCTATAACGCGGTTCAGCGTCTGCTGAATAACTTTGTGATGCGGTGCGACAATCATCTTGCCGCCGGTGCGCTGTTTGAAGAAATAGCGCGCGTAATACAGCCCATCCTCTTCGCATTCGACCTTACGGGCAAATGCCTTTTGCTCAGCAGTCGTCATCCTCCATCATCTCCTGCCTTGCTGATTTGTATTCCTCTTTGCTCATGGTGATCGTCTCGATAGCGCCACCGTTAGGCCCGGAATGCTCGAATTTATGTTTGTTTGTGTAGGCATCACCGCACTCTTTGGCGGCCTGTTCAATCAGTGACGCTGCCAGTGCCATATTCCGCATTGTCTCGGCCTTCGTCATCATTCGATCAAGCGCACGCAGCCGGTAGGCCTTATTGGCTATCGGGATGTCCGAGATTTCATTCTGGAAGCGTTCTCGGGTAGCGTTGAACAATTCCACCCACCGGGCAGCTAACGCCTTGCCACTGGCTTTTGTGGGGTCGTAGGATTCGACCTGCTGGCGGGTAATCTTCACCTGAAATTCAGCCTGGACAGCCTCGACAACCTGAGAAGGGGTATCAAAGCACGCAAGCGCCTGAACTATGTAGGCTTTCACATCATTTTTTAGAGCCGCCATAATTCACCATTCGTCCAGGTCAGTCCAGGTAATCAAGCCAGTTTAAGCATGCACGTCCCGCACGCCCTGGCGATATCAAGGTGAGCCACTTCCGCAGGCCTGTTTGCTGCGTCCACCAGTTGTTGCACATCGTGACTTGCTCCATAGCGGCGAACGACGCCAACGAACTCTTCCACATCGTGGCCGCGCAGTTTTAGTTTGGGTAATCCACTGTCCCGGTAGAATTTCGGCGCACCGAATTCATCAGTTTCCTGTGCAATGTGGTACAGCTCATGCTCCACCAGCGCGCAGAACTCAAGATCGGAACACTGAGCGCAGTAATCAGCCGCCAGGGTGATGATGAAATCCGGTATACGACCGAACCATTCGTACATCTGTTGTTCCATCCGGGCCTTTTGCCATCCACCAGCGCGAATCATCACCTCTTCGCACTGGCCCAGTACCGTTCGCCCCTTCTTCGTGAATGCATTCGAAGCCCACATGAAGACGATGTCAGCTTCCAGTAGATGGAAATGGTCAGGGTTATGCAACATACCCTCTTCGCTGATTATGTGTGAGTGCAGCCAATCATGGACGCCGTCAGCAGGGATAAGTCGGATGTAAGGTTTGAAGTCCGGGTTATCGATAAACAGAAGTGGCGGATATGGCCGTTGCATTGGGCTTTCAACCATAGTGACACCTTAATTATTGAGGCACGTACGAGGCGCATAAAAAAACACCAGCATAAGCTGGTGGTTTGTTTTACCTGATATGGATGTTAATCAAAGCCCCCCCTTTTTATGAGATATTTCCCATACAGGATATTTACAGTTCCTTTACATTAGTAGCGTAACGAATATGCATTTGCATGCTCTAAGCAACAGACTGGATTTCATGTTGCTTAGAGTTTTTTCTTTTAATTCCTGATGATCTATCTCGCAAGCGGTAACAGCCTCCCGTGAAACCTATAACTGGTACTCTACCAGTTTAAGATAGGCGGCAAGCGCCTCTGCGGACGAAACATATCTGTCTGACGCAACATGGATTGCAGCCACGCTCCCGTTAGGTAGCGTAAACATTGCAACCCTGACAGGAAGCTTCAGTGCATTACCCTTCTCACGCACATATGTCATCCATTCAGTACCGGCAGGTATCTGAATCAGTTCAACTGGTTTTTTTCCAATAAAAAAAAGTACATTCACCATGGTTGCTTTTCCTGTATGCCCGGGCGCACAGCATATATGAATCCGGCAGATCGCACCCCGTACAAACGAAACATGGTAAAGATTAAGCTAAAAATTTAAATTTGTTCCGGCAGATCCACACCTGTCTGTCTGGTTCAGAGCGCGAAGTCGCAGGTTCCGCCAGGATAACTCCTCAACTTAACTTACTGACTTGCAACGTTTACAACAGGAGCCATACTGATAATGCCTGCCGAACCGGGAAGCCATCTCCGTGGCTGCCCTTGTTCTTTGAGAAGATGATGTGTTTGCACTATCTCCTTCGCCTCCTGTTGGAGGCTTTTTTTTATATTTTTTTGCTGCGTTGATGTTGTGAGGCACCAGCCAGCCTTTGCATAAACTGCACTGCTGACCGTAAATAACCCGACCGGGTGCTTCCTTTAAAGTATTTCTTGCAGGCTGGTGCAATATAGATATATTTCACGATCCCTGAACCAGAAAGGCATTTTATATGAAACACTTAATCGCTGATTTAATCGAAAAGATTGTTGATCAGGAAGCATCCAAAAAAGAATCCCTTGCCCGGCTGGATGCCCTGAAAATTGTTGTCACGGCTTTGTTCGCTAAGCTTGACTCGCAAACAAAAGATGCCATTCGGGAACACATCACCGATGCCTTTGAGAAATTAGCTGAGGAAAATTCATCAGACCTGGCCGATCTGGAACGACTGAAAGAAGCCACATCTGACTTACTGAGCCGAAAAATAGTTCTGCCGTCGTTCCCTGCCGAAACGGTGAGCTCACGGGATCCCCGCTGATAAAGCACGGTAAACTCTTTTTTAATTCAGGCACTGTGCCCTGATGTAGTCCTGCAAATACTTCAGGGCTTTCTGGTCGCGGATGATTCCGGAACGGATACCGAGAATGTTTCGTCCAGCAACGTCAGAGAGTTCGACGGTTCCTGCATCGCCCACGCTGCCGGTGGAGGTGGTGTAATCCTGGACGGGACACTTTCCTTTGACGCGCACCCGGCCACCATTATCGAGACGCTTACGCAGAGCATCATTTTCAGCATTCGCATCAGCAAGCTCCTTTGTGTATTTCGCATCAAGTGCCGCAACGTCTCGCTGACGCACCTGCATGTCGGTGATGGTGGCATTCGCCAGACTGAGCGCCTGCGCTTTCTCGTCACGCTGCTTTTTGTACTCAATGGCGTTGTCACGGTACCGGTTTACCAGAAAGGCCAGCGCCCCAGTAAGAACCAGCACCACCAGCGGAAACCAGTACTTCCTCAGCAGCACCTGGATCATAACAATGCCGCTCGTGCACGGTTGTAACGCTGACGGCGGTCTTCAATGCCGTTCTGACCGCCATTAATAATCTGCGTGACGCGGGCCAGGTCGCCGGAATAAAGCAGGCATCCGCTGGTGGCAAAGAACCATGCCGCTGAACGCGCCGCGTTAACGTCCTGCTCCAGCAGCTCAGGGTTGGTGACCAGGTCGAGTTTCAGCGCGGTACCGCATTTGGTGTAATTTGCCTGGCCGGTGATCTGAATCAGGCCACGACCGCGATATTTCCAGCCGTCGCCCGCCGCTTTGTTGCCCACGCGTTTGCTGTAAACCAGATTGGCAATGGCGCGCTGACGTTCCAGCGGTAACACCTTTTCATATGAGCGGCGGCCCAGCGCGTTTGCCTGGTCCTGAGTAAGTCGCCCGGCACGGACGAAATCGGCGAGGCCTGCCACGCTGTAGTTCATGCTCTCCACCAGCCGGGAGAAACTCACGGACTCGTGTCCGGTCTGGGCGATAAACATCGCCTGATCAGTCGGTGCAGTGATGCCGAATTCTTTCATGGCCGCATCGATGTGCGGAAACCAGCGCGCAGCTAATCCGGCGCTTATACCAGCCGCCTGCTGAAATTGTGATTGTTTCATTCCGGCCTCAGAACATGGAAGATTCGCGCGACGTTGCCCCGGGCGCGGAACACGGCGGCGCAGATGATTAAGTTGATGGCGACAGTTGCCCAGTGGGTATGCAGATATGAATCGAACAGGTACCGGAACGGTACCGACGCATACGCCAGAATTATCAGGTAGGCCAACCATGACGCCCACGGGTTATGTCGCCCGCCAGGCTTACGGAACATCATCAGGCGCAGAACAATGGCGGCACACGCCACCACGTTCGTCACCACCAGCGGATCGTTAGTTACCATTGGTTCCCCCTCTCCAGCGTGCCAGCAGCTTTAGTGGGTCCTGTTCACTGAAAAAAGTCAGCGTCTTGATTGCCACGGCAGACAAAATCACCGCACCGAGCGCGTCCAGTGGCTTGTCTGCGTAGCCCGTCATTTTTGCCAGCCACGAACCCACCAGCCCCGAGCCATACACGCCAGCAAAATACGAGACAACGAAATACGCGGTACGGCGAAAAATCGTCAGGTCGGCAGCGGTGGCCACATAGAAAACAGCACCAGCAAACGCGCCGAACACCACGCCGTAATCAGTGCCGGTAAGCAGTCCATAAATGCTGGCGCCGGTCAGCGCGCTACCGGCGGCCGCGGTACCGGAAAAAGGTTCGGACATTACGCCCCCTCGTTAGTGGTGAGTCCTCTCAGGAATGAGGGGAAATAAAAAAGGCCGCCAATCGGCAGCCAGCAATCAATTTAATGCCGGGATTTTTATCCACACCCGGCGCGTGGTTTCCCAGCTTTCCACAGACAAAGGAAATTGCTAAATTGTTTATTCCACAGACAATTAGGGAATAACCATGGATGTAGGATTACTTATCGCGTCCCTTAAAAATGGGATCGGCGCGCTTTCTGCTGTGCAAAGTAACGAGGTCCTGCGCGAGCGCATCGCTTTCATTGGAGAGCAGATCGACGTACTTCAAAAAGCCCATGCTGCCACCATAGAAGAACTTGCCGAGGCGAAGGCCAAGTGCGTAGAACTTACGAAGGAAGTAGCGGCTTATCGGGCAAAGGATGAGTTTGTCGAGCACATGGGCGCGGCCTTCAGAAAAAATCCCGCGGGTGGGTATATCAGCGCGGTTTATTGCCCCAACTGTCTTAAACAGGTCGGTAGCGGGTTCGATGACTTTCCTTACCATTGCGGCTCCTGCGGCTGGACTTCAAGATTTGAAGGAAGGGAAATTGATAACGTGATGAAAACTCTTCCGTAGTACCAATGATAACTTTCACAACTCTGGAGAATTATTTATGAGCAGCATGCTTGACCCACAGAATTACAATAAAGAAATGCGTGAGAAAAAGATTGACTTGATGCTCTCAGCCATGGGGCCAATGAATGAGAAGTCGGCATTTCTTTTGGCTTTAATGATCAAACATTCAGATGATCCAGCCGCAACAATTAGAAGGATCGGAGACTGTGTCGAGGCGGTCTACGGCGCGGGTGAAAATACTGACACATCGCAGGGGTCAAATTTTAGCGAGATGAGGCTGATGTACCACAATGCCATAAGCATCTATCATAAAATTAAAGACATTTAGCAAAGCAAACCCCGTGATGATGCGGGGTTTTTTATTGGGCCAAGCAAACGCAAAAGCCCCACGGTGTTAACCGCAGGGCTTGAAACGAAGGCATTAACCCATCGTTGGGATAAAATTAACACAGATTCGGGAAAAGTAAATAGCTCAAATTAATTTCCTCACCTCCTATCGGGTTATCTGTTTCAGTTGCGCCTCAGCCCAGGCTTCTTCAATATCAAACTTCGTGATCAACTGATCGTAGAACGGCTTAACAGACTTCTTCCACGTGTCCAGGCTGATAGCATCAGTAATCTGACAGACAGCAGCATGGGCCTCGGTCGAAGGAATTCGCTCATAGCCGCGACCGCCGCAGCGTTTGCAGTCGGACATAACCGGAACGCCCTGCCTCTTCGTTTCCTTCTGGTCTACGGCTTTACCGCGGCCTCGGCAATCACTGCAGGCGCAACTGATGACCTTCTTACCATTGCAGGCCGAGCACAGTACGCGGGCCACCTCTTTCACCTGACGCTTAACCTCGAAATCACTGGGTGACTGCTTCAGATCTTTTGCCCACTGGGGGAGCTTCATGGTGTAGTGTGATTTCATCGTGTACATATCAGCCTCAATAAACCCTTTTCCGGCACAGCAGTCGCATTGCTTTACACTGGCGGCGCTGCGGGAATAGTCCTCAAAAGCGAAGGTGGCGAGCTGATGCATGACCAACGGCTTAATCCCAGCAGCGAGCTTGCGCAGCGCGGCAACCTTGTCGCATTTGGTCAGCGCATACTCGGCCAACAGTGAGATCGCCCGATCCCGGTCGTTCTGGCTGATGCCCATCTTCCCGAGGAAAGCGCTGTAGCCCAAAGCGGCACGCTCCTGCGTCATGCCCATAGCGGCCATGATATCGGTACCGGTCAGTGAGTCTGATGCGGTAGCGCGCGGGGAGTAGCTAATCAGCGTGGACTTTGCGAAGTGGTATTTCACGGTATTTTCAAGATTCACGCTGCAGCTCCTGCAATCTGGTAGATGCGAATAAAGTTACGAAGGATGCGATAGTCCACCAGCACCGTACCCGGGCGGCGATAAATGCGGAGGCGCAGCCAGCGCATGCGAAGCAATTCGATCAGTTCTGGTTTCATGCGACCACCTGCTGCTTAAGTTCTTTGAGTTTTGCGCGGTATTCATCGCGGATGCGGATGTAGTCGTCGCGCTTCCATTTCGGTAATTTGTGCGGGCCCATCAGGGCATCAAAGCGGGTCTGGCCGATTTTGGCGATTAGCTCCGGACGGTAGGCAGTCAGGTTGCCGGAGAGGTGGTTATTACAGACCGAACACTGCTTATGGCAGTTGTCTTCGTCAAAGCGCAGCTCCGGATTCGCGCCGGTAGTCCGGAAATGACCGGCATGATATTGCCCGTCGTGATGCCGCCCGCAGCTGATACAAGGGAGATGTCGATCGCGGTACCGGATGAATTCGTTAAAAGCCTGCTGCGCCTGTTTGATGAAATAGCTGAGCGGCTTAACTGCCTGTCGCCGTTCCGCCTGGCGTGCCCGCTGCTCTTTCTCCTCTTCGCGCTGGCGCTTCTTCTCAGCACGCATAGCATCAGCCTGGTTCTTTGCAGTCTGCTCTTTGCCTACAGCGCTGGCACATACGTAGCGGCAGACAATCTGCCCATCACGAACCGGGTGGAACCACTCCCTGCAGTGGATGCATTTTCGACGAGGTTTTTTAGCCATACTCACCCCGCAAAACTCATTAGCTGCGCGGCGGCGTTCTCGGCCTCACGCTGATCGCGAAATACGCGGGACAGGATCCAGCGCCAGAGCACATCCAGTGCGGCACGGTAGAGCTGCTGGAACTCTGTTTCGTCCATGCTGGCAAAAGAAACACTGCGGGGATGTTTACGGAGAGTGCCGTCAGGCAACTGGATGGTGTCGAAATGCCCGGCCTCGATAGTTACCCAGGCACGATACGCATCGAAGGATTTACAAAGACTGATGCCGTTTGTTATGCGGCGACTGGCAACCTGATCCAGATATTGCTCAGCGGCATCCATCAGCGCACTTTCGTTCCCGCCGAAAGCAGCCAGGTATCTGGCGTAACCGTTAACCAGCCTGCGTTCGTTGGAAGATATCGCGCCGCCGGTAGGTTCCCAGTAATCGAAGCCCAGATTGAGTAGCGCGAAGAATCGGCGGTGAAATGCCGGGTTGCGCACTTTTTTGAAATCGGCAACCAGAACAGCGCCGAGCTTACATTTTGAATGCAGAAAATCGCTGGTCTCGGGCGTAGCCGGGATCAGGATTCCTGATGATTGCTTGATTAATTGCAAGTGCGCCATGGTGTTCACTCCGTGGCGCTTTGCTGCTCCGATTCCGCTGTTCAGGCGGTAAGTAGATTATGGCAGTCTCTGCTTGCGAAGGTCAATAAGACCTGCCTCGACAGCCATTTCCAAAAATTCATTCATAGTAAGCAGGTGTTGTTTGTCGCGTACCCTTTCCAGACTGGTGATCCGGCCCTGTTCACAATTCACAACGAACCGCCCTCCCTGTCTGATTATGTCTACCGCTTCGGCGATGTCTAAATCCACAAAATCCCCCTGAGCGACATACAGACGCAATTGTCGAAAATTCAGCAGCCGCGCATGGATGATTTGTGGTTTGGCAAAGGACTGCAGGCTGCAATAAAAAACACTCAGTAAAACCACTCGTCAGCGCTTTCCCAGGTTTCCTGCAGAATATTTGCGATCTCGTCTTTATCGCCACCGATAACATTTAGCCCGTCATTTTGTGCCCGGCGAATGGTCAGCTGGCACCCATCGTAGCGATTGTTTAATCGTTTTAAGAGTTCGTTTTCCAGCGCCGGGATCGCGCCATCAGGCAGTTTTTTTGTACGTTCGATAGTGACTTCAACCTTCATGATCATCCCTCTCATAAAAATACTGTATAAATAAACAGTACACCCATACGGGAGAATGATCAACTTGATAAACGCACAAATTGCGACACAGGTTTGAAAAGTTAATGTGGTGTAACCCATTGAATAAAAAAGCCACTGTTTTAGTGGCTTCGGGTTTAACTGTCAGGCCGCCTCTTCACTGATGCGGCACAATTCGGGGAGATTTGCTCTTACCAGCGCCTCGGCAAACGGCGGCGGTACCGCATTGCCACAGCGCGCCACCTGTTTGTCTTTGGCATACTTCACGCCGCGATAGTCGCGGTCGATGATGTACCACTCCGGGAAGCCCTGCGCCCGGTACAGCTCATGCGGTTGCAGCATACGCATGCCGATATCGACGATGCGGTAAACGATGCCATCCACGGTTACCAGTCCGTCGTAATCGTCTCCACAATACTGGTGCAGGAAAGCCAGCACCTGATCCGCTCGCTGCTCGTCGTAGGACTCAACCGCAAGCATGGTTTTGACTTCTCCAACATGCAGGCCACCGGCTGTGATGGTCGGCATCGGCTCGCCTGTCCGCTGTCCATCCCTGCATGTGCCACGCAGCTTCACCAGATGCGAAGTGACAAGACCATGATGATTGCCGGTTGTGATTGTATGTACGGGCTTGTCGGCTTCTCCGCCAGGATGGCCGGTATTATTCACCATGAGCTGCGCTGTTAGCAGTGCGTGATGATCCACCGTTGTTACCGAATGCACGGGCTCATCCAGACCAACGCCCGCCCCCTGATAGTTCCCGCCGTAGTGTTTGGCAAGGCATGCTGCCACCAGCTGCGATTTACCGCCGCCGCCTGCCGTGATAGTCGCGCTCGGCTCGTCGGCCCGGTGGCCCACGCTGGCACCGAACTGGCGGGCAATCACTGGCGCAACGACGCATGACCGTGACTCTTTCAGGATGGTATGCGCGGGTTTATCCAGCGGGCGTGGTTTGGCCTGATATTCGCTGCCACCATTACCCGCCAGGAACGGGGTAAGTGCAGCTTCCACCACACCCAGCGCATGCCCGTTTCCGCCCGGACGCTTCGATGTACCGGCAGTGATTGTCGGTACCGGTTCGCAAACCTCCTGTCCGGTTGCGCCAGTACGGAATTTTGTCAGGTGCGGCACCGCGACAGCATAGCCGTGAGTTTTGGTAATGGTCTGTAGCGGATCCGCCAGCGCCTGACCACGGAAACAGTCGTAACTGGTTCGGTTGCTGGTGTGATTACATTTCACGATAAACGGCGATGCATTGTCGATCACGAACCGCTGAATGCCCCGGGCAATTCGTTTGAGGGTGTTTTCCGCCAGCGGCTTTTTGCGGTCGAAAATTGACGGCGCCGGGACTGACCAGTCGATACACTCCGCCGCCGTCCTCCAGGCTTTCAGCTTACCGCTCTGCACAGCTGGTGTTTTCGGATCGCCGTGTGTCGGCTCCGGCCAGGTCACCGGCACGCCGTCGCACCGCATCACCATGAAAAAGCGTTTTCTGATTGTCGGTGCGCCAAAATCACACGCCCGCAGCTCGCGGTGATCAACAGAATACCCGAGCCCGGCCACCAGCTGCTGCGCCTGCTCCCCATCGGCGGCAATGCCCAGGAACTCGCAACATTCCAGCAGCGCCGGATGTCCGGCGGGGATACCGCCGGAAAGCATGCCGCAGAACGCTTCGAAGGTTTCTCCGGCGCGTTCCGGGTTCGGGCGCTGCCCGCCATCAGCGGATACAATGAGCGGCCCCCACGTTTTAAATTCTTCGACATTTTCCAGCATCATCACGCGTGGCCGCACCGTCAGCGCCCAGCGGATAACGATCCACGCTAAACCGCGAATAGATTTTTCTACCGGCTTCGAGCCTTTTGCTTTCGAAAAATGGCGACAATCCGGCGAAAACCACGCCAGCCCCACAGGGCGACCAGCCGTCGCCGCCATTGGGTTTACATCAAACACCGATTCGCAGTAGTGCAACGTATCCGGGTGGTTCGTGGTGTGCATCGCCACGGCGTTTTCGTCGTGGTTAATGGCAATATCCACGCTGCGGCCAGTCGCCAGCTCAATACCGGTAGACGCTCCGCCGCCACCGGCAAAATTATCAACAATGATTTCTCTCACGCGTATTTCTCCATGGCAGCTGCCAGCGAACGGGCCGCAGTGACTATCGCCGGTACCGGCATTTTTTCCAGCCACATGCGGTTGATGTGATGTTTCAGGCGACGCTGGTGGTGCGCCGGGAGATCCCCGGCGACTTCAATCTGAGAAAAGACCATGCCGACTTCAGCGGGCCAGACGGTTTCCGGCACATCCACCAGCAGCAGGCTTTCAAGCTCAACGATGCGGTTTGTTGCATATGCCAGTAACGCCTCCATCATTCAGCCTCCTGCTTCGGTGCGGCTGGCAGCATGTCCGGGCCTTTGCGAATAGCTTTCGCCAGTTCAATAGGGTCGTCAAACAACCAGTCACCGGTTTGCGGATGATTAGCTTCTGCAAGTCGTGCGGCCCACTCCAGACCGTCTTTGTGACCTTGCAGGTAATCAAGCGGCAACTCATCAGGCTGGCTTACAGGTTCGGCACCCTGAAGCATTGCAGCGCGGCAGGCGTTCCAGCCAACAGCTTTTCCGTGTTCAAACGCGCTATCAAAGTCATCATCCATTTCCATCTCATCAGGCACAGCTACCGGCGCTGGCTGCGGTAACTGTGGTGCTGCGTAGAGCAACACATCATCTGAATCAGACTCTGATGCAGGCCAGACATCAGCGCCAGCTCCAGAATCAAGGTAATCCAGGTTAGCCCGGTCAATGCAGGCTACCGGCTTCTCAGTGGCGGCGCGGTACTGCTTTATCTCTGCGGCCAGCGCTTTGACAATTGCAGGCGTGGCGTAGCGGTCGTTCAGGTCGTCCCACAGCTGGCACATCTTAGCGCTATCGTTTTTGTGGACATCTTCGTTAGTGCCTGCCAGCGCTGTAATAACCTCATCAGCGGCTTCAATAATTTTATCGAGCGTTTCTGGTGATACGCGTTCGTTGATTGTCATGGTTAGCCTCAGTAAATAAATTCGCAGGTGAATTCATGTCCGCATTCCTGGCAAGCTGTTTCGTAATTACGGGTTGCCACCGTTCCCGTTTCGCAAACCTCAATTGACGAGGCGTTATCAACCAGTTCATGAAGCAAATCAAAATTGTGCTTACACTGAGGGCATTCAGTATCGAGTGATAAACTCCATTCTGCTGTTGTGTCTGCCATATCCCTCACCCCTCCACCGTTAAATTGATGCCAGCGTCGCGCAACAACTTAACGGTTTCGCTGTATTGAAGTGCTGAAAAGTCCCTGCCGAGCGCGGTCGCTCTAATAGGCTGGGGCAGTTTCACAGTGACCGTCCGTGCTTCCAGCTTCTTCCACAATTCCATCCTCTCCATATCGACACTGAGGTAGTAATCCTGTTCCCGGCGTAACTGCTCTTCCAGTTCAGCGATTCGCTTATTCGCTGCCGTTAACTCGGACATGTGCTCCCGCAGACTATCTGTGGTGGCTTCCAGCATGTCCCAGTCGGGATTGAAGTTTGCCAGTTGAGCTAATTTCTCTTTCAGAAAAGCCGATTTCTTCTCCAGTTCAGCTACCCGGACGGCGCTCTTTGTTGCGATGGCGGCGTAATCAACCAGGCGTTTATCTTGCTCAGCAATGCGCTTATCTTTCCGCTCCAGTTCATCAAGCAGCGCCAGCGCTACGGTAGGGTTAAACGCGGCGATAAACTCACTGTTAGCCGCAGTAACATCACCGCCGAGCAAATTAATAATCCGCGAATGATTTGCCGCTGAAATCTCAGCGTCCATAAATGGAGTGGTTTTTAAATAGCGCCATTCGCCCGGAGTAGCGTTATTTGCAATCTCGCGCAGTTGCGCCAGTTGTTCCGCTGTCATGGTCATACCTGGCCCCCGCGAAGCTGTGCTGCCCAATCGTTTAACGCCTGCTCTGCGTATTCACCTGACAGACCGTCATCCGGCGCAGTGGCCAGGTCTTCTTTGGCTCCCAGTACCGCTTTAACCACGTCGTAAACTTCTGCCGTTGGTTTATCGATGAAACCGTGATTGAATGCGGCGGCAAGGCGGGCAGCGGCAAAATTAACACCTTCAACGCGCCCAGCCGCCCGCTGTTCTTTCACCCATGCGTCCGTTGCGGGGGTTTTCAGTTTTTCCAGAACCGCATCATCAGGCTGATAGGGCCCGTTATAGCTGAACTCATCCGCGTCAAAGCCAATCAGCGCCGCATTCTCAGCGCATACATCGTTCAACTTCGCCGCCAGCGCATCACTACGCGCACTCTGCACGTCCAGCCCGGCCTTGAGCTTTTCGATTGCCAGAACCACATCATCAACGCCGTCTTCGCCAACTGCCTGGCGCATGGCCGTCTCCCACTCAACTTCGGCTCTGACAGCGGAGTCACGCTCCAGACAAGCCGTACGCGCCGCTACCAGCGCACAATCCAGCCGCCCCGCCAGTTCAGTCAGCAGTTGTGCCGTCTTCGGATTTTCGTACTTAGCGACCACGTAGGTGGCGCGAATTAACTGCTCATGGGTCATGTCTTTCATGCGCGGGCGCTCCCGAAGATTTTATGGATTTGATAGCCCTGCCAGTTCTGGCGGCAATCATCAGTGATTACGTTTACTGGCTCAGATGGTTTTTCCGGCTCCGCTGGCTTGATTTGAGATTTCCGCGCTGCGCGGCGGGCGGCACAGTCAGCTTTACGCTTTGCCTTACGGCGCTCAGCCAGTGCTTCCACGTACGTCTCGTAATCCTGAAACGTCAGGAAATAACCCTGTTTACCCTGTTTGATGATGTTCCCCTTCCTGCAAATCTGAGTGAGGAAGTCGCGCGTGATACAGTCGCTGGTACCAAGTAGCGTTTTTATTTCCGCATAGGTCAGTCTGCGTCGCTCTTTCAGCTCAGCGAGCACGGCATCCACACGGATCAGATAGGTTTCTTCCGGCGTTTTATAGTCAGGTGCAAGCGCGTAAACATAGCCACGCCGCCGCCCTGAACGTACCACCTTCCCGCTACGCAACAGGCCACCCAGTAGCGTTGAGGTCCGGTTTGGGTCCATGCCGATAGCAGCGGCGATTTCGTGCAGGTTTCCTTCCCGGTTAGTCAGGAAGCTGATCACGTCGTTAACAAAATTCGTTGTCATGATTTCCTCACTTCACCACACGCAGGTGGCTGACGTTTTTACGGTAACTGGCCCAGTTGAAGTTCACCCAGATTCCGCCATCCATCTGCAGGCGGTCCATCACCCTCTCGCCCAGTACGGCGGTCAGCTGGGGGTGATTCAGGTTGGTCAGCACACCGACAGGTTTCAGGGCTGCCAGGCGGCGATCGATAATCTGGTTCAGGATGACGAACTCGCCGCGCGTCTCGCGCTGTACACCCACCTCATCGAGAACCAGCAGGTCCACGCGGCACAGGTCATCCAGTAACGCGGATTCTGATTCGCCCTCGTCGTAGCAGGCGCGAACGCGCAACATGAGGTCGGGGATGGTTACAATCAGCACCGTGGCGCCACGCCCGAGGAGATGATTTCCGATCGCTGCCGCCAGATGGTTTTTCCCGGTACCGCAGCCGCCGCTGAACACGAAACTGCCAAATCCGGTACCGAAGTTCTGGGCAAACCGCTTTGCCATCGTCAGCGCAAGTTGTTGCCCCTCACCGCTCACCTGGTAGTTTTTGAACGTGCAGCTGCGGTGCAAGTCCTGAATACCCGATCGCCCGAAAATACGGTCTGCACGCGCTTTCTGGTTGAGTTTCTCCACCTCAGCGCAGTGCTTGCGTCCCTCTTCCTGCTGCCAGGCCATAAGTTCTTCAGCACTGGTAAACTTGGGTTTGATGCCCGCCGGCATGAGTCGCTGCAGGCGTCCGATTAATTCGCTGCTGGTTTTCATGATCACCCCGTAAATCCGTCTGGAATCGTGTTATCAGGTTGCGGAATTGCGAATGCCGTAGCCTTCTGCCGCCCCGTGTTGCGCTTTGCCTGTTCCCGCTGGCTTCGCAGACTCTGTGCAAAAGTCTGTTCCCACTGCTGGTGATGCTTAACGCGGCCTTCGACAGACCAGTAGTCCCGGAACTGCTGAAGCTCCTCCGGCGTATAGCCAGGCGCTTCGCCGAGAATAATCCCCCACAGCGCGGCGCGGCGCTCAAACTCAGGGGCTGGTTTCCAGCCGGCAGTAATCGTGAATTTTCCCAGCGGAGGTTCGTACTCGGCCTCTGGGTTTTCTTCGTCCTGAATTTCTTCAGGCGCGCGATCCTCTCTCTCTTGTTTTATTCCTTTCCTTTCCCTTCCCTTCCCTTCCTTTCCGTCAGTGAGTCCTCCATGAGTATTCAGTGAGTCCTCAGTGAGTCCTTCATGAGCACACTGTGAATCAGCATGACTATCTGCGTTATTTTTCAGTGAATTATCACCAGATGCTGGTTTTTGCTCGTCGGGCTGGGGCGGTAACGGAATATTGGAATTACTTGGACGGTTAATTTTCTGGTGTTTCAGGAAACCAGGTATCTGCAAATAGTGACTACCATTCACTGAGTACTCAGTGAGTAGTCCGTGAGCGATCAGTTCCATAATTAACGGCTCGCAGTCGATAGTGTCCGCAGGAAAAACCTGCATCTTAATGCGCTTTGGTGAGCGCTCCAGACAGCCTTTGTCATCCGCAAAGTTGAACAGTCCGATAAAAAGCAGACGAGCCGAGATAGAACATTCGACAACTTTTTCGTCTGTCCAGAACTCCGGTTTGACTGTTCTGATGCGAGCCATTAACTACTCCTGTTATTTACTTGCTTAATTTGCCCAGGCATACTTACCTCGCAATTGCTGACGGTTATTGCATCCGAAGGCCGTTGCTGTTCCACCAGCACGGTCTTCACCCTTTCAGAACAGCCCGCGCTGCTCGGTACGCTTAACTCGCTTTTCTTCGAACCTGTCGGCTGAGGTTGTTTGTTTCTCCGCCCACAACTTCGCGTGTCGTAAAACATCATCGAAAATTTTCCCCTTACGGCTTGCCTGAGACATGCGCCGGTATAAGTCCACGGCCTGGAATGCCCCCCCCCTGAGCCACCGGCACCGGAAAACCCAGGCGGATAAGCTCTTCTCGGACGTGCTTCTCGATAAATTGCTCGTGGTTCATAAGCGGCCCCGGTTACATGACGCCCAGCATCGAGGTGACCATCGTCATCAGCGGCCCGACCTGCTCGGGCATCAGGCGAAACAACGACGCGATACCCTCGCTAACCTCTTTCATCTTCTGATGTTCAGGCGCTTTCATCAGCACGGCCTGTTTGGCTTCCGCGCATTCTTTCATCGCCGTCGCGACGCGCGACAGGATGTCTTCCTGAGGAATGAGCCGGGTACGGAACTCGAGCGGGAGAACGTTAAGAATTGCCGGAGTTAACTCGCGGATATTTGCATGTGCGTAATCGGTATCACCGTCCAGCCAGCGAAATAGCTTTTGACGCTGGCGGTTGATTTCGGTCGGGAACTCCAGCCCACCGCCGCTGAGCTGATATTCCTCAACAATCAGCCCGGCCACCACGTCCTGGTTATCGATCGCAGCCGCCCAGGCGCGAACAGCTGCACGAAGCTGCTGGTGGGTAAATTCCGGTTTCGCCTGAGAACGATTTATCATCGTTACCGGAATTGTTCCGGTACTCTGTTGAAATTGAAGTGATTGCACTTTAGGCCTCCTGCCGTGGCAAACCATCAGTCGGGTTGGGATAAATATCAGGGCGAAGCTCATGCGGAGTTACGCCAGTCAATTCGAATATGGCCATGACTCTGTCCACTGGCACTACGCCGCTAGACCTTGTCCGCCAAAAGCTGATCGTCATCGGAGATACACCTAGTCCGCGCGCCAATGCTGATGCTGAGCCAGCTTTTGAAATAGCTTTTTGAAGGGAATCCATAAAACCTCCGTGAATGATTAACGGAGTAAATTAAACAACACGTTTAAAAGAACGTCAATTAATTTCAACGTGTAGTTTATTTCGATATTTAAACTATCTGTTTATAATGTTGATATGAAAGAAGAAACCATAAAAGATTCAGCGCTATCAGATCGGCTTACAAAGATCCTAAAAGCTAAAAAGATGTCCAAATCTGAACTGGCTCGTAAGGTTGGTGTATCGCCGCAGGCAGTTAATAACTGGTTCACTCGTGGAGAACTAGGGAGGGAGTCTGCTCAACGGATAGCAGATGCGCTTAAGGTTTCCATTGACTGGCTGCTTAACGGTGATCCAGACGACATCCTTACAATCGAACAAATAAGGCTGAACAGATTCAGGCACTATTTTAAGGCAGGCCTTCCAGAAACCGACAGCTTGACTGAAAGCCAGTTACTTCAAGACATTGAGAGCGGGAAACAGACTATTACCGATAGCATTGCTCGGCGAATTGAAGCTGATTACTCCCTTCCCTATGGTGCGCTTGATTATGACCCTCTTTTTACTCCCTCTAACCCACTTGAGAGCCTGTCCGAGCAGGAAGTAGAACTTCTGCACCTGTTTAGACAGATGCCTAAATCGGCGCAAAGGGAAATGCTTGCTATGTTTAATAGCCGCGTCAGCGAGTATGCCGCCTTATTTGCAGAAATGCTCGAAACGAAAAAAAGCAAATAATATTCCCTAGCCTATTAGACCGGCCTCGAGCCGGTTTTTTTATACAACCAGTATTTTTTTAAACTTGTAGTTGAAAAGACTCTTGACCTATATTTAAACCTGTTGTTTAATCAATCCATCAACAACGCGCTGCGTTGCTCCGATAAACGTTCCGCCAGCCTGGCGATAAGGGCAGAGGATGAGATGGTTGATCAACACTACGGCACGATGCACATCATTCGCCAGTGCGTGGCTCCGGGAATGCTGGCAAAGCACGACGGGCACACCTGGAATGTGTCAGCGGTTCGCGGCAAATACGTTTACCTGCGCACCATGCGCGGTGCCATACGTATTAACGATTGTCTTGTGGAAGTTTTACTGAATGGCTGGGGGGATCCGATGATTCACGGTCAGGAAACCACCGGTGCGAAATGCGCCTACTGCAAAAGCCTCCTTCAGCCGGGCGACGAAGTGAAAAACACCCTGCTTTTACTGCGCGGCAACATGCTTGCCCGCGAAGAACGGCAGTACTGCTCTAAGCAGTGCGCCGGGCACGACCAGATGGCTCACGAGCCATAAAACGCAAAAACCCGCCGAAGCGGGCCTTACGTCCAGCGGAACCGACCAAAGCACGCTGGAAATCTGAAAAACCAAAACAACACCCAATGGGCGCTGTCAATGGCCCGGGGATCTTAACACCCAAAAATGAGGAACAGTATGGAATTCTTCAATCTGATAAAGGCCAGCCAGAAATCGAAAAAGCCAAACGGCATTTTCTGGTTCACCGCCAAAACCGAAGCACGCGCCAAGCTCCAGGCGCAGGTTATTCTCGAAGATGCTGAAATCGAAGTGGGTCGTGGCCATGATTACCAGCTTCCTGTCCTGACTAATTTCCCGGTGGTAAATGATCTGCCGGAAGAAGGCGTCGTCGACTTTACCTGGTGTGATCGTTACGAACTGCAGGAAGATGGGCGTACCTGGCTACCAAAAGCGAAACCGGCTGAATCCGTAAATATTCAGGACGAACGCGCGCATCTTGCAGACGCTGCCGCTAAAGCCAGTACTCCAGCAGCTGACGCCCCTGCACTGCTCCGCCCGGTAGCACGACTGCGCCTGCCGCAGCGCCTGATTGCACACCTGCTTAACGACACTGAAGAAAAAGAAATCAGTGAAGCTATGCACGTACAGATCGGCGCAGCTGAGGCGGACGAAAGCAATATCTATATCCAGAATCTGCTGCAGGCCTGCCGGGAGGTACCAGGCATTGATGAACTGTCTGCACATGTTGAGTGGAAACTCATTCAGGCCGTAAAAGAATTATTCCCACTGGAGCAGAACCACGAAGTAAGCGCCATCAACGGCTTTATTACAGCCTGGGTGGAAGCTGACCCGGGTGATCGCTCCCAGCTCGTTAAAGAGTGGGCTGACATCGTTCATGACTGGCCTGAAATTAATACTACCGCCGCCTCCGCAACTGACATTGTTCAGAAATTGCAGAATGCGGAAATTCCAGAGCTTATCACCGTGGCAACCCTGCCATTCCGCCAGCGTCTACTCGCTCAGTTTATCTCTGAAAGCGAATACGCCTACCACATCCAGGCAGAGCAGAAAAATGCCCTTATTGCACTGGAAATGGACGTGGATAACTCGTACGTACAAAACCTGCTCCTGGCCGCTGAAAACACCCCTTCCCTGAAAGACGTCAGGGAATACGACCTATGGAAACTGACCGACGCGGTCAGGGAAGTGTTCCCGCAGGATAAAAAATTGCCTGAGCTTGGCGTAATGCTGCAGTTCCTGAAAGCCTGGAGCGAAACCGCGTATATCGACAAAGGTCTGCTTGTGAAGGAATGGGCCAAAGGTAACCGTATTTCCGCCATTCAGCGCACAGACACTGGCACGAACGCTGGCGGCGGCATCGCGACCGATCGCAGCCAGGATTATGCGCATACCCTGGAAACGCTGGATATTGAAATTGCAGCCGCGACACTGCCGATGGATTTCGATATTTACAACATGCCTGTATCCATTCACCGCCGCGCCAGAGAAATCATTGAGAAAAAAGAAAGCCCGTTCAGGGAATGGTCAGCCGCGCTGCGCAAAACAGCGGGCATCCTGGACTATTCACGCGCTGCCATTTTCGCCTTGATCCGTGGTGCCGCCGAGAACGTCCATCATTTCCCGGTCAGCCTGCAAACCTACATCAGCGCAAACCTGAAAGAACACCAGCATGACAAGCCAGATGCTGCAACTGTGGAGGCTGCGCAATTCAGTCGTGAAACCCTGGATAAACAACTGGCCGCTGACCGCGGCGAATATGTTGAGGGCATCAGCGACCCGGCGGATCCGAAATGGGATAAAACGCCGCGTAAAACTTTCTGTACTCACGAAGAGAACCTGCAGCGAGTGCGGGAAGAAGGGGCACGTCGCCGGGCTGACGAAGCAGCCGTACAGCCGAAAGTTGAAAACCTCGGCGATGGTGTGTTCTCCATCGAAAAGCTGACTGGTAACACTCCGATTAATCCGGACAACGGTCCGGTAACGGGTGACGCCACTTATCAGGAAATGGCCGAAGGCTTACGCGAAGAACTGGAGATCACCGCAGATGTGCAGATGGAAACGGCTGTCAGTAACGAAATCCCGGCTGGTACACCGGTTTCAACAGGCGAAAGCGCTGATGAAGATCATCCGCAGGCAGATGCCGTAAACGCTGCCGGTATTTTCGCGGCTAACGCTCCGTGCCTGGCTAACCACACTGAGCCGGAAACGAACCAGGAAACTGTTAAACCTGCCCAGTCTGAACCGGAAAAGCAACAAAGCGAGCCATCTTCGCCAGAAACTGAACCAGAAGCTATTGAGTACCCGGCTTTCTTCGAACCAGGCCGTTATGAAGGTTTACCGAATAACGTTTACCACGCCGCGAACGGTATCAGCTCAACCATGGTGAAAGATGCCCGTGTATCGCTGATGTATTTCAATGCGCGCCACGTTGAAAAGACCATTTCCCGCGAGCAGTCCAAAGTTCTGGATATGGGTAACCTGGTACATGCGCTGGCCCTGCAACCGGAAAACCTGCATACAGAATTCAGTATTGAACCTGAAATCCCGGAAGGTGCATTCACCACCACGGCGACCCTGCGCGCCTTTATCGACGAATACAACAATGGGCTGCCAGTGCTGCTCAGCGCAGACGATATCAAACGATTCATTGAAGAATACAACGCCACCCTGCCCGCGCCGGTGCCTTTGGGGGATGACGTCGCGCAAACTGGTGAAAGTTACATGAGCCTCCCGGCTGAATACCAGCGCGTTGAAGAAGGCCAGAAAGTAACAGCGGCAAAAATGAAAGCCTGCATTAAGGAGTACAACGCCACCCTACCCGCGCTGGTGAAAACCAGCGGTAGCCGTGACGCGCTTCTCGAACAACTGGCGATCATTAATCCTGACCTGGTGGCGCAGGAAGCACAGAAGCCGCAGCCGCTGAAAGTATCTGGTACCAAAGCTGATCTGATTCAGGCTGTGAAGACCGTCAAACCGGATGCGGTGTTTGCAGACGAACTGCTGGATGCCTGGCGCGAGAACCCGGAAGGCAAAGTGCTGGTAACCCGCCAGCAACTGAGCACCGCGCTGAACATTCAGAAAGCGCTTCTGGCTCACCCTACCGCCGGCAAGCTGCTGACGCACCCGAGCCGCGCTGTTGAGGTGAGTTATTTCGGGTTTGACGACGAGACCGGGCTGGAAGTACGTGTACGCCCGGATCTGGAAATCGACCTTGACGGTGTGCGTATCGGCGCAGACCTGAAAACCATCAGCATGTGGAACGTCAAGCAGGAAGGTCTGCGCGCCAGGTTGCACCGGGAAATCATCGACCGCGATTACCACCTGAGCGCAGCCATGTACTGCGAAACGGCGGCGCTTGACCAGTTCTTCTGGATTTTTGTCAACAAAGACGAGAACTACCACTGGATCGCCATTATCGAGGCATCGGCCGAACTGCTGGAACTGGGCATGCTGGAGTACCGCAAGGCGATGCGTGCTATCGCGACCGGCTTTGATACTGGCGAGTGGCCAGCGCCGATCACTGCTGACTACACCGATGAACTGAACGATTTCGACCAACGCCGCCTTGAAGCGCTGCGCCTGGCTTAATGGAGGATTTGACCATGCAAAATACCAATCTCATCACGACTGAGCAGGCTCCGAACACCATTTCTGCCAGCAACGCAGTATTCAACGTGCAGGCGCTGGGCCAGCTTACCCAGTTTGCCGAATTGATGGCCCAGTCTGCCGTCACCGTTCCCAAACATCTGGCGGGGAAACCTGCGGACTGCATGGCGATTGTCATGCAGGCCATGCAGTGGGGCATGAACCCTTACGCAGTCGCCCAGAAAACGCACCTGGTAAACGGCGTGCTGGGTTACGAGGCGCAGTTGGTGAATGCGGTGATTTCCAGCTCCAGCGCTATTCAGGGCCGATTCCATTACGAGTACGGCGGAGACTGGGAGAAGATCGCCGGCCAAAAAGAGGGTCGTGATGAACTGGGCCTTTATATCCGTGTCGGTGCAGTCCTGCGCGGTGAAGCGGAGATCACCTGGGGCGAACCAATCTACCTGTCTGATATTACCACCCGGAACTCACCACTGTGGAAGACAGCACCGAAGCAGCAGATCGCTTATCTCGCAGTAAAGTACTGGGCGCGCCTGTACTGCCCGGAAGTCATCCTGGGCGTTTACAGCCCGGATGAAGTCGAGCCGCGCGCAGAGAAAGAGATTAACCCGCCGCCGCAGCACGTGGACCTGAAAGAAATCGCTAGTGACACTGCCGCAACCACCAGCAGCGCGCGGGAATCCACGGTGAATATTGATGCTATCGCCGATGAATTTCGTGATCGCATTGATGCCGCCGAAGACATCGACGCTGCGAAAGCCGTGGGCGAAGACATTAACCAGGCCAAGGCAACTCTGGGCTCAGCGCTGTTCACGGAACTCAAGAACAAAGCCACACAGCGTTATCACCGGGTGAACGCTCGCAACAAAATCGAGGCGACGATTAACTCCCTGCCGCAGCCGGGTGAACCGGAAGCTGCTGAACGGTTTGCGAAGGCTGAGCAAACCCTGACGGCGGCAAAGCGTCATCTGGGCGATGAACTGTACGAGAAATTCAGCATCAATTTGCTGGATATGAAACCTGAGTATGTCGGCTAAGGGAGGCGGGAGGGTTCGCCCTCCCGGTTAACGATGAGACTAATTAACAGAGGCAGCAAACAATCTCCCGTGGCACGACAGGCTTGCGCCGCAGCGCTCCAGGAGCATTACGAGCGTTTCGGGGACTACGGCATAACAGGCAAAAGCGTGGATTACATGATCCGGGTTGACGGGACCAAACTTCGCGTCGAGATCAGGAACTGCCAACACAGCTACATCGCGACGCCGATGGATAAACCGCGCCGGCTACGTGCTCTGGCAAGCCCTGTGATGAGTTTAAGGGGAAAACCATGATCTGTTGTCTTGAAGAGGTACCGAAAGCGCAGTGGCCGGAAAAACTCAACGATCCCAGTCGAACCAACGTCTGGATAAATCCACGCTTTCTGGTGCAGGAGTTTCATGAGGAAGGGGGCGTAATTCGCCTGTCCGTTAATACAAGAGAGTTGGGGTTAGCGGGACGCTGGAAAGACGGCATAAGCTGGGACACGCTCCAGGAAATCAAAAACGCAGTGGGTTATGCAGACCGGGATGCGGTCGAGATTTTCCCGGCGGAACGCGACGTGGTGAACGTGGCGAATATGCGCCACCTGTGGATTTTACCTGAACCGTTGCCATTCGCATGGCGCCGTGACAGCTGATAACGAAATATCAAACGGCCCCGGATGGGGCCAGTGGAGAGCATCAATGGAAAAATTATTAAGCGTAAAGGCTGTATGCGACGTTCTCAGCATGTCTCGCGCCACGCTTTACCGAAAGGTGAGTTGCGGGGAACTACCGCGCCCTCTGAAGGATGGGCCGCGTTCAAAGTGGCCTGAATCGTCTATCGTGCCATACATCGAGCGAATCAAGGGCCAGAGCCAGGCATAAAACCTCGAAGCCAGGACTCGTAGGCGAGCATCATCTCTCGCCGTTCTGGCAGATACTCGGCGTGGTTATAGGCGGCAACGACACGGTTAGCTTCGGCATGCGCCAGTTGCTTTTCTATAACCTCACGCCGGAATCCCATTTCGTATAGCGTGGTTGACGCGGTGGCACGGAAATCATGACTTGTAATGTGCTTCGCTGCAAACCCCAGGTAAACGATAGCTCGGTTAATGGTGCTGTCGGCCAGTGGCGCACGGGGATTCTTCACACCGGGAAGGATAAGCGGATTATCTCCGGCCAGCGCTTTCGCCCTCTCCAGTAGAGATCGGGTGTAAGGAGTCAGCGGAACTGAGTGTGGGCGGCTCATCTTCATTCGCTCAGCCGGGATCACCCACAGATTCTGGTCCCAGTCTATTTCTGTCCACACCGCCCCGCGCAGCTCCCCCTGGCGCACAAAAAAGAATGGTAACAACTGTAAACATAATTTCGTCTGTGTGTGGCCGGTGTAACTTTCCGCTGCAGCAAAATATTTGCGCAGCTCGTCACCAGTCAGGCAACGGGAATTTTCAGTTTTCGGCGGAATAATTGCTCCTTTCAGGGCGGCGGCCGGATCAGAGTCGGCGCGAAGCGTGGCAACCGCATAACAAAAAATTGCCGAGCACCATTGCCGCACTTTTAACGCGGAAGACGTCGATCCGCGGCTCTCCATCTTTTTTAAGACCGCAAGAATTTCATGCGCAGTGATATCGCGGATTGGTTTGTTACCGAATGCCGGATAGCAGTTTATCGCCAGAAAGTTTTCTACCTGCTCACAGGTTCCTTTCGTCCAGGTAGGACGCTTCTTCTCAATCCACTCTTTAGCCACAAGTTCGAACGTATTGGCCGATTCGATTTCGGCGCGCTGGCGTTGCTGTTTTTTAACGTCTGTGGGGTTAAGTCCGCGCTTAACCTGCTCGCGGGCCCATTCGCGCTCGCGGCGCGCATCGGAAAGGGAAACGGAAGGATATTCGCCGATAGTATATCGACCATCTTTGGTGGGAGTGAGCCAGTACCGGTAGCGCCAGTATTTTGCGCCGGTGGGTCTGACTTCGAGGTAAAGCCCCTGACCATCCTGTAATGTGTAGGGCTTATCCTGTGGGCGGGCGTTTTTAACGCGGGTGTCTGTGAGTGGCATACCGGACAACACTTAAACTGGTTCATGTTGTCCGGTAAATTGTCCGGTTTATTGTGAGCTGTCAAGATTCATCATGAGACAATATGAGAATGTGACATCAGTGGTGGCAGTGCTTTAAAGAAGGTAGCGCGACAACATGAGACATTATGAAACGAATGTACTGATTACTCAGCAATATCCGCATAATCACCCGACGTTGTTATTAATTCCCTTACCACACTGGTGGCGAAACTACCTGCAGGCAACCAGAAACGCACTTCGACCGTGGCCTCGTCCTGCCAGTTCCAGCTCATCTCTTGAGGGTACATCAGCATTGCGCGACGCGCGGCCTCAACTTTCTCACGGGTTAATAAAGCCTGTAAATCCGCCTCACCAGCGATCACGCGTTGTTCATTCTCCAGCGCCTGGCGCACCGTTCCCCAGTCGCCGCAACCGGGCAGCGCGGCGGTGATGAGCAGTTCATGATGATCGACACGAGACTGAAGCGTCGGCAGTTCGTCCTGTGTTGCCACAAACCAACTTCCGCGCCCCGCTAATTGTAGCGCATCGCCGTCAACAACTTGATTAAAGTCCGGTTTTTTCAGGCGCTCGCTGACCAGTAGATTAAACAACGCACTGCGGGCCGCTGACAATGCAAAACTGCGTTTATTGCGATCGCGAAGAGGCGTGTTATTTTGCGCCCACACACGCGCCTGGATGAGGTTGCTGCCGCCGCGGCCAAAACGTTGCGGTCCGAAATAGTTCGGTACGCCGTCGGTTTTCACGGCACCTAAGCGCTGTTCCAGCTCGTCACGATGCGAAATGTCTCGCAACATCAGCGTAAAGCGGTTGCCCTTTAACGCGCCGGTGCGCAGCTTGCGCTTGTGACGCGCATATTCCAGTACCTGACAGCCCTCGAGTGTAAAACCGCTTAAATCCGGCATCTCTTTGCCGGGTAAGCGCACGCAAATCCACTGTTCGGTTACCGCAAATTTGTCCTTTTGTCCGGCAAAACTGACTTCACGGGCGGGCACTTTCAAAAATTTTGCCAGCGCGTCCGCTACAAACCGGGTATTGCAGCCCTTTTTAACGATACGCACCAGCAGTTGTTCGCCTTCGCCGTCCGGCGCGAACCCTAAATCTTCCACCACCACAAAATCTTCCGGCGACGCCTTAAGCACGCCGGAGCCCTGCGGTTTACCGTGCAGCCAGGTGAGTTGCTCGAAATCCATCAGGCTTTTACCTTCACTAACAACGCCACCGCCTCACAGGCGATGCCTTCGC
>OKCK01000049.1_pt1 | contig 62467 bp, 77 predicted proteins | sample 1614961 | NCBI WGS metagenome assembly OKCK01 (sample SAMN04436984, study PRJEB24849) | human gut metagenome | biome: human gut; feature: NICU; material: stool | host: Homo sapiens | place: USA: Saint Louis, MO | collected 2010-07-31
GCCGGATCGGATTGCGCCATGCCCTGGTACACCTGCCGGGTGGATTCACGCAGTTGCTCCAGTTGACGGGCAGGATCGAGGCGGGATTCAGCGCCGGACGCAAATCCGGCAATCTGATTATCGATGACGTCATCGCAATGACGGCACCAGGTATACAGCATCAGCACGCTGCGGCGGGTTTCCGGGTCGAACAGCCTGGCGGCGGCGTCAAAACTTTTCGATCCGTTGCGCATGGTTTGCGCGGCATGATTGAAAAGCGGTTTATTCATGCCAGATCCTCCAGCATCAACCGGGCGGTGGCTTTCGCCGAGCCGACGACCCCAGGAACGCCCGCGCCGGGGTGGGTACCGGCACCCACCAGATACAGGTTTTTCAGGTTTTCATCGCGGTTATGAGGACGGAACCAGGCGCTTTGGGTTAACAGCGGCTCAAGGGAAAACGCCGAGCCGAGATGCGCGCCGAGGGTGTGCTGGAAGTCGTCCGGGGTAAACATTCGGTGGGTGACCAACTGCTGGCGCAGGTTCGGCATATAGCGCGCTTCCAGATAATCAAAAATCCGCTCGCGCAGCGCCGGGCCTTCAACGGTCCAGTCGAGCGGGGCGTTGCCAAGATGCGGCACCGGCGTCAGGACGTAAAACGCGCCGCAGCCTGGCGGGGCGAGAGACGGATCGGTGGCGCACGGCGAGTGCAGGTACAGCGAGAAATCATCTGACAGGGTCGCGCCGTGGAAAATTTCCTGCACCAGCTCTTTATAACGCGGACCGAAACAGATGGTGTGATGCGCTAACTGCGGATGGGTGGCGTTAAGCCCGAAGTAAAGCACGAACAGCGAGTTGCTCATGCGCTTACCGGCCAGCTTGCGGCCTTTCGCCTCGCCGGGAGGATAATGACCCAGAAGCTTCTGGTAGGTATTGACCACGTCAGCGTTGGAGGCCACGGCATCCGCCGCAAAGACGCGCCCGTCTTGCGTCACGACCCGGCTGACCCGTTGTTGTTCAACCTCGATGCGCTCAACGGCGGTGTTCAGTTCCAGTTTGCCGCCCAGATCGGTAAACAGCTTCACCATTCCCTGTACCAGCGCACCGGTGCCGCCACGCGGGAACCAGACACCCCATTCGCGCTCAAGGGCATGGATCAGGGTATAAATCGCCGAAGTGGCGAACGGATTGCCGCCCACCAGCAGCGAATGAAACGAAAAGGCCTGGCGCAAATGGTCTTCTTTAATGAACCGCGAGACCGCCTGATAAACACTCTCCCAGGCGCGCAGCCGCATCAACTGCGGACTGACTTTTACCATATCGCTGAACTGCAAAAACGGCGTGGCGCCGAGGCGCAGGTAGCCTTCTTTAAATACCGCTTTTGAATACTCCAGGAAGCGGGCGTAACCCTCGACGTCAGCGGGGTTAAAATCGGCGATTTGCCGCTGGAGCAGCGATTCGTTATTGCTGTAATCAAAGCGTTTACCGTCTTCCCAGCACAGCCGGTAAAACGGCTCGACCGGCATCATGTCGACGTAATCCTCCAGCCGTTTACCCGCGCCAGCGAACAACTCTTCCAGCGCGCTGGGGTCGGTAATGACCGTCGGCCCGGCGTCGAAGGTGAAGCCCTCATCGTGCCAGACATAGGCGCGTCCGCCGGGTTTATCGCGCTGCTCCAGCAAAGTGGTCTGGATCCCCGCCGACTGCAGGCGGATCGCCAGCGCCAGCCCGCCAAAACCCGCACCGATCACCACGGTTTTTTTCATTGTTCATTCCCTGTGTTAAACGCCGCCCGTAGCGCCTGGAAAACCGGGACGGGGGGCTTGCCTGTTAATATTCTCGCCTTATCGGAAAGCGTCAGGTTTCCGGCATAAAAGCGAGCGATGGTCTCATCGGGTAAGCCATAGAATCGCTGCATCACACGCCAGCGGTGGTCCGGCTGCCCGGCTAAAAACAGCATACGGTTGAGCAGGCGGAAGAAACCCTGGCTGCGCCACTGTTGCGCGGCCAGCGCATGGGTCAGTGCCGCCACACGCGGGGCGTCGGGGATCCCCAGCCCGGCGACCGCGTCCGCCAGCCTGACGGCCAGCGGCAAGGAGTAGCCCGTTACGGCGTGAAAAAGCCCGGCGCGCATGCCGGAGCAGGGCTGTTGCGCCGTGCTGTCCGGTGGTGGTGCGCCCGCCAGCGTCAGGGGCAGGCAGCCAGACTCTTCGCGCAGCAAGGCGGAAAGCGTCCAGTGACGTTGCGCGGCATAATCCTTAATAGCGGCACGATAATCGTCCCGGTTGAGGGCAGGCGCATTACTGAACCGGGTATCTTCAATCAGCAACGTATCGGGCGACAGCGGCAGTAGGTAGAAAAACCGGTAGGCGTTGCATTGCGGCACCGTGGCATCCATCAACAGCGGGCGGGTCAGACCGTGGGGATGCGCGAGCCGCCATTCCTGGCCCACGAACAATTGCCAGGCGCAGCGTTGCGTCGGCGCGTCAGGCTGACCGCGACCGTCGATCACCGCACGGGCGGTGAGCGTTTCGCCGTTGGCTAACTGCACGCGTTGCGGGGAAACCGCCGCCACCGGGCAGTTAAGCCGCAGATTGTCGCCAAGCGCCTCCGTCAGCCGGTGCGCGAAACGGTCAGAAAACAGGGTGTAGTAGGGCTGATCGATGTGCCGGGTGAGCGAGGGAAACATCACGTCGTAACCGGGCCAACTATGCGCCACCAGCGGCGCGATCCACTGATGTTGTTCGGGGGATAAATCGTGGTGGTGGAACGACCAGGTATGGTTGCCGCCCGCCGCCTCGCCTTGTTCAATGAGCAGAACATTCAGTTCAGGGCGCACCTGTTGCAGACGCCAGGCGATCAACCCGTTCGCCAGGCCTGCGCCAACCAGTATCAGATCCCATTGCATACGCGTGCCGCTCCTGCGTTAACCGAACGCCCGGTCTCAATCGCCTGTTCAGCCAGTGCCGCCGCCCGCGCCGCGCCGCCAGCCTGGCGGATCGCCTGGCTTTCTGCCGCCAGCCGTTGCTGAAAATCATCGGTCTCATTAAGCAGGGCGGTAATCTGGCTGGCGATGGCTGACGCGCCCGCCAGTCGGGACACTTTACGCCCCAGACCGTGGTGCGTCACCCGCGCTGCAACCGCGGGCTGGTCAAACGCCACGGGCATCACCACAGGCGGACACCGGGCCGCTAACGCCTCAAGGACCGTATTCAGCCCGGCGTGGCAGACAATCAGATCGGACTGCGCCAGCACCTCGCGCTGCGGAACGAAGCTTTCCACGCGGGTGGCGCCGCTGCGGTATAACCCCTCGACCTGAGCAGGCGAGAGACCGTCGCAGTGGGCGACAGTGACATTCACCTCCGCCAGCTGGCAGGCTCGCGCCAGGGTACGCAGCAGCGAATACTGATGCCCCTGTAATGTGCCAAGGGTGGCGAAAACCTGCGGTATCGCGTTGCGCCGCCGCGGCGGCAAATCGGGCATGCTCTGAAACATACCGATGTAGTGAAACGTGTCCGGCAATTCCCGACGCGGAAAATCAAACGTCGCGGTGCCCTGGGCGATTTGCGCCAGCGGCGACAGGCATTCATCGAGCCGCCGCCGGTGGGCCAGCCCGAAACGACGGCTGTAAGCGTCAATGACCCGATAGTGCGCCTGCATCAGCCGGTCGTAGACCCGTTCGCTGCCCGCATACAGTTTTCTGGCGGCGTCGTCCTCGCCATAGCGAAACGGCATGACCGGCAGCGGCAGATCCGGTTCGCGGTTGACCGGCAGGGCGCAGGCCACCGAAACGAAGGGCAGGCCTAAAAATTCGCTGACCAGCCCGCCCGCCGGTTCCATTTGGTCGACAATCGCCCCGTCCACCTGGAGACGTTTCAGAATGCCCGGCAGTTCACGGCACAGCGCGTCAGTATGCGCCGCCAGCGTACCGGCGATGCGGAAAAAGGTGCGCGAAGCGGGATCGCGAAAACGCTGCTGGGCGCGCTGAACAGTTTCCGGCAGCGACGGGCATCCGCCAAGACGCGGATTACCCCGCACCACCAGTGCAGGATCGAGGATGAAGGTCAGCCGGTGCCCTTTGCCGCTGAGGTGAAGCGCCAGCGCTTCCATCGCCCGGATATGGCTGTACAGCGGCGGTACGATTATCGCGTAATGGCTCACGATCCCCCGCCGCACTGAATAATGTCTGCCGTTTTCAGCGCATCAAGATTGATGCTGCCGGTACAGAAACAGGCGAGTTTCAGTTGTTCGATGGTGATCGCAAAGCGGTCGACCACCGCCTGGGTGGATTCGGTGGCGCTGTCGAGGATCGCGGCGGCCTGACCGACCAGACACGCGCCCAACCGCAGCGCTTTCGCCGCGTCGATGCCGGTGCGTATGCCGCCGGAGGCAATCACCGGGGTATTCGGGTATGCGCTGGCGATGGCCTGTAATGCCTGAGCGGTGGGGATGCCCCAGTCCGCGAACGCGCTGGCCAGGGCGCGCAGATGGGCGCTTTCGGCGCGTTTGCCTTCTACGGCCGCCCAGCTGGTGCCGCCCGCGCCCGCCACGTCAATGGCAGTGACGCCCGCATCAATTAAACGGCCCGCCACCGCAGCGGAAATCCCGGCGCCCACTTCTTTTACCACCACCGGCACCGTCAGGTGACGAACCACCTGGGCGATAGCGTCAAGTTTGCCCGCCCAGTCCCGGTCGCCGTCGCTCTGGAGAATTTCCTGTAGCGGGTTGAGGTGGATAATCAGCGCGTCGGCTTCGATCATATCGACTACGCGACGGGCGGAATCAATGCCTTTTTCACCCGCCAGTTGCGCCGCGCCCAGATTCGCCATCAGCGGAATATCCGGGGCCAGTCGGCGCAACGATTTATCAATCCCGCAATCTGACTGGCCTTCCAGCGCGATACGCTGCGAGCCCACGCCCATCGCCACGTTGAGCTCCTGGGCCGCTTCGGCGAGATGATGATTAATAAACTTTGAACGCTGCGCGCCGCCGGTCATGGAGCTGATCAGCAGTGGCGCACTGAGCGTTTTATTGAGGAATACGCTGCGTAAATCAATCGCGTCGTAATCAATTTCCGGTAATGCGCAATGGACAAAACGCCAGTTGCCGAACCCGGTGGAGGCCCCCGTTACGTCCTGCGGGGTGTTAAGGATAATGTCCAGATGATCGTTTTTCCTCTGTACAATTCCCTGATTTTTGATCGCCATGGTTATCCTCAGGCAGGCCAGATAAGTGATTCACGGCACCGTCGTGATGCCGGTATTGCCAGTGCATCAGGCGATTTTCATCGCGGGTTTTTCCCCCGCCAGCGTCAGGTTCAACCAGGTATCAATAAACCGACGGGTTTCCTGCCCGGCTACGCAAACTGCGGCCAGGTGCTCGCTGGCGGAATGAAAATGGTGGTAAATCCGATCGCAGACGTGCTCCCGGCCCAGGACATTCACCAGCGTGGGTTTTCCGGCGTCCTTATTGCGATCTTTACCGGTGGTAAAGTGGCTGTCTGACAGGTCGTCCAGTAACTGAAACAGTTGGCCGAAGTCGGTGGCGAATGCTGATAACCGCTGGCGCGTGGCCTCGCTGGCATTCGCCGCCAGGCCGACCACCTGCAACATGGCGATAAACAGCACGCCGGTTTTTAAATCATTGGTGGCGGTGATGTCGTTAATGTTCTGGGTTTGCCCGGCTCCTGTCAGATCGCGAAACTGCCCCAGCACCAGGCCTTGCTCCCCTACGGCATTCGCCAGTTCGCTTACGGCCAGCGCCTTTTGCTCTCCGTTCAGCCCGCTGGCGGACGATACCTGCGCAAACGCCCGGGTCAGCAGACCGATGGCGGCAAGGATCGCCACGCTTTCACCATACTTTTTATGGATGGTCGGCTTGCCGCGCCGCATGTCGGCATTATCCATGCACGGAATGTCGTCCAGGATCAGCGAGGCGGAGTGGATCATTTCCACCGCGCAGGCCAGGTCAAGCAGGGTTTTGGCATCCCCCGGATAACCCAGGTCATGGGCAATCAGCAACATCATCAGTGGCCGAATGCGCTTTCCCGGGCCCAGGACGCTTTCCTGCATCGCCATGCCGACCGCCGTATTGGCGTCGCAATTCTTCAGCAACGCGGTGAGATGCTGTTCGATGTTGCCTTTGATTTCGTGGACAGACACGCCACCGGAAAGGGTGTTTTCATTCTCGCTCATTGATGAGGGACCGCCATGGAAACATGCTTTATGTATTTGTTTAAACGTAGACTGCGTGACGGCGGTTCGCCAGTGATGCCTGTACAAGTTTTTAACTTTATCATGTACAACTTTGTAAAAATAAGCGGGGAGTGCGAAGGGGCGGTTCGCCTCGCTCCCGGCAGCGGTACCGGGAGCGAGGTAGAGGGGTTACAGGCCGCGTTGTTCCATCAGGCGGGCCAAATCAATCAGGCGGTTGGAGAACGCCCATTCGTTATCGTACCAGGCAAGGATTTTGACCATATTGCCGCCAATCACCAGCGTAGACAGTCCGTCAACGATCGATGAGCGCGCATCGCCCTGATAATCGCTTGATACCAGCGGTTCCTCGCTGTAACCGAGGATGCCCTGCAGCGGGCCGTCCGTCGCAGCGGCGCGAAACGCGGCATTCACGTCTTCCGCCGTGACGTCGCGCTTCAGCGTCACGGTTAAATCGACGATCGACACCACCGGCACCGGTACCCGCAATGAATAGCCGGTAAGACGCCCGTCGAGTTCCGGGATCACTTTGCCCAGCGCCTTCGCCGCGCCGCTGGAGTAAGGAACAATCGACAGTGCGGCGGCGCGGGCACCGCGCAGATCTTTTTCCGGCTGGTCGTGCAGCGCCTGACTGTTGGTATAAGCGTGGGTGGTATTCATCAGGCCGTGTTCAATACCAAACTGCTGATGCAACACCTGCGCCGCTGGCGCGAGCCCGTTAGTGGTGCAACTGCCGTTGCTGACCACAAAATGCTGCTCAGGATCATAATCCTGATGGTTCACGCCCATCACCACGGTGATGTCGTCGTTTTTTGCCGGAGCGGAGATAATGACCCGCTTTGCGCCGCCGTGGGTAATATGCACCGCCGCTTTTTCGCGTTCGGTAAAAAAGCCGGTGGCTTCAATGACAATATCCACGCCCACACATGTGCCATGGGATTTCCGCCGGATCGCGATGGGAGAACACTTTTACTGCATTACCGTCAATTCGCAGCTCGCCTTCGCCCGCCTCGACCGGCAGCGGCAGGGTGCCGAGCAGGGAGTCGTATTTCAGCAGGTGCGCCAGCGTTTTGCTGTCGGTCAGGTCGTTAATCGCCACGATCTCGACCTGTTCATTATTCAGGGCGGCGCGGAAAACGTTGCGCCCGATGCGGCCAAAGCCGTTAATACCGATCTTCACCATAATTGCCTCCTGATGTGCTGGTTCTGACTTCAGGTTAGGCGTGAGGCGCTTTGGCGTAAATGACAAAAAAGGATCACTTTACGCCAGCTTTCGGCTGTGAAAACGCTGTCGATATTCGCCGGGGGTGAGATGAAGTTGCTTTTCAAAGGTGCGGCGCAGATTGATGCTGCTGCCGAAGCCGGTAAGCTGGGCGATGCGATCCAGGGTTTCGGTGGTTTGCTCCAGCCGGTCGCGGGCAGCGGCCAGCCGCGCTTCTGACACGTAACGCGCCGGGGAGACGCCCGCTTCGCGGGTAAACACGCGGGTAAAGTTGCGTGGGCTCATGGCCACCCGTTCCGCCAGCTTTTCAACCGACAAGTCGTCGGCGAGATTCGCCAGTATCCAGCGTTGCAGTTCACCCACCGGACCGGCATGTTCAGTCTGGTCCAGTTTATAACGGCTGAACTGCAACTGCCCGCCGGGACGGCGCAGATACATCACCATGTCCTGGGCAATATCACGGGCGAGTGTAAATCCGTAATCATCCTCCACCAGCGCCAGTGTGAGATCGAACCCGGAACTGACGCCGCCGGATGTCCAGACCGGCCCGTCCTGAATGTAGAGCGGACCGCCTTCGACCTTAACGTGAGGGTATGTGGTTTGCATTTCCTCCAGCAAACGCCAGTGGGTGGTGGCGCGTCGTCCATCCAGTAGTCCCGCCTGCGCCAGCAGCATCGCGCCGCCGCAAATCGATGTGACGCGCCGGGTATGCGGCGCCGCCATGCGCACCCAACTCGCCACAGCATCCCCTTCGTCAGCATGGGTGCCGCGTCCGGTGATCATGATGGTATCGCGGGATTCAAAGGGATCGAGTTCGGTGAGGCGATTGTCCGCCAGCAGGTTGAGCCCGGACTGACCGTGGATAACCTGGTGCGGTTGCGTGGTGGCAAGCGTAATGCGATAGCGCGGCGCGGCATGTTGCGCAGCGTGAAGGCGGTTGGCCTGCATCAGGATGTCGGCAATGCCTGCGGCTTCAAACAGCATGCCGCCATCCGGGACAATAATCAGCACAGTTTTCATGTCCGGAAATGTAAACTTTTTACAAAATAAGTCAAACGAAAACCCTTCGGGCACTTCTGTAAACCAGCCTGATGCGCGGCGGTTCGGGGCGGGAAAAGTGCCTTAATGTCTTTGATAATGCACGACTCTCGGGCGGCTCGGTCAGAGTCGATCCCTTATCTTCAGAAAGCTCTCCGCGCAGAACCAGCCTGCTGGCCGCCAGGGCGCGCTTCGTGCCGTGCAGGTGTACAAAAATAAGCCAGTAAAGTAGTCTTGCAGCGGCGTACATCTGTTCACTATCCACTCGCAGGCCCTAATGACCCTGATTAAAACCCTCAGCCTCAGTTTTTTATGTATTGTTCTGCTTTCGCTTATCGCCAGTATCGGACGCGCCATGTATCACCCTAACGCTAAAGCCCAGGAAGGCTGGTGGTCGGCTCGCCATGATTCGGCAGGCCTCGCGCCCGATCCCTGGCGCAATGCCGGACAGGCCGTGGTGCAGGTTTACGCCGCGCCCACCTGGGGCTGGAAAGGCGTGGTGGCGGTACACCCGTGGATCATTTTCAAACGCGCCGGAGAAACCCAGTATTCCCGCTATGAGGTTATCAGCTGGGGGGCGGGGGAAAAGGTGCGCCATAATCGCAACGCGCCGGATGGGTACTGGTACGGCGCAAAACCTCGTTTGCTGGTGCAGCATCACGGGGACGCGGCGCAAGCGATGATCCCGCAAATTGAAGCGGCTATCGCGTCTTATCCGTGGCCGGACACCTATCGCGCCTGGCCTGGCCCCAACAGCAACACCTTTATCGCGCACATCGGCCGCGAAGTCCCGGCGCTCAGACTGGATATGCCCGCAAACGCCGTGGGAAAAGATTTCCGTTCTCTGCGCCACATTGTGGGGCTGCCGCCGTCGGGGCGGGGCGTTCAGGTTTCGCTACTTGGTGTGGCGGGGATGACGCTCGGCGCGGAAGAGGGGTTTGAAGTGAATATGCTGGGATTAAACGTGGGCGTCGATATTTCGCCGCTGCGGTTGAGGCTGCCCTTTATCGGCGGCGTGGGCCGGGATAATCTGCAAAAGCAGCGTGAAGGCGGCGAGGGGTAAAACAGCCAATAAAAAAGGCCTGACGGCCTTTTTTGTTTCCGGTGACGGACGTGGAGTTACCACATCAAATCATCCGGCACTTTGAAATCTGCATACGGATCGTCTTCATCCTGCGCTTCCTGGCTGAGGGCGCTGTTCACCACCACCGTGGCCGGGTCGCGCTGGGCGATTTTATCGGCGACGACCGCAGGGATAATGGCATAGTCGCACTCGTCTTTGTTATCGATCGCCAGACGGGCGATGGCGAGACGGCCACTAATGAGCTGCGCCTGGGTCGCTTTATCCACCACCACCTTTTTAATCAGGTTATGGTCGGTGAAATTAAAATCGATCGAACCTTTCGCCACCACGATGCGGTTCATTTCGATCAGTTGCTTAATCTGCGCTTTGTACTCTTTCGACAGCGCCGCCTGTTTCTGCTGTTCGCTTAACTGCTTGTCACGCTCCAGCTGCGCTTTTTTATTTTCTGCCACGGCTTCCCGCGCTTCGCGGGCCTGAACGCGTGATTTTTTCGCCGTTCTCTGGACTTTCGCCACTTTCTTGCTGGTCACTAAACCCGCTTTCAGCATCTGTTCTTGTAAGGTGAGTTTTGTCATGTTCGTCTCTAAACCTGCCAGTCATATGCGGGAGTATACCCGACTTCTGCGCCTCGCTGTGCCGGTGCGGCGGCGTTTATACCTTGAGCATTTTCACCGTGGCATCCACGTCAATCTCATCTTCCGAGAAGATTAAGGTCGTGCCCTGGAAGGTGGTGATAGCGAGCTTCTTGACTGAGCGCATTTCGCCCGGCTGAGCGCCCGATTTTGGCCGGATGCTGCTCATCAGCGCGCCCACAGAGAGGATCGCATTTTCTTTATCGATGCGGGTATCGGCAGGGACTTCTTCGCGATACACCAGATAGGATTTTATCGCGGTGAGCTTGATTCGCTCGCCAGCGATATAAATGTATTTGCTTTCCGGCAGGACTTTAACGGCATACGCCGACAGCCCTTTATTATTGGTGGTCGGTTCAAACGTCACCGCCGCGTCTTTTTTAATCAGATCCGGGTTGGCGACTTTAATCACATGAAAATAGCGGTTATCGCCGTTCTCATCTTTGATAAATCCAAAACCTTTATCTTTAAACCAACTCGTGATTTTACCGTTCATCGCCATTACCGCCTGATTAACCATTATCGACTGAATTTTTGCAGCGCGCAGTGTAAAGCACATTGCGCACGCAGACCACGTCTTTAGTTTATGTCAGGCGGGAGGGGTAGCGGTAGTCCGGGCAGAAAACAGGCGGAAGCGTCAACGGCGCACCGTGACGCTTCAGGGGCGGTTACTCATTGCCCCACTGATTCAAAAACGTGGCGATTTCGTCAATACGCAGCGCATTGATCCCGGCTTCAACGGCCATCTCCTGCTGCGCCTCTTCACTGATCTCTTCATTATTCATCAGGCGGGTGATCAGCAACTGGAAGTAGTGCGCCAGCGCATCCCGTTCAGTCTCGCTGACGGGGGTTTCCGTTTCCGTCGAGTACTCATCCACGATGTCATAAAATTTCAGCGGTATTTCATTATTCATACGTTATATCCAGGTTGGGGTGTATGTCAGCGACCGAACGCCGTCTCCGGGCCGGATAATAGCATTATTGTCGCGCTTTTCTGGCATGGCGCATCGGACGGTTTCCCTTTATAGCTTACGACAGGTCGTGCAACGGTTTGCCTGACGGCGCACCGATTGAAAAGCCGTCGAACACCACGTCGAGTCCGGCGCGTTCCGGGGTGCAGGCCATTACGCCGACAAAGCGCCGTGGCTGAGGCGGCCAGTGACACAGCCGCAACAGCGGCCAGGTTTGCCCGTCGGTGGAATACTGGATCCTGAGCGCCGCGTTCGCCAGCGTGGCGCGCAGCCAGAATACACCGGGTTCGCCGGGAAATACCCCGGTTGACCAGTCCGATTGTTCCCGCGTCACCACGCAGCCGATGGCCGGTTTCTCGTCATTGAATTCGATGCCCGCTTTCACCCAGTGACGATCGTCGTCCTGAATGAACAGGCCTGCCTGATCGTAGAGATGGGTAAAACTGGCCATCACTTTAACCTGGAGAGTGAAATCACCGTCCACATAAAAGCCGAACGCGTGTCCACTGTGCCGCGTAAAGCCATAGAAGGTGTCTCGCCAGAAATCGGTATTAGCATGGGTGGTGAAACGCAGCGTGTTTCCTTCTACCGACGCGCCGTCGGGCGGGTTGATCCAGCACCCACCCGCCGCGTCGAACGAATCAATCCTGACCATCAACGACCTCCCGTTACTTGCATAATCAATGTCCCTGCGCGTCATTATGGTCGGTAATGGCCGGAACGGCTATTCAACCGGTCTTGCTCAGGCATCACCTGCGCAGGAACAAATGTTCGGTTTTCGCTGCCTGGTCAAACATCATTCCGCCGCAGAATGGTTTACTTGCCGCTCCTGTACGTCACGAGGGCAGAAAAATGATCGACCATACCGGTTTTAGCGTCAGTGATTTTGCAGCAAGTAAACAGTTTTATACGCGGGTGCTGGCAAGTCTGGGGCATATCATCCGCCGGGAATTCGCTGGTGAAGCGGCGGGCTTTGGGCCTGAGCAGTCAGAAAACGGGGCCGATCCTGGCGGCGCATTCTGGATAACCGCTGGCACGCCATCCACGCCGCGCATGCATTTGGCGTTTAGTGCAAAAAACAAAGAGCAGGTGGAGGCGTTCTATAAAGCGGCCCTCGACGCGGGTGGCAAGGATAACGGCGCGCCAGGTTACCGACCGCAGTATCATCCGGGCTACTACGCCGCGTTTATTCTCGATCCTGACGGCTATAACATCGAGGCGGTCTGGCACGAACCTGGCGGCCAGCACTAATGCAATAACGCCCGGTTGCACCATTCCGATCGGGCTTATTGTAAATGGTTTGTTATCATAAAAACGCGTCGTCATAGCACTGAGTCGCGTTTTTAGCGTTACGCCAAATGCATTAGCTCCCGTTATCAATTTTCGTATGAAACCCGCTCTCTCCAGGAATAATCCTGAAAATTTCCATTCCATTAATCGTGTTGTTAGCCCTGACCAGGCATTATTCACGCTGGCTTACGTAACTGCAATTTTCTTAACTTTCTGATTTTAAATTTGAAAATAATATTTTTACAGTCAGGAAAACTAAACGTTATCACCCTGAAAAAACATGGTTAATGGCCTTAACAAGCGCTCATTACCCATAAATATTGGTGATTGCTGTTAGCACCCTCGCGTGGATAATGCGGCTAAATTTTACATAAATTAACAATAACCGCGATTTACTTACATCACAGGGACTGTCAGATGCGCTGTCACCAACTCCTGGTTCGTAACATTTTTTTCACAGCAACCGGTCTTCTTTTTACGTCTGTCGCCAGCAGTGCCGAGGGCATCGCTGGTGCCGAAGAACAAATTATTATCCAGCAGCAGCGTCAGAAAGCGCTTGAGCAGCAACTGACGCCACCTAAGCCCGATGTGCGCCTGTCGCCGCCGTCTTCCGGGTTCGGCAGTATTGATTATCCGAACGAAACGCCGTGTTTCCCGATTCATAAAGTGGTGCTGAGCGGTGAAGAAAAGCTGCCGCGCTGGCTGCCCATTCAACATCTGGGCGTGGAAGCCGAGGGGCGCTGCCTGGGTGCGCAGGGCATTAATCTGCTGATGAGCACGCTGCAAAACCGACTGGTGGATCATGGCTACATCACCACGCGGGTGCTGGCACCGTCACAGGATTTGAAAAGCGGCGTTCTGACGCTGGTGCTGGTGCCGGGCTACGTCCGCCAGGTCAGGCTCACCCCGGACAGCGATCGCTATATCCAGCTTTACAGCACGTTCCCGCCACGGGAGGGCGAGCTGCTGGATCTGCGTGATATTGAACAGGGGCTGGAAAACCTTCAGCGCCTGCCTACCGTAAAAGCGCATATGGAGATCCTGCCCGGTGAGCAGCCTGGTGAAAGTGATATCGAGGTAAGCTGGAAGCAGGAAAAAATGTGGCGTCTTGGCGCGTCTCTGGACGATGCCGGCACCAAAAGCACTGGCCGTTACCAGGGTGGATTGACGCTGTCCCTGGATAACCCGTTCTCCCTGAGCGATTTGCTGTATGTTTCTGCTTCGCACGATCTCGATCAGGGGGGCGGCAAAGGCAGTAAAAACTACACCGGTCATTATTCCGTGCCGTTTGGCTACTGGATGTTCTCCGTAACCGGCAACGATTACGACTATCACCAAACCGTGGCGGGCATTAATGAAGATTATCGCTACAGCGGCGAAAGCCAGAACCTGAACCTGCAGCTCAGCCGTATCCTGCACCGTAGCGGCACCCAAAAAACCTCCTTCACGTACGATGTGCTGGTGCGCAAAACGCGCAACTACATCGACGACACCGAGATTGACGTACAACGCCGTCAAACCTCTGCCTGGCGTATCGGCTTGCAGCACCGCCACTATATAAACCAGGCTACCCTGGATGCGGGCGTCAGCTATCAGCGCGGTACCCGCTGGTTTGGGGCGGCCCCGGCGCCGGAAGAGTATTTCGATGAAGCCACCGCGCTCAGCAAGATCCTGCAATTCAACGCCCAGCTCAATGTGCCTTTCGCGATCGGCTCGCAGAACTTCCGCTATAACGCGCAGTATCAGCAGCAACTGAGCAATACGCCGCTCACGCCGCAGGATCAGTTCGCCATCGGTAACCGCTGGACGGTACGCGGTTTCGACGGGGAACGTACGCTTAACGCCAGCCGCGGCTGGTATGTGCGTAACGATATCGCCTGGAGCACGCCGCTGCCGTCCCAGGAGTTCTACCTTGGCGCGGACTATGGCGAAGTGAGCGGTTATGGCACCGACTATCTGGTGGGCACCCACCTGGCGGGTGGCGTCGCGGGCCTGCGCGGTTATGCCTTCCACACCGGCTACGACCTGTTTGCCGGGACGCCGTTCTCTAAACCTGACGGTTTCAAAACCAGCAATCTCACGCTGGGGTTCAGCCTCAACTGGGACTGGTAAGGAGCGGCGAATGCGAATTGGCGATTACGAGATCAAAGCCCCGCTGATGCTGGGCGAGCAGCCGAATGAAGTGGAAGCGCTCGGCGCAACCGTCTGGTTGTGGATGCATTCCGCTATGCATCGTGATGCGCCGCTGCATGCGCTCCCGACGCTGCTGCTGCCGATTATCAAACGCGGCCAGTATGTACTGGCCTTTCAGCATGAGCGGCCGGTTTTTTTCCTGAGCTGGGCCTGGCTCAATCCTGAATCTGAAGCCCGCTATCTCACCCAACCGGCGATTCATATGCCGCAGGAGGATTGGGACAGCGGCGATCGCCTGTGGTTCTGCGACTGGATCGCCCCCTTCGGGCATACCCGCGCCATGAGCAAACTGGTCCTTCAGGAAGTGTTCCCGGACAGCTGCATGCGGGCGCTTTATCACCGGGGCGGGGAGCGCGGAAAACGCGTAGTGACATTTCATGGCACGCGGGTCAGCCGTGAAGCCGCACGAGACTGGCGACGCGAGCACCCGCTAGCGGTTGATCTGCCAGAAGTTTAATAAGGAAATTTCCATGAATAAGAACCTGTATCGCATCGTCTTTAACAAAGCGCGCGGGATGTTAATGGTGGTGGCGGATATTGCCCGCTCGGGCAGGGCGTCGTCAGCGCGTTCCTCCGGCATTGGACATACCCACAGCCGCCTGATCGGCAAAATCGGGGCGCTCAGTTTCAGCCTGTGGCTGGCGATGGGCGTCGTCACGCCTGTGCACGCGAACATCGTGGCTGACGGCAGCGCCTTGCCGGGCCAGCAGCCGACCCTGCTCCAGAGTGCTAACGGTACGCCACAGGTTAATATTCAGACGCCTTCCGCGGCGGGGGTTTCCCACAACAAATACAGCCAGTTCGATGTCAGTCAGCAGGGCGTTATCCTGAACAACTCGCACAGAAACGTTCAGACGCAGCTTGGCGGCATGGTGGCAGGCAACCCGTGGCTCGGCAAAGGCGAAGCCCGGGTCATTCTTAACGAAGTGAATTCCCGCGATCCAAGCCGCCTCAATGGCTATGTGGAAGTGGCCGGGAAGCAGGCGCAGGTGGTCATTGCCAACCCGTCAGGCATTACCTGTAACGGCTGCGGATTCATTAACGCCAACCGCGCCACGCTCACCACCGGCCAGCCGCAACTCAACAACGGCGCGCTGACCGGCTATAACGTCGAGCGCGGCGAGATAAACATTGAAGGCAAGGGGCTGGATACTTCCGGCGCCAACTATACCGATATCATCGCCCGCTCGGTCAATGTGAATGCCGGGATCTGGGGCAACGAACTTAACGTCACCACTGGTCGCAACCTGGTGGACGCGGCGCACGAGCGCATTGATAAAACCACTGACGATCCGGCGACTCGTCCGCAAATGGCGCTGGACGTAGCCAGCCTTGGCGGCATGTACGCCGGTAAAATCCGGATGGTGGGCACCGAAAGCGGCGTCGGGGTACGCAACGCCGGGAACATCGGCGCGCAGGCAGGCAGCGTCACGCTGACGGCGGATGGCCGGATTGAAAACAGCGGCAACATCAGCGGCAAAGGCGATACCCTGCTCGCGGCATCGGGCGGTATTGATAACAGCGGCGCGATCTACGCGGGCGGTAGTGCCAGTGTGCAGAGCGGCGGCGAAGTCAATAACCGCGGCTCGATAGTGGCGCGCAATCATACCCGGGTGCAGGCCGCCAGCCTGACGGGCAACAGCCAGGGCATACTGGCGGCAGGCGTACAGGATGACGGCAAACTCGCCGCTCAGGGAAACCTGGATTTAAGCGCCAGTGGGCAACTGGCCGCGCATGGGCAAACCCTGGCGGGGGGCGCGCTGATCGCCCGGGGGCAGGGGATCGACCTCAGCGGCAGCAAAACCCAGGGCGATACGGTGCTGCTTGATGCGGGCTCCGGCGAGCTGACCACTGCCAGTGCGCAGGTCAGCGCCCGGGAGCTGGCCGCCCGCAGTGCAACACGCCTGAATAACGACGGCGGCCAGGTGACAGCCGAGGCGTTGTCCGTCCAGACGAACACGCTGTCAAACCAGAAAGGGCGTATCGTGCAGACCGGCAGCGGCAATCTCACGCTGGATCTGCCGGGAGACGTCAACAATAACGCCGGACAGATCGCCGCAAATGGCAACGTGGCGCTGCGTGCCCGTTCGCTCACTAACCAGAGCGGGCAACTCATTGCCGCCCAGAACGGCAGCCTCAGCGTCGATACCGGTTCCGTGCTGGATAACCGTGACGGGACGCTGGCGGCCAGCGGCAGTGTGCGGGCGCAGACCGGGACGCTGAATAACGACGGTGGCCTGATCTCGGCCTCTGCCGGACAATCCGACATCGTCAGCCGTGGCGCAGTCAGCAACCGCAAGGGACGGGTCGAAAGTAGCGGCGCGTTGACGCTGAACGCCGCGAGCGTGGACAACACGGCGGGAGAGATGGTCGCCAGCGGCGCGACCCTGCAACTCAACAACGGCGCGCTGAATAACCAGTCCGGCAAACTGCTGGCACAGGGCGATATGCGCGTAGACAGCGGCGCGCTGGATAACACGGCGGGGCTGATCCAGGCGACCGGCAATACCCGAATCGACACCCACGGCGCGACGCTGACCAACCGCAACAGCGGTGAAACCGGCGGCATCAGCAGCAGCGGCACGCTCACGCTTGCCACCGGAGATATGGATAACCAGCACGGCGTAATGGTGAGCGGTGGCGCGCTGGATCTTACCGGCAATGCCGTGGACAACCGTAACGGCCTGTTGGGTTCGGAGCAGGCGGTCACCGCCCGGGTCAACACCCTGACCAACGGCGGCGGATCGCTGAAATCCGGCGGCGCGATGAACCTTGATGCCGCGACGCTCGACAATGCCAACGGGATCCTCGGCGCGGGTAACGATCTCAGCATCCACGCCGGAAAACTCGATAACCAGCAGGGCGTAATGGTCAGCGGTGGACGCGGCGCGATTGCAGCGGGCACCCTCGACAACCGCGCGGGCCAACTGGCGGCACAGCAGGCGCTGACGCTTGGCGGCGACAGTATCAATAATGACGAGGGCGGTCTGATCCAGAGCGGCGACGCGCTTACCGTCGAAGCAGGCGAACTGACTAACCGCCGCAGCGGCGATAAAGGCGGCATCACCAGCCTCGGTGAGATGACGCTGACCACCGGCACCTTTGCCAATAACGACGGCGTCACGCTCGCCGGTAAAAGCCTGACGCTCAACAGCGGTACGCTGGATAACACCTCCGGCGACCTGGTGGCGACCGGGGCGCTGACGCTGGACCTGAACGGTGAACTCAATAATCAATCCGGCCTGATGCAGGGCGGCAGCGTGGCGCTGGATACCACCGGACACGCCTTCACCAATCTCGACGGCACCCTGAACAGCCTCGGCTCCCTGTCCCTGAACAGCGGCGCGCTGAATAACCAGAACGGCACCCTGGCGGCCAAAGGCCCGTTCGAACTGAGCGCCGCCAGCGTGGATAACCGCAATGGCGGACGCATTATCGGCGAATCCGCGACCACCCTCGAGAGCGGCGCGCTGCAAAACGGCGGCGGCCAAATCCAGTCGGTGGGCGATCTGATGCTGGACGTCGCCAAAGGCGCTATTGATAACGTCTCCGGCCTGATCCGCAGCGGCGCACAGCTCACGGTTAACGCCGTCAGCTTCGCCAACCAGAATACCCAGGATAAAAATCAGGGTGTCGAAGCCGCCTCAGCCACATTCAACACCGGCACGCTGAATAACCAGCGCGGCGTGATCCTGACGGATAAAGCGCTCACCATCACCAATGGCGGCCTGCTGGATAATACCGACGGCGCGCTGGCATCTGCAGGCAACCTGACCCTCAACGGCGCGAAGCTGGATCTGCTGAATACCGGCGGGGTCGCCAAAGCGGGCGAACGGCTGGATGTGGACGGCTGGCGCATCGGCGGCGACGGCGATCTGCTGTCGCTGGGGGATATGCGCCTGCACAGCGACAGCGGCCTGATTAACGGTGGCACGATTATCGCCAATGACACCCTGCATATCACCACGCCGGGTGATATCGCTAACAGCGGTAAATTGCTGGCGGGGCAACAACTTGATCTGCAGAGCGGTAACCTGACGAACGCCGAAAGCGGGGAGATCAGCGCCGGGAAAAACAGCCTCAACATTACCGGCACGCTAACCAACTACGGTCTGATCGACGGCGGCTATACGCGGATTGATGCCAACACCCTGACTAACCAGGGGACCGGGCGCATCTACGGCGACGCCATCGGCATCAACACCGTCACCTTCAATAACCTGGCGGCCAACGGCAAAGCCGCCACGCTGGCCGGACGCGAATGGGTGGGTATCGCCACCGATACGCTCAATAACCGTGACCACGCGCTGATCTACAGCGGCGGCGACATGGTGATTGGCGGCAAGCTCGATGATAACGGTAATGTGACGGGACGTGCGGAGGTGATTAACAACCACAGCGCGACCATCGAATCCGCGGGCAATATGTGGATCACTGCCGGGCAGATCAACAATATCAACGATCATTTTTCCACCGAGCGGGTGACCGTTTCCCAGGAACAGGTGACGGAATACCAACATAAAGGATCGCCGAACCGCTGGAACGCCAACGATGAAGGGGTTTACGTTAACCGTAAATCCGCCGATGGCTTGCGCAACCTGAATACCCCGGAAGACACGGGCTCCAATAACGACAACTTCAATCAGTATGAATACCAGCGGACGGTTGAAGAGACGCGCATTAAAGAGAGCGATCCGGCGAAAATCCTGGCCGGAGGCAATTTAATCCTCGCGGGCGACCAACTGTTCAACGATAAAAGCCAGGTGGTGGCGGGCGGCACGCTCAGCACCAGCGGCATGGCGAATGGCGTGCTCAACCCGGATGTACCTGGCGAGCGCTACACCACCGATGTGGGCACCGTGACGCACTATTACCGTATTCGCCATAAAGGGTCTGACGAGCAGGGCCGCGATCGCACCGATTACAAGCCACCGACGGTGATTCAGGAGATCCTGCTCAAGCCCGGCCAGCTTATCAGCAAGGGCGACGTACAGGGCAGTAACATTACGCTTGCGCCGCTCACCTTACCCGCAACCGATGTGACCATCGGCGAAGCGGGCGCGGTGACCGGTAAAGTGGATGCCGTCTCCCGTGCGCCCTGGCAGCAGACTGTGGACGACGGTGAGCCGGTGAAGCCGCTGCCGGGCCAGCGCTTTGAAGTGACACCCGGTGACTACGCGATCCGTATCGTCGGGCCAAACACGGTGCTGCCGGATAACAGCCTGTTTAAAATCAACCCGTCCGCCAGTGGATCGTATCTGGTGGAAACCGATCCGCGCTTTACCAACGAGAAACTGTGGCTGGGCAGCGACTATATGCAAAATGCCCTCAGCCAGAACGGCGACGGCAAACTCAAACGTCTGGGCGACGGTTTTTACGAGCAGCGCCTGATCCGTGAGCAGGTGGTTGAGCTGACCGGGTATCGCTATCTTGATGGCTATACCAATGATGAAGAGCAGTTTAAAGCGCTGATGGACGGCGGGATCGCCTTCGGGAAGAAATACGCCCTGAAACTCGGTGTCGCCCTGACGCCGGAGCAGATGTCCCTGCTGACCGGCGATATCGTCTGGCTGGTGAATACCGACGTGAAAATGCCGGATGGCTCAATGCAGACGGTGCTGATGCCGCAGGTTTATGCGAAGGTGAAACCGGGCGATATCAGCGGTTCAGGCTCGCTGATCGCCGGTAACAACGTCGTGATGAAGCTCGACGGCGATCTCTTTAACCGGGGCACCATCGCCGGGCGGCGGGTGCTCCAGCTTGACGCGGATAACATCACCAACCAGAGCGGGATGATCCAGGGGGCGGACGCCCGTATCGCCGCGCGCACCGATATCAATAACATCGGCGGCGTATTGCAGGGCACGGACAGCCTGCTGGTCAGCGCCGGGCGCGATATCAACGCCACAACCACGCTGCGCAACGCGGAAAGCGTGGCGGGGGAAAACCGCTTTACGCGGACCACTATCGACAGTGTTTCCGGGATTTACGTTCAGGGCGAAGACGGCAAGCTTGGGCTGAAAGCCGGGCGCGATCTCAATCTGACCGGCGCGCAAGTGGTCGCCAGCGGCGATAACGCCCAGGCGCAACTGGTGGCGGGCCGCAATATCACGCTCAATGATGTGACCACCGGGCGCAGCGACAAACTGATCTGGGATGCGGATAACACGTTGTCCCAGAGCGAGACGCGCAGCGTTGGCAGCGAAGTGGTAGGCCGGGGTGCCGTGACGCTGGTCGCGGGTAACGATATCCAGGCGCGGGGCGCGACGGTGTCGTCTGACCAGGCGCTTACGCTTAATGCTGGTAACGACATCAATCTGTTGGCAGGACAAAACACGCAGCACCTGGACGAGCGGCACAAAGTGGTCGGCAGCAGCGGCTGGCTGTCGAAAACCACCACCCGTACTCATGACGTGGTGTCAGGCCAGACTGCGCAGGGCAGCGAGTTGAGCGGCAATACCGTTAACGTCACTGCCGGGCGCGACCTGGCCCTGCGCGGCGGCAGCATCGCGGGCAGCGGCGACGTGGCATTGCTGGCAGGCCGCGATATGACCATCGGCACGGCGCAGGAACGCAACGAAGAGATGCATTTAAGACAGGAGAAAAAATCCGGTCTGATGAGCTCAGGCGGCATCGGTTTCAGCGTCGGTTCACAAAGCGTTAAGACCACCGATACCGGCGCAAACGTGACCCAGGCGGGCAGTACCGTTGGCAGCGTCAATGGCGACCTGACTCTGGGCGCGGGCAACCGTCTTGCCGTGACGGGCTCGGAACTGGTGGCGGGTCAGGATATGACCCTTACCGGTAAAAACGTGGAGATTACCGCCGCGCAAAACCAGAACCGCCAGACCCATATTGTCGAGCAGAAAACCTCCGGGTTGACCCTGGCACTGTCGGGCACGGCGGGCAGCGCCCTGAACAGCGTAGTCACAGCGACCCAAAATGCGAAATCGGCAGGCAACAGCCGTCTCCAGGCGCTCCAGGGCGTCAGCGCCGCCTTGTCGGGCGTTCAGGCGGCGCAGGCCGTGAGGATGGATGCCGCGCAGGGGGATGTGGCGAATAACACCAATACCGTTGGCGTAAGCCTCTCCTGGGGCAGCCAGTCGTCAAAATCCACCCAGCAGAGCGGGCAGACTACCGCGCAGGGCAGCACACTGAATGCGGGCCGTAACCTGTTGGTACAGGCCACCGGCAGCGGCGCGCCAGGCACGGACGGTGATTTGACCATCCAGGGCAGCCAGATCAAAGCGGGCAATAATGCGACGCTGGCGGCAAACCGCGATATCACGCTGCAATCGGCGGAAAACACCCAGTGGCTGAAGGGCGAAAATGAAAGCCGCGGCGGCAGCGTGGGCGTGGGTATCGGTGCCGGTTCCGGCGGCTGGGGGATTAACGTCTCCGCCAGCGTGAATAAAGGCAGCGGTAACGAAAGGGGTAACGGCACACGCTATACCGAAACCACTGTGGACGCCGGTCGTCAGGTGACGCTGATGAGCGGGCGTGACACCACCCTGGTCGGCGCACAGGTTAACGGCGAAACGGTGAAAGCCGATGTAGGCCGCAACCTGACCCTGATTTCGCAACAGGACAGCGATCGCTACGATTCGCGCCAGCAGAATGCCAGCGCGGGCGGCAGCTTCAGTTTTGGCTCCATGAGCGGTTCGGCGAGCGCCAGCCTCAGCCGCGATAAGATGCACAGCAACTACGATTCGGTGGTTGAGCAAACCGGTATTTTTGCCGGGGAGGGCGGTTACGATATTCGCGTGGGCGAGCACACCCAACTGGACGGCGCGGTGATTGGTTCCACCGCCGGGGCAGATAAAAACCGTCTCGATACCGGAACCCTGGGCTTTAGCGATATTCAGAACCGTGCCGAATACAAGGTTGAACATCAGAGCGTCGGCTTCAGCACCGGCGGCAGTATCGGCAGCCAGTTTGCCGGTAATCTGGCGAACAGCCTGCTGGTGGGGGCCAACCATAGCGGCGAGGCCGACAGCACCACCCGTGCGGCGCTGTCTGACGGAACCCTGATTATCCGCGATCGACAGAACCAGCAGCAGGATACCGCGCTGTTAAGCCGGGATGTCGAACACGCCAATCAGACGCTGTCGCCGATTTTTGATAAAGAGAAAGAGCAGAATCGTCTGCAGCAGGCGCAACTGATTGGCCAGATCGGCAATCAGGTTTCTGATATTGCCCGTACCGAAGGCAGCATCCGCGCTACCGAGGCGGCGAACGCGGCGCGGGAAAATGCTTCTGCCCAGGATCTGCTGGCTGCTAAAGCCGCCTGGGAGAAAGCCCATCCGGGGCAAACGGCCAGCAGTAATGATATCCTCGGCCAGGTTTATCAGACGGCCTATAACGATGCGCTGAAGGCGTCCGGGTTTGACACCGGCGGGCAGTACCAGCGTGCGATTCAGGCGGCAACAGCGGCGGTGCAAGGACTGGCAGGCGGCGATATCAAAGCCGCACTGGCGGGCGGGGCTGCGCCCTATATTGCCCAGGCGATCGGCCATCGCACCGACCTCAGCCAGGAAGGCAAAGTCGCGGCCCATGCGGTTGTGAATGCAGCACTGGCACTGGCGCAGGGTCAGAACGCGCTGGCCGGGGCTGCGGGCGCAGCCACTGCGGAAGTGGTCGGTTTGATTGCCAATGAGATGTACGGCAAACGTGCGGAAGAGCTCAGCGACAGCCAGAAACAGGTGGTCTCCACCCTGGCGACGCTGGCCGCTGGCCTGGCGGGAGGCCTGGTGGACGACAGCGGCGCGTCCGCAATCAGTGCCGCACAGGCCGGGAAAACAACCGTTGAGAATAACCTGTATGGCGGGACTGAACTGAGCCACGAAGTTAAAGTGAGGGATCACGGCGCGGATGTGCTTTCCTGTAGCGACGATCCGTCCGGCGAAGCCTGCCAGCGTGGGATTGCGGCTAATAAAGCCTATGCGGGCGCGCTGGCGACCGGCAGCGTAGCTCTGTTGCCGGGTAGTGCTCAGGCGATGTGGATGCTGGGCTTTGGCGCTAATTCCGGGATCCAGTACTGGGATACCGGTGAAGTGAATCCTGTTAATGCCATCGTGGCGGGCTGGGTGAATGTGTTCACTATGGGCAACGGCTGGAAGGGAACGGTCGGCTGGAACGCTGCGGGCGGCGCTTTTGCCAATGCCCTTAACGGTGATGATCCGCTGACTGGCGCGATCACCAATGGCGGAGGGGCCTGGATCGGTTATGGGGTGGGTAACTACCTCGTTAAGCCGGGCGTTAACGCAATCGGGAAATGGTATACCGGGGGCTGGGACCCGAAATTTAACCCGACGTTGCTAAAATATACGGAGATTACAGGCCAGTTCGGGATCTCCAAAGAGATGTTGCCAAGCCAAATCCCTGCCGCTGCGGGTAACATCGGAGGGAGCGTGACCTCCGAATATATGGGCACCGTGATTCAGGACAAAAAAGAGGCCATGGAGAAACAATTGATGGAGAAAAAATAGATGAAGAGCCTGATTTTCCTCATCGTTGTGATGGCGATATGCATTTTCGGCATCATGCTCGTTGGCGTCGTGGTTTATATCGCGGGAGAAGCCTTTGGCTATTTGGCCTGGGGTGTGCCTGTCTCCTTCGACAAGGTGCAGATCATGCGGTTATTCAGGATGTGCCTGTGGGGCGGCGGGGTGTTAGGACTCGGAATAGGCGTGATGAGCCTGTTAAAAGTGAAAAGGTTCTGAGACTGCCCTGCCAACGACGAACGACGTCCAGCGGTAAGGATGCAGTGTTAAGCGGCGGATCAGGGATGCTATCCGCCGCTTAGCTGCAAGTAAGAGCAAGCTGTCAGGAATGATTAAGCAGATTCAGGGAGAGAGCGTTATCGTGCCACTCCCTGAACTCTTCCAGCAGTAAATCGTACAGTTTGTCATCCCCAAGCGTGCCAAAATCATCCATTGCAAAGAAATGGGTGTTATCAAGCGTGCGGTCAGTAAACTCATCGAGATTTTTCAGTATGCCGTAATGAGTTCCGCCCAGTCCGACAAACTTCCAGAAAACAGGCGTGTTGGCCGAACGCCGGATAGCTTCTTTAATCTGCCGCGTTTTGGTAATGCCGCCATCGGTAATGAACACCACGTATACCGGCAGGGTGCTGTCAGCAAAATAATCAATTATCTCTTCCATCACCGGCGGTTCGTTATTCGTACCGCCCAGCCCGGGCAAATTTTCCCAGGCGGAACGTTTGCTGGTGCCCTGAATGGCCTGAATATAGCCATCAAGATTATCCAGCGTGACATCCGGGTATTTTTTATGTCGTTCGGCAAAACCCCATACATCCATCGTCCCGTCGTCATCAAACTGCGCTGCCAGTACGGCGATACGATCCAGCACCGCCTGCACCTTGCCTTTAGAGAACTGACCTTTCATGGAGCCGGATGCGTCCAGAACAAACGCCACTCGGGCATTGACGGTGTCGAGCTTATGTTTACTCAGGCTGACCGTTGCCTGTTTTGCCAGACTGACCAACCTGGGCGCTTTTGACGCGAGCTTTTTCTCGAGGCTGATTTTTGGCGCTGCTGGCGAAGCGGCGGCGTTTTCGACGGGCTTTTCCACATCCACACCGTAATGAATGGCCAGCGGTTCAAGTCCACCATGAAAACCCTGCCCGACGGCGCGCAATTTCCAGTTTCCCTGATGGCGGTAAAATTCTGCCAGAATAAGCGCCTTTTCCTGCCGGCCTTCGGTTTCCGGGACAAACTTCGCCACGCCTTCAAGCGCCATGGTTAAGTGAAGCAGGCCGCTGAGATTATCCCGGCCATCGATCACCAGGGTAACGGCGATTTTATGAATCGTGGCCGGAATATTTTGCAAATCAAGTTGAAGCGTGGCGTGATCCGCCGCACTGGTTAATTGCACGCTGCCTTCCGGAGAACGGGGATTATTAAAGAAGATAAAATCTTCATCCCGGCTCACTTTTCCCTGATCACTCAGCATAAACACGCCGATATCCGGCTCGCCCTGAAATCCGGACTTTTGCGGATAATCAAGCTGAAGGCTCGCTGTGGCGAGGTTAAGAGGTGTATTTTGTCCGGGCTGTAACTGCATCGCTGACTCTCCTTGCTTCATGATTTTGTTTTCAACCGGTATTCGTATCCTGCGCTGAAAAAATATACGCCAGGGCGCGTTGTTTGTGACGATGTTTTATCTTGGATCTTTTGTAAGAGCGATCACGGTCCGGCGGTTTGCGTCGCGCATTTGAATCGGGGGAGCAGTGGGATAATAATTATTGCCTGCCTGGCTAAAAGAAAAAATCATGACAACGTTCACCATTAAATCTGCGCGGTACGCTGATTTAGCTACATTACGGGAGATTGAACTCGCTGCGTTTGAGACGCTCCGGGAAGCGGGCGCGGTGACAGGAATGCCGACGGCAACTCCCCTGGAAACACTTAATCAGTGGCGTGAGAACGGGCTACTGTACGTGGCGTACGCCACAGATTCGTGGCCGGTAGGGTTCGCGGGCGCTTATGTTCACGAAGAGTGGCTGCATATCGCTGAAGCCGACGTGCATCCGGACTGGCAACGACAGGGTATTGGGCGGTGTTTGCTTCTCGCCTTGCTGGATGAAGGCCGAAAGCGCAGTTTGCGAGGCGCGTCGCTGACAACCGACCGAGACGCAGCGTTTAACGCTCCGTTTTATGCCTCGCTGGGTTTTATCCGGCTGGAAGGCGACGCGATCCCGCTCCGGATAAGAGCGTTACTGACCCGGGAAGCCGACAGCGGGCTCGACCCCGCGCGACGGATAGCGATGGCGTTAAGGTATGACGGAATGCAGGCCACCGCGACATAGCCATGAGCCCGTGTTTTATTCAGATGCGTTGAGTGCCAGCCGAAGATGGTGTTCGATGAAGTCTGCTTTCAGGGCACTATAGCGATGCGCATCGTTTTCACTTGCCCGCATCGCCGCACGTTTTATCTCTGCATACCGTGCCGCTGTTTCCCCGTGTGTTATCAGATAATCACGGAACGCCAGGTGTTTTCGTATTTGCGTATCACCAGCGACATAAGCATGAACCTGATGGCTGCGTTGGTCGCCGCCTTTGGTGAAATAGCGGCGATTCGATATTCCATTTTCACCGCGGGCGCAGTACCCGATAGCCGCTATAGCAGCGTTTAGCCTGTCCAGTTCATCGAGATCAGTTACCTCCAGCAAAATATCGATAACGGGTTTGGCTGCTAAACCGGGAACAGAGGTACTGCCAATATGATGAATGTGATAAATGACCTGACCCAGTGTGGCCTGCAATAAGGCGCGTTCAGCCTCATACTGTTCAGGCCATTGGGCGTCGTACGCCACAACCGTGATTTTTCGCATTTGCGCTCCGGCGCATTTCTCCGCGCACTAAACGTTTCATCGCAACTGGCGGCCGCTGTTATCCAACTATGCCGGTACAGAGGCGGCAGAAGGGCGATTTATTGCATCAGACAAGGGATGAAGGACCTTCTCTTTCGTTAATCCAGAGGATCAGTTCCGCGATCTGTGATTCTGAAAATACCGCTATACCCTTTTCTGACAGTAGCGATGCCGCGACGCCCATACCCGCTTTGCGATGAGCATTAAATGAACCGTCATAGATATGTTGGCTACCGCACGTCGGGCTGCCATCCGTTAACAACGCCGCGACACATCCGGATTCCTGGGCTGTACGCAGGGCGAGCCAGGCGGCAAGCTGATAATGTTCCGTCACGTCACGACCGGTGTTTTCCATGATCCGGGCTTGTCCGAACATCACATCTTTACCGTCAGCAGCGATAATTTCTGCCGGGGGACGCGGTACCGGCAACCCGGCCGCCAGTTCAGGGCAATGGATCACCAGGCGTTGTTCCTGTTGCCAGCGAGCAAGTTGAGCGATCACATTCTCTTTATCACTTCCGTTATAACGAACCCGGAAGCCCATCAGGCATGCACTGACGAGAATTTTATTTTTCATCGTGTCTGGCGGTTTAATGATTCAGGGAAGGGAGTGTAGCACCGGGGTGGTGTGTTTCATCCCTCCAAAATATTGCCATCAGGCAAACATCTCTGCTTCTGAGCGCCAACGGGCTGAGGAACGGGCGTCTGGAGCGGGGATCGTGCCGTTCACCCCGGTAGCATCACGTTGCAGTCAACACACAGTTCACCTACGGCGCGGTCTTAGTTAAGCGCAGCAAGGATGTCGTTTTCCATTTTTTCCGGTGTGGTGAAGGGGGCGAAACGTTTGAGCGGTTTGCCGTCGCGTCCGATTAAAAACTTGGTGAAGTTCCATTTGATTCGACTACCCAACACGCCGGGCAATTCCTGTTTTAGATAGCGAAACACCGGGTGGGCAGCGGCGCCATTGACGTCCACTTTTTCGAACATCGGAAAGCTCACACCGTAGTTGATGTGGCAGGTTTGTTCGATTTCGTCGACGCCGCCAGGTTCCTGTTTACCGAACTGGTTGCAGGGAAAACCGAGCACCATCAGGCCCCGGGCAGCGTACTTTTGATAAAGCGCTTCAAGACCGGCGTACTGCGGCGTAAAGCCACACTGGCTGGCGGTATTCACCACCAGAATCAGTTTGCCAGCGTAATCGGCCATCGAGATGGGCTGACCACGCAAACTGGTCGCAGTAAGTTCATGAAAGGTGGTCATGGCGGGCGCCTCCGGCTTGTTACGTATCAGGTCTGGAATCGTTATAGCAGATTTGTCGGCCCCGGTTTCTCAGGGGCGGCCGTTATAACCATCCCAGTATGAGGATGTTGCTGCATCCACCAGAATTTGCCGCTGCTTTTCCGGGGAGTCTGCATCATATTCTTTGTTGTTAATCCGCATCTTATCACCACCGGACAGGACGTCTGGGTTGTTTAAACTCTCAACGCGCATTCTGGCCTCGGCTAAAGAGAGACCGTCCGCGCGATCCTTTTTCCCTTGCGCATAGAGTTGCTGCAAGGTGGGCTTCAGCGCCTTGATGGTATCTGCCCGTAACGGGCGGGTGTTGGGGTCAAAATGGATACGATCAAGCGCTGCGGCTGCGTGGCTGGCATTACGATCAACGCTGGACTGTGGACCGGCGCAGGCTGTTAGCAGCAACGGAAGGACAAGTGCAATTGTAGTAAGAGGTTTGATAGACATAGCAGTGCTTCCCTGTCGATTTAATATTTCCCCCATGATAAATGCTGGAGAAGATCTTCGTAAGCGACTGAAAATGGTGGGGATCGGCCTTCGGTGGGTTCTGTAAATTTTTCTCACGTCGTTAAGTGACATCGCCTTCAACATTAAGCTGAAGTGATAGAAGACCACTCATCAGATCGGCTGCTCAAAGGGGGCGTGCCGTTTTCAGTCCGTCATTGGCTTAATTCGCGTTGCGCCATGCCCGCCTGATGCGTGTGTCACTTATTGCCGATCATCCTAAAAAACCATAAGTAAAACTGATGTCTCTGTGATCCACTATACTGACCAGTGAAGTTGTCATTTATCGACGAGGTTGTGCGCGGTGAGTTACCGGCATCAACCCTATCCATGACCATCAGGAGAACACAATGCAAAAACGTAAAACCTTGAAAGGGCTGCTGGCTGTATCAGCAGTTGTCGCGATGTTCAGCACTGTTGGTGTGCAAGCTCAAACACAATCGAGTGCCGCGCAAAATGGCGCAGCAGGCCAGACCGCCGCGAATGCAAAACTCAGTTCCGGTGATGAACAAGCGCTGAAAGACATGGCACAGGCCAATATCAATGAAGTCGCCGCCGCCAAAATCGCCCTTAGCAAGGCCCAAAGCAGTGAAGTCAAAGCATATGCTCAGAAGATGGTTGATGACCACGGTAGTGCGTTAACGAAAGTTCAGGCCGTTGCCAAGCAAAAAGGCGTAACTGTGGGGAGGTGATCGTTTCTGCACTGTGAAGAATCTAGGGAAAAATGCCGGGAAGGCCGATGAATAGAGAGATTGCGTGGATTCTGTGATTTTGCACTGCAAAAAATAAAATGAGAAAAAATAGCTATTTTTGCGTTTAATTCTGCACTCGAATGAAAGGCTTTAGATCCTTTTTAAAGACCGTTTAAGCATTTTTCGATGCCAAGCACTATACCGTATAGTAGGTTGGTATGTAAGAAGTTGGCTTCAAAATCCATTTCGCTTAACCGGCCTTCTTGTCGTGACTTGTTAGGCCCGCTTCGGCTGTCTGTTGATCAGCCTCAGATGACCCTTTTTTCAGTTGCTCATTCAGCCTAAGCAAACGCTCTTTGTCTTCTAAGGGGAGATTCATCAGACTCATATCAACATCCTTAACGCTAGCCACAAGACCTACCATGCTGCGAGCGCCTTCCTTAAAGCAGTACTCTAATATTTTTTTCTGATCATCTGGTTCTAGACTGTCGAAAATCATGTTCCACGCGCATTTAGCAGGGTCTGCATATCCTCTGTGCGCTTCATCAACAGCGATGATGCGATTCAAATTAGAATCAGCCTCATGCCCAAATGCCAGCCAGTCCAACGTGACATGCTCTTTCGCTGCGATGGCTTGCATGGCAATGAAGGATGGTTCTGTTCCCCTGCTAAGGTAGTTGTTCAATGTCGAGAATGATAACCCCCAATCTTTTGCCGCAGCCCTTACACTGCGAGTGCCTACGAGAGCTTTTAGTCTCTTGATAAAGTTTTCTTTTCTCTCTTCATCAAAAGCAAATTCGTTTGCTTTACGGTATCCCATTTTCTTTCCTGTTTAACATATTGATTATAAAAGAATTGATTGCAATTAGATTCAATCAACCACAAAAAGACAAAAGAAAGAGGTCTTTTTTGCTTTACGTGGTGCAAATTTGGATCAATACTTATCCCAACGGATAACCCCTGCGGATTATCCGCCCGGTTAACTTTTTAGGGTAATCGAAGTATGGAAATAAATGAAGTACAGCGTGACTGGCATCGCATTGATATTGTCGCCGAGCTGCACAAGCGTGGCGTCACTATGCGCGGCCTTTCCGCCAGCGCGGGACTAAAACCCGACACGCTGAAAAATGCGCTGGCACGCTCTTATCCAAAAGGAGAGCGCATTATTGCAAATGCTCTCAATTTAGAACCCGCCAGTATCTGGCCAAGCCGTTACAACAAGGACCTGTGACATGTTCGTGACTGTTAACGAATTAGTTGGCGTCCCTGGACTGCCAACAACACAACAAGGACTGCGATACAGCCTTAAAAAAAGTGCAGGCAACTCCCCTGAACTGGTTCGCAAACGTGCTGGCAGCAAAGCATTCGAGTACCACATCGACTGCCTGCCTGAACAGGCGCGTGAAATAGTCAAAGCCCGGCATTATCGCGAGGTGCTGAAACAGTCTGATTGTTCATCAGCGCCGACTGCACCAAAGCGGGAAGTCACCACGACTCGCGATGAACTGACGTTATTGCGGCAGTGCCCGGTATTGCTGGAGCGTGAGGTCTCTGACCTTACCGAACGCCAGAAACAGATCGCCGACGCCCGCGCATTATTAGCCGCAGAGGTTGAGCGTCTTCGGGATATCGGTATGTCACGCGCATCGGCGGTTGAGTTCATCGCCAAAGAGTCACGCAAGGGCACGTTGCCGGAAAACATCCAGGCTGCGGCTGATATTGCCAATGCGCGTAAAGGTTCCAGCCGTCGTGGCGTGGGCGAAAGAACACTTCAGGAATGGCTGTCTGTTTACCTTTCTACACGTCCAGGTATCGAACGCCTGGCTTTGCTGGCACCAGGCCATCTTAAAGCGCGTAAGCCTGAGCAGATTAAGTGGCTCCCTGATTTTCTCGCCCACTGGCGGAAACTATCAGGCCCTTCTCTGGTGGATGCGTGGCGCTCATTCAAGACTGAATGGCAGGCTATTTATGCGGGACAGCCAGCGATGCTCGCCGTCTGTCCGTCTTATGATGCCGTGCGTCGGGCGATGGAAAAGCTACCAAAACGTGAACGCGCTCGCGGCCGTATCAGCGGTTCAGCGGCTCTGGCTTATGAGGTTTATCAGAAGCGTGACTGGTCACAAATGCCAGTAAATGGTTGCTGGATTGCGGATGGTAAATCGCTGGATATGAAAGTTGCTCATCCGGTCCATGGTCGTCCATTCACACCTGAACTGACGCTGGTTATCGATGGCCGCACCCGCTACCTGGTGGGCTGGAGCCTGGCGCTCTCAGAGAACGTCATCGCCGTAGCGGATGCCTATCGCTACGCCATGAAATTCCACGGAAAACCTCTTTTTGTCTATTCGGATAACGGTGGCGGTGAAACCAATAAAACGCTGGATGCTGATATCACCGGTATTTTCACCCGCATGGGTATTGATCACCCGACCAGTATTCCGGGTCGACCGCAGTCACGCGGGATTATCGAACGACTGAACGCCGTAATACCGAGAGCGATTGCCAATAAATTTGATACTTACAATGGATTCGGGGCCGACCGTGAGCATGTGCGGATGACCGGTCGCGCTATCCAGTCAGCGATTAAGGCTCAGGAGAATGGGCGCGAACTCACGAGCGTACAGCGTAACGCGCTGCGTAAATTGCCGTCGTGGCAGATGCTGCTGGATACCATTGCTGAGGAAGTCGACAAATACAACAACCTGCATGAGCACAGCGAGCTACCAAAACGTAATGGTGTGCATATGACGCCAGCACAGTACCGCCGCGAGGTTCTGGCCACTGAGGGTGACGATATTGAATATCTGACGGATATCGAGCTTCGTGAAGCCTTCATGCCGGAAATGTGCCGCACCGCCCAGCGGGGCTGGATTGACCTGATGAATAACCAGTATTTCAGCGCTGACCTGATACAGGTCGACGGTGAGGAAGTCCGGGTCGCCTATGACATTCACGACCCTGCTGCCGTCATCGTTCGTCGCATGGACGGTACTTATGTCTGCACCGCCATCTGGAACGGCAATAAGCGTGCCGCGCTGCCAACCAGCATGATGGATATCGCCGTTGAGAAACGCCGCCAGCGTCGTCTGAAGCGCATCGACGAACAACGGGAAGAGATTGAAGCAGAGGCAAGAGGTCTGCTTCCTGAAAGCGATATGTACCCTGATTTCGGCGCATTAATACCATCGGACGCAGAGCGTATTAATGATGCTCGGGAACATGTGTTCCTGTTCGAATCAGAGCGTGAAGAATGGCTGAAAAGTCAGGGCAATAAAAAAGCGGCCTTCTGACTGGACATCACAGGCCGCTGATTTACTAAAACAGAGGAAGTAATTATGTCAGCTAAAAATGAACTTGTCGAACTGATGAAAGCAAAAGGTCTTAACCAGACACAGGTCGCCCGCGCCATTGGTAAGAGCTCGGCCGTAATCAGCCAGTATCTGAATAATAAATACGACGGCGATATTGTATCGCTGGAAAACGATATTCGTAGCTTTATCGATCGTCAGCATGAAAAAGAACGTTCGGCACGTATCAGCGTCAAATTTGTTGATACCCCAACAACGCGCAAAGCCGTTGATGTTATACGCATGGCACACGTCGAAGGTGATATCAACGTGCTCTACGGCGAAGCCGGTCTGGGCAAGACGATGATTTGCAAAGCCTACGTCTCCAAATACCGGGATGCGTTGCTGATTGAGGCAGACCCTGGCTACACCGCACGGGTAGTCCTGGAAGAGCTCTGTAACCTGCTGGGGCTCAGTACGCGCGGCAATATGCACGAACTCAGCGAGGCCTGCATCAACAAGCTGCGCGACTCCGGACGCGTGCTGATTATTGATGAAGCCGAGAACCTCCCTCTGCGTGCGCTGGAATCTATCCGCCGCATCCATGACAAAACGGGGATCGGCATCGTCCTGGTTGGTATGCCTCGCCTGATTCTGAACCTCAAGGGCAAACGCGGTGAGCTCGTACAGCTCTATAGCCGTGTCGGTTTCGCCCTCAACCTCGGGCATAGCCTGCCGGGTGCTGATATTGACGTCATCGCCAGCAGCGTTCTCCCGGATGGCCTGAATGAAGACCTGAGCAAAGCGCTGTTCAATGCGTCAAAAGGTAACGCCCGCCGATTGTTCAAGCTGCTGCGCGGTGCGGTCCGCACCAGCGCGATGAATGATGTTCCGGTCAGCGGTCATATCGTCAACCAGATAGCTGAAATGCTGATCCATTAATCCGGATTTAAGGAGGTTTTATGCTGACTTTAACATCAGATAACTCGCTGGTTTCAGCGCTGTATCGTACCGAAGCTGTCGTCGTTTCCCTCCAGGCCCGTGGCGTGGAAGTGAAAGGTATCGTGGTTCGGGAAGGTCAGCCGGTCATTCGTATTCAGCGCCATGACATGTGTGATTACCTGCTCACCAGCGGTAAAGCCAGCTACATCGAATATGGCCAGGGGAAATCGGGGAAATACCGCCAGGGCCTTTTCATCCAGGACGGCTGTCGTGTCGTATGGTCAGAATCTATTCATTGAAGGAGAAAATAAGTGGCAAAAGTCGTAATCAGCATAACCGATGCACCGCGCGGTATCCGTGTGGAGTGCCAGGTTGTTCCGGATGACAAAGACAGTGAACTGACTCAGAAAGTCGCAGCCACTGTGGGATATGGCCTGGCTGGCCATGTTAACGAAAAAATCCGTCATGCAATTCAGAAAAAGGGGAAGTCCAATGTCCACTGAAAACACCATCAAACAATACACTACCACCCAGGCACCAGAGGGATACTGGACTGATGCTCGCGGCGTTCTGACGCCTGTCAGTCTGATTAAAGAAATCGACCGCGACCGCGACCAGCTCGTTGGCGAACTCGTTACGCAGGCGATTATCGTTTCCTCTGCCCTGAGTGAGCTGAAATCACGCGCCTTTGCTGATATTCAGGCATTTATCGACCTTTCAGCGGAGAAATACGGGGCCATCAAAGGCGGTAAAAAAGGTAATGTCACGCTCTACAGCTTTGATGGCCGTTTCAAAATCCAGCGAGCCATGCAGGACCGAATCGCCCTGGACGAGCGGATTCAGACTGCAAAGGCGCTTATTGATACCTGCCTCGCTGACTGGACAGAAGGTGCCCGTCCTGAGCTGAAGGCGCTGGTCAATGAGGCGTTTGATACTGACAAAGAAGGCAATATCAATACCGGGCGTGTCCTGGCACTCCGTCGTCTGGAAATTGATGATGATCGCTGGCAGCAAGCCATGCAGGCCATCGGTGAGGCTGTGCAGGTCGTCGGTAGCCGTTCTTATATCCGCGTGTATGAGCGTGTTGGTGATTCGGATGAATATCGTCCGATTGCCCTCGATATTGCAGGTGCAGGGGTGTGATATGTCTGGAAAAATTAAAGAAAATTCAGCTCGCAACAACTACGGATGCTATGCCACCGGCGCGATTCGTGCCGAACGTAATGGCGAATATTCCAGGGCTGCTGAATTATGGGGTAAAGCGTTGATGTTTGCTCGTGGCACTTCCGGTCGATTCTGGGCCACTCGTCGACTGGAGTTCTGCGCGAACGCGGCTACTCGCGGCTGGGGGATTTCGGATGAAAGCTAAAGAGTTCAACCAAAAATATCCGGTTGGTAGCGTCTTTATTTATCAGCCGAATCCGGTTTTACGTGGTGGTAAGGTCGTCAGCACCGTTGATCTGGCTCGCGACTGCCGCGATGTATCGGTAGTTGAAATAAATCAGGAACCTTATTTCGCCAATATTAAATCGCTGATACCTGCTGGCTGAAATAACTTTTAATTAAACCTGTTTTAAATATGGCGTAAACCTGCCGGGGGTGGCTTACGCCTGAATTAAGGAGTTCTGTAATGGAAAATAAAGAGAAATATATCCAGAGAATTAAAAAGCTGCTCGCGATGGCGCGTAATAACTCCAGCGCCGAAGAAGCCGCACTTGCCCTTAGCCGCGCTCAGCGCCTGATGGAAACCCACAAACTGACTGAGGCTGATGCTGATTTGATGGATATCAATGAAGCTTCTACCCAGAAGGCCCCCTCTCATGCTGAGAAGATGCCGGAATATATGGCAATACTGGCAGAGATGGTCGCGCGCGTTTTTGGCGTGAAGTTTTACACCAGCCATGGCGCTGAGCAGTGGGGCAAGCCAGCAAAACGCACCATACACTATTACGGCCCCGACGAACGCCCTCAGATAGCGGCATATTCATTCGAAGTTCTGGGTAAGCAACTGGCGAAAGCCCGCCGTGATTACCTCTCCACATTACGCAAGAACATCAAACAGGCCACAAAAGTTGCCCGCGCCGATACCTTCTGTTCCGCCTGGGTCAACGGTGCTTATGCCGTTGTCAGTGATTTCGCTGTTACGGAGGCGGAGACAACGCTGATGGAGTGTTACCGCAGCAGGAAATTAAGCGAAGGCATGAAAAAGCTGGAACCGCGCAAACCCGGCAAAGCCAGGGGAACGGATAAGGCGGAAAACGAGGGATATCTGGCTGGCCGCAATGCGCAGCTGCATCACGCGGTAAGCAGTTCAGCTAATAAATGCGAACAGATTGGAGTGACAAAATGAAAATCTCGCCTCAACTGGAAACTACGCCAGTCAAAGAACTCGTAGCAGCCGGGCATGCGCTGGCGAAAGAACTACATTGCGCTGAGTGTGCCGCGCTGGTTCGCAATCTGGCAACAGCGCTTGATGTCCAGTTTGCTCGTGCCAACGCGCTAACGGTTGTTGATGTTAGTGACCCTAATGTGCTGGCGCAGCTGGATGAGCTGGAAGCTGTGAACGAGCTGTTTTTACGTGCAAAGCAGCTGATGTATCAATCAGGAGGGGCACCAATCGAAAACTCATTGAATCCGATTGATGCATGGCTGTATGACGCAGAACGCGCTGCCGCTGCCGCTGCCGGTAAAGGAGAGTGATATGGCTACCAACGAAATTCTCATAGTTAACAAAATTGGGCGCGCTGATGGTGATTACGGATGCTACTGCCCTCACTGCGGAGAGCCGATGTTTTTCAGCGATGATGAACTGGAAGACATCCGAGGCTCTCAATACCAGCATTCTCGGGTGATAAATCTCAGAACCGGTGAACGGTGTGATGGATGGCTGGAAGTATCTCCCAATGCGGGTTACTCGCGAATCTTGTTCGACCAGGGAGATGAATAGAGAAATGACCATCACCGAAATTTTGAATACCGGACTCGCCTTCATGGGTTGGCTATTCATCATGGTCCAGGCCGGTAAGTGGTTTACATCTGTTGTCCTGAAATCGTGGGATAAACACCGCAAGGCATCACGTCGCCAGAAGGCTGTTGATGAGTTGTACGACGCTTTCGATCTGCAGAGCATTGAGCCCGGAACAACCGTTCGTCTTGCCACAAAGGGCGCTCTGACAATCATGATGTTTCGCTCTGAGGCGGATGCCAAATGACAAACCGCAAAGTAAGAAGACTGCTGCGCATGCCTTTCAAATTCAGTAACCGTAAAGCGATGACAGGCTGGCCATCAACGATACCCCGGCCTGGCAACGAGTGGTGCGACAAGAAGAAACGCAGCGCTGCACAGAACCGCTGGAAAAATCATGTGAGGTTTCTCTGATGAATATAAATAAACATTCTGAGCGTAAGCCAGTGGTTTTCATTGCCGGTCCAATGACCGGGTATCACAACTTTAACCGCGATGAATTCAACGCTGAGGCTCGCATCCTGGAAGAGCGCGGCTTCACCGTTCTCAACCCGGCCATTCTTCCAGACGGCCTGCAGCATGAGCAGTACCTGCAAATTACATTGTCCATGCTTGAGCAGGCTGATGCTGTTTTCCTCCTAGACGGGTGGGAAAAGAGCACCGGCGCAACCAGGGAGTTTGATCGCGCCTGTGAGCTGGGCCTGCTGTTCCTCTACCAGAACTGGGAAAGCGTGTCGATTGCGGCCTATCGCAAACGCGGCCCGTCAATGGAGGTGGGTCATGCATAGCGTATCCGGTTGTAAGTTCCTGGATAACGGAAACCGCCGAGTCTGGTACTTTCGCGATAACAGTCAGGTTGTCGAGTTGTTGGCGGTGCCGCTTAAGTTGCGCTTCAACTATTACGACGCCAGCAACCGTACAGTTCGCAATAAGGGTACTCAGGCTGATATGAAAAAGGCGATTGAATCTTTCAAGAAACTGCGGGGGATAAAGTGATGGATATAGCTTTAGTCCTCATATTTCTGGCGATGTATTTAACACTTGGCTGGTGTTGGGTATGCATCCTTGTCCGATTAGTGGGATTAGCTAATCTATCCCGCCAGAATTGCTGGTTTGCCTTTCTCTTATGGCCTTTGAGCATTATCGCGACCGATGCGAGTCTGGAGGAAAACGATGAGACATCTCCTGAGAAATCTGACAGCAAAGACGTTTAACCAGCGCTTCCCCGTTGGCTCACAGTTCCATTATTACCTGACGCCCGGTGTATCGGAGCGGGAAATTGTAATAACCCGATCAGCAGCCTGGCATATGCGCAATGGTCGTCTGGTTGTCAGGGTTGAAGGGAAAATCGGTGGTATATCAGTCAGCAAAATGGAACCTTTAAAGTAAGTCATTACAGCAGGCACTTCACAAAGTGCCTGCGATAATGGCAACCAACAGGAGAAATATTATGTCCACGCCAGCAAAACGAGGCCTTATCGGGGCTATTAAAGCGGGTCAGGCATATTTAGGATGGGATGATGTTACTTACCGCAGCGTGTTATCTCGCTTATGCAACGGTAAAACATCATCCACTAAATGCACCCTCGACGAACTTCAGGCAGTCAGGGAATATATGCATGATAAGGGCTTTCCTCGCTACTCTGCAAAGCACGGTCGACGTCCAAAGGTTGCCAATACGCGCGAGTCAATTCTTGCTAAAATTCATGCATTACTTGCAGATGCAAAACGTCCGTGGAATTATGCCGAGAAAATGTGCGATCATATGTTCCACGTCAAATACATCGAGTGGTTGACGACAGAACAGTTAACCAAACTCATGCAGGCTCTCAGCATTGATGCGAGTCGGCGAAAAAAGCGGGAGCGTAATAATGAATCTGGAACAGGTAACGGAGCTGCTGCCATCAGCAGTGATACAAATAGCTGACCTGATAGGCTTCCCGGCGACCGAGCAGCTTCTTTCTGCTTTTGGTGGCACCACGTTCCCGATAGGTAAAGGCCTCCGCGCTATGGGGGCCAGCCGCGCAGCCCTCCTGCGCGATACTATCGGCGATGATAAAACCCAATTACTCATCAAGAATTTTGGCGGAGAAGTTCTCTATTTACCCCGCTGTGATCGTGCCCTTCGCGAATTACGTAACCGTCGCTTTCTTGCTGAGTTCGCCGAAGCGCGTGAGCAGGGTTCCTCCTCTCTTATGGCCATGACCTTTCTTTGCCCTAAGTATGGATTCAGCGATCGTTTTGGATGGCAGTTACTAAGCCAGCACAGACAAAACACATCAATCAATCAACAAGAACTTTTTTAAAAAGGTAAAATACATGGAGTTTTTAATTGCTTTAATTATATTCGGTGCTTCTGTTGCTGTTTACAAAGATGCTATCACCAATAACATTGCAAGACCTGCCCGTTGGGGGATTGGTTCAGCATTCATATTCTTCATTGTCATTCCATTGTATCTATTTAAAAGAAAAAAATTAATCGGAAGTGCATTATCAGAGTCGGATGATGCCAGTAGTGTTCAAGGAGGAAAAAATGTTAGCCCTTTATCAGTTTATGTCCTGATGTTCATTTTCGCATTTATTGCCCCAGTGATTAATTTTTACAAAGGTGATTTACCTGGCTGTGATTCATCCGATGTCCATTCTGTTCTTACCGAGTTGCTGAATGGAGAAAAATTCTCTGAACCTGCGCAAATGAGTTATGACCGGGTTAATGCGGTCAGACATTGTAACTTGACGGTTTCTGATAGAGTGTTTTCATATACAGTGAAATGGTACAGTGAAGAAAAAGATCAGTTTGTTGTACAGTTTGACAACTAATTCCACTGAACCCCTTCACCTGATTATTCACCTAACCCGATGAAATACTGACGCCATCCCTTTTTAACCGGATGGCGTTATGCTTTTAACACTCCCACAATTTCAGCGAGCCGCAGGCCTTTCGCCAGTAATGGCGCAACGCTGGTTTGAACCATTCAGTAAAGCCACCGCTGAATTCGAAATTAATACACCAGCCCGACTTGCCGCCTTTATTGCTCAAACCGGCCATGAGAGCGCGGGTTTCAGTCGGCTCAGTGAAAATCTCTATTACTCAGATGCTGAGCGCGTGGCGCGTATTTTCCGCAGCGACTTCGATCTCAATAAGAATCGTATTATCGAGCCGAGCGAGGTTGAATTTGCCCGCCGCTATACCCGTAACCCTGAAAAAATGGCCAATTATGTTTACGCAAATCAGGGTGGTAACGGTAATGAAGCGTCAGGCGATGGCTGGCGCTTTCGCGGACGTGGCCTGATTCAGATTACCCTGCGCAATAATTACCGCCTTTGCGGTAAGGCGCTGGGCCTCGACCTCATCGCGAATCCCGATTTGTTACTGGAGTATCTCAACGCAGCCCGCAGCGCTGCCTGGTACTGGAAGGCAAATGGCTGCAACGAGCTGGCGGACAAAGGCGATTTTCTGGCTGTCACCCGCCGTATAAACCCTCCGGCTGAAGGTCAGGCTGACCGCGTGGCGCGGCTGAATGTCGCTAAGGCGGCGCTATGAAAATATCTCTGCGCGATCTGGTGACGAACCCGGCCTCCGGTCGTCTCTCAACGTCAGACACCATCGTTTTTCTGGCCTTCCTGGTCAGTTCCTTCGTGCTGGTCTGGCTTACCGTTACCCGCCCCGAAACACCGGGTGAGCTGTATTTCACCTATCTGGGCGCATGGGTGGCACAGAGCCAGGCATCAAAACACATGTCCATTAAACGAGCCAGAGAGGTACGCGATGTGGGAAACAGCCCTGAAAATCCTGAAGGTTAGCTGGAAACCGCTGCTCGTCGTCGTGGTTCTGACAGGCAGCGGGATATGGTTCGGCACCTTCATCACAGGCAACAAGCTGGACGCTCAGGCGCTGGCCTTCAGCCAGGAGAAGCAACGCCTGACTGATGGTTTCAGTGAAAAAGAACGGCAGTGGGATCAGGAGAGGCTCGACGCTGCGAATCAGAATGCAGCTGACCTGAAGGCTGCACTTGATAAGCAGAACGCCTGGCAGCAGAAAGCGGATGCGCTGACCCGCGAGCTGGCTGAAAAGCAAAAGGCACATGACGAGACTGTTCGCGATCTTAAAAAGAGGCTTAAAGATGCACTTGATAAAGATGGTCCTGGTTATACCGGCATTGGTCCTGGCGGCCTGCAGCTCCTCCGGGAAGCCTTCGGCTACCCAGGAGCCGAAAGCCTCCCCGCTGGTCAGCATCTGCCAGCCACCGCCAGCGGCGCTCCTGGTCATACCGGCCAGACCACAGGCACCGGTGGCGGACTCTCCCCCACTGGAATAGTGTCGTTTTCAGCGGAATACGGCGCATGGTGCCAGCTCCTTGAGGGCAGGCTGCAGGCAATAAATGAGTATTACAGGAAGTGAAAAACATTATGACTCTTGATATGGCCTTTCAGATTGCGCTGGCGCTGGCTGCAACCTTCGGCACCATCTGGATACGTCGTCTGCAAAAAGACATCACCGACCTGGAAAAGGCGGTTGATCGCATCCGGGATGAATACCAGCGCCGTGAGGATGCGAAAAGTAACTACACCGCAATGATGGATGCGATGAGGGAGCTGCGAGCGGCTATCGAGCGCATTGATAACAAACTGGACAGGAAACAGGACAAATGAAAGCCAGACATAAGCGCCGAACCCGCCGCGCGACAATCAGCCAGAGCGAACAGGAAACGCTGAGCCGGATTTCCGCTCAGCTCGACCGCCTGCAGGCCCCCGTCAGCCCGGACATTCTGGGCGGAATTAATGACAAGCTGAGCCGGATTGATGTTCGCCTCACTACCATCAGCGACGATGCTGCTCGCCGTGGTGCGTCTGCCGGTGCGATTAAGGGTGGAATTGCAGGCGGTGTCATCACGGTAGCGATTCTGCTCATCCGCGCAAAACTGGAGCTGTGATATGGCGCATCCGCAGGAAACACGGGAAAAACTGCGACGATCTTATATCTTCGGCCAGATGTCGCTTGAAATCGCATCCGCTCAGGCTGGCGTGGCATTTGCGACAGCTCGCCGCTGGAAGAAGGAAGCCCAGGACGCAGGCGATGACTGGGATAAGTTACGCGCCGCTCACCTTATGGCCGGGAATGGGCTTGAAGAGATTGGCCGCGCCATTCTCACCGGGTTAATGACCCAGTATCAGACCACGCTGGAACTGCTCACAACCGAGTCTCAGCTCCCTCCGGGAGAGCGCGTCGAGCTTCTGGCAAGCCTTGCCGATGCATTTAACAAAGCCGTCGCAGCCAACAAGAAAATACTGCCGGAGGTGAGTCAGCTGGCGGTAGCGCTGGATGTTATCCAGAAGCTCAGCGCGTTTGTCGCAGAGCACTATCCGAAGCACCTGGCCGCGTTCGTGGAGATCCTTGAACCCTTCGGTAAAGAGATGGAGAAAAATTATGGCTGACAAATTGATCCGCGTTAACGAAAAAGTCAGCGTCATGGCCAGTACCGTGGCATCTGTATACATCGCGTCAGGTTACTGCTTTGTCTCAACCGTCGATGGTGAACACCATGAAATTTCATTCATGGGGGATTGTTACCGCACGAGAGATAGCTTTGAAAAGGCGGTTAACGATGCGTTAAACGGGAATTAATCGAGTGGCCAGAACTAATAAGTTATCCAGCAAAGACTTCCTTGCCGAACTGGCGGAACTCTCCGCCAGTCTTCGTCGCACCATTGAAGCCGAAGATGTGGGCTTTGACCCCTCCACAGCTGCAATTGCTGAACGTCGCGGCCTCGTTGCTGACCCTGTAACGGGGTTTGAATACTTTGTGCAGCATTATTTCCCGCACTATGTCCGCCATTCCGCCCGCAGTGAACTGCATAACTATCTTTATAAGCGCCTGCCTGAAATCATCCAGGCCACGGGGAGCCAGAACGATGCAATAGCGGCTCCCCGTGGTGAAGCCAAATCCACCATCGTGAGTCAGCTTTTTGTCATCTGGTGCATTGTACTGGCGCTCAAGCATTACCCGGTCATCATTATGGACTCCATCGACCAGGCCTATCCGATGCTGGAGGCGATAAAGGCGGAACTGCAGTTTAACCCCCGTCTGCTGATGGACTTCCCTGAAGCGACGGGCGGTGGCCGCGTCTGGCAGGCCGGGACAATTCTCACCCGCAACGACATTAAGGTTCAGGTCGCCGGTAGTGGTAAAAAGCTGCGTGGCCTGCGCCATGGCCCGTATCGTCCTGACCTGGCTGTGCTCGATGATATCGAGAACGATGAGCTGGTGCGTAACCCTGAGCAGCGTGACAAGCTCGATAACTGGCTCAAAAAAACCGTCCTGCCGCTCGGTGGCGCGGGGGCCAAGTTCGATGTGGTGTATATCGGGACAATCCTGCACTACGATTCCGTTCTTTCCCGCACCCTTAAAAATCCGCTATGGACGCGGGCCCGGTTCAAAGCGCTCATCAGCTGGCCGCACAATATGTCACTGTGGGATAAATGGGAAGAGATCCTGCGCAACAACGATGAAGATGGTCAGGTTCTGGCGCAGGCATATTACCGTGAGCATCAGGCTGAGATGGATGAAGGAGCTGTTGTTTCATGGGCTGCGCGTCCGCTTTATGCCCTGATGCTTATCCGTGCCCGTGATGGCCACAGTACCTTTGATGCGGAATATCAGAACGATCCCGTCAGCGGCGAAGATGCGCCATTTACCGGCTGCATTAACTTCTGGGTCAACCGCCTTAACGAGTGGCGCTTCTATGGCGCATGTGACCCCAGTCTGGGTAAACACGGTAACAGCCGCGACCCTTCTGCGTTGCTGGTCGGTGGTTTCAACCGCTTCACCGGCATTCTGGATGTGGTCGAAGCGCGTATCCGCAAGCGTGTGCCGGACAAAATTATTTCAGACGTTATCGAGCTGCAGCGGGAATATAACTGCCTGGTCTGGGCGGTCGAGTCCGTCCAGTTTCAGGAGTTCCTGCGCACCGAACTGGTGAAGCGCTCCGCTGCGATGGGTATCCCCGTTCCTGCCAGGGCCGTCACGCCTTCGGTTGATAAGCTCCTGCGCATTGAGTCACTGCAGCCACATATGGCCAACGGCCTGATACGCCTGCACCCTTCCCAGACCACCCTTATCGACCAGCTCCGGCATTTCCCCAAAGCTGACCATGATGACGGGCCTGATGCCCTGCATATGCTCTGGATGCTGGCCGTTTCCGGTGCTGGTAATTTCGAGTTTAAAGCTGTTCCCCGCCGTGGCCATAGCGGGGACAGGTTCGGTCCTTCAGGAGGATTTTGATAATGGTTCAGATTCTTGACCAGTATGGTCGCCCGCTTAATAAAGAGGTGCTTAAAGCCCCGCAGACCTCCCGCACGTTCGAGCTGCAGCGTGACTGGCCAACTCACCCCTCACGGGGAATGACCATTGCCCGTCTTCCTCGTTTGCTTGAAGCGGCAGAGCGCGGCGATCTGGCGGCTCAGGCTGACCTCTTCGAAGATATGGTTGAGCGGGACGGGCATATTTTTTCCGAAATGGCCAAGCGCAAGAATGCGCTGCTTACTCTCGACTGGAGCATCGAGCCACCGCCGAATGCGACGGCGGAAGAAAAGCAGATCGCCGCGATGGTGGCCAGCTGGTTCGCTGACCTTCAGGAGATGGAAGATATTACCCTGAACGCGGCGGAAGCTATCGGGCATGGTTTTTCCGCTCAGGAGATTGAAAAGTGGGAACTTGACGGCAATCTGTGGCTGCCCGTCAAAATCAAACTGCGTCCGCATCGCTGGTTCTGTACCACGCCGGAAGCCGGGGACGAGGTGCGTCTTAACACCGGCACGCTGGGTGGAGAAGAACTCTGGCCGTTTGGCTGGCTGGTGCATACCCACAACGCCAAGTCAGGCTATATCGCGCAGTCCGGGTTATACCGCGTGCTGGTCTGGCCATATCTGTTTAAAAACTACAGCGTGCGCGATCTCGCTGAATTCCTGGAAATCTACGGACTGCCGCCGCGTATCGGGTCGTATATGTCCGGGGCCAGCCAGGATGAGCAGGATAAACTCATGGAAGCGCTGGTCAGTATCGGTCATAACGCATCGGGTATCATTCCTGACAACACCAAAATCGAATTTAAGGATGCCGCCGAGGGGCAGTCCGATCCTTTCATGGCGATGATTAACTGGTGCGAGCGTACCGAATCAAAGGTCATTCTCGGCGGCACGCTGACGTCACAGGCGGACGGTAAGTCCTCAACAAACGCCCTTGGTAATGTGCATAACGAAGTCCGCCACGATCTGCTGACCGCTGATGCCCGACAGCTGGAAGGGTTTTATCGTGGCTTCATTCGTATGTTACTGGCCATTAATGGTTATAACGTCAGCCCGCGCCGTCAGCCGCGCCTGGTATTTGATACCCGCGAGCTGGAGAGCATTGAAACCTTCGCCAATGGTGTTTCCGCGCTGGTACGCGCCGGGATGGACACTATCCCGACCTCATGGATACACAAAAAGGTCGGGATTCCGGTACCAAAAGATAACGAAGCTGTGCTGACGCCGCCCGCAACTCCCTCTCCGGTGGGGCTGAGCACCACGCCGGTATTCCGCCATTTCACGGCACTGAGCACCACGGGTGAGGTTATTGATCCTGCGCAGGATGCGCTGGACAGCGCCACATCGCCAGGGGAGAGCATCGCGGTGGCTATGGATAAGCTGATTGCGCCGCTGGTCTCGGCCCTGAGCAAGGGGCAAAGCCCTGATGAGGCACTGGATATCATTGCTGCGAGTTACCCTCAGCTGGATGATGCGCAGCTGCAACAGCTGATAAAACAGGCGCTGTTTGTCAGCGAGGTCTGGGGGCGACTCAATGCCGAAAGCTGATGTTGATCTGGGGTACGCCATCGGGTTAAAGCCCGAAGAAGCGATTGCCTACTTCGAGTCGAAGGGCTACACCACCGGCTTTAACTGGCACGATGTTGAAGCCCGCGCCCACGCCACCAGTTTCACCGTGGCGGGCGTCCTTAAACAGGATGTGCTTGAGGATATTCATCAATCGCTGCGCGAGCATATTGTTAACGGCGGCACGCTCCGGGACTTCGAACGGCAGATTACCCCAACGTTGATCCGTAAGGGCTGGCTTGCCGACCGTGCCAGGCTGGTCGCCGATGAAGATGGCGTTCTGGAGGGTAAACAACTCACACCACGCCGTCTGCGCACCATCTTTGAAACCAATATGCAGGCGGCGTATGGTGCCGGTCGCTATGCGGAGCAGATGGCCAACGCGGAGTTTCGCCCCATATGGGAACGCGTGGCCGTCATGGACATGCACACCCGGCCACTCCACGCCAGGCTCAATGGTTTCACAGCCCGCTATGACGATCCTGTGTGGCAGTTCATGTATCCGCCTGACGGATACCACTGCCGCTGCCGCATTCGTGCCAGAACTCAGGCGGATGCAGACCGTATGGGGATTGAGGTTAAATCGTGGGAGCAGGACATTGTCACGGTACAGCAGGCATGGGGACCAAAAGAAACCCGTGACGTTAAGGCGTTACGCTTCAACGGCGAGCTTTACACGCCTGATGCCGGATTCGGGCACAATCCAGGTCAGGGCTGGCTCTCTTCTCTCGGACAGCGTCTTATGGATAAATCTGCAACCACCACGCCCCGGATTGCCTCTCAGGCCATCCATGAAACACTGTCTGAACCTGCTGTGCTGGATGCCGTCAGCGATGATGTGCGTCGCTGGGTCGACACCGTCAGCGTGCGGCAGAAGACCCGTGGCGACCTGAGGCGCGTTGGCGGTATCCAGCCTGAGCTGCTGAATCGCCTCGAAGAGCGTGGGGTTAACGGTGCGATCACATTAAGCATTCATGAAGAGGATGTCCGGCTGGCTCCAGGCCCGATGTGGTCAGAGCTTCCCGTTCTGCTCCGTCAGCCAGCTGGTGTCTGGCTTGATGATGATGCTCTGGTGTGGCTCCTCTCCGGGCAGAACGGCATCCGCGCGGTACGTGGTGTGCAGTCTGACGATGGCTGGCGTCTGTCGCTGATGAACGCCGGTGCCACCGTCACACCTGGTGATGTGTTATCTGAACGCGCGGCGCAGCTGCTGGAGCTGAAACCATGAGCTACGCCATCAGGTATGACATTGGTGACTTTGAGCGCTCACTCGGTGAACTCATTAAAAAGCTGGAAAACCGCGCTCCCCTGATGCGCGAGATGGCCGCTGCCATGGGCGATGCCGTCGAAGAAAACTTCGCGCAACAGGGTCGACCGGCGTGGATGGGCTGGAGCCCGGCATACGCCCGTCAGCGCCGGGGCGGTAAAATTCTCCAGAAGAGCGGTCGACTGGCGGCAAGTATCACCCAGTACAGCACGAATGATGAGGCGACGGTCGGGACCAATGTGAAATACGCCCGCATCCACCAGGAGGGCGGGGAAATCAGCATTCCGGCCCGCAGCCAGAAAGCCTGGTACCGCCAGAACAAGGATGGTTCAGTGGGTAACCGGTTCGTTAAAAAATCCCGCTCCAACTTTGAGCAGTGGAACACTATCGGGGCGTATAAAATTAAGATGCCCGCGCGTCCTTTCCTGCATCTCACCGAAGATGACGTGGAGAAGATGGAGAATACGGCTGAGCAGTATCTGAAACGTATTTTAGACTGAGGGCAAATTCGTCCTGTAACGCGCTGTGACGCGTTCAGTCTGATTGTGCTAGAGTGATTCGCCAAAGAGGTGTTCAGACGTTTTTAAAAGCGGTTTAAAAAGGTCTGGGCTCATAAATGCATTACGGGAGCGAGCAACTGGACACATTCAAAGCTTTCCTTGATTATTTCACCCCGCAGCAGTGGGTTTTCATTGGCATCTTTGGGGGCCTGGCTATAAAGGTTGCTGAGTGGTTCACTGACCGATACTTTGCCCGCAGGCATCAGAAGCGTCAGTCTGCTAAACCCGATAAGCCGACAACCAAAGAAAACGATCCTCAGCGCTAATCCACTGAACCTCTTCATCTGAACCTCCCCGTAGTGGTGCCGTATCGTCGGCACCATGAAAAAGACACTCATCGCTTCACTCACTCAGGAAATTAACACCGCCACTCCCGGTGTCATTCAGCTCTTCCCGGCTGGTGAGTTTCGCGCCCGTGACGGGCGTCCGACCGAATGTGCCGCCTGGCTGATGACGCGGGAAATTGCAGAGCGCCTTATTGCCGCAGCTGATGCCCGCGACACCCCCTACGTCCTGGACTACGAACACCAGACCCTTCGGGCCGCTAAAAACGGTCTGCCTGCGCCTGCAGCTGCATTCTTCAAAAAGCTGGAGTGGCGGGACGGTGAAGGTTTGTTCGCCATCGATGTCGAGTGGACAGCCGCTGCGGCCGCGATGATCGAGGCGAAAGAGTATCGCTTTATTTCCCCCGTATTTTCTTACGACAAAACTGGTCAGGTGCTGGAGTTGCTCAACGCCGCTCTGACCAATACACCAGCGGTTGACGGGATGGAGGAAGTGTTACTTGCTGCCGCCTCCCTGATGGCCGCGCATTTAACCACAGAGGGTCAGACCGAAATGGATGAAGAATTTCTCAACGAGCTACTGAGCAACCTGCGCTGGATGCTCAATCTGCCAACCGCTTCAACGAAAGAAGAGATCATGGCTGAGCTGCAAAAAATCATCACCATGATTTCCGGTGGCCAGGGGACTGCAGCGGCGTCGGTCAGTCTGCTGGATATCCTGAACCAGAACGCGCAGAACATCGCCGACCTGACGGCGAAACTCGACACGCCTGACCCGGCTAAGTGGGTTTCGGTGGAGGTCATGCATTCAGCCGTTCAGCAGGCGACAGAGCGTGCCGGTGCGGGAAATACCGCCGCACTCGCCACGCAGCAGGCTGAAGCGTTGATTACGGTTGCCCTCGGCGACGGTCGTCTGCTTCCTGCACAGCAGGCATGGGCTGCATCACTGGCGAAATCCGATCCGGCCAGTCTTACCGCCTTTATCGAAAAAGCGCCAAAGATTGCCGCACTGACTACCAGTCAGACTCAGGGGCAACCGCCTGCTGGCCTTCCGTCACGCCCGTCACAGGGTGCTGAAGATGATGCGATTGACCCGGCCATCTGCTCAATGATGGGCAATGACCCGGAAAGCGTCGCGAAATACCTCAAATAAAGGAGAGCGAAATGGATCGTCATACCCCTTATCGCGACGGCCAGCTGTTTGCCGTCCCGGTTGCGGCAGCCACTGAACTCTTTGGCGGCCACATTATTGCGGCCAACGCAGCGGGCTTTGCTGTACCAGGCAGCGCCACGGCAGCCAATACCACCCTCGGCATCTGTGATGGCTGGGTGGATAACAAAACGGGTACTGCCGGTGATGCGAGCGTGCTGGTTCGTCGCGGTAAAGCCTGGTTCCTTGCCAACAGCACTGCTGATGCGGTCACGCAGACGCAGATTGGCAAGGATTGCTACGTGGTGGACAGCCAGACCGTGGCCAAAACCAGTGATACCAACGCCCGCCCGGTCGCCGGAAAGGTGCTGGGTCTTGAGAATGATGGCGTCTGGGTTCTGATTTAATAAGGAGAGAACCGTGTTAATTAACGTAAAAAATGTACGTCAGATTTTCATTAATCTGAAAGCGACCTTCCAGAACGCCTTTGATCAGGCTCCGTCCGACTGGCAGAAGATTGCCATGGTGGTGCCGTCGACCGGGAAAGAAAACGACTACAGCTGGCTAAGCCGTTTCCCGAAAATGCGTGAGTGGATTGGCGACAAGGTGGTTAAAGCGCTCGCCGCGTTCAACTACACCATCCGCAACAAAGACTGGGAAGCGACGGTAGAAGTTGAACGTAACGATATCGAAGACGATCAAATCATGGGCTATGCCCTGCAGGCGAAAGGTGCGGGCCAGTCCGCTGCAGAACTGCCTGCCGATATCGTCTTCGCTCTCCTGAGCAAAGGTTTCACCAATCTTTGCTACGACGGTCAGCCCTTCTTTGATACCGACCACCTTTCGGGGGGCAAGTCGGTCTCTAACAAAGGCACGAAAAAGCTTGCCGTTACCTCGCTTGCCGCCGCAAAAGCAAGTTACGGGGCTGCACGAACGGCCATGCGCAGCCTGAAGGATGATGAAGGCGCGTCCCTGAAAATTCGCCCGACCATCCTGGTTGTGCCTCCGGCTCTTGAAGACGATGCCAACTATCTGATGACGGCTGACCGCTTCCCTGACAATACGCCAAACCCATACAAGGGGACGGCTGAAGTTCTGGTTGTCCCAGAGCTGACGTCAGATACCGCCTGGTTCCTTCTGGACACGTCAAAACCCGTGAAGCCCCTGATTTATCAGGAGCGTAAAAAACCGGTCTTTGTCGAGCAGACCGACTACAACGCTGACAACGTCTTTATGCGCAAGAAGTTCATCTTCGGTGCTGAAGCCCGTGCAAATGGTGGCTACGGCTTCTGGCAGATGGCGTATGGCTCCACCGGGGAGGACGCATAATGCCGATTCAAATCACTGCCCGCCGCGATGGCTTTCGCCGTCTCGGCATCGCCCACAGCGCGAATACTGTCACCTGGCCGGATGACCATTTCAGCGACAGCGAACTCCAGATTCTGGAAAACGATCCCAATCTGATTGTGGTTCGTTTGCAGGATGTGCCTGAAAACGCTGGCGACGGCGATGCTGTTTCCGCCCTGACCACCGAGCGTGACGGCCTCAAGGCACGCGTCAGCGAGCTGGAGGCGACGGTTCTGCAGCTCAACCAGGATGGCGACGCGCTTAAGCAGCAGCTTGCCAGTGCAAACGGCACCATCACGGAGCTGGAGACGGTACGTGATGCACTGAGTCAGAAGCTGGATGCGCTGCAGGCCGGTTCGGAAAACCCGGACAAAAAGGCCAAGGGGTAAGCCATGTACGCGAACCGGGAGGACATGGTCAGGGCGTTTGGTGAGCGCGAATGCGTGTCGCTCACCGACCGCAACTACACCGGGCAGATTGACGATGATGTGCTGAACGGCGCACTCGTTCAGGCCAGCGCTGAAATCGACGGATATCTCTGCGGTCGCTATCCGGTGCCCTGGGCTGATGAGCCCCGTGTTCTCGTTGGTCGCTGCTGCAACATCGCCCGCTATCTTCTGTGCGGCTCTGAGACCCAGATGACAGCAGAAATCCGCGAGCGGTATGAAGACACCGTTCGCTACCTGGAAAAAGTTGCATCCGGGCGAATCAATCTGGGCCGCACGACGACAGGTGAAGTGGTGAAAAGCGGAACCGGTGCGCGGATGGTGTCAGGTGGTCGCGTCTTCGGGCGTGACCAGACTGGCGGAGGAAGTTTCTGATGGTGATTACGGATATTGAAAAAGCCATCGTGGAGCGCCTTCGCAAAGGTATGGGGCGTATGGCGAAGAATGTGCGCTCCTACGGTGGCGAGCTGGATGGCGAGCCTGCAGAGGTACTGCGCCAGCTGCCTGCCGTCTGGGTGACGTTCGGCGGGGTGCAAAAAACCGAGCCATACAGCACAGCACGGCAACGGTTTGTCACTCACGGTCGCTTTGTCGTGGTGGTAGGCGAGCGCAGCCTGCGCAGTGAAGAAGCGGCCCGTATGGGTGGGCCGCACGTACAGGAGGTCGGTACGTACATTCTTGTTGCTGCCGTTCGTCGTCTGCTGTCCGGTCAGGATATGGCGGATACGGGTATCAAAATCGACCCGCTCAGCCCAGGTCGCGTGCGCACGCTCTTCAACACCCAGATAGAGTCTCAGGCATTTTCCGTATTTGCCTGCGAGTTCGACACGAAATGGATTGAGTCAGCGCTGGAGAACGGGCGTTACCCGCTGACGGATGCGCCGGAAGGCCATGTTGATCATATGTTCCAGATTTATGGTGGTGCCACCACCGACGATGACCCGGCATGGCTGAAAACCCGACTCAGTTACGATCTTAAGCAGCCTGATAAAGACAATGCAGCAGAGGACATTATCAGTCATGAGCAAAATTAAAGTAAAAGCCGCCAGTGGGTTGAGCGTGCCGCGCGAAGATAATGCGCGCCGCTACATTACCGATGCGGAACCCCTTGAGGTGGAGAACACCGCTTATTACCAGCGTCAGGTAATGGCCGGTGATCTGATTATTGTCACCAGTAGTGACAAGAACGCCAAAAGCAAAAATAACGTTGCCAGCACGGAGGTGAACGGTGAGCAGTCCTAATATCAGTTTTGACACTATCGGTACGAACCGCAAACCGGGACAGTATTTTGAGTTCAACACCCGTCTGGCCGTTCGTACCCTGCCGGGTAATACCCAGAAGGTGCTGATGATTGCGCCAATGCTGGCCTCCGGTTCGTCTGCGCCGCTTGTCATTCAGAATGTTTTCTCTGATGAAGAGGCCGCGACGTACTTTGGCCGTGGCTCAATGGCGCATCTGATGGCCACAGCGGCTATCGGTGCCTATCCCTACCTGCAGCTGCAGATGGTCGGCATCAGCGATGCGGCCACTGCAACAGCAGCTTCGGGCAAGGTTACCGTGACCGGCACCGCGTCATCCAGCGGGAAGCTGAGCGTAACCATTAATGGTACCCGTATTGATGTCGGCATTTCGGCTGCAGATACGGCGGAGACCATTGCGGCAGCGTTGACGGAACTGATTACCCAGAAAGACGGGTTGCCAGTCACAGCGACGGCAAACGCGGGGGAAGTGACCCTGACCTGCCGCCATAAAGGGGCGGTTGGTAACGACATTATTGTCTCTTCCGGCGTGACGGCAGCGGGTATCACAGCGGCGGCGACCACTCTTACAGGCGGTAATGTTGATCCGGATATTACGCCAGCGCTGGCAGCGGCGTTCTCTGCAGGTCATAACATTATTGTTTGCCCGTTCTCCACCCAGGAAGCGATGACGGCGCTGCGTAACCATCTGACAAACGTCAGCAATGCGATGGAGCAGCGCGGCGCAATCGGTGTGGGTGGGTGGCGCAAGTCGCTTTCCACAGGCATTGCACTGGCCGCCTCACTGAATGACGGGCGTATCACGCTGGGCTGGCATAGCGGTTCGGTAAAAACCCCGGCGCAGATTGCCGCTGCCTATGCCGCTGTTATCGCCAGTGAAGAAGACCCGGCCCGCCCGCTGAACACCCTTGCGATGAGCACGCTGGATGTGACTGCAGTGGAAAGTCAGCCAGGGCGAACCGAGCAGGAGAACGCCCTGCGTAATGGTCTTACGCCGTTTGAGATTGGCCCCGGTGACAAAGTGCAGATCGTTCGCGCTATCAGCACCTACACCAAAAACGCCCAGGGCGTGGATGATGTGGCGCTGCTGGATATCACCACCATCCGAACGCTGGACTACGTGCGCAAGGCCTGCCGTGAACGCATCGCTCTGCGATTCCCGCGCGATAAGCTCAGCTCAAGGACGCCGCCGAAGGTGCGCAGCGAACTGCTTGATGTGCTTTACAAGCTGGAGGAGCTGGAGATTGTCGAGGAGGTGGATGCCAACAAAGACGGTCTTATTGTTGAGCGCGATCTGCAGGATGTTAACCAGCTGAACGGTCGCATTCCTGCGGATGTTGTGAATGGCCTGCACGTCTTTGCCGGTCGAATTGATTTGCTGCTCTGAGGAGTAAACCAGAATGGCTCTTGAAGAATATGTTGGCGCGATCGTCATGGAAGTCGACGGCCAGGAAATTGAAGTGACCGACCTCAAGGAAGATGTGACCACCGGGCGAAAGCTTGTGAAGACGATGAACAAAACGGGCCGGGCCAAAGGTTTCTCCCGTGGCATCGAAGAGATCCAGCTGACCGTTACGGTGGTCATCCCGGAATCCGGCGACCTGAACTGGGGCGGTATTGAAGGTGCGAAAATCACCCAGTATCCACTCAACAGCAGCGGTAAACGTGTTTCTTACCTGGACTGCTTCAGCACTCAGGCCGGGGCTCAGTATACCGTCGACAACGAAGCGAAGCGCGATATCACCATGAATGCGCTTCGTCGGGTGGAGGAATAAATGGAAAAGCAGCAGCTTTTATATGGCGTTAAATACGGTGATAAAGTCCATTTTGACTTTGCCGTCAGGCTGCCTGTTGTCAGGGACACTATTGAAGCCCTGCGTCTCACGGATGAGGCTTGCGGAACAACCGAAGGGGCTTCGGCGGGGATGTATTATCGTGTAGCGCTGATGGCACAGGCAATTGAAGAACTTGGTTCACTGAATAAGGAAGACATAACACCAGAGTTACTCCTTGATGAGTTGAATGATGATGACTTTGACATCATTGATGCTCAGATTAACGCTGTTAAAAAAAAGCGGATGGATTTGAACAAAAACTCACCGGCTACCGAACCCTCGTCCTCGCACTCGGACGATACGGGATCAGTGAGCAGCAAATCGGAAGCATGACACGAACGGAACTCGACGGCTACACCGAAGCACTTGCCCGGTTACACGGAAAGAAAACCGGGCAAACTACCACCCGCACAACCCGTACGGCCAAATCGCAACGCCTGAAGAAAGTCGGCAAACGGAGATAACCCATGGCGCGTAACTTACAACTGGCGCTGCAGTTGCTGGCACGTGATACCGGCTCCAAAGTGCTTAAGCAGGCACTGCAGGGTATCAGTCGTGATACCAAAGCGGCGCAAAAAACCGATGATGAGCTGGCGAAATCCCGCCAGCAGAACGCAGCCACAGCGATTCGCTCCTCCCGTTCTCTTCAGGACGAATACCGTCGCGCCAGTTCGGCGCGATCTACCCTTGGTATTCGTTCAGAGCGAGAGATTCAGCGCGAAATACAGCAGACTATGGCCGCCTATAACCGCTTATCTCGTACCGGTGCACTGTCCGCTAATGAGCAGACAAGAGCCTTCTCTGCCATGAAAGATAAAGTGCGCAATTTGCGCAGTGAATTGAACGGTGTTGGTGAAGGTATGAGCCGAATGCAAAAACTAGGTACTGCGGGCTCAACTATCTCAGCTGTAGCCGGTGGGGTCATGGCAGCAGGCGCTACACTGGTCCGTCCGGTCTCGAATCAAATGAGTTACCAGCAGAGACTGGCAATGATGGCTAACACAGCCTATGCAGATCAGGGCCTGGAGGGCCGGCGCACTGGTATGAATGAAATGGATTCCCTTATTCGTCATTCAGTTAAAACTGGTGGCGGGACTAAAGAATCAGCAGCAGAGACTCTGGATGCAATGCTTGCATCAGGCTCTGTAAGCATGCAATCGGCGAAATCAATATTGCCTTTGATTCAAAAATACTCAACTGCAACGGGAGCAGCTCCCGCTGACCTTGCAAATATCGCAATTAAATTAAAACAGTCATTTGGAATTCAGGATACAGAGCTTGATAAAGCACTCAATATGTCGATCAGTGCCGGACAAAACGGTTCATTTGAGTTGAAGGATATGGCAAAGTGGCTTCCATCACAACTTGCAAGCGCCGGTAATGCTGGTATGAAAGGTCTGGACGACTTTGCAGTGTTATTGGGTTGGAATCAGGCATCAGCCATTACCGCTGGCTCTCCTGACCAGGCAGGTAACAATCTTAATAATCTTCTCTTGAAATTAAATAGCCAGGATGCCGCTAATGCCGCCGCAAGAGTAAAATTACCGAGTGGTCGAGGAATCGATCTTTCAGGTAGTCTCGCCAAAGGTGTTGGTAAAGGAGTTAATCCTCTCGAAACATTTAACCAAATTGTAGATAAGGTTGTTGCATCTAATCCTGCTTATAAAAGGCTAGAAGAAAAACTTAAAATAGCGCCTGAAAACGAAAAAAGAGAAATTATTAACTCTCAAGCAAAAATACTGGAAGGGTCAGGTATTGGAAAAATAATTGCAGACCAACAGGCTTTACTTGCACTCCTGGGATACAGAGGTAACAAATCCTATACGCAGGGTGTTATTTCAGAAGCTAATTCTCAACGTAACTTATCAGATGGAAAAACGGCTGGCGATCTTAGTTTTTTGTTAATGTCGGAACAACCTGGATTCAAACTGGGACAACTTGATAACGAGAGAGACTTTCAGGAGATGGATTCAGTCAAGCCGTTATCAGATTCCCTGGGATATCTTTCAGATAAATTACTGAAGTATGCAGAGGAATATCCTGGTTTAACCAGGGCTGTTTCTGATGCAGCTATTGGAATTAAAGCAATGGCTGCGGCTGCGGCGGTATTTGGTGCGATAAAATGGATGTCAGGACGGGGAGGGGCTGGGGGCAAGCCAGCAGGCTCAAATCCCCTTGAAATTCTCGCGGAAGGTGCTTCTGGCAACAATGCCGTACCTGTTTATGTAACTAATGCTCAGGAAATCGGCGGCGATAAAGAAGGCTTCCTTGACAAATTTTTGGGGGGAAGTAGTGATTTGCCAGGCCAGTTAGGAAAATGGGCTTCATATGCAAATGTGGCAAATATTATTTATGAGTCTGCCAAGGATAAATTCGATTCTGCTGACGAGGAAGCTAAATCAAAAGGGATCACTACTGGCGAGCTTTTTAGACAAAAGTTTCAGGAAAAAGAGAATAACAAGAAACCTCTTTTCGATGTTGATCTCTTTTCAATGGTCAAATCCTGGTGGAGTTCACCTGCCACTATAGGGCAAAACACACCTGCAGCAACAGGCGTGCCGTCTTATCTGTTGCCTCAGCAGCAACAAAAATCACAACCCATTAACCTCACCACAAAGCTGGTATTAGACGGACGTGAAATTGCATCAGCTGTTAATGAATACAACGGCGAACAATCCGTTCGCGGCTCAACAGGAGGCCCGCAGTGAGCTGGGAAGATTCATTACAGGATGCCTCATTCAGGGGCGTCCGCTTTGATGTGGTTAATACCCGTGACAGCGCCAGTCGCGACATTGCGACGTATGAGTATCCCTATGTCGACGGTGGTGATGTTGATGATCTTGGCCGCAAGCCTCGTAACCTGCGGATGACAGTCCTTTTCTGGGGTGATGATTATGATGTGCGGCTGCAGGCGTTTCTGGCCGCACTGGATACTCGCGGTAGCGCAGAATTAATTCATCCCGTTTTCGGCTCCATGACGGGCATGCAGTGCATTGAGTATCAGGCATCGCATGAAGCGGAGAACGTTGATTACTGCGTTGTCGAAGTGGTCTTTATCCAGGGGGGACTTAATCTGCCTTTCTTTGGCAGCGATTTCCCGCTGTCGAAAGCTGATATCGTTTTCAACCAGGCGCAATCCGCTCTGGAGAAAGCCCAGACGGCCATCGACAATATTCTCTCGCCTCTGCGTACAGCGAAAAAGTGGATGAAAAAAGCGAAATTGCTGGCAACCACGACGCTGAATATGGTGACCGTGCTTAAGGGGGAACTGACGGGATTTGTCAGTACCACCTCGGATTTTGTTAATTACCCAAAATCGTTCATGAATGACCTGCAGAGTGCGCTGAGTCTGACGTCGTTTCAGTCCAAATCAAGTGTCAGTAATAATCCAGGAAGCTATTCACAGTCCTCAGACGTTTCCGGCACAGCAGGCATCGTGATGGCCGACTGGAAGAATGGCCGTAACAATCTGCAGGATGTGGCCGCATTACCTCAGCAGATAGTGACCGGGAAAAAAACGGTTGCTGTTGCCGTTCCGGCAGGCTCATCAACCTCGGATATTACCGAGCTGGTAACGGCGGTAAAAACTCAGGTTGCAATCCAGCTGGCACTTGATGCTTCCGACATACTCAGTGACAGCAGCATCAGCGATATTCTGTCTCCCGTTGATATTGAGCAGATCACCAACGACACCAGGACGGCCATTCAGGAGGCAATCGACCAGACGCGGGACACCTTTGCTGCTGATACGCAAAACCTGAGTGCCGGTGAAACACCTGGTGGCGTGACCTGGCAACCCGTGGTTGAAGGTCTCAAGGATATCGCCCTGACCGTTCAGGAGCTGGGCTCAGCGGTTATTACCAGCAGACCACCACTGACTACGCGAGTGGTATTGTCCGACACAAACCTGCATTTGCTGGCCCACCTGTGGTATGAGGACTACACGCGCGCCGCCGAGTTGCTGCGTCTCAATCCGACACTACGTAATCCTAACAATATCAAAGCCGGTGACGTTCTGAATGCCTACTCAAGATAAAGATTCGCAGAATACAGTGAGCCTGGTTATTGATGGCAAAATCCATAGTGCATGGAGCCGCTATCAGATTGACTCCGATTTTCTGATCCCCTCCGATGCATGGAGCGTAACGCTTGGGCTGCCTGATGGTATTTTCCCTCCGGCCATTAAACGTGGTGTGCCGGTGCTGGTCAGGGTGGGTAATGATGTTGTCATGTCCGGTCGGGTGGATGTGGTTCAGCGCCGGGTATCCCGTCAGCAGGTTTCTTTATCTCTTTCCGGTCGCGATGGTGCAGCCGTGCTTGTTGACTGCGCTTCACCCGTTTTTACCTCCCGCCAGCTCAGTCTTGAAGAGGTGATCGCCCAGGTTGTCAGACCGCTGGGGATAACGAACATCCGCATCGAGGCTGAGTCATCCCTGCGTAATGACAAGGTCAGCGTGGAGCCCGGAGAACGTGCGTGGGATACCCTTGAGCGTGCAGCTGCTGCACGCGGGTTATGGCCATGGTTTGAGCCAGATGGCACGCTGGTAATTGGAGGGCCGGATTACACAAAAGACCCTGTAGCCACGCTTGTTCTGAATCGTGACGGTCGGGGAAATAATGTCCTCGATCTCAGTGACCGGTCATCCATTACCGGTGCGTTCTCTGAACTGACAATGCTGGCACAGGGACACGGCCAGGGGAAAAAGTCAGGAAGACTGGAAGTTATTGACGTTGATGATCAGAGCGCTGAGGCTGAAGACGATGATGATGCCGACGCAATTTATGACAGCACCGGCTCTGCAGAGAATGGCTTTCATGGCTTACGTAGTACCGTTCGCGACAGTACCGTACCTTTCTATCGTCCGCAGATTATGGTTGCTGGTGATGCTGATAATCAGGCGCAGGTTGATTATCGCGCGAGAAAGGCCATGGCTGACGCCCGTCTGAACGGGTTTGATCTGACAGTAATTGTTAAAGGCCATCGCATGGAGAACGGTCAGTTATGGCAACCGGGCCAGCGTATTCGTGTCCGAAGCGAGCCACATGGCATTGATGACATTTACTTCCTCATGGGAAGAGAGTTTTCAGGTGGTCGTCCAGACAACACCATTACCACCCTGCGGCTCAAAGAGGATGGAATATGGATACCGGATGCTTATCCGAAAAAACGCAAATCACGTAAGCGTCGCGCCAAAGTAAATAAAGAGCTGGAGATTATCGATGTGGAACAAAATTGACTCTCGTATTAACACGGCGTTAAACCGTATAAGAAAGGCCTTCAGGGGCGTTTTAATAAGGGTTAACAGCGGTGGTGATATTCAGACCATTCAGGGTAAAGGTCTGGCCACTGAGTCTTTGCAGGATGTGGAGATGTTTCAGCAGTACGGTTTTACATCCAACCCGCCCAGGGGGACTAAAGCCATTGTGCTCCCGCTTAACGGGCGCACCAGTCATAGCGTGGTGATTGCCACGGAACACGCTGCATACAGGCTAAAGAGCCTGAAAAGTGGTGAGCTTGCCATTTATTCGGATGAAGGAAGCAACATTATTCTGAAGCGCGGAAAAATAATTGAAGTAAACTGCGATGAATATATCGTTAATACTAAAAAGCACACGGTGAATACCGAACAACATATTGTTAATACCAAAACGTATAAAACCACAGCCTCAGAGCGGGCAGATTTTGATACACCATTGCTGAAAGGCAGTAATGAAGTCGCTGACGGCAAGTCTACGCTGAACACCATGCGTGAGACTTATGACGGTCACGACCACGACCACGGCGGTGATGCAGGCACAACGCAGAAACCTAATCAGCAAATGTAATTTGTGGTAACGTAAGTTCTCCTTCAAAAGCAATACCCACTGAACCCCTTCACCGATAATTTAAATTTCCATGCCGGTAGTATTACGGCATGGAAATGTTGATTGATCCAACGACCGGCGATTATACCGGCGACAGCTCAGACTCTTTAGCGAATGCCGTCTACTTACGGCTGATGACGCCCCTTGGCTCATGGTGGGCTGATCCAACTCTGGGCTCTCTTTTGCATACACTCCGCCGCGAAAAGGATGTGTCTCGCGTTCAACAACTCGCGGTGCAGTATTCGCGGCAGGCCCTGCAACCGATTATTGACGACGGTCGCGCCCAGTCCATTTCCGTTACTGCAGAGCACTGGCAAAAAGGCTGGATGCTGCTTCATATCACCGTCACGTCTGCGAGCGGAACGCCGCAGACCTGGAAATATCCGGTTAAGGTCAGCTGATGCCATTCATTACCAAAAATGCCGCGCAAATACGCACTGACATTCTGCGGGATATCAAAAATCTCCTGCAGTTGTCAGATGATACGCTGGGCCCGGACAGCGACTGGTACATCCGGGCATCGAGTGTAGCCAGTGTTGCCGAGGGGCTTTATCAGCATCAGGGATGGATAGTCCGTCAGATCTTTCCGGATACTGCTGATTCGGAATTCCTCTATCTGCACGCCCGTTTACGTGGTTTAAGCAAAAAAGCAGCCAACAGCGCCTCCGGGCCTGCCACGTTTACCGGCGAACCAGGAGCGGTGGCCGCTGCCGGTCTTGTGTTCAAACGCGACAGTGTTTCGTGGACAACAACCGAAGATATTATTGTCGGGTCAGATGGAAAATCATCGGTAAACGCAGTGTCTTCTCTGGCCGGAACCACTGGTAACACCACTTCCGTCACATCGGCCACACTGACCACAACACCTGATGGGTTTGACAGCACAGTGACAGTAGGCCTGATGACTGGCGGAACAGATGAGGAAACGGATGCAGAGCTGCTTGCTCGTCTGCTTGAAATCATCCGCCGACCTCCTGCAGGCGGCAATAAATATGATTACAAACGCTGGGCGCTTGAGGTATCAGGCGTATCCGCCGCATATGTTTACCCTTTGCGGCGGGGGCCGGGTACCGTTGATGTTGTGATCACGTCTGCAGGTGGGCTGCCATCTCAGGATGTGATCGACAGGGTGCAGGCTCACATTGACGATGTCCGGCCTGTTACAGCAAAAAACACGCTGGTGCTCATACCTGTCATCCGTACATTTGACGTCCTCGTGAAGGTATCACTGGAGGGCATCACCCTCGCAGCAGCCAAACAGGCTGTCGCCGGAACGCTGGAGGACGATGACTCGCGCCGAGAGCCTGGAGTGGCTTTTATTCGCAGCCAGGCGGGGACATTGATTTCTCTAATTCCGGGTATTACCGACTATGACATCGTTACACCATCGGCAAATATTCAACCGATAATCGATGCCACGAAAGTCGAATGGCTCAAATTAGGAAACGTTGAGGTAGAGCTGCTATGAGCTACTTCACGCTGTTAAATCGTCTGCTGCCACTTGTTTCGTACAGCCCGGGCCAGCCTCTGCTTGATGCATCATTGCGATCTGAATCAGGTGTTTTTGAGACTCTCGATGCGTCTGCAGGGCTTGTTGAAGGTGGAGTTACTCCATTTTATGCACGCAGCCTTTTGTATGACTGGGAACGCGTCCTGGACCTTACTCCTGCTGAAGGTGCGACATACCAGCAACGCCAGCAGCGTGTACTGGCTAAACTGGCTGAAGTCGGTGGTCTCAGTATTCCGTACTTTACTCAGTTGGCAAGCAACCTTGGCTACATCATCACAATTGATGAACCGCAACCTTTCAGGGCGGGAGTTGGCCGCGCCGGTGATCGCCTCTGGGTTGAAGACATTATCTGGGTCTGGCGCGTCAATATTCAGAACTCAGGAACTCAATCCTATCGCTTTCGCTCAGGCAGTTCAGCTGCAGGTGAGCGCCTGACAACGTTTGGTGATCCGATTATTGAAGACGTCTTCCGTGATCTCAAACCAGCCCATACATTTTGCTACTTCGCATATCAGGAGAATGAATAATGCGGCCCTTAATGCCACCGGTGCAGACGCCGGATAATCTTTTCCATGATGGTAATCCGCTCACAGGTGAGCTGGGGACCATTGTTGATGCTGAGCATCTGAATAACGTGCAGGGGGCTGTCAGAGATGCGCAGTCGGAGCTTATTACTGTCCTGAACGCTGCCGGTATTAATGTTGATCCTTCTAAACAAAACCAGTTATTAACAGCACTAAAAGCGCTGTTACTGAGTCGCTCAAATCCGTTTGGCGATATCAAATCGGATGGCACCGTGAAAACGGCTCTCGAAAATCTTGGTTTTGGACAATCTGTCCAGCGTGAGGGTTATCTGATTTGGCCCGGTGGCCTGATTATGCAGTGGGGGACATTAACTGGAAACCAGGGGAATTTGGGGGCTGGATATCCCATTGCTTTCAAGGAGCAGGCATATCAGGCTTTTACAGCGTTGAATGACAAAACGGATGGCGCAGTTGACGGAATTTCGCTATACGTCCCGACTGCAAATTTAACAAATAGAACATCATTAATTGCGCTCAATAAAGGTAAAGATTTGCTGGGTGTAACAACCGCGTCATATTTTGTGATAGGTAAATAATATGTATAAATTTAGTGCCACAACTACAGGGTTTTATCTGGTTGGATTTCACACAGACATCCCAACAGATGCAGTTAATGTGACTGATGATAAATGGCGTGAATTAATGAGCGGCCAGGCAGGAGGGAAACTCATCAGTTCAGATGTTGATGGCTATCCAGTCCTGATTGACAGGCCAGCCACGACACATGAGCAATATGTCGCTGCTGCTGAGCAGGAAAAACAGAACAGAATTGATGAAGCGCTCCAGTCTA
>OKCK01000051.1_pt1 | contig 61708 bp, 62 predicted proteins | sample 1614961 | NCBI WGS metagenome assembly OKCK01 (sample SAMN04436984, study PRJEB24849) | human gut metagenome | biome: human gut; feature: NICU; material: stool | host: Homo sapiens | place: USA: Saint Louis, MO | collected 2010-07-31
CGTTCAGCGTGCGCACCAGCAATTCGCTGCCAAGAGTTTGCAGGGAAAACACCATATCCGGCTGAACGCGCTTAATTTTTTGCAGGTTTTTGCTGGCATTAACCACAGAAATGGTTTTGGTGTCCTTGCCTTCCACCTCTTTCGCGGCGAGCACGATAAACGCATTTTCAGCGTCGTCATCACGCAGCGCCAGAATGTACTTCGCTTTTTCCGCTCCCGCTTTCACCAGTTCAACCGCATTAGACGGGTCGCCCGTGATCAGGTCCGTGTCCGGCGGATATTCATGAGGGAGATGCGGCGGGACAATTACGGTGACCGCTTCGCCGCGCGCCTTTAAGCCATGGTAAACACTGAGCGCCAGCGGCGATGCGCCGGCAATAATAAAGTGATTTTTACGCATCACGTGTGAAATCTGCCCTGTAACGATTCGTTTTAACTTACCGCCAATTATCGGCCCGATAATGGCGCTGATGGATGTCGCAAAGACAGTGATGCCCATCACGATGACCGACACGGTAAACAGTCGCGACGTGGAGGTGACGGGGATAATATCGCCAAAGCCAACGGTGGACATGCCGACAATCGCAAAGTAGAACGCCGTGGGCATATCCACAATCGCCGGTGAGAACTGTTCCCCAAGGTACAGCGCGCCCATCACCGCATACAGCAGTAACGAGACAAAACTGACCAGGGCGAACAGACCGCCCGCCGCCAGACTCGCGCGATCGAACTGACGCCAGTATCCGGTTAACAACAGTATCAGCACCAGCGCGCCCAGGCTCAGGCCCGGCGTGCCCTGGGGCGATAACAGATTAAAGATACTGACAGCCATTAACAGCAGCAACGAGAAGGCCCAGGCGGTGCGCGCGCGCAGCAACAGCCCGAAGGCCATCAGAATCAATCCCAGCCCCAGCACAAACTGCGGAATTTCAAGTAAACCGAGTACCGACAGCGCCTCTTTCCAGGTGCTAAAACTTTGCATCCGGGGCAGGACATCGGCGGTTCTTATCAGTACCGGATGCAAAAAGAGATAGCCACAGGCCGCCACGAGCAGGGCAAGCACGCCGTGTGCGGAAAACAGGGCCAGGCAGCGATGAAGTAGTTTTTTCACAACGATGTATTGTTCCCTGCATACCCAACATCATTCATGTTGCGGGACGCGTGTCGGGCGAAACCGATAAGCGCGAAAACGCATACGCCGGCAACGGGAAAGAAGACGGGTATATCCGTAATGTGAATGTATAAAGGATAGCGCGTGTGGGAAGACGTTGAAATAATTACGGGGTGGTAAACGACTTTGCCAGCCGGGGGATGACTGGCAAAGTCAGGAACAAATTACGCTTTGTCGCCTAACAGCACGGATTCCAGCGCGATTTTGATCATGTCATTGAAGGTGGTCTGGCGTTCTGCCGCCGTGGTCTGCTCGTGGGTACGGATATGGTCAGACACGGTGCAGATGGTCAGGGCTTTGGCGCCAAATTCCGCCGCCACGCCGTAGATACCTGCCGCTTCCATTTCCACGCCCAGGATGCCGTATTTTTCCATCACATCAAACATGGACGGGTCCGGCGTATAGAACAGGTCAGCAGAGAAGATGTTACCCACGCGGGCTTCCACGCCCAGCGCTTTCGCCGCATCAACCGCGTCACGCACCATGCCGTAATCCGCAATCGCTGCAAAATCGTGGTCTTTGAAACGCAGACGGTTCACTTTGGAATCGGTGCAGGCACCCATACCAATCACCACGTCACGCAGTTTGACATCGGCACGCACCGCACCGCAGGAACCCACACGGATGATTTTCTTCACGCCGAAATCGGTGATCAGCTCTTTGGTGTAGATGGAGCAGGATGGAATGCCCATACCGTGGCCCATGACGGAGATTTTGCGGCCTTTATACGTACCGGTGAAACCCAGCATGCCGCGCACGTTGTTCACTTCACGCACGTCTTCCAGGAAAGTTTCCGCGATATGTTTCGCGCGCAGCGGGTCGCCCGGCATCAGAACAACGTCAGCGAAATCACCCATCTCTGCATTAATGTGTGGCGTAGCCATGAATTTATTCCTTTTAAAATGGTTCATCGGGGCGGACACGCCGCCCCGCCAATCACAACATGTTTTTGCCGTATTCCATATCGGAAGTGCCAAAGTAGCTGGCGACGGTCTGGCCGATGTCCGCGAAGGTTTCGCGGTGACCGAGCGAGCCCGGTTTCACTTTCGGACCATAGATCAGTACCGGGATATGTTCGCGGGTATGATCGGTGCCTTTCCAGGTTGGGTCGCAACCGTGGTCGGCGGTCAGGATCAGGATGTCATCCTCGCCCACCAGTTCCATCAGTTCCGGCAGACGACGGTCAAACAGCTCCAGCCCGGCAGCGTAGCCCGCTACATCGCGACGGTGGCCCCAGGAGGAGTCAAAGTCGACGAAGTTGGTGAACACGATGGTGTTATCGCCTGCGGCTTTCATCTCTTTCACCGTGGCGTCAAACAGCGCATCCAGACCGGTCGCTTTGACCTTTTTGGTGATGCCGCAGTTCGCGTAGATATCCGCGATTTTACCCACGGAAACCACGTTGCCGCCCTTCTCGTCTACCAGCTTCTGCAGCACGGTCGGCGCAGGCGGTTCAACGGCCAGGTCGTGACGGTTGCCGGTACGCTGGAAGTTACCTGCTTTATCGCCGATAAACGGACGCGCGATAACACGGCCAATGTTGTAACCGCCTTCCGTCAGCTCTTCACGGGCGATTTCACACAGCTCGTACAGGCGATCCAGCCCGAATGTTTCTTCGTGGCAGGCAATCTGGAATACCGAGTCGGCAGAGGTGTAGAAAATCGGCTTGCCGGTCTTCATGTGCTCTTCGCCCAGCTCATCCAGGATCACCGTCCCGGAAGAGTGGCAGTTACCGAGGTAGCCCGGCAGATTGGCGCGCTCAACCAGTTTATCCAGCAATTCCTGCGGGAAGCTGTTGGTTTGATCGCTGAAATAGCCCCAGTCGAACAGCACCGGTACGCCAGCGATTTCCCAGTGGCCTGACGGGGTATCTTTACCGGACGACAGTTCATGCGCCCAGGCGTATGCGCCAATCACGTCGGCGTTGCCGTCCATACCGGTGGCGATTTTGCCCGTGGCGCCTTCGTGGGCTTTCACCAGACCAAGACGGGTCAGGTTCGGGAGATTCAGCGGGCCTTTACGGCCATGATCCGCTTCACCTTTTGCGCAGGCTTCAGCAATGTGACCGAGGGTGTCGGCCCCGACATCGCCAAAACGTTCTGCATCTTCAGTCGCGCCAATACCGAATGAATCCAGTACCATAATAAATGCACGTTTCATATTTTTCTCCGTACGTTGCGCTATCAACGCCTGTGACGTTTATCGCCCGGGGCGTTAAAAAAAATGCGATCAGATCAGTATACCCAAATACGTCTTCCCCAGGAAGCGAAGACGGTTACTTACTGATTCTGCGATACACCACCGGCGTAGCGTCGCCCGCCGTGTCGCCGACCTGAATCGCTGCTTTCACGGCATTTGCCGCTTCCTGCCAGGAGGCTTCGTTTTTAGCATGGATAATCGCCAGCGGACGCTCGCCGTCAACGGTGTCGCCGAGGCGTGCCATATCCGTAAAGCCCACGCTGTAATCGATGGTGTCTGACGCCTGACGACGGCCGCCGCCCATGGATACCACCGCCATACCCAGTGCGCGGGTATCCATGGCGGAAACCACGCCGCTGCGATCGGCATAGACGGCTTTGCTCAGGGTGGCAGCAGGCAGATAGCGGTCATAATTTTCCACGAAGTCCGCCGGGCCTTTTTGCGCGCTGACCATTCGGCCAAACACTTCCGCCGCTTTGCCGTTATCCAGTACTGCCTGCAGCTGTTTACGCGCATCGGCTTCGTCGCGAGCCAGACGGCCGGAAATCAGCATTTCCACGCACAGCGCCATGGTCACCTCGAACAGGCGCGGGTTACGGTATTCGCCGGTCAGGAACTGCACGGCTTCGCGCACTTCAACGGCGTTGCCCGCGCTGGACGCCAGCACCTGATTCATGTCGGTCAGCAGTGCGGTCGTGCGAACGCCTGCGCCGTTGGCGACGCCAACAATGGCTTCCGCCAGCGCTTCGGAAAGTTCATACGTCGGCATAAACGCCCCGCTGCCCACTTTCACGTCCATTACCAGCGCATCCAGGCCTTCTGCCAGCTTTTTGGCCAGAATCGAGGCGGTAATCAGCGGAATGGAGTCAACGGTGGCAGTAATATCGCGGGTGGCGTAGAAGCGTTTGTCTGCCGGTGCGAGTGAGCTGGTCTGGCCGATAATCGCCACGCCAACATCTTTAATGATTTCGCGGAAGCGTTGATCGTCCGGGAAAATATCGAAACCCGGAATGGCTTCCAGTTTATCGAGCGTCCCGCCCGTGTGGCCCAGGCCGCGCCCGGAGATCATCGGAACGTAACCGCCGCAGGCCGCTACCATTGGGCCCAGCATCAGCGAGGTCACGTCGCCCACGCCGCCGGTAGAGTGTTTGTCGACGATCGGGCCGTTCAGGTTGAGGCTCTTCCAGTCCAGCACGGTACCGGAATCCCGCATCGCCATGGTCAGCGAGACACGCTCAGGCATCGACATATCGTGGAAAAAAATGGTCATCGCCAGGGCCGCGATCTGCCCTTCAGAGACGGTGTTGTCACGAATACCGTTGATAAAGAAGCGAATTTCTTCATCGCTCAATGCATGACCATCACGTTTTTTACGAATAATTTCTTGTGCGAGAAACACGGTACCTCCCCAAGGGAAAAGAGTAGAAGGCCATCTGGAGGCCGGCAAGCGTAGCGCTCCCGGCGTGGTTATTGATGCCGGATGGGGCTACGCCCATCCGGCCCAGGTCTGGCGACCTGTTTTAGTAGCTGCTTGCGCTCTTACCGTCGCCGTGGCCCAGCGCTTTAAGCAGGCTTGCCAGCAGGCTGGATGCGCCAAAGCGATAGTGGCGGGCATCGGCCCAGTCAGCGCCAAACAGTTCATCGGCAATTGCCAGGAACTGCTGCGCGTCTTCGGCGGTACGCACGCCGCCAGCCGGTTTGAAACCAACGGTTTTAGACACGCCCATATCACGGATAACTTCCATCATAATGCGCGCGCTTTCCGGCGTCGCGTTCACCGGCACTTTACCGGTGGAGGTTTTAATGAAATCCGCGCCCGCTTTAATAGAGATTTCAGACGCTTTACGGATCAGCGCTTCTTCTTTCAGTTCACCGGTTTCGATGATGACTTTCAGCAGCACGTTTGCCGCTGCGCACGCGTCTTTACAGGCTTTCACCAGGTCGAAACCGACTTGTTCGTTACCGGCGATCAGCGCACGGTACGGGAATACCACATCCACTTCGTCGGCACCGTAAGCGATGGCGGCGCGCGTTTCTGCCAGTGCGATGTCAATGTCGTCATTGCCATGTGGGAAGTTGGTGACCGTCGCGATACGAATGTCCGGCGTGCCTTGCTCTTTTAACGTTTTACGCGCAATCGGGATAAAACGCGGGTAAATGCAGATGGCAGCGGTATTGCCCACCGGCGTTTTGGCCTGATGGCACAGCGCGATCACTTTCTCATTCGTGTCGTCATCATTCAGCGTGGTTAAGTCCATCAGTTGCAATGCACGCAGGCTGCTTTTGGTTAAATCGGTCATATCGTTCTCCAGATAGATGAAGCCGGGGTCACCGGTTCAAAATTCAATCGCGCGGAATGTTAGTATTCTAACATTTACTCGCGTCGACTCTTAGATGGGCGTCACAGTTATGGAAAAGGATGTTACTCGCCATACACCACTCTTGTGACGCAATTCAAAAATTTCAGGACGAATTCACGCATCAGTACCCAATGTGGCGCTCAGGATCAAAAGCGCGTGACGTTATTGGCTTTACATTGAGGCCACTGACCCCTCTGTAAGGAACACATCATGTCCGAGCTTCATGAAACCGGCCTGCTGGAGCGCTGCCAGACTATCGTTACTTCCTCAGCGCTCTCGCCCGCTCAAAAACGCCATTTTCTGGCGCTGGAGGCTGAGAATGCACTGCCCTACCCCGAACTGCCTGACGCTGCCCGCCAGGCGCTGGAAGACGGCATTATCTGCGATATGTTCGAAGGGCATGCGCCCTATAAGCCTCGCTATGTCCTGCCTGATTATGCGAAATGTCTCGCTCAGGGCAGCGAATGGCTGGAGCTGCCGCCTGCCGAAAATTTCGACGATGCGCTCGCCATGCTCACCATTCTTTACCATCACGTTCCTTCAGTAACGTCGATGCCGGTGTTCCTGGGGCATCTGGATACGCTGTTGTCGCCCTATGTTAAAATTCTAACACAAGATGAAATCGATCTGCGCATAAAACGTTTCTGGCGCTATCTGGATCGCGTCCTGCCCGACGCCTTTATGCATGCCAATATCGGCCCGCAGGATTCCATGGTTACACGGGCAATTTTACGTGCAGATGCAGAACTGAAGCAGGTTGCACCTAATCTGACTTTTATTTATGACCCGCAAATTACGCCCGATGATTTATTGTTGCAGGTTGCGGAAAACATTTGCGCCTGTTCCAAACCGCACATCGCCAATGGCCCGGTGCATGATAAAATTTTCACATCAGGGCAGTATGGTATTGTCAGCTGTTATAACTCGCTGCCCCTGGGTGGCGGTGGCAGTACGCTGGTGCGCATCAATCTCAGCGCCGTCGCCGCACGCAGCGACAGCATCGAAGATTTCTTCGCCCGCGCCCTTCCTTATTATTGTGAACAACAGCGTGCCATCATCAACGCACGCTGCGAATTTCTGTATCAGAAGTCGAACTTCTTTAATGAAAGTTTCCTGGTGCGTGAGGGCCTGATCGATCCGCAACGTTTCGCCCCCATGTTTGGTATTTATGGGCTGGCCGAAGCGGTAAACCAGCTATGTGAAAAAGCCGGTATGACCGAGCGCTATGGGAAGGATGCCGGAGCCAATGAACTGGGCTATCGCATCAGCGCCGCACTGGCGGCGTATGTGGAAAACACCCCGGTGGCGTACGGCTGGAATCAGCGTGCCCTGTTGCATGCTCAATCCGGCATCAGCAGCGATACCGGCACCACGCCAGGCGCGCGGTTACCGTACGGGGATGAACCGGATCCGGTGACGCATTTACTGGCTGTCGCTCCGCATCATCGCCATTACCCGTCAGGCATTAGCGATATTTTGACGCTTGATGAAACGGTGAAACGCAATCCGCAGGCGGTGGTGCAGCTTTGCCGGGGCGCGTTTAAAGCAGGCATGCGGGAATTTACCGCCAACGTCGTCGGCAATGACCTGGTGCGGGTCACCGGTTATATGGTGCGGCTATCGGAGCTGGAGAAATTCCGCGCTGAAGGTTCACGCACGAATACCACCTGGCTGGGTGAAGAAGCCGCCCGCAATACCGGGATCCTGCAACGTAAGCCGCGCGTGGTGAGTAATGAACAGCAGATGCGCTTCGATCAATAAGATCCTGCCGTTCTCCTGCGTTGACGGGCCGGGCAGTCGCCTGGCCCTGTTCCTGCAGGGCTGTAATCTGCGTTGTAAAACCTGTCACAACCCTTACACCATCGGGTTATGCGATGCGTGCGGTGACTGTGTCCCCGGCTGTCCTGAGCAGGCGCTAAGCCTGGCGGCCGGGCGCATCATTTGGGATGAAACGCGCTGCGCTGAATGCGATACCTGCCTGCAAAACTGTCCTTCGCAAGCCAGCCCGATGACCCGGATGCTGAGCGTGGAGGAGGTGCTGAAGCAAACAGAACGCGCCGCCCCGTTTATTGAAGGCATCACCCTGAGCGGCGGCGAAGCCACCACTCAACTGCCATTTGTACGCGATCTGTTTGCCGCAATTAAACGTCACCCAGCGTTGCATCATCTTACTTGCCTGGTGGACAGTAACGGCGAGCTCAGTCAGTCAGGCTGGGAGAAGCTCATCCCGGTGATGGACGGCGCAATGCTGGATCTGAAGGCCTGGGATGACCAGCGCCACCGGTTTCTGACGGGACGCGGCAATACGCGGATCCTGAACAGCATTCGGTTTCTGGCGTCACAGAATAAGCTGGCGGAAGTGCGGCTGTTACTGATACCTGAACACAGCGACTACATGCAGCATATTGATGAACTGAGCGCTTTTCTGCGGGAACTGGGGCCGGTGCCGGTGCGTATCAATGCGTTTCATCATCATGGCACTTACGGCGAGGCGCGAACCTGGCGAAGCGCAGGCAAACAGGAGGTGGAACAGTTGGCCAGTGCCCTGCAACAGCGCGGCGTTCGCCCGATTATTCTTCCGGCGTTATATCTGTAAATCAAACACCTGCAAGGTATTTTCCCGGATCGCAGCGGCGATATCCTCCGGCGCTTCACGGCGTAATTCACATAACGTATCAAACACCAGCGCGATGCGTTCGGGGCGGTTCGGCTGCCCCTGCCAGCCGTTTAGCGGCATGTCCGGCGCGTCGGTTTCCAGCAACAGCGCCTCAAGCGGCAGTTTTGTCATGACATCACGGGTTTTACTGGCGCGGGGATAGGTAATGGTACCGCCTACACCGATTTTGTAGCCGAGGGCGATAAAGCGCTCCGCCTGTTGCAGACTGCCGGCAAAACCATGTACCACGCCAGCGCGCGGCAGATTATGGCGCTTCAAATGCATAGCCAGTTTGTCGTGGGTGCGACGCGAATGAAGGATCACCGGCAGATCGTACCGTTTCGCGAGCTGCAACTGCCGATCGAGGAACCATTCCTGACGATCGAACTGCGGGTCCTCACGATACAGATCCAGGCCTATTTCGCCTATCGCCACCAGTTTTTCGGGACGTTGCACCAGACGCCGTTCAAGCTCCGCCAGCGCCGCTTCAGTATGGTTTTCAATCACAATCGGATGCAGCCCCAACGCCGCGTATAACGCCGGGTAACGGGCTGCGAGGTCTAACACGATACCAAAGCGGGTTTCATCAACCGCTGGCACAATGATTTTTTCCACACCGGCTTGCGCTGCGAGGTCAAGCGCGGAGCCTTCATTTCCGGTAAACGGCGGAAAATCAAAGTGGCAATGGGTATCGATAAACCGGCGCGTCACGCCAGATCCTCATTTTGAAAGGTGGGATCGTTAGCCTGTGGCGCGTCAATTAACGGTGCGGCAACGGCGTCGTTGGCGACCGTCGCAGGCGGCACAACCAGCGGCGCAGGCGCGTTAATACGCGGCGCATGGCGCAACACGGGCGGCGTCGGCACCAGTAATTTACCTACCGTTGCCAGGAAATAGCGTCCGCACAGACGGCCCATTTTGTAATCTTCAAGCAGGGTCGGCACGCGACTGCCCAACGCCATACTCAGCAACGGCTTCGGCGGGTAAATTTCGAAAATCCGCAGTTTGCCGGGCGGTTTTTCAATGAACTGCTGGATTTCCCGGTAAGTTTTTTCGTGATGTTGCACCAGGTTAAGCAGCGGTTGCAGGCTGCTGTCGGTCATCCAGCGCTCCATGCGCTTGAACCATTGCGGGGTGTAGTACATCTGCGAGGGTACGGTGCGGATCACCACCAGGGTATTCGCGCCTAAACGTGCGGCCTCGCGTACTGGCACCGCGTCGCTGATGCCGCCGTCCTGATAGCTGACGCCATCCAGCATTACGCCTGTCCGGTAAAAGCCCGGAATAGCGCTGGACGCCCGCAGGATATCAAGCCAGGTGGAGTGAGTCGGTGAAAAATAGCCAGGCGTGTAATCGTCACTGCGACAGGCACACATATAGAATGCTTTCCCGTCGTCGAACAGCCGTGCTGCGGTGTCCATCGCCAGCGGCATTTTGCTTGAGGTGGCCTCAGTCAACCAGTCAAGGTCAATCAGGTTTCCGCCGCGTACAAAGCGAACGGGATCGAAAAATTCGCGGCTGGTGGTGTAGCGCGTGATGACGCGGCGGGCATATCCCGGCTGGTTACACAGATAAGCGGAAAGGTTTTGCGCACCGGCAGAGGTGCCAAGAAAAGTATCGAACGGGTTGAAATTTGCGCGCATGAATTCGTCCAGCACGCCGGCAGTAAAAATCCCACGCTGCCCGCCCCCTTCACATACAAGGGCAAGCTTTCCGGGACGAAACGGTTTTAACGCAAGCGGCGCAATGTTGCCGAGCGTAACGGGAATACGTTGTCCCACCCTGCTTTCCTGTTTTCACTGTGTTTGTAAATGGCAAAAATCTGCCAACAAACAACATGTTAATATTTATATCGCCATAAACACACGTATTTCTGTTTTTACTTGAGACGGTAAATCGTACCCGTACACTTATCATTATTTTTTAAAACCTGAAATCGTGAAAGCCAGTCACAGTGACTGGCTTTACGATTTTACTTAAGCGAATTCATCACGTCTATGGACGTCTACGACCCATAAACAGGCTCACCAGGAACAGAATGATACCCACGACGAAGACGATTTTCGCTGCGCCCGCTGCCGTACCGGCCAGGCCACCAAAGCCTAATGCCGCGGCAATCAACGCAATCACAAGAAAAATAATGCCCCAACGAAACATAAGACTCTCCTTTACCATAGTTTAATTACTACCGCTTCTTAGCAAGTTTCTTGCTGGCGGTGTTTATCTGGTGCTGATGCTTACCATCTCTCCCGGGGTTTGCCAGGAGAGGGGGTTTCGTGGTGTGAATTACTCAACCTTCAGATCGTTTTTAACGCTTTTCACACCATCAATGGCTTTGGCGATGCTCTCGGCACGTTCAGACTGTGCTTTCGACTCAACCGTACCGGAAAGCTGTACCACGCCATCGGTGGTCTCAACCTTCACTTTTCGTGAAGGAACGATGTCATCAGCCAGGAATTTGGCTTTAATTTCACTGGTCGTGGCGGCGTCACCGGCGTAACCCTTCGCAGAGTCAGATTTGGATTCAGATTTACCGTCGCGTACATGCAGTTTGTCGCTGACAGAATCCACGCCTTCTACACCTTTGGCGACTTTAACGGCTTCTTCAGCCTGCGCCTGGCTTTCTACAAAGCCGCTGAGGGTGACGACTTTCTTATTGGTTTCTACTGAAATATCGGTGCTCTTGATATTTTCATGATCCACCAGAGCCGCTTTAACTTTCGCTGTGATAGCACTGTCATCCATGAAATTACCGACTTTATTCATAGAGCTATCGATTTTTTGCCCTGCGCTATCCGCCGTTGATTCGACTTTGTTAGTGGTTTCGTTTGCTGCAAACGCAGAACCGGAAGCCAGTGCAGAGCCCAACATCACAGCCATCAGAGTTTTTGAAATCTTAGTCTTATTCATCGATTCATTCCTGTAGGTTTGCTCAGAATTTGAGCCTTGAGCTGCTTACTCAACAGCTTCTCCTTAAACAGCAACTGGCACATAGCCATTGCTAAATCACCAAGAATCAACGGATTACAGCAGCAATCATCATGTTCACTACCTTTTCACATCTCATTGACATCTTTAGTTATTAATATCGCAGTGGAGACAAATGGCAGCATTAACAGTCATAATATTAAAAATAAGTGACACATTAACCCGGCAATCTGTTCATCACTTTGTTAAATATAGATCACAATCTTGAAAACGCATGGCTGGCTGAGCGAAAAATGAACAAACCGGCAGGATTTAAAGGAAATTAAGAACAATCCGCAAGGGACTAAAAAGACAGGAAAAGTGACGGGACGCGGCGTGTGCCGCGCCCTGAGAGGGGATTAGTGTTCGCGGGTTTTACGGAACGAGACATCAGGATAACGTTCCTGTGTCAGGTTGAGGTTGACCATGGTCGGTGCGATGTAAGTCAGATTATCGCCACCATCGAGAGCCAACTGGTGTTCGTTTTTACGTTTGAACTCTTCGAATTTCTTCACGTCCTGGCTTTCCACCCAGCGTGCGGTGGCAACGTTAACCGATTCGTAAATCGCTTCAACGTTGTACTCGCTTTTCAGACGGGCGACGACCACATCAAACTGCAGTACGCCCACGGCGCCCACGATGAGATCGTTATTAACCAGTGGACGGAACACCTGCACCGCGCCCTCTTCGGAAAGCTGAACCAGGCCTTTAAGCAGCTGTTTTTGCTTAAGCGGATCTTTCAGGCGAATGCGGCGGAACAGTTCCGGCGCGAAGTTCGGAATACCGGTGAACTTCATCATCTCGCCCTGGGTGAAGGTATCACCAATCTGAATGGTGCCGTGGTTGTGCAGCCCGATGATGTCGCCCGGGTAAGCCTCTTCCACGTGAGAACGGTCGCCCGCCATAAAGGTCAGCGCGTCGGAAATTACCACGTCTTTACCGATACGCACCTGGCGCAGCTTCATGCCCTTCTCATATTTACCGGACACCACACGCATAAACGCCACGCGGTCGCGGTGTTTCGGGTCCATGTTAGCCTGAATTTTAAACACGAAACCGGTGAATTTCTCTTCCTGCGCTTCCACTTCGCGGGTGTCGGTTTTACGCGGCATCGGCGCGGGCGCCCATTGCACCAGCCCATCCAGCATATGATCCACGCCGAAGTTGCCCAGCGCAGTCCCGAAGAAGACCGGGGTGATTTCACCGCTCAGGAATAAATCGTGATCGAACTCATGGGACGCGCCCTGCACCAGCTCCAGTTCGTCGCGCAGCTGCGCGGCCAGGTCTTCACCTACGGCAGCATCCAGTTCCGGGTTATTCAACCCTTTAACGATGCGCACTTCCTGAATGGTGTGGCCTTTACCGGTCTGGTAAAGATAGGTTTCATCTTTATAGAGGTGATAAACGCCTTTAAACAGTTTGCCGCAGCCAATCGGCCAGGTGATCGGCGAACAGGCGATTTTCAGCTCGCGCTCGACTTCATCCAGCAGTTCCATCGGATCGCGGATGTCACGGTCGAGTTTGTTCATAAAGGTCAGGATCGGTGTATCACGCAGACGGGTAACTTCCATCAGCTTACGGGTACGATCTTCAACACCTTTCGCCGCGTCAATCACCATCAGGCAGCAGTCCACCGCCGTCAGCGTACGGTATGTATCTTCGGAGAAGTCTTCGTGGCCCGGGGTGTCCAGCAGATTCACGAGGCAATCATGGTAAGGAAACTGCATCACGGAGGTGGTAATAGAGATACCACGCTGCTTTTCCATTTCCATCCAGTCGGATTTGGCGTGCTGGCTGGAACCGCGTCCTTTTACCGTACCGGCCGTCTGAATGGCCTGTCCGAACAGCAGGACCTTTTCAGTAATGGTGGTTTTACCGGCGTCCGGGTGAGAGATGATGGCAAACGTGCGGCGCTTGGCCACCTCTTGCAAATAAGGAGACAACGTCATAATTAAATCTTCTTCATAAGGGCACAGCCCAATCGGGCCGCGCGACTGGAATTCGAAAAATGCGGCTATTTTACCTGGCTGGTAATCTCAGACAATCAGTGTTTAGTGTTTACACAACAGCTGCTCCAGTTCGCTTAATGACGCAACCTGCCAGGTGGGTTTGATCTCTGGCGGCAAGGTACGTCCGCTTGAGCTCAGCCAGCAGGTCGCCAGCCCGGCGTTGATGCCCCCCAGAATATCGGATTCCGGCGTATCGCCAACCATCAGCACGCGTGACCGCGGCGGATTACCCATTTTCCCGAGCGCATAATCGAATATCCGCGCATCCGGCTTCGCCACGCCGACCTGCTCGGAAATCACCAGTAAATCAAAATAGTCCCGCAGGCCGGTTCGCTCAAGGCGAATTTCCTGCAAGGCGGTGAAACCATTCGTGATAATGCCGAGCTTCACTTTCCCTTTAAGCGCATTAAGCAGTGAGACCGCGCCGGGTAATGGCGCGCAGATTTCCGCCATAGCATTAAGGAAAGCGTCGTTTAACGCGCCGGGCTGGACATTTAACCGCTCAGACCAGCTCTGGAAACGCCCGTGCTGCAACTGCAGCGCGGTAATGGTCCCGTTCTGGTAATCGACCCACAATGGCTTATTGATGGCCTGGTAATTTTGGAAATCTTCAGCGGTAAAGGTCACGCTGTAGTCGAGAAACATCCGCTGTAAGCCGCCGAACGCATCAAAAGTGAACAACGTTTCGTCAGCATCAAACAGTATCCAGTCCCAGTTCATCACTTCACCTGTCTTGTTATGGTATCAACCCAGCGGCAGAGCCATGATGATGGCATCTTCACGGCCCTCGGCGGTGGGGTAGTAATTACGGCGTATGGTCGCTTCGTTAAAGCCCAGGCTTTCATAAAGCGCAATGGCGGCGGCATTCGACGCGCGGACTTCCAGCCACAGCGTGAATACGTCGCGTTGTTCGAGCTCTTGTATTAAATGCACCAGCAGTTGGCGCCCTAAACCACGGCGCTGATAAGCCGGGTCGACGGCAATATTGAACAGCGTCGCTTCATCCAGTACGACCTGCGTAATGGCAAAGGCGGCCATCTCTCCGGCTACGTCCAGGCGAAAATTGAGGTAACGCTCGCCCTGGTTGCTGGCAAAAGTTTTTTGACTCCAGGGAAACGCATGGGCGCGCTGTTCAATGGCAAACGCCTGGTCGAGGTCACTGCTTGTGAGTAAAGAGATCGTGTTCATGTTCGCAAATTTGTTGCCATAAGGCGGCCCGCGCCGCAGGGTCCTGGCGCAGCGCATCCAGCGTTAGCGTGTGTAATGCGGTGCCTGCCAGTGAGGTCAGAGGTTCTACGCCGAGCCAGATACTCAGGCACTGGCTATCGGGCGGCAGCATTTCCACACGATCCGGCGTCAGCGGCAAAACCTGATCGGGTGTGACGCCCAGTGCGAGCAGCAAATCGCGGATAAGTGGCGTCGTGAGCGCCGGCAGTAGTTCCGCGACCATCACCAGACGAACATGCGCTGGCAGCGAAATCGCAATTTCGCCCTGCAACGCCGTCGGACGACGCAGTACCCACTGGGTGATGCCCAGTTGCTGTAATTGCCAGTCGCGTCGGGATGTCATCGCCTAATCTGCCTTATTGCCGGAAGGGCGCAAATATAGCAAATCCACATCGCCTGCGCCAACAAAGGTGCAGCCTGAAGCGGGTCGGGTATATAATCGCCGCCTACGTTTATACAGGAGAGTTTCATGTCTGCTTTTACCCCGGCAAGCGAAGTCTTGCTGCGCCACAGTGATGATTTTGCCGAAAGCCGCGTGCTGTTCGCCGGAGATCTTCAGGACGACCTGCCCGCCCGGTTTGAAACCGCATCCAGTCGCGCTTTCACGCAATTTTATCACCACTGGCAGACGCTCTCTCAGTCGATGGGCGACAACGCCCAATACGGCCTGACCGTGAATGCCGATTTCATTGCCGACAGCGATACGCTGATTTACTACTGGCCGAAGAATAAACCGGAAGCCCAGTTCCAGCTGATGAACCTGCTGTCGCTGCTGCCGACTGGCTGCGATGTGTTTGTGGTGGGCGAGAACCGCAGCGGCGTGCGCAGCGCCGAGCAAATTCTTGCTGACATTTGCCCCCTCACTAAAATCGACAGCGCACGCCGTTGCGGGTTGTATCATGGCCGTCTGGAAAAACAGCCGAGCTTTGACCCTGAGGCATGGTGGGGTGAGTATCAGCTCAACGGACTGACCATTAAAACGCTGCCGGGCGTGTTCAGCCGCGATGGGCTGGATGTGGGTAGCCAACTGCTGCTCTCTACCTTTACGCCGCACACCAAAGGCAAAGTGCTGGACGTAGGCTGCGGCACGGGCGTGCTGTCAGTGATGCTGGCGAGCCATTCTCCGAAAGTGCGCTTGACCTTAACTGATGTCGGCGCGTCTGCGGTTGAAGCGGCGAAAGCCACGCTGGCCGCCAACGGGATAGAAGGTCAGGTACTGGCCAGTAACGTCTATTCCGATGTGAATGGCCGCTTCGATATGATCATCTCAAACCCGCCCTTCCACGATGGGATGCAAACCAGCCTCGATGCCGCGCAGCAGTTGATTCGCGGCGCGGTGCGCCATTTGAATATTGGTGGTGAATTGCGCATCGTGGCGAATGCGTTTCTGCCTTATCCGAATGTGCTGGATGAAGCATTCGGCAACCATGAAGTGCTGGCGCAAACCGGGCGTTTTAAGGTCTATCGCGCCGTGATGGGACGCGGTGCGAAGAAGCGCTAAATCTGACGGGTGTCGCTTTTTAAGCCAATCAGGAAAGCGACACCAAATTAACTGTTGACGACGCTCAGAAAACATCTAGAATGCGCCTCCGTGGTTGCAATACTTCCTGGTATTGCTGGTACGCGAAGGTGGCGGAATTGGTAGACGCGCTAGCTTCAGGTGTTAGTGTCTTAACGGACGTGAGGGTTCAAGTCCCTCTCTTCGCACCAACAACCACGCAAAATATCGTTCGCACTGCGCGAAGGTGGCGGAATTGGTAGACGCGCTAGCTTCAGGTGTTAGTGTCTTAACGGACGTGAGGGTTCAAGTCCCTCTCTTCGCACCAATGCGATGACGATATTGATTTTACCCTGTGCGAAGGTGGCGGAATTGGTAGACGCGCTAGCTTCAGGTGTTAGTGCCTTAACGGGCGTGAGGGTTCAAGTCCCTCTCTTCGCACCACGTTTTGCCCCCTCTCTTCGTTAATATCCCCTTTAATACCCTCGTAAATTTAACGCCACCAGCATTAATCCGCTGATCAGTGCTACGCATGACGGTAACAACACGAAGTGACGTAAACGTTTGTGGTACAGCATGGCGGATGTCGCCAGCAATGCCAGTACGACAACGCCCCGCCATTGTTCGAAGGTTAATCCGTTAAACGCCAGTAACGCGACGATCAGGCCCGGCACCACGATCCCCCATCCACTTTCCAACGCTCGTTGCAACACGGCTCCACCTCTTAAATCGATAACTCAAATGGTAATGATAACCCATATCATATGATATAAATTCTCATTTTCAAGTTTGAGTTGTTCAGCGCGCAGTGAGTTTTTCGGGCAGCTAATGACACGAATTGATGAAGGTGATAGATTGAGCAAATTGATAAAGATCACTAATTCCGGATCGATAATGCCTTAATTTCCGCCTGTTTGCCTTTATCTCACCTCAACCTGACATAGCGCGTAAAAACAACGACTTAGATATGACGTCTCAAACCTGGCGATCGCTACTTCAAGAGAAATACCAGCTCTCATTACGCCTGTTTCTGTTTCTTAATGCGTTATCGGCATTATTTAGCATGCTGAGCCCATTATTCAGGGTTAAGCTGGTCACTGCGCCGCTGATAATCATCCTTTCTTTAAGTATCGCCATGCTGATATGGCGCTGGGTCAGTCAGACGCGCAACATCAGCCTGAACCTCATTTCGTTGCTGTTTGGCGCACTTTGGGCGTGGCATGTTTATATCAAGCAGCCGTTTATTCCGATTTATGAATCGTCCTATCTGATCATTGCGCTAATGAGCGTGTTATTCGTCGGTGCGCTGGCCTTTATTAATAATCTTAAAGCGTTCATCTGCCATTGCCTGCCGGTCATTGTTACCGTGCTGTGGTTGGATCACGGGCAGCACACGATTCGAATGCTGTATGCCGTGCTGTTACCGATGGCGGGCATCGTCATTCAGCATCTGATCCAGAAGCGCAACGACGCCTTTGCCCAGGGCCTGATGTTCAAGCTGATGGAAGAAAAGAAAACGCTCACCGATCTGAGCATGATTGATCCTTTAACCGGCCTGTATAACCGCCGCGGCTTTCAAAACCGGCTGGAAAATTTGTTCACATTAGGTTCAGAGCGCAATGTAGTGCTGGTGGTGGATATCGATCATTTCAAAGCCTACAACGATCATTACGGGCACATGATGGGCGATCAGGCGCTGGCTCGCGTCTCTGCGGCTATACGCGATGCGGTACGTTCCCGCGATATCGTGGCGCGTTTCGGCGGCGAAGAATTTCTGGTGTTATTGAGCAACAGCGATCTGGAGCTGGCCCGCAAAACGGCGGAACGGATCCGCCAGCGAGTGTTTGATTTGCGCATTCCGCATCGTTTTAACACCCAGGCGGCGACCAACGTGACCATCAGTATCGGGCTTGCGCCGATGCATGAACGTGATTTCAACGATGCATATAAACTTGCCGATAAAGCGCTTTATAAAGCTAAGAATATGGGCAGAAACCATATTTTGAGCAGCGACGAAATAGAAGATAACGAATAACGTATCGATCCGCTTGCTATCGGTTAGACCCATCGTTAGGATTGGCAATCATTATCATTACGATTCGCTGTTCTGTCCCTATGGCTTATTCTTCGTTTCAGTTGATTCAGGGTGCTGTTCCCTCACCCGCCTCGTTTGGTCATGCGACAAGTCTCGCGGACGCGCTCCGTCACGATTTGCGTCTTCATCATCCCCATCTTCTTGAAACCGTGAAGTTTGATGAGCCTACGCCGTTTAATGCCCTGACATTAGCGCAGTGGGCGCAGCCCGACACATTCAATGCCCTGATGACCGCCTATAGCGATCATATTTATGCGCAACATACTGAACAGCCCCGTGAAACAAAACCCCTTAAATCGCTCTGGGCGCAGTGGTATATCGGCCTGTTAACGCCTGCCTTAATGGCCGCCGTCGTGATGCACCCGACAGGTTTACGCCTTTCTCCAGATTTGATTCGGGTTCGCTTTCATGAAACGGGCCGCGCTGAAACTTTCTGGATTGACGTTTATTCCCATCCCCCACTGGCGCAATACAGTTTGCGCGAGCGAATGGAATATCTGACAGGTGAAGTGCTGAGACCCGTGGTGGACGCGCTGGAAGAGAGTGGTGATATCAATGGTCGCCTGATCTGGAGCAACGCAGGCTATCTGATTAACTGGTTTCTTGGCGAACTTAAGCCGCGCTTAGGCGAGGCCGACTGGCAAGCCTTACGTCAGGCCTGTTTCTTTGAAAAGACGCGCCTCGATGGACGCGATAACCCACTGTATCGCACCGTCGTCCCGCGAGAAGGCCTGCTGGTGCGTCGTACCTGTTGTCAGCGTAATCGCCTGCCTGGCGTGCAACAGTGCGGTGACTGTACCCTGAAATAATCAGCCTGCGGCAAGCGCAGGCTGAATCCTCATGCAACCTGCTGGTTATCCGCTTTTTCCGCCTCACTCTCCGCCGCTTCCTGCTCCAGCAGCTGTTTTTCGTAAACTTTGAAAAACGGGTAGTAAATGATGGCGGAAACCACCGCTAACACTATCACCAGTAAAGCGGCCCGGAAGTCCCACCCCAGAGCCCATGCGCCACCAATCGGGGCGGGCGCGGTCCAGGGAACCACGGAAATGACCCGGCTCACCAAATCAAATTTCATAGCGGCCCAGGCGAGCACCGCATTCACCATCGGCGCTAACAGGAAAGGGATAAAAAATACCGGGTTCATCACGATCGGCGTACCAAAGATAACCGGCTCGTTAATGTTGAACATACTCGGCACGACGCTTAACCGCCCTATTGCCCGCAGATGCGCCGAACGGCTTTTCAGATAGCAAATCACCAGTCCCATTGTTGCGCCGGAACCGCCGACGACAATGAAAAACGTCCAGAACGCCTCCATAAAAATGTGCGGCAACGGCGCGCCCTGAGCCAGGGCCGCCTGATTCGCCGCAAGATTGGTTAGCCAGAACATTTGCAGCATACCGGAGACAATTGCCGCGCCATGAATTCCGGCGAACCACAGTAAATGGCCGATCAGGACCGCCAGCAAAATAGCGGGTAAGGAATCCGCAGCCGCCACGAGTGGATTGAATATCGACATAATCGCCTGCGGGATAAGCATGTCGAATTGAGACTGGATAAGCAGGCTGAGCGGATAAAGCGTTAAGACCACCACCAGAACCGGGATCAGCAAATCGAATGAGTTCTTGATCATCGGCGGCACCTGGTCCGGCAGCCGAATACCAATATTGCGCGCTTTCAGAAAACGCATCATTTCAACGCAATAAATCGCTACCAGAATCGCAGTGAAAATCCCTGTTCCGCCAAGTCCGTCTCCCGGCAACGCCCCCTGGGTTTTCGGTGCCGCAACCAGCAAAAACGCCATTAACGACAGCATCGCCCCCATAAAGGGATCGAGCTGATGGCTTTTCACATAATGCTTGCCGAGGTTATAGGCAATCGCCACGCAAATATAAATCGACATAATCCCCATCGTCATATCAAACGGCGAGAGGATTTGTCCTTCAAAACGCTTAGCCAGCGCCAGCCAGGCGCGGGCGAACCCCCAGGTGGTATCCGGCGAAAAAGGCGGATAAGCGAAAACCAGTAAAAACGACCCGACAATCATAAAAGGCATTGCGGATATGAACCCATCGCGGATGGCCATGACGTGGCGCTGTGAAGAAATCCGCACGGCGACAGGACTGACAAAATTTTCTACGAAACGGAAAATGACATTGAATGCAGCATGATGAGCAGACATCGCAGTTCTCCTGTCAGGCTATGAACACAGATGCCAGCACAGCTCTTTTCGCTGTCATCTTTCTCCTGAACCCTGGATCAATCACAGTTTCAGAGAGGGCTATAAACGGCTTTATCAAGGAAGAGAGAAGACGAAGTCAGTATTAATCCGCCAGGTACGGTCTGCAACCGGTTACCGAGGCCACTTTTAGTGAATGTGAAGAAGATCGCTAATTGCTTTTATGTAAAATGGAGGTGAAAGATCCTCAATTTACAAGCCTGAAGCACCTGTGCCAGATTAAACGCAGACAACACGCAGGAGCCAGAAATGAGTATTGAATCTGTACGGCAATTTTTCGCCGAACGTGCCCCCGATATCGATATTATCGAATTAAATCAAAGCACCGCCACCGTTGCCCTCGCCGCCGCCGCTCACAATGTCGAGCCCGGACAAATCGCGAAAACATTATCGTTAAAAGTTAAAGACCAGATTATTTTAGTCGTGGCCAAAGGCGATGCGCGCCTGGATAATAAAAAACTAAAAGCAGCATTCGGCGCAAAAGCCCGAATGCTGAGCAGTGACGAAGTGGTGTCCTGGACGGGCCACCCGGTTGGCGGCGTATGTCCCTTTGGGCTGGAACATCCGCTGGCGGTGTACTGCGATATTTCTTTGCAGGAATATCAGGAAGTCCTTCCGGCAGCAGGCGCCATACACAGCGCCGTGCGTATTTCTCCCCAACGGTTGGCGGAATTAACCGCCGCGCATTGGGTCGATGTTTGCCAGAAATAACCGGAAGGCGGCGTTCAACCGTTAGCGGTTGAACGTATCAGAGGAAATTGTTTCTGTAACGCAAAATGTCAGCCGCATCCAGTAATCCGGCATCATTACTCACGCCCAGTTTTAGCATGGCGTTGAATTTATGCGCCCGAATGGTCTTAATGTTTCGCTCCAGGCAGGATGCAATTTGCGAGACTGAATAACCATCAGTTAAATAACGCAGAATCACGCGCTCAGTAGGGCTCAGCAAGCGCGGGCTGTTACAGATATACCAGTGATTCATGTTATTTTCATTCATGCGTCCGGAGTCGTTTAGCAACGCGGAAAGCTCGTCATAAAAACGGGCAATCGGCGCGTCTTTATTCACGACCCCGTTGATCATGGTTTGTGACAGTTGGGTAATGAGTTTGGCCTCATCGTTATCGTTAACCATAACAATACGTTTAAGGTTCGGCTGAACGGAGGCTATTTCGCTAAAAAGTTGCAAACATTCGCGGCGATGCTCTCTGGAACCTGAAAGAGAGAAAATGACGCCATGAAAACTCTTGAAACCTCGCGCTTGCATAAACTCATCGCTACTCTTAAAGGCAATAATCCGATAATGCGTCTGTTTGGCAAAAAGTGCGTTAATTCCTGCTGCAATCAGTCCACACGTTTCGATTAATGCAATGTTTAATTCACTACCCAATTCTTCCATTGTTCCGTATCCCTGTGCATAGATAATAAATTCAACTCTTTAAGGCCCTGAAAACTATTAATCCATGCATACATATCTGCATTTGTTTTCAAAGATAAGCGACGCATTGCGCTGTGCTTTTGAGCGCTGATCGTTTTGTTACTTTTCTTAAGTAATTGAGCGATTTGATTAATTCCCCAACCTTTACCCAACAGCCGTAAAACCTGTTTTTCCGATACTGTTAATACCGGATGACACTCTTCATCAGCGCTGCTATCCAGATCGGCGGCGAGTAACGAATGACTAATGCTGTCTGCCTTCTGGCTTCCCAGTAAGATGGCTTTCGCCACACTCTCTACCGATTCGCACGTTGACAACAGCGTGGTTTCCGGGCGCATTAACCATTCCACCGCTCTGGCAAAACAGCTTCTTGGCACCAGAAATATCCAGTGAATCTCGCGAAACCGATTAATAAGCGAATAATAGGCTTCACACTCTTTCACCAGACTTTGCTCGTCGCCGCCCAGCTCAACAATCATCACCGACGTGCGAATTAACTCGCTGTCACTGATACTTTTCACGTCAGAAAAATGGAGAAGCCCCATTTTCGCTATGTGGCTATCAACAACGTTCTGAAGGCCGGTATGTATTAAAGGCGTTTCGCTGACGACAATAGCCTGTCTGTTATAATTAGGTAACATGCTTCCTCCTTGAATATCGCCTTAAGTATTCACGTCCCGTATAATTTAAGTAATTAAATAAAAATTAATGATGAATTAGGTATTTCTCAGATAGTGAGAAAGAGCAGAATACGAATGTATTTGCCGGTAGAGAAAGCTATTTAAGAACATTCTAAAAATGGTCTCTGCAAGAGTCAATATCCAGAAATTAAAATACATTTAAGAATTAATTTATAATGAAAGAAAATCAAATCAATTCGAAAGAAAAACCATCCAATATTACACACAATATTCGTAAATCGACGCAACGAAGCACATTTTCATTGTTTTAAATTTATTTAATTGTTTAATTAGAAATCATTAAAACGTAACATTGTTATTCAAAATAACATCCAAAAAAAGACTAAACTATATAAGTTCTGCGCCCCTTACTTTTTCCTGTAACCCTGAGAAAAATCTGTTTTTTCTCTATGCTTTTCATTATGTTGACGCCCGATTCTCTTATTAAGAGGAGAAGAGACACCCTGCTCCCTGCGCTCAACAAAATTAAATTTCTTTCGACACAAATGACGACAACGTTTAATAATTCATACGCATTATTTTTACAAAATACTTTAGCGCTGACATGCTTCTTGTTAGTCGCAGAAAATACAAACAAAAATATTAAAACCAAAATAAAACACCAGATAAAAACCACTTTTGCAGAATTAAAGAAAAACCTAAAACAGTCAATAAGACCAAAGCTATAAATTTCTGCTGAAAATTTGATCCAGACGACTAAATTTTCCACAGCCCCCTGTGTTAAAACCCTCTTCTGCCCATTTTTGTTGTTGAGCGGTTTGCGTAAATCATGGAACAAGACGTCGTTACACAGCGTGAAGTCACTCGCTTATGCATTCAGTGCGGTCTGTTTTTACTACAACATGGCGCAGAGAGTGCGCTGATAGAAGAATTGTCTACCCGCCTCGGCCTCGCTCTGGGAATGGACTGTGTGGAAAGTTCGATTTCGGCCAATGCGATTGTGTTAACTACCATTAAAAACGATCAATGCCAGACCACCACGCGCAAGAATGTCGATCGCGGCATCAATATGCATGTCGTTACTGAAGTTCAACACATCGTCATTCTGGCCGAACATAAGCTCATCGACGCGTTTGCGGTTAAAAAGCGTTTCAGCCAAATAAAACCGCTGCGTTACCCGCGCTGGCTGGTTGTGACAATGGTGGGGCTGTCCTGCGCCTGCTTTTGCAAGCTTAACAACGGTGGATGGGACGGCGCGCTGGTCACGTTTATCGCCAGTGCGGTGGCGATGTATGTGCGGCAGGTGTTTACCCAACGCCATTTGCATCCACAGATAAATTTCTGTCTGACGGCGTTTGTCGCGACAACGGTATCCGGCTTACTGCTGTCGCTGCCGCCTTTTACCCAAAGTTCGACCGTTTCGATGGCCGCCAGCGTATTGCTGCTGGTCCCCGGTTTCCCGTTAATCAACGCCGTGGCGGATATGTTTAAAGGCCATATTAATACCGGCCTCGCCCGCTGGGCGATGGCAAGCCTGTTAACCCTGGCAACCTGCATCGGGGTAGTGATGGCGTTATCATTATGGGGACTGCGCGGATGGGCATAATCGATTTTATCCTGGCGCTCATGCAGGACATGATTTTATCCGCCATTCCTGCGGTAGGATTCGCACTGGTATTTAACGTGCCGCAGCGCGCGTTACCGTGGGTTGCACTGCTGGGCGCTATCGGACATGGTTCACGCATGGCGATGATGACGGCGGGCTTTAATATTGAGTGGAGCACCTTTGTGGCGTCGATATTAATCGGCATTATTGGCATCCGCTGGTCGCGCTGGTATCTGGCGCATCCGAAAGTATTCACCGTCGCCGCCGTGATCCCAATGTTTCCGGGGATTTACGCCTATACCGCCATGATTTCCGCTGTAAAACTTAGCCACTTTGGATACAGCGATCCCCTGATGGTGGCGCTGGTCACCAATTTCCTGAAAGCGTCTTTTATCGTTGGCGCGTTGTCCATCGGCCTCTCCCTGCCTGGCTTATGGCTGTACCGTAAAAAACCTCGCGTATAATGTCTCTGCCGCGCTGCGCTGAGACGTGCGAATGTCGGGTCAGGGCGCTAAAACGCGCCCCCGACTGTGCTACTATGGAAAGAGCCTCGCCAGCCCGGACGTGTGTATTTAAGCCCTGGCAGTTAACCCCCTGTTTTGAGAAAGTTTTATGTCTTCCAGAATCCTGACACCTGACGTTATTGGCATTGACGCCTTTCATGACAATCCGCAAGGCGCGCTGGCTCGCGCTGAGAACGGCGCGCTGGCGGTATTTAAAGATAACGCCCCGGCCTTTTACGCGGTTACGCCTGCGCGCATGGCAGAACTGATGGAGCTCGAAGCGCGGCTGAATGCGCCTCAGTCAGATGTCGCCCTGGAAGACCAGCTGTTTAATGAACTCACCACGCAGGCAGCGATTGTGCCGGTTCCACTGGGTAAATTCGCCATGTATCCCGCGTGGAAACCCGATGCGGATTTTCAAAGAATGGCGGCCTTGTGGGGCATTAATTTGATCCAGCCCGTCACCGACGAAGAACTCGCGACGTTTATTAGTTACTGGCAGGCGGAAGGCAAAGTTTTTCATCACGTCCAGTGGCAACAAAAGCTGGCGCGCAGTGTGCAAATTAGCCGGGCCAGCAATAACGGCGCGCCGCGCCGCGATGTGAATAGCGTGCCGCAACCAGATAACAGCATTCCAGATGGATTCAGAGGCTAACGATGAAACACGTCACTGACCTGATGACACGACTGAAAAAGATGATGCCCCGCGATATCAAACCGGCCTTCACCACGGCCGAAGAGTTGCTCGCCTGGCAGCAGGAGCAAGGCAAATTGCGATCGGCCTCTGTCGCCCGTGAAAATCAGGCGATGAAAATGCAGCGGACGTTTAAACGTTCCGGGATCCGTGAACTGCATATGAACTGCTCGTTCGATAATTACCAGGTTGAATCGCAAGGGCAAATGAAAGCGTTGGAGCTCGCCAGGAAGTACGCGGCGGAATTTGACGGCAACATTGCCAGCTTCGTCTTTTCAGGCCGTCCGGGTACCGGAAAAAACCATCTGGCCGCCGCCATTTGTAATGAACTGCTGCTACGCGGCAAATCGGTCATGATCATCACCGTCGCAGATATCATGTCGGCCATGAAAGGCACCTTCAGTGATGGCGCAGATACCACGGAAGAGCGGCTAATCAACGATCTCAGCAATGTGGATCTGTTGGTAATTGATGAAATCGGCATGCAAACGGAATCTCGCTACGAGAAGGTGATCATCAATCAGATCGTTGACCGTCGATCATCTTCAAAACGTCCGACCGGTATGTTGACCAACTTGCCGATCAAAGAGATGAATGCCTTGCTGGGTGAACGCGTGATGGATCGCATGCGCCTTGGCAACAGTCTGTGGGTGAATTTCGACTGGGACAGTTACCGTAGCCGCGTCACCGGCAGAGAAGTGTGATTATCAGGACAACTCCTAAACCGCAGGCGTCAACCGCTTAAACGCCTGCCGCCCTCTCCCCTCTGCTGCGGCTGTCGGTATACTACCCGTAACGTCTGCCTGCCCGGCAGCCCCCACACGAGATCGTGCCGATGAAATCAGTAAAATCGATATTTCAGCTCGCCGCCTGCGGCGCTTTGCTTCTGACCACCAGCGCGACCGCCGCCAGCTGGCAGGAAAGCCTGTCCAGCGCCGCCAGCCAGCTTAGCCAGTCCACGACGAACGGTACGCAGGGCGGCGCGTCGCTCTCTTCTCTCTCCGGCCTGCTTGGCGGCAGCGCCCAGGCGCTGAGCTCGGAAAATATGCCTAATGTCGCCGGGATCCTCGGTTATTGCATGAAACAAAAACTGGTTTCCGCCACGAATACCGAAAACGTGAAAAATCAGATTATGGAAAAGTTAGGTCTCAGCACGCCACAGGCGCAAACCACCACGCCGGATTACACTGAAGGGCTGATGGGGTTGCTGAATACCGCCCAGGGCGATCAGCTCAACCTCAGCACAATCGGCAATTCACCGCTGGCGGAAAAGGTGAAAACCAAAGCCTGCGATCTGGTACTTAAGCAAGGCGTAAGCTTCCTGATGTAACCGCCCAACGGGTGTTTTTTTACACCCGTTTTCTCCTTATTTCCCTCAAACTTTGCCGCTACACTGCCCGCGGTGCGCAATGTGCGCCCAGTCAAATAATCCCATAACTAAACCAATTCCTAACCACGGCACACCTTGATGACACTAAAATTGCAGGTGTGTTACCGAAAAGTTAGATTGTGTAGTTAAAAGTGTTGATCTGAATAGGCATTGCGCCTGTTGATGAGGATTTGGCGTTGTCAGAACTGCTTTCGGTTTTTTTATTTATTACCTCAATTGTTATTTATTCCCTGAAAGCGGGCCGTAACAGCTGGTGGTTTGCCGCCACCCTGGTTGTATTAGGCCTGTTCGTCATTCTTAATATTACCCTGTATGCCAGCGACTATTTCACTGGCGACGGGATTAACGACGCCGTCATCTACACGCTGACTAACAGTCTGGCTGGCGCAGGCATTGGCAAATATCTGTTACCCGGCGCAGGCCTGATTGCCGCGCTGGTGCTGGTATTTGGCACACTGGCGTGGGTGTTACGCCGCCGCCGCCATCGCCCTTACCATTTTGGCTACAGCCTCCTGGCGCTGGTCATGGCGTTAGCCTCTGTGGATGCCAGCCCTGCCTTTCGCCAGATCACCGAACTGGTGAAATCGCAGAGTCGCGATGGCGATCCTGATTTCGTGACCTATTACAAAGAGCCGAAAAAAGTCATCGATAACCCCAGGCTGAATCTGGTGTATATCTACGGTGAAAGTCTGGAGCGCACTTATTTCGACGACCAGGCCTTTCCTGGCCTCACGCCTGAACTGGGGGCGTTAAAGTCTGAAGGCATTGATTTCAGCCACACCGCGCAGCTACCGGGCACCGATTACACCATTGCCGGCATGGTAGCCTCGCAGTGCGGCATTCCGCTGTTTGCGCCTTTCGAAGGCAATGCGTCGGCTTCGATGTCGAGTTTCTTCCCACAAAATATTTGCCTGGGGGATATCCTTAAAAATTCCGGCTATGAAAACCACTTCGTCCAGGGCGCCAGCCTGCGCTTTGCCGGTAAAGACGTGTTCTTAAAGTCCCACGGTTTTGACCATTTGTACGGCGCGGATGAACTGAAAAGCGTGGTCGCTGACCCGCATTACCGCAACGACTGGGGGTTTTACGACGACACAGTGTTAGAGCAGGCCTGGCAGAAATTCGAAACGCTGTCCAAAGAAGGCAAGCGATTCTCACTGTTCACCCTGACGGTAGACACGCACCATCCTGACGGATTTGTGTCGCGTACCTGTGAGCGTAAGCGCTACGACATTGACGGCAAAGCCAACCAGTCCTTCAGCGCAGTGACCTGCAGCCAGCAGCATATCGCGGCCTTTATTAATAAAATCAAAGCCTCTCCATATTTCAAAAATACGGTGATCGTCGTTTCCTCCGATCATCTGGCGATGAACAATACGGCGTGGAAATACCTCAACCAGCAGGATCGTAACAACCTGTTCTTTATTCTGCGCGGCGATAAGCCTCAGCAGGACGTGATGGCCGTGAAGCGTAACACCATGGATAACGGCGCCACGGTGCTGGATATTCTGGGTGGCGATAACTTTATCGGCCTCGGGCGCAGTAGCCTGTCGGGCGATTCCCTCTCTACCGTGTTCCTGAACATGAAAGAGAAAGTGTTGGCCTGGAAGCCGGGTGTGATCCGCCTGTGGAACTTCCCACGTGAAATTAAAGACTTCACCGTGGATCAGGAAAAACAGACCATTGCCTTTTCCGGCTCGAAGTTCCGTCTACCGCTGCTGCTGCGGGTGTCTGATAAAAAAGTGGAACCCCTGCCTGAAAGTGAATATTCCGCGCCGCTACGCTATCAGCTGGCCGATTTCGCCCCGCGCGATAATTTCATCTGGGTCGACCGCTGCTACAAAATGGCGCGTCTGTGGTCATCCCAGTGGGCGTTATCAACCGACTGGTGCGTTTCGCAGGGCCAGTTGGGCGGCGAACAAAAGATCAGCCACGTCGATAAACCGAAGTGGCAAGGCAAAGCGGCGTTCCGCGATACGGTTATCGACACCCTGCGTTATCAGGGCAACGTCGATATGCTGAAAACCGTCGATAACGATATCCGCTATAAAGCCGACAGCTTCGTCTTTAACGTGGCGGGCGCGCCAGAAGAGGTGAAAAGTTTTAGCGGCATTTCCCGCCCGGAATCCTGGGGACGCTGGTCCAACGCGCAACTGGATAAAGAAGTGAAAATTGAATATAACGCGCCGCTACCGGAAAAATTCGAACTGGTGATCACCGCCAAAGCCTTTGGTCCGAATGCCGGACAGCCGATCCCGGTTCGGGTCGGTGACAGCGAGCAAACGCTGACGCTGGGTAACGAGGTCTCCACCACCACGCTGCACTTCGATAACCCGTCGCGCAGTAATACGCTGGTGATTGTGCCGCCCGCGCCGCAGGAGACCAACGAAGGCAATATTCTGGGTCATTCGCCGCGCAAGCTGGGTATCGGGATGGTTGACATTAAAGTGGTGAAATCCGAGGGGTGACGACTATGATGGGCGTAAACACCCGAAGGAGCCTCTCATGCCTGCCCATACCGTTCCGCAACTGCTTAGCCGCTTTCCGCTGCTGCATGATTTAATCGCCCTGCGCGAGATCCAGTGGTTCAACCCTGCCGCCACCTCACTGGCGGAAGGGTTGCCCTGGGTCGGTTTAACGCATCATGATGTGGAAGACGCCGAAGCGCGTCTGCAACGTTTTGCGCCCTGGATTGCGCAGGCGTTTCCGGAAACTGCCGCCAGCGGCGGCATTATCGAATCCCCCTGCCTGGCCATTCCTGCCATGCAAACTGCGCTTGAAGCGCATTATGGGCACCCACTGCCCGGTCAACTGTGGCTTAAGAAAGACAGCCACCTGCCGGTGTCCGGCTCGATTAAAGCCCGTGGTGGGATTTATGAAGTGCTGTTTCATGCGGAGAAACTGGCCATCGACGCGGGGCTGTTACGGCTCACCGACGACTATCGCCAGCTTGCCGATGCGCCATTCCGCCAATTTTTTAGTCAGCATCGCATCGCGGTAGGCTCTACCGGTAATCTCGGCCTTTCCATCGGCATCGCCTCCGCCAGACTGGGCTTTCAGGTTAGCGTTCATATGTCGGCAGACGCCCGCGCATGGAAAAAAGCGCTGTTGCGCGCCCACGGCGTCACGGTGGTGGAATATGCCGACGATTACAGCGTCGCCGTGGAACAGGGCCGACGCGAGGCGGAACAGGACCCACGCTGCTTTTTCATTGACGATGAAAACTCCCGTAATTTGTTTCTCGGCTACGCCGTTGCCGGCCAAAGGCTGAAGCGTCAGTTTGCCGATGCAGGCCGCAAAGTGGATGCCGAACATCCGCTGTTTGTCTATCTGCCGTGCGGCGTGGGTGGCGGTCCCGGTGGCGTGGCGTTTGGTCTGAAGCTGGCGTTTGGCGATGCGGCGCACTGCATTTTCGCTGAGCCGACCCACTCACCCTGTATGCTGCTGGGTGTTCATACCGGTTTACATGACGGTATTGCGGTACAGGATCTGGGGATCGATAACCAGACCGCCGCCGACGGGCTGGCGGTTGGCCGCGCTTCCGGCTTTGTGGGCCGGGCCATGGAACGGTTGATTGACGGTTATTACACCCTGAGCGATGACACGTTGTTCACCCTGTTAGGCATGCTGAATCAACAGGAAAACATCGCGCTCGAACCCTCCGCTCTGGCGGGCATGGCAGGCCCGTGGCGTTGGGATAATGCGTACCGCAGCCGCTTTAGCGAGCAGGCGCAGCGCAATGCCACTCATCTGGTCTGGGCCACCGGCGGTGGCATGGTGCCCGCCGAAGAAATGGCCCACTACCTCGCCAGAAGCCGCTAACGGTTGCAACGGCAGGTTCGCCTGCCTTCCAGGCGGGCGTTCTTTGAATCCCATCACAATCACCGATTCCGCTTTTTCCATTCCCCGTCAGGCCAGCTAAATTAGTAACTCATCCGACCACATAACAATAATTTTACACTGGAAGAGACTATGAGCTACCCGTCGCTGTTCGCCCCGCTGGATTTAGGGTTCACCACGCTGAAAAACCGCGTACTTATGGGATCGATGCACACCGGTCTGGAAGAGCGCCCCGATGGCCCGGAACGGCTGGCGGCGTTTTATGCCGAGCGCGCGCGTCACGGTGTGGCCTTGATTGTGACCGGCGGTATCGCGCCTGCGCCTTCCGGCGTCGCGGTGGCGGGCGGCGCGATGTTGAATGACCACAGCCAGCTTGGGCATCATCGTCTGGTGACCGACGCGGTGCATCGCGAAGGCGGAAAAATCGCTCTGCAAATTCTTCACACCGGACGTTACAGCTATCAACCCCATCCTGTCGCCCCGTCGGCGATTCAGGCGCCCATTAACCGTTTCGCGCCCCATGCCCTGACCCATGACGAAATCCTGGCGCTGATTAATGATTTTGCCGCCTGCGCCCAACTGGCGCGGGAGGCTGGCTATGACGGCGTAGAAATCATGGGATCGGAAGGTTACCTGATTAACCAGTTCCTGGCGGCACGCACCAATACCCGTGAGGACGAATGGGGCGGCGATTACCCGCGCCGGATGCGCTTCGCCACAGAGGTGGTGCGTGCGGTGCGCGAACGGGTGGGCAACGATTTCATTATTATTTACCGTCTGTCGATGCTGGATTTAGTGGAAGGCGGCGCAACGTTCGACGAAACAGTTACGCTGGCGAAAGCCATTGAAGCGGCGGGCGCGACCCTCATTAACACCGGTATCGGCTGGCATGAAGCGCGCATCCCCACCATCGCCACACCGGTGCCGCGCGGCGCATTCAGTTGGGTGACCCGCAAACTTAAGGGACTGGTCACCGTTCCACTGGTGACCACTAACCGAATTAACGATCCGACCGTGGCCGAGGCTATCCTCGCCGCGGGCGATGCCGACATGGTCTCAATGGCACGCCCGTTCCTGGCGGATGCCGAGTTGCTCAGCAAAGCGCAAAGCGGGCGTGAAGATGAGATCAATACCTGTATCGGCTGCAACCAGGCCTGTCTCGACCAGATCTTCGTTGGCAAAGTCACCTCATGCCTGGTCAATCCGCGCGCCTGCCATGAAACCCTGATGCCGTTTATCCCGGCGATCGTGACGAAAAATATCGCCGTGGTCGGCGCAGGGCCTGCCGGGCTGGCATTCGCGGTGAACGCCGCGCTGCGCGGCCATCGGGTCACGTTATTCGATGCCGCCCCGGACATCGGCGGGCAGTTCAACATCGCAAAACAGATCCCCGGCAAGGAGGAATTTTACGAGACCCTGCGCTATTACCGGCGGATGCTGGAGATTACAGGTGTGGATATCCGGCTCAATACGCCAGTGGATCCGGCCCTGCTCACCGAAGCCGATGAAGTGGTGCTGGCCTGCGGCATTGAACCGCGAATTCCGCACATTGACGGCATCGATCATCCCAGCGTCATGACCTATCTGGATGTGCTGCGGGATAAAAAGCCGGTGGGCGAACGCGTGGCGATTATCGGTTGCGGCGGCATCGGCTTTGATACCGCCATGTACCTGAGCCAGCGGGGCGAATCCACCAGCCAGGATATCGCCGAGTTTTGCGCAGAATGGGGTATCGACACCAGCCTGTCGCAGGTGGGCGGACTGCGCCCTGAAGGACCGCAACTGCCAAAAAGCCCGCGCAAAATCGTTATGCTGCAGCGTAAAGCCAGCAAACCCGGTGAAGGACTGGGTAAAACCACGGGCTGGATCCATCGCGCGACGCTGTTATCTCGCGGCGTGAAGATGGTCCCTGGCGTCAGCTACCAGCGCATTGATGATGAAGGGTTGCACATCACCCTCAATGGCGAGCCGCAGACCCTGGCGGTGGATAATGTGATTCTCTGCGCCGGGCAGGAGCCGCGTCGGGAGTTAGCAGACCCGCTACGTGAGATGGGCAAAACGGTGCATTTGATTGGCGGATGCGATGTGGCGCTGGAGCTGGATGCCCGGCGCGCTATTGCGCAGGGCACCCGACTGGCGCTGGAGATTTAACGGCTTTTACGCAGCTTCACCGCCTTCAACACCACAAATTTGTTGTTGGTGGCGATGCTGGTGCAGTTGCCGAACACCTTCTTCAGCTTGCGGTAATAATCGAGGTGGCGGTTGCCGACGACGCGCAATTCGCCACCGTATTTCAGGCAACGACGGGCATCGTTAAACATCTGCCAGGCGATGTGATCGGTAATGGCATGCTGCTGGTGAAACGGCGGGTTACACAGCACCGCGTGAAAACGATCCGGCTCAATGCCAGCCAGCGCATTGTTCACCACAAACTCACAGCGAGGCAGCGCGTCCGGCAAATTGTGTTCGACGTTTAACCGGCTCGAGGCCAGCGCCATATACGACTCATCCACAAACGTCACTTGCGCCTGCGGATTTTGCGCCAGCAGTGTTAAACCGATTACGCCATTGCCACAGCCCAGGTCCGCCATCTCTCCTTCCACGTTTTCCGGCAAATGCGCCATAAAGAAACGTGCGCCGATGTCCAGCCCGGTGCGCGAAAACACGTTAGCGTGATTGTGAATCGTCCATGAGGTGCCATCGAGTTTCCAGTTCAGAGTCTCAGGCGCAGCCGGTAGCGCAGGCAACGTCACGCTGCCATAAATCAGCCTGGCCTTTTTCCAGGCCAGCGACGTGGTGGTCGGCCCGAGGATTTTTTCAAACAGCGCAAGCGTGGAATTATGGATATCCCGCGCTTTCGCCCCGGCGATAATGCGGGTTTGCGGTGTGACGACCGTGCGTAATGCACGAAGCTGCTGTTCGAGCAGCGCCAGCTGTTTTGGGATCTTAATCAGCACCAGCCCCGGCGCTGCAGGCAGCGGCGCGAGAGAATCCTGGAAGGTCACGCTGTCAGGGGATATCTGATTCAAATGCAGATTGTGGCGAGCGGCCTGCTGAGCAATAAACGAATCGCTGATGCTCCACGGGTTACGGGCGGCTAGCGCGCAGGTTAATGCGCCAAACGCATCATTAAAAATCAGCGTCGGGCCATCGGCTTGCGGCAAATCCTGCAACAGATATTCATCAGCGGCATCCCACGCCTGCAACGGGGCCTCTTCCGGCATGGGCGGATAGCGCTCAAGCGTTAATTCGCATGCATTTAACTCAACCTGGCTCATCGGCCCTCCACGGTGCTAAAATTCGCGCGATTTATCCCTTAATTACGCATCTGAGTAAACCTTTTTTTCTCCCGCAGAGGCATCCATGAGCGCACTGCTGTACCTTCAGGGCTATCCTGAATCGTTGTTAAGCCAGGTCAACAGCCTGATCGAACAGGGGCGGCTCGGCGAAGTGCTGAATAAGCGTTACCCACAACTGCATGATATCGCGACGGATAAAGCCCTGTGGAACTACGTTCAGGAGATTAAAAATCGTCATCTGCGCAGCAGCGCCCCGTTAAGTAAGGTCGCGTACGACAATAAGATCCACGTCCTCAAACACGCGCTGGGGCTGCATACGGCCATCTCACGGGTGCAGGGCAATAAGCTCAAAGCGAAGGCGGAAATCCGCGTGGCAACGGTGTTTCGCCAGGCGCCGGAACCCTTTTTACGCATGATCGTGGTACACGAACTGGCGCACCTGAAAGAGAAAGAGCACAACAAAGCTTTTTACCAGCTGTGCTGTCATATGGAGCCGGATTACCACCAGCTGGAATTCGATACCCGGCTGTGGTTGACCCATCAGGCATTGGCCGGTTCTGCGTGACAGACCACGTGCGTTCCTCCATTCGCGTGCTACTCTGACGAGACCCTTCACTGCGGAGTTAAGTCCCCGATATGATACGTTTCGCTGTTATTGGCACCAACTGGATCACCCGTCAGTTCGTCGATGCCGCCCATGAAACCGGTAAATACAAGCTCACAGCGGTGTATTCACGTACCCTTGAACAGGCGCAGATGTTTGCCAGCGATTATCCCGTGGAGCATCTGTTCACCTCGCTGGAGGCGCTGGCGCAGAGCGATGACATTGATGCGGTATATATTGCCAGCCCCAACTCCCTGCACTTTGCGCAATCCTGCCTGTTCCTGAGCCATAAAAAACATGTGATTTGCGAAAAGCCGCTGGCCTCGAATCTTCGCGAGGTGGAAGCCGCCATCGCCGTTGCCCGGGAAAACCAGGTCGTGTTTTTCGAAGCGTTTAAAACCGCCAGCCTCCCCAATTTCCTTGCCCTTAGCCAGGCGTTGCCAAAGATTGGCAAACTGCGTAAAGCGCTGTTCAACTATTGTCAGTACTCATCGCGCTATCAGCGCTATCTGGACGGTGAAAATCCCAACACCTTTAATCCGGCGTTTTCTAACGGTTCGATTATGGATATCGGGTTTTACTGTCTGGCAAGCGCCGTGGCGCTATGGGGCGAGCCCGCGTCGGTGACGGCCTCCGCCAGCCTGCTCGACAGCGGCGTCGATGCTCATGGCACAGTGGTAATGCGCTACGGCGATGCGGACGTCACGCTGTTGCATTCCAAAGTGAGTGATTCGGCTATACCGAGTGAAATTCAGGGCGAGGCAGGCACGCTGGTGATTGAAAAAATCTCTGAATGCCAGCGCATCACCTTTATTCCACGCGGCGGCAAAGCGCAGGATCTCTCCCAGCCGCAGCATATCAACACTATGTTGTATGAAGCGGAAACCTTTGCCCATCTGGTAGAAGGGCGCGAAGTTAACCACCCCGGGCTGACGACCAGCCGCATTACGGCGAAGCTGCTCACGGACATTCGCGCCCAAACTGGCGTCAAGTTTCCGGCGGATGATGTCAACGAACCGCTGACCGCGTAAAGCTCAGTAAATCCCCTGGCAGCGCCGTTGACGGGCTCAGTGGCGCTGCATATTTTTTAGAAGCAAAGGGGAGTAACTTCCTTGCCGACAGATCGTCAATACGGTGCCATGCACCCGGTCGTCGGGCGACTCGAAACATGCGTATCAGGCATCGTCAGCGACGCTGAATGAACACGAGTATTTCGCGTTGTAAGTGAGACCTTGCCGGAAGGCGAGATCCATTTGCAATGCAGGCAAAGCGGCTAACGTCTTCCGACGTTGGCCGTTTTCATTTTTAAGGAATGATGCTTATGAATACCGTGGGTACTCCCCTGCTCTGGGGCGGCTTCGCCGTTATCGTCATTATCATGCTCGCCATCGACCTGTTGCTCCAGGGGCGACGCGGCGCGCACACCATGACCATGAAACAAGCGGCGGTGTGGTCGCTGATTTGGGTCGGCCTGTCTCTGCTGTTTAATCTGGGTTTCTGGTGGTACCTCACCGGCACCGAAGGACGCGCGGTAGCGGACACTCAGGCGCTGGCGTTTCTTACCGGTTATTTAATCGAAAAAGCGCTGGCGGTGGATAACGTCTTTGTCTGGCTGATGTTGTTCAGCTACTTCGCCGTTCCGCCTGCCCTGCAACGCCGGGTACTGATTTACGGCGTACTTGGGGCGATCGTTTTACGCACCATCATGATTTTCGCCGGCAGTTGGCTGATCTCCCAGTTCGAATGGCTGCTGTATGTGTTTGGCGCATTCCTGCTGTTCACCGGCGTGAAAATGGCGCTCGCCAAAGAAGACGAGGCGGGCATTGGCGAAAAACCGATTGTGCGCTGGTTGCGGGGCCATCTGCGCATGACCGATAAAATCGAAAATGAGAAATTCTTCGTCCGTCAAAACGGCCTGCTCTACGTCACGCCCCTGTTCCTGGTGCTGATCCTGGTGGAAATTAGCGATGTGATTTTCGCGGTAGACAGTATTCCGGCAATCTTTGCGGTTACCACCGATCCGTTTATCGTGCTGACCTCTAACCTGTTCGCTATCCTCGGCCTGCGCGCCATGTACTTCCTGCTGGCGGGCGTGGCGGAACGCTTCAGTATGCTGAAGTACGGCCTGTCGGTTATCCTGGTCTTTATCGGCATCAAAATGCTGATAGTCGATTTTTACCATATCCCGATCGCGGTTTCCCTGAGCGTGGTGGGCGGGATTCTGGCCCTGACATTACTCATTAATGCCTGGGTGAATTACCGAAACGACAGAAAGATAAAGTAATCATTCTATTGCCGCCTTTTCCCGTGAAAAGGCGGCAATACATAGCCAGCCCGGCGGCCTTTGCAATAGCCAATCCCGTGGAAGTGCTATTAATGTCACAAGATTGTTATTCAGAAGTTAAAAAGCCGGAGCAACACAGAAAAAACAGCACTATCCCCTTCCTCTTGTGTTGCAAATCCCTATACTCATCCATGCAAACATCAGTTACATCCGGTCACATAGTTGTTCAAAAATAATGACGCGGGATGGAACCACATCACATCTGAAGGAATTTCTATGAGCACGCAATCTCAACCAGGGTTGTTGCGCCGCCTTGCGGCCGGCAGTCTGGTTAAACAAATCCTCGTCGGCCTGGTTCTTGGCATCCTGCTGGCGCTGGTCTCAAAAGATGCCGCTGTTGCGACGGGTCTGCTGGGAACCTTGTTCGTCGGCGCGTTAAAAGCGGTGGCCCCGGTCCTGGTGCTGACGCTGGTGATGGCCTCCATTGCTAACCACAAGCACGGCCAGAAAACCAATATTCGTCCCATCCTGTTCCTGTATCTGATCGGCACCTTTACCGCTGCCCTGACGGCGGTACTGTTCAGCTTCGCTTCTCCTTCAACGCTGCATCTCACCACGAGCGCGACAGAAATCACGCCGCCATCAGGCATCGTGGAAGTAATGCGCGGCTTGCTGATGAGCATGGTGTCCAACCCCGTTGACGCTGTGCTGAAAGGTAACTACATCGGTATTCTGGTGTGGGCCGTGGGCCTCGGCTTCGCGTTGCGTCATGGCAATGAGACCACCAAAAACCTGCTCAACGATTTCTCCAGCGCGGTGACCTTTATGGTTACGCTGGTGATTCGCTTCGCGCCGATTGGTATTTTTGGCCTGGTTGCTTCCACGCTCGCCGAAACCGGCTTCGCCACCCTGTGGGGCTACGCGCACCTGTTGGTGGTGTTGATCGGCTGTATGCTGCTGGTGGCGCTGGTCATCAACCCGCTGATTGTCTGGTACAAAATTCGCCGCAACCCGTACCCGCTGGTGCTGGCTTGCCTGCGTGAAAGCGGCGTGACCGCCTTCTTCACCCGCAGCTCCGCCGCGAACATCCCGGTGAACATGGCGATGTGCGAGAAGATGAATCTGGATCGCGATACCTATTCCGTGTCGATTCCGCTGGGTGCCACCATCAACATGGCGGGCGCGGCCATTACCATTACCGTGCTGACGCTCGCGGCGGTTAACACCCTGGGTATTGCCATGGATATCCCGACTGCGCTGCTGCTGAGCGTGGTGGCCTCGCTGTGCGCCTGTGGCGCATCCGGCGTGGCAGGCGGTTCGCTGCTGCTGATCCCACTGGCCTGTAATATGTTCGGCATCCCGAACGAAATCGCCATGCAGGTGGTTGCGGTCGGCTTTATCATCGGCGTATTGCAGGACTCCTGCGAAACCGCGCTGAACTCTTCGACAGACGTTATCTTCACTGCCGCAGTCTGCCAGGCAGAAGATCAGCGTTTAGCCGAAAACGCTCTGCGTAATTAATCGCGAAAGGCGGGCCCGGTGCCCGCCTTTTTTATTCCTTCGCCTGCGTCTCTTTTTCAATCTTAAACGGATCGATACCGCGCTTTTGCATCCGCCAGAAGCGAATAATGTTCAGCCCGTTCATCACCAGAAAACTCCCTTCTATTAGCGAGCCGCCAATCGAACCCAGCCAGATATTGTGGCTGACCCAGCAGGCGGTGGAGCACCACATCACGCAGCGCACGGTGAGTCCTTTACAACGAAACAGCGCCCAGGTACTGGCGACGGTGCCGATTATCGGCAGCAGTTCCATCGGATGATGAAGTTTAATAAGCCCAAGAAACAGGGTCAGCGTGATAAATACCGACATCACCCACAGGCTGCGGGTACGCAAAGAAATCACGGTCCGAAAGGCGTTCAGCACCGCGCTCATGCCAGCAGGCGCCGCGCCCATCAAAAAGAAATGACAGCCGATGATAAAACTGTACAGCGAGAGTTGCAGCTTGAAACGCCGTTCATCACGGTTGATGAAGGTGGTAATACCGATTGCAAACGCCAGCACGCCAACGCCCTGGGCCAGCCAATACGCGGTCATACGCCGTCCTTAATGCGCACTTTCAAAAAAAACGGCGCTCGTTAACGGAGCGCCGGGGGAAATGAACTCAGGAGTCCACAGATTATAATGTCACGCCACTCTTAAAGATTGCCAGTTCTCTGAAATCATTACGCTCATTGCAGGTTTGTTTACCGTTGGCAAACTCCACAATGGTATCGATAAATTGATTGAGCAGTTGCGGCATAGTCTGACCATGCAAAAGCTGACCGGCGTCGAAATCAATCCAGTGCGGTTTCTTCTTCGCCAGTTCGCTGTTGGTGGCGATTTTTACCGTCGGCACGAAACCGCCGTACGGCGTACCGCGCCCGGTACTGAACAACACCATATGACAGCCTGCACCCGCCAGCGCGCTGGTGGCGACGGCATCGTTGCCTGGTGCGCTCAGCAGATTCAGCCCATGATGGGTCAGACGCTCGCCATAGCGCAGCACGTCCACCACCTGGCTTTCACCCGCTTTCTGAGTACAACCCAGGGATTTTTCTTCCAGCGTGGTGATACCGCCCGCCTTGTTACCCGGCGATGGGTTTTCATAAATCGGCTGATTGTGCGCGATAAAGTACTGTTTGAAGTCGTTCACCATGGTGACGGTTTTTTCAAATGTCGCTTCATCACGGCAATGACTCATCAGCAGCTGCTCAGCGCCGAACATTTCTGGCACTTCGGTCAGCACGGTGGTGCCGCCGTTCGCGATCAGATAGTCGGAGAAACGGCCCAGCATCGGGTTGGCGGTAATACCGGACAGGCCGTCAGACCCGCCGCACTCCAGACCAAACTTCAGCTCGCTCAGTTTACCCGGCTCGCGCTGGTCGTGACGCATCACTTCATACAGCGCATGAAGATGCTCCAGACCGGCTTCCACTTCGTCATCCTGGTGCTGGCAAATCATAAAATGCACCCGCTCAGGATCGAAGTCACCCAGGGTTTCGCGGAACGCGTCGACCTGGTTGTTTTCACAACCCAGACCAATCACCAGTACAGCCCCGGCGTTGGGGTGGCGCACCATGTTCTGCAACATGGTGCGGGTGTTGACGTGGTCATCCCCAAGCTGCGAGCAGCCGTAGGTATGGCTGAATAAAAATACGCCGTCGGTGCCTTCGGCATCATTCGTTTCTTTCAGGAAACGGCTCTGGATCTGACGGGCAATACCGTTGACACAGCCCACGGTCGGCAGGATCCACAACTCATTGCGGACCCCGACTTCGCCGTTGGCGCGGCGGTAGATATTGATGTCGCGATCGCCCGCCTGCGCCTCAGGTGACTGCAAGTCCGGTTGATAGCGGTAGGTATCCAGATCGCTCAGATTGGTGCGCGCGTTATGGGAATGGATGTGCTCGCCTGGCGCAACATCGCTCAGAGCATGGCCAATCGGCAGTCCATATTTAATAACGTTCTCACCTTTCGCAATCGGGCTGATGGCGAACTTATGTCCACGCGCTATCGCTTGTGGAAGCGTTAGCGTTACCCCGTCAAGCGTGACGACGCTGCCTTCAGGCAGGTCGGTCAGCGCAACCGCGACGTTATCTTGCGAATGGATCCTGATGTATTGCATATCAACCTCAAACGGCTTTAATTATTTCAGTTCAATGGCGAAGTAGTCGCGCGCATTGTTAAAGCAGATGTTTTTCACCATCCCGCCCAGCAGTTCGATGTCTGCCGGCGCTTCGCCAGCCTGTACCCAGCGGCCAATCATCTGGCACAGAATGCGGCGGAAATACTCGTGGCGGGTATAGGACAGGAAGCTGCGGCTGTCGGTCAGCATGCCCACAAAGCGGCTCAACAAACCGAGCTGCGCCAGTTGGGTCATTTGACGTTCCATGCCGTCTTTCTGATCGTTAAACCACCAGCCGGAACCGAACTGCATCTTGCCCGGCATCCCTTCGCCCTGGAAGTTGCCGATCATGGTGCCCAGCACTTCGTTATCACGCGGGTTCAGGCAGTACAGAATGGTTTTCGGCAGCAGGTTTTCTTCGTTTTGCTTGCTGAGCAGTTTGGATAGCTCTTCCGCCATCGGACGATCGTTGATGGAATCAAAACCCACATCCGGCCCTAACAGTTTGAACTGACGCAGGTTGTTGTTACGCAGCGCACCAATATGGTACTGCTGTACCCAACCGCGACGGGCATATTCCGCCCCCAGGAACACCAGCACGGCAGTTTTAAACTGCGCCACTTCGTGTTCAGACAGGCTCTCGCCCGCCAGACGGCGTGCCAGGATGCTGTCCAGCTCGCTTTCACTGGATTCCGCGAACAGCACTACGTCCAGCGCGTGGTCAGACACTTTACAGCCGTGGGCGGCGAAGTGGTCCAGACGTTTCGTCAACGCGGACTGCAAATCGGCAAAGCGGCGGATATCGGTATCAGACACTTCAGCCAGTTTGGCCATGTAGTCGTTAAAGGTCGCCTGTTCGATGTTGAAGGCTTTATCCGGACGCCAGCTCGGCAGCACTTTCACGCTGAAGGAGCTGTCTTTTGCGACGGTAGCGTGATGTTCCAGTGAGTCCACCGGATCGTCGGTGGTACCGACCATTTTCACGTTCATTTGCTGCATGATGCCGCGCGCAGAGAATTGGTCCTGTGCCAGCAGCGCATTGCATTGCTCCCAGATTTCATCCGCAGTTTTCGGTGACAGCAATTTACCTGTCACACCAAACGGACGACGCAGTTCCAGATGGGTCCAGTGATACAGCGGGTTACCAATGGTGTGCGGCACGGTTGCTGCCCATGCATCAAACTTCTCGCGGTCGCTGGCATCGCCGGTACACAAACGCTCAGGCACGCCGTTGGTGCGCATGGCACGCCATTTGTAGTGGTCACCTTTCAGCCAGATGTCATACAGGTTTTTAAACCGGTAATTTTCAGCGATTTGCTGCGGCGGCAGATGGCAATGGTAGTCGAAAATGGGCTCGTCTTTGGCGTAGTCATGGTACAGACGGCGGGCGAATTCAGTATCTAACAAGAAATCTTCGGTCATGAACGGGGTCATTGTGAGCTTCCTCTGAGCGAGTGAACCAGATGCGTCCAACTATGCTGACAAAGTTATCACACCAATTTCCAGTCGCAGAGGATTATTTAGTGAGCAAGATCAATAAATGCTAACAAAAAGACCACCACTTTCGGAGTAAACCCCAGGCAAACCCGCGCCAGCACTGGCCTGCAAGCCCTTTGTTAATAACCCCATAGAGAAAAGCGCTTTTGTGATGGCTCTCAACTTTTAAAGCTGTATGACAAGTTATCTTTGCAGCCGTCGCAAAAACAGCCTCAAGGTGAAAAGCGACTTTACCGGTACGGATACCGAATTGCCCCACAAACACTTTATATGGCAAGGAACGGAACGTTTCAGCGGGTCACCGTAAACGCCGCCGTTTCAGTTTTCGACACCGGCCACAATTGGTCTGGCAGGTGACCGTGTAAATACGGTAAATTTCAAAACGATGAGGTTTTCAAATGCGTAAAATCAAAGGGCTGCGTTGGTACATGATCGCCCTGGTCACCTTAGGCACCATACTGGGTTATCTGACGCGTAACACCGTCGCAGCGGCTGCGCCGACGCTGATGGAAGAGTTACACATCTCCACTCAACAGTATTCCTATATTATCGCGGCCTATTCTGCGGCTTACACACTCATGCAGCCGGTTGCTGGCTACGTCCTTGACGTACTGGGCACCAAAGTCGGCTATGCGATGTTTGCCGTTCTGTGGGCGGTATTCTGCGGCGCGACTGCGCTGGCAGGCAGCTGGGGCGGTCTGGCGCTGGCCCGTGGCGCAGTAGGCGCGGCGGAAGCGGCAATGATCCCGGCAGGCCTGAAAGCGGCGTCCGAGTGGTTCCCGGCGAAAGAACGTTCCATCGCTGTGGGTTACTTTAACGTCGGTTCTTCTATTGGTGCGATGATTGCACCGCCGCTGGTAGTGTGGGCAATCGTGATGCACAGCTGGCAGATGGCGTTCATCATCTCCGGCGTGCTGAGCTTCGCCTGGGCAATGGCCTGGTTGATCTTCTACAAACATCCGCGCGATCAGAAAAAATTATCTGAAGAAGAACGTGCGTACATTATTGGCGGTCAGGAAGCGCAGCATCAGAAAGACAACGCCAAAAAAATGTCTCCATGGCAGATTATCCGTAACCGTCAGTTCTGGGGTATCGCGCTGCCGCGTTTCCTGGCAGAACCGGCCTGGGGTACGTTTAACGCCTGGATCCCGCTGTTCATGTTTAAAGTGTATGGCTTTAACCTGAAAGAAATTGCGATGTTCGCCTGGATGCCGATGCTGTTTGCCGACCTGGGCTGCATCGTGGGTGGCTACCTGCCGCCGCTGTTCCAGCGCTGGTTTGGCGTTAACCTTATCGTCTCCCGTAAAATGGTAGTGACTATGGGCGCCGTGCTGATGATTGGCCCAGGTATGATTGGCCTGTTCACCAGCCCGTATGTCGCAATCGCACTGCTGTGCGTCGGTGGCTTCGCTCACCAGTCTCTGTCCGGTGCGCTGATTACGCTCTCTTCCGACGTATTTGGTCGTAACGAAGTGGCAACTGCAAACGGCCTGACCGGTATGGCTGCCTGGACCGCGAGCACCATGTTTGCTCTGGTGGTTGGTGCTCTGGCCGATACCCTTGGCTTCAGCCCGCTGTTCGCCGTACTGGCTGTGTTTGACCTGTTAGGCGCGGTGGCTATCTGGACACTGCTGCAAAACAAACCGATGGCGGAGTTGCAAAAGCAAACGCCTGACCCTAAACCGGTCACGCAAAGCTAGCGCGCGATCGCAACGTTGACGTAAGAGCCGCCCTCAGGGCGGCTTTTTTGATCCCGCAAGTGGAGCGTTTCTCGTAAAAGTGGTATAACAAATCAATGTTGTCCCGCAGTTCATTCCGGAGTTGCATATGGAAATCACCGAATCTCGTCGTCTTTATCAGCAGCTCGCGGCTGAGCTGAAAAGCCGTATCGAGCAAGGCGTTTATCTGGTGGGTGATAAGTTACCTGCCGAGCGTTTTATTGCTGATGAAAAAAACGTAAGCCGCACTGTGGTTCGTGAAGCCATCATCATGCTTGAAGTTGAAGGCTACGTTGAGGTGCGCAAGGGTTCGGGCATTCACGTTATTTCAAATCAGGCCAAATACCATTCGCTGCCGGATGAACAAGAGTTTGAATTCGCCAATTATGGCCCGTTTGAACTGCTGCAGGCGCGCCAGCTGATTGAAAGCAATATTGCTGAATTTGCGGCCACCCAGGTGACCAAGCAGGACATCATGAAATTGATGGAAATTCAGGATAAAGCGCGCAATGAAAAATGCTTCCGCGATTCCGAATGGGATTTACAGTTTCACGTACAGGTGGCACTGGCGACGCAAAACAGCGCGCTGGCGGCTATCGTCGAGAAAATGTGGACCCAGCGCGTGTATAACCCGTACTGGAAAAAGCTGCACGAGCATATCGATGCCCGCACGGTCGATAACTGGTGCGACGATCATGACAAAATCTTAAAGGCGCTGATTCGTAAAGACTCCCACGCGGCGAAATTAGCCATGTGGCAGCACCTCGAAAACACCAAACAAATGTTATTTAACGAAACCAGCGATGACTTTGAATTTAATGCCGACCGTTACTTATTCGCTGAAAATCCGGTTGTTCATCTGGATACGGTCGCCAATAGCGTAAAATAGTGACTCTTCTCCCCGCGAGGGTAAGCAAACCATGTATAGTGTCAGCGTTTGTAAATACCCTCGCCAGCATCCTTCCCGGTAAGCAAAATCAATCTTCAACAACGCGCAAATTTTATGACGCATTGCGCCGCGCTTTGTTACAATTAGACGCAATTCTTGGCTACAGTGTAAGTACCCACTCACTTTGCCAACCTGACATGGAATAGTGCAGGTGCGATGTAACGCATAGCTCGATGTGGTCACCCAATAACTAATCACAATGCCCACACGCTGTTTCCTCTATGTAACCTTTGGCTTTAACCGATGTGCCAGGAAAAATGAATGGAACTGTTTACCCAATTACTGAATGCGCTATGGAGTCAGGATTTCGAGACGCTGTCTAACCCCTCCATGGTGGGTATGCTGTACTTTGTGTTGTTTATGATTCTGTTTCTTGAAAATGGCCTGCTGCCCGCTGCTTTTTTGCCGGGAGACAGTTTACTCGTCTTAGTTGGCGTGCTGATCGCGAAAGGGACGATGGGCTTCCCGCAAACCATTCTGTTGCTTACCGTGGCGGCAAGCCTCGGCTGCTGGCTCAGCTATATTCAGGGGCGATGGCTCGGTAATACGCGAATAGTGCAAAACTGGCTTTCGCATTTGCCCGCCCATTACCACCAGCGCGCCCACCATCTGTTCCATAAGCACGGGCTGTCCGCCCTGCTGATTGGCCGCTTCATCGCCTTTGTGCGTACGCTGCTGCCCACCATTGCCGGCCTGTCAGGGCTGAACAATACCCGCTTTCAGTTTTTCAACTGGATGAGCGGCTTACTGTGGGTGTTAATTCTGACTTCGCTCGGCTATTTGCTGGGCAAAACGCCGGTATTCCTTAAGTATGAAGACGCGCTGATGAGCTGTCTGATGCTGTTGCCGGTAGTACTGCTGGTAATCGGGCTGGTGGGCTCGTTAGTGGTGCTATGGAAGAAAAAATACGGAAATCGAGGTTAAAGGATGCAACAAAAACGATGGATCAGACTCACCCTTATCACAGGCGGAGCTCTGCTTCTGATCGCGCTCTGCGTGGCGGTCTCTGCGCTGCGCAATACGGAATCAACGCTTGAAATCCGTGCGACGTCGCAAGGCGTCGCCATCCCGGATGGTTTTTCCGTCTGGCATCACCTTGACGCAAACGGCATTCGCTTCAAAAGCATTACCCCTCAGGACGATATCCTGCTGATTAAGTTTGATTCCAGCGCCCAGAGTGAAGCCGCCAAAGAGGTGCTTTACCGTTCGCTCCCGCACGGCTTCATCATTGCCCAACAGGAAGAGAGCAATGCCGCCGTTAGTTGGTTCTCCCGTCTTCGCAGCGAATCTCACCGTTTAGGCTGAGACTTCCAGGATTCTGAATCTTTTCACATTCTTTGGGGTTTGCGTCATTACTTACTATGCTTAGTAGGCGCAATCTTCATCCACTCGCGCCATTAATAATCTGGAACCGTGCAGCGTTTCGCTGCATCACAATGGAAGGTCAGTCAATGAAATACCGCACTATCCTGGCATGTATCCTTTTCTCAACGACCGCTGCCGTACAGGCCGCTTCGTTATGCCAGGAGAAGGAACAGGAAATCCTTCGTGAAATTAGCTATGCCGAAAAGCATCACAACCAAAATCGCATTAACGGTCTGAATAAGGCACTGCGCGAAGTCCGCGCAAATTGTTCCGACAGCGATTTACGCGCTAAGCATCAGCAAAAAATTTCTGAACTACACGCTGAGATTTCTGAACGTCGCGCTGAATTAAAACAAGCGCAACAAAGCGGCGATCGAGAAAAGATTTCTAAACGCGAGCGTAAACTCAAAGAAGCCGAAGAGGAATTGCAGGCTTTGAAGGCTCGCGATTTCTGAGCCTGAACCAAAGTAATTCGCGTTGCGGGAAGGCGGCATGAGAGGGGAGCCCATGCGCTTACATCAGTAAGTGACTGGGCCGAGTAACCCGTAGCCAACGCACCTGCAACCTGAAGTATGACGGATAAAAAACCTCACTCACTGGAGAGAACTATGTCAAAAGATAATACCGATCATCTGCGCGCAGAGTTGAAATCACTGTCTGATACGCTCGAGGAAGTCCTGAGCTCTTCAAGTGATAAATCCAAAGAAGAGTTGAGCAAACTTCGCAGCAAAGCAGAGAAAGCGCTGAAAGAGAGCCGTTACCGTCTGGGCGAAACCGGCGATGTGATTGCTGAGCAAACCCGTGTAGCGGCGGCCCGCGCCGACGATTACGTGCGTGAAAATCCATGGACCGGCGTAGGTATTGGTGCGGCAATCGGTGTCGTACTGGGCGTACTACTGTCGCGTCGTTGATATGGCAGAGTATCGTCAACCTCAAGGGCCGGGTAAAGGCGTTCTCGGCATCGGACAGCGCATTATCACCATTATTGTTGAAATGGTGGAAACGCGTGTACGCCTGGCAGTCGTCGAGCTTGAAGAGGAAAAGGCCAATCTGGTCCAAATCCTGCTGATGCTCGGTATGACCATGCTGTTCGCGGCATTTGGGTTGATGAGCCTGATGGTACTGATTATTTGGGCTATCGATCCGCAATACCGTCTGAACGCGATGATCGCGACCACCGCCGTCTTACTGGTTCTGGCGCTTATCGGCGGATTGATGACGTTGCGTAAAGCACGTAAGTCAACGCTGTTACGCCATACCCGTAAAGAGCTGGCGAACGATCGTGATTTACTGGAGGAGGACAAGTCATGAACAAGGCTGAACGCGAATTGCGCAAAGCCATGTTGATTACCCGGGTCCACCAGCAGCGGCTCGACTTATCGTCGAGCCGTCGCGAATGGCTTGAGGCGACCGGCTCCTATGACCGTGGCTGGAATACGGTGCTCAGCCTCCGTTCGTGGTTACTGGTCGGCAGCAGCATCGGCGCTATCTGGACCATTAAAAACCCTAACTTCCTGCTGCGCTGGGGAAAACGTGGGTTTGCGGCCTGGAGCGCATGGAAGCTGCTTAAAAACACGGTAAAAGATCAAGCGCACTAAGCCCTCTTCCCCCTTCCCTCTTAGCCTCTAAGAGGGAATATCCTTACCTCAATATATTTGAAGAACTTCGACAGTTTTCCTTGCTTACAATCACTCTCCCATCTGTCTATTATCCATTTCAACGACCGACAAGGCCGAAATAACTGAATAAATTAACGCTGACACACACAGTACAGAGACAGATTTCCCGGAGAGAAAAATGAAAAAATTTGAAGATGTAGGCATTTTAATCGCACGTATTCTGATGCCAACCCTGTTCATCAGCGCAGGCTGGGGCAAAATTACTGGTTACGCAGGCACGCAACAGTATATGGAAGCGATGGGCGTTCCGGGCTTTATGCTGCCGTTAGTGATCCTGCTTGAGTTTGGCGGCGGCCTGGCGATTCTCTTCGGTTTCCTGACCCGTACCACCGCAATCATCACTGCTGTGTTTACGCTGCTGACCGCTTTCCTGTTTCACAGCAACTTTGCAGAAGGCGTGAACTCGTTGATGTTTATGAAAAACCTGACCATTGCCGGCGGTTTCCTGCTGCTGACGATTACCGGTCCAGGCGCGTTCAGCATCGACCGCGTGCTGAATAAAAAGTGGTAAACCCACTATACTGAATCTCAAAAAGCGAGGATCTTTCCTCGCTTTTTCCATTCTGAGGAGGAGCAAAATGGGACAACTCGTCGACGGCGTCTGGCATGACACCTGGTATGACACGGCCTCTACTGGCGGACGGTTTAAGCGTTCAGAAGCCGCATTTCGCAACTGGCTGACCGCCGATGGCGCGCCCGGCCCCCATGGCAAAGGCGGTTTCGCCGCTGAAAAAGATCGCTACCACCTGTATGTTTCCCTGGCCTGCCCCTGGGCGCACCGCACCCTGATTATGCGCAGCTTAAAAGGTCTGGAATCGCTTATCTCCGTGTCGGTGGTGCATCCGCTGATGCTGGAAAACGGCTGGACGTTCGATAACGACTTTCCGGATGCCACAGGCGACACGCTCTATCATCATCAATTTCTTTATCAGCTTTATCTACGCGCCGATCCGCAATATAGCGGGCGCGTTACGGTTCCGGTGTTGTGGGATAAAAAGAACCAAACCATCGTCAGCAATGAGTCAGCGGAAATCATCCGCATGCTGAACAGCGCGTTTGATGCTCACGGTGCCCGGGCGGGCGACTACTATCCGCCAGATCTGCGGGAAAAAATCGACGAGCTGAACGGCTGGATTTACGACAACGTCAATAACGGTGTCTATAAAGCCGGATTCGCCACCAGCCAGGAAGCCTATGATGAGGCAGTGGAAAATGTCTTCATCCACCTGGAGCGGCTGGAACAGATTTTAGGCCGCCACCGTTATCTGACCGGCGATCGCCTGACCGAAGCGGATATTCGTCTGTGGACGACGCTGGTTCGTTTCGATCCGGTCTATGTCACCCATTTCAAGTGTGATAAATACCGCATCAGCGATTACCTCAACTTATACGGTTTTCTGCGCGACATTTATCAGATGCCCGGCATCGCAGAAACGGTGAATTTTGCCCATATTCGCCATCACTATTACCGCAGTCATAAAACCATCAACCCAACCGGCATCATCTCCGTTGGGCCGCATCAGGATCTCAGCGAACCTCACGGGCGCGATGAGCGTTTCCGCTAACCGTTAAAGGCATCCTCCGGGATGCCTTTTTCATTAACGCAAAGAATATTTACCGCATATTCATTCGCGTCTATTCTTGAAGTGATTGCTTACAAAACAAGTGATTATTGCTGAATGAGGCGTAGAACATGGACTGGTATTTCAAAGTTATTAGAAATTACATTGGATTTGGGGGCCGGGCGCGTCGTAAAGAGTACTGGATGTTCGTGCTGGTCAACGTCATTTTAACGACCGTATTAAGCATCGTAGACAGTATTCTCGGCTGGCAAACGGCAAACGGCCAGGGCTACCTGGCGGGGCTTTATGGTCTGCTGGTGTTCCTGCCGTGGTGGGCGGTGCAGTTCCGCCGTCTGCATGATACCGATCGTTCAGCATGGTGGTTATTGTTGCTGTTGATCCCGGTAATTGGCTGGGTGGTCATTTTTATCTTCAACTGCCAGCGCGGTACGCCGGGTGAAAACCGCTTCGGGCCTGATCCCATCGGCAAAATGTAATGGCCGCGATGCGGCCATCTTTACCGATTACCCACGCAAATGGGCGAAAAGTTTGGGGATCTCGCGCAGACACCAGGCTTTCGCCTCACCCATGCTGTCACGCCGCCACGCCATGATGATATCAATCTCATGGGTGGATTCCGGGCTCACAACGCGCAACCGGCCTTCAGCAATATCTTGTTCCACCAGCGGATAGGGCATGGTCGCCACGCCCATTCCCGCCAGCAGCGCCTGACGTTTGTCTTCGATAGAACTCACCGTCAGGCGCGGCTGTTTGTCCAACAGCTGAACCGTCAGCACCGGGCGTTCACGCGCCGTATCCGCCACCGCGACGCCGCGATACTTCACGCGCGTGACTTCAGAGAGCGGCTCCGGCTCCTGGTGAATCGGGTGATCCGGAGCGGCGACGTAAACATTCATCAGGCTGTACAGCTTGCGGGAATTAATCTCAGAGGAGGAACGGAAATGCATATCCGGTGCGATCACGATATCAGCGCGCCCCTGTTCCAGTCTTTCCCAGGCACCTGCCAGCACTTCCGTAATAATAGATAACTGGGTGTTGGCTTTATTACCCAGTTTATCCACCAGCGGAAACAGCGCGGCAGTGGGAACCAGCGCCTCGGTCACAATAGTAAGATGCGTTTCCCAGCCGCGCGCAAGCGCTTCGGCGTCAGTGGTGAGCTTATCGGCGGCTTCGAGCAGGACGCGCCCGCGCTCCAGAAGCATACGGCCAACATTGGTAAATTTGGTGCGGTGCCCGGAACGGTCGAAGAGCACGACGTCCAGCTCTTCTTCCAGCTTTTGCATGGTGTAGCTGAGCGCGGACGGAACCCGCCCCAGTTCATCTGCCGCAGCGGCAAAACTCCCGCGCCGGTCGATTGCGTCCATGACGCGCAACGCTTCAAGCGTCAATGCTCTTTCTTTAGCCATCGGGTTCTCATTCAGGAAATTTGAACATACCCAGCAGATTAACTGGCTAACAATGCAGCGTCCAGAGCCTTAACATAAAAGCTCGTAAAGAGAGGTCAAGAACGATGATTACTACGAGAACAGCCAAACAGTGCGGGCAAGCTGACTATGGTTGGCTGCAAGCTCGCTACACCTTCTCCTTTGGGCACTACTTCGATCCAAAATTACTGGGTTACGCATCGTTACGGGTGCTGAACCAGGAAGTGCTGGCGCCAGGCGCATCCTTCCAGCCACGCACGTTCCCGAAAGTCGATATCCTGAACATTATTCTGGAGGGCGATGCCGAATATCGCGACAGCGAAGGCAACCACGTACGCGCCTCAACCGGAGAAGCGTTGTTGTTATCCACCCAGCCGGGCGTAAGCTACAGCGAACACAACCTGAGTAAGGACAAGCCGTTGACCCGCATGCAATTGTGGCTCGACGCCTGCCCTGAGCGGGAAAACCCGCTGATCCAGAAAATAGCTATTCTGCCCCAGGCGACGCAACTGCTGGCGACACCCGATGGCAGCGATGGCAGCCTGCAGCTGCGTCAGCAGGTATGGCTGCATCATATCGACCTGTGTGCCGGAGAAAGCCTGACGTTTCAGCTTCACGGGCCGCGCGCCTATCTGCAATCTATTCACGGTACGGTTCATGCGGCGTCGAATCAAAACGAGCGCCAGATGCTGACCTGCGGCGACGGCGCGTTTATTCGTGACGAAGCTAATGTAACGCTGGTCGCCGATTCACCGCTACGCGCATTACTGGTAGATTTGCCGGTATAACAATAATCCGGGGAAAATGAGATGACCCAGAAAAAAAGAAAGCCGCACCAGTCTGACTCGCCGGTTAAAACTGACGCCGTGACCGCACCGGCAGCGCCTCAGAAATGGGGTTATGAAGAGATGCTGACCGAGCTGGAAGCGATTGTCAGCGACGCGGAACAGCGTCTTGAGCACGAAGAACTGTAACAAACAAAACCCCGCCGCAGCGGGGTTTTTTATGGCCTGAATCCGGCACCTGACTATTCGTCAAAGTACCAGTAACCCTGATTAATCAGGCCGGTTAACTCTTCCGCAAAAGCCGGGTTTTCCAGCGCCGCGCCTAATTCATCTTTACTGATAAAGGTGTAACGGCACAGCGCATCGGCGGCAACCGGGTCCACCGTCTCCAGTCTTTCACTGTTGATAAAGAAGCTGTCGCCAATGTGCAACACGCGCAGCCCGCTGAGTCGCGCCAGCACTTCGCCGTCCATTAACGCCTCAACCACTTCCTGCGGCTCGTACGGCGGCTCCGCCGGGGCGATATCCAGCTCGTGGCGCGGTGTGGTGGCAAAACGCCCAAACCACTGTTTAAAATCTTCCGGCTGTTTGATCATGTCGATCATCATGTCGCGCAGACGATCCAGTTCATACTGCTCAACGCGGCCCGGATGCTCCCGGCAGGTTAAATCCGGATCGCTGTAATGCTCGCCGCCCAGATCGTTTTCCAGCGCATAATCCGCAAAGCTGCTGATCAAATCGCGGCCGTTCGGTCCACGGAAGCCCACCGAGTAGTTCAGCGCCGTTTCGTGGGTGAAGCCGTCGTGCGGGAATCCAGGGGGAATATACAGAATGTCGCCCGGCTCCAGATCTTCATCAATGATCGGCTCAAAAGGATCGACATGCAGCAGCGCCGGATGCGGGCAGAACTGACGCATCGGCAGTTTATCGCCCACGCGCCAGCGGCGGCTGCCCATGCCCTGAATAATAAAGACATCGTACTGATCGATATGCGGACCCACGCCGCCGCCCGGCACAGAGAAGGAGATCATCAGATCGTCCAGACGCCAGTCCGGTAACACGCGAAACGGGCGCACCAGCTCCGCCGACGGCATATGCCAGTGATTCACCGCCTGCGCCAGCAGCGACCAGCCGGTTTCGCCGAGATTATCGAAATCTTCAAACGGCCCGTTAGCGGCCTGCCACTGGCCGTTTTTGTGGCTTACCAGGCGACTGTCCACTTCGGGTTCCATCGCCAGCCCGGCCAGCTCGTCCGGGGTAATCGGATCGACAAAATTCGGGAAGGCGTTTTTCAACACAACAGGTTGTTTTTGCCAGTATTTCTCTAAAAACTCGGGCCAGTTAAGGTTCAGTTGATACGCCATGATGTAGACCATTTAAAGGACAAACGGCCCTGATTATAGAGAGGCGAAGGAGGATAACGCTTTGTCATTGGTCAAGAGCGGGTGCGCCGCCCTGTAAAAATGGACAGCATCAGCGGCGCACCCGATTCCGTTACTCCGGCAGCAGCCCAATAAAGCTGCGTTTCTTTCTCGGCTCCGACATCATCGAATCCAGCGCGTCCACGCAGGCTTTATAGTGCGGCGTTTCTTTGTGAGCTAACACCGCGTCATCATCCCGATAGGCTTCATAGATATAAAACCGCGTCTTAACTTTCGGGTCCTGCAACACGTCAAAACGCAGATTGCCGGGCTCAGCGATAGCGCCTTCATGGTTAGCGCGAAACACCGTTAAAAACTCATCCACCCGCTCCGGTTTGATATTGATCTCAACCAGCGTCACATTCATGCTTTGCCTCCCTGGGCTTTTTCTTCCTGCCAGAACTGATACGCTTCGCGCGCCGACATATTTTCGTGCACCACTTTCTTCACCGCTTTCAGCATGGCGAGGGGCGCCTCAGACTGGAAAATATTACGCCCCATATCCACGCCGCTGGCCCCCTGGTCAATGGCCTGCCAGCACATCTCCAGCGCATCCAGTTCCGGCAGTTTTTTACCACCAGCAATCACGATCGGCACCGGACAACTGGCGGTCACTTTCTCGAAGCCTTTTTCAACGTAATAGGTTTTGACGAACTGCGCGCCAATCTCAGCGGCGATGCGGCTGGCCAGTGAGAAGTAACGCGCATCCCGCGCCATCTCTTTGCCGACGCCTGTGACCGCCAGCGTCGGAATGCCGTAGCGCGTGCCTTCGTCCACCAGTTTGATGATGTTGTTAATCGACTGGTGTTCATACTCGGAACCGATATAGATTTGCGCCGCCACCGCACAGGCGTTGAGTCGCAATGCATCTTCCATCGCTACCGCCACGCACTCGTTCGACAGCTCCGCCAGAATCGAGTTGCCGCCGGAGGCGCGCAACACCACCGGTTTATTGGTGGCGGGCGGCACCTGGCTGCGTAAAATTCCGCGGGTACACATCAGCACATCGGTTTCCTGGTACAGCGGCGCGATGGATAAATCAATGCGCTCCAGCCCGGTCGTCGGCCCCTGAAAATAGCCGTGGTCGAACGCCAGCATCACCGTGCGGTTGGTGGCGGGATTGAAGATCCGCGCCAGCCGCGATTGCATCCCCCAGTCCAGCGCGCCGCACCCTTTGAGCGAAAACAGCGTGTTCTTCTGCGGTTGCCCAATGCCAAAATCCTTGCCGTCCTTGATGTCGTCTAAATCAGCCATTGTTTCCCCCGTCAGAAGTCGTATTTGTTGATGTTGTCTTTGGTGAAGACCACGCGTTCCGGCAGCAGCACGATACCGTTGCCTTTTGCTTCGTAGTCATAGCCTTGTACGCTGTTCGGCTCCACTTTCAGCGGGCCGATATCTTTCACATCCACCGTGTCGCCCACGTTAAGATCGCCTTTCTTCAACAGCGCATCCGCCACGTTGACGGCAATTTTGCCCTGTTGCACCACGTCCCACAGGCCGAAGGCTTTTACCGTGCCGCGCTCCACGTACGGGCGCATCACGTTCGGGGTACTGAACCCGACAATCGCCACGCCGGTGCGCTTCAGGTTTTCCGCGGCCTGGGCGGCTGCGGGCAGCGCGTTGGCGTCCGGCGCGATGATCGCGTCCAGATCCGGATACGCTTTTAAGATCCCCTCAGCGGTTTGCAGGGATTTAGTGGCATCGTTATAGCCAAACTGGGTGGTCACGATTTGCCACTGCGGATGATCTTTCGCGATTTTCGCCTTGGCCTCTTTCACCCACTGGTTCTGGTCGGTCACGGTCGGGCTGGAGTAGAAAAACGCGACTTTTGCATCCGGTTTGGTCACCTGTTTCGATGCCATATCCACCAGCATGCCGCCCAGCTGCTGCGGGGTGCCCTGGTTGATGTAAATACTGCGGCATTCCGGTTTGGTGTCTGAGTCCCAGGTCAGGACTTTAACGCCACGCTGCATGGCGCGCTTCAGTGCCGGGCACAGGCCATCCGGGGAGACCGCCGAGACGATAATGGCGTTATAGCCCTGGTTGACGAAGTTGTTGATCAACTGCACCTGGCCCGACACGCTCGGTTCCGTCGGCCCGTCATAGGTGACATCCGCCCCCAGCGCTTTGCCCGCCTCTTTCGCCCCATTACCGCCGCTGGTGAAGAACCCGACGCCGACCAGCTTGGGAATAAAAGCGATGCGATCCGCCGCCTGGGCAGTCACGACGCTCAAGGCCAGTGCCATCGCACTAAATTGCAGCACACGTTTTGCTGTTTTCATCTTAAGCTCCTGATTGTTTTATGGCACCGCGGCGAATCTGAACGCGGCGCCATGCCGCACGCAGGGTTTCGCGATGCAAACTCACCGAACGACCAATCACCACCACAATCAACAACGCACCGGACAACGCGCTCGATACCTGATTGGGTATCCCGACCATTTGTAACCCCTGCTGCAAATACCCCACCAGCAACGCCGCCAGCGCCGTACCCACCACAGAACCTGAACCGCCATAGATGTTGGCGCCGCCCAGCACCGCCGCCGTCAGCGCGGGCATCAGCAAATCGCGCCCTAAATCCGAGCGGGCTGAACCAAAATAAGAGACCAGCACCACCGCCGCGATGGCCGATGCCAGCCCGACCAGACCGTAAACGCCATACAGCATCCCGTTGACCGGCAGCGCCGCATAGCGTGCCGCACGGGCGTTTTGCCCCAGCAAAAACAGATGACGGCCAAAGCGGGCGCGGTGCGCCAGCACCCAGAACAACAGGGTGATCACCAGGAACATCACCAGCGGCACCGGCAGGCCCAGCAGCGTGGCGTTCGCGAAGGCAGTGAAGCTGTCCGGGAAGCCGCCGATGCCCTCATAGCCGGTTGCGCCTGCCATACCGGACAACAGCAACGCGCCGCCGCCGTAGAGGTAAAGCGTGCCGAGGGTGATCACCAGCGGGCTGATGCCGGTGTAATGAATAAGCGCCGCGTTCAGGAACCCACAGGCCAGGCCCAGCGCCAGAGTCAACACAATCGCCAGGCTCATCGGCACGCCGGACTGCATCAGCACGCCCAACGCGATGGCGCACAGCCCGATGGTTGAGCCGAGCGAAATATCAATCCCGCCGCTGATAATCACCAGCGTCAGCGGCAGCGCCACAATGCCGATGCAAATAAAATCACTGGTGCTGAACAGCAGCATATTGATGTCGAGCATGCGCGGATTGAGCGCGCCGAACAGCAGAATTTCCAGTACCAGCAACGCCAGCAGCGCCAGTTCCCAGTTCACTTTCATTTACGCCACCTCTTTTTTGGTTTTGCGGCCTGGAAACGGCGCGACGTTTTTCCGCCCTGACGCCCCCGGCACAAAGCGGCTGTACTTCAGCGCCCGTTGATGGCGAGTCAGCGCCTGGCGCAGCCGTCCGTCCAGCACCAGAACGCCAAGCAACACCAGGCCGGCGATAAAGTCGTTCCACCAGGCGGGCAGCTTGAACAGCACCAGAACCGTGTCGATTTGAGTCAGGAAGAACGCGCCGAGAAACGCGCCAATCAGCGTGCCGGTGCCGCCGAGCAGGGAGATGCCACCCAATACGCAGGCGGCGATGGCTTTCATTTCAAGCCCGCTGCCGGTTTGATTTGGCACAAAGCCAATCTGCGACGCGAACAGAATGCCCCCGAGCGCCGCCAGCAGGCCGTTAAAGGTGAAAGCCAGCAGTCGGGTGCGGTCCACCGCGACGCCCAGCTTACGCGCCGCCGCGAGGTTATCCCCCACCGCGTAAAAATCACGGCCAAATGCGGTGCGGGCCAGCATCACGCTGCCCAACGCCGCCAGCGCCAGCACCGCGAAACCGAACGGCGAGATGCCGATAAAAACGGGCTCCGACAGCGCTTTCAGGCTTTGCGGCAGGCCTTCAATCCATTTGCCGTCGGTCCACAACAGCATTGCGCCGCGATACAGCCCCAGCGTGCCGAGGGTGGCGACAATCGCCGGGATGCGCAGCCACACCACCAGTACGCCGTTAAAAAAGCCGCACAGCGCGCCGATACCGAAGGCGAATCCCATCGCCAGCGGCAGGCTGTAGCCCTGGTTCAGCGCCACGCCCACGGCAATGGCGCACAGCCCGACCGTCGATCCCACCGACACGTCAATATTGCGCGTCAGCATCACCATTGCCGCACCCATCGCCAGCAGGATCAAAATCTGCGCGCTGGAGAAAATCATCGCCAGGGTTTGCGCGCTTAAATAACTGTGGTTAAGCCCCACCAGCACGCCAAACAGCGCCACAATAGCGAGAAACGCCGTCAGTTCACGGTTACGCAGCAGCATCTTCACGGGCGTTGCCCTCCAAAGGCCAGTTTCATCATCCGGTCAGGGGAAATGGCGTCGCGCGCCAGCTCCCCGCTGAGTTCGCCCTGGTGCATCACCAGCACGCGATCCGCCAGCCCGGGGAATTCATCCACGTCAGAGGAGATCATCAGTACCGCCACGTTTTGCGCCGCCACGCTTTTAATCAGCTGATAAATATCGGCGCGGGCGGAAACATCCACGCCACGAGTCGGCTCATCAATAATCAGCAACAACGGGTTAGCTTCAAGGCAGCGGGCCAGCAGCACTTTTTGCTGATTGCCGCCGGAAAGCGTGCGCACGATTTGATTGGGGTGATTGAGTTTGATGCCCAGCGCCCGGTGATAGCGCTCCACCACGGCATCTTCCCGCGTCGGCTGCTGCCACAGCGACGGCTCGTTGAGCGCGACGGTGTTCCAGCGGATCGGCGCATCGAGAAACAGCCCGGACACCTGACGATCTTCCGGCAGGTACACCAGCCCGCGCGCCAGACGCGAGCGGAGCGGCGTATGGGTCACGTCATGATTTTCCAGCCAGATGCGCCCGCCGCGTACCGGACGCAGGCCGTACAGCGTTTCCGCCAGTTCGGTGCGCCCGGACCCTACCAGCCCGGCCAGCCCGACGATTTCCCCGGCGCGCACTTCGAAACTGAGATCGAGAAAGCCCTCGCCGGTCAGATCGTCCACCCGCAATACCGGGAAGTCCTGCGGCTGGGTACGGCGGTTGCCCGGCAACGCCAGCCACAGTTTTTGGGTTTCGCTCAGACTGCGTTCACGGCTCACCGGGGTCATGGCATGGATGAGTTCACTGTCGTTAAGCTGCGCGGTCTCGCCGCTCAGCACCACTGCGCCGTCACGCATCACCGAGACATGACTGGCGATGGCGCGGATTTCCGGCAGCTTATGGGAGATAAAAATGATCCCCACTCCGGCCGCTTGCAGAGCGCGGATCTGTCGAAATAACCGCTCGGTTTCCCCTGGTGTCAGCGACGCGGTTGGTTCATCAAGAATTAAAATTCTGGCGTTGCGCATCAGGCCGCGCAGGATCTCCACCATCTGCTGGTCGGCCACTTCCAGCGTACTGGCGGAAGCCTGCAAATTGAGGTGGCAATCAAGCTGGGCCAGTTTTTCTGTCAGTTGCTGCACATTTTTTTTATCGCCTGGCAGACGAAACAGAATGTTTTCCTGCACGGTGAGATTCGGAAATAACATCGGCTCCTGCGGCACCAGATAGATCCCTAAACCGTGCGCCTGCTGCGGTGAAAGCCGGGTAAACGACAGCCCTTCTATCCGCACCACGCCGCTGTCGGGGGTTTCCACGCCCGCGACAATTTTCATCAGCGTCGACTTGCCCGCGCCGTTACCGCCCATAAGGGCATGCACCTGACCGGAAAGCAGCGTGAAATCAATCGATTTCAGCACGCTCACGCCGGAGAATTGCTTACTTATCGCCTGCACATTCAGTAACGGTTCGGGATTCGTCATCGCCACTCCAGAAATGAACAAATGATTTTTTAAATCTACAATGTTCAAAAAGCGTAGACGGTGAACTATATTTACAACCGTGCAGGGATCACATTTTCAGGCATTATCCATTCCCACAGCTAAACGAAATAAAAAATGATCTTTTTGCCGGGTATCTCACAGTTTCAGACCAGGCAGGATCGAACACATGATCTAAATTTGGATAAGAGTTCAGCTTATGAGCGAAAAACGAAGCGATGAGGGACGGTATGCCGGTATCGCGATGGCCGAAGAAGAGCTACTGGCACGCGTAGCGTGGTGCTACTACCACGACGGACTCACCCAGAACGATATCGGCGAACGGCTGGGATTACCGCGACTGAAGATTTCACGCCTGTTAGAAAAAGGGCGTCAGTCCGGCGTGATACGGGTGCAGATTAACTCGCGCTATGAAGGCTGTCTGGCGCTGGAAACCGCGCTGGCTGAGCGTTTCGACCTGCGACTGGCGCGCGTCTTACCCGCGCTGAACACGCCGCCGATGAACACGCGTCTGGGGATTGGCGCGGCGCAGTCGCTGATGGGGGTGCTGGAACCGGGGCAACTGCTGGCGGTGGGGTTTGGTGAAGCCACCATGAGCTGCTTACAGCATTTAAGCGGGTTTATCAGCTCCCAGCAGATCAGGCTGGTCACGCTCTCGGGCGGCGTCGGGCCGTATATGACCGGTATCGGCCAGCTTGATGCGGCCTGTAGCGTCAGCATCATTCCCGCGCCGCTGCGGGTGTCGTCTCCGGAAGTGGCGGAAATTTTAAAGCGCGAATCCAGCGTGCGTGATGTGTTACTGGCCGCCAGCGCCGCCGACGTGGCAGTAGTGGGCATCGGGTCGGTGAACCAGAAACGCGACGCGACGATCCTGCGCTCCGGTTATATCAGCGAAGGCGAGCAGTTGATGTACGCCCGTAAAGGCGCAGTGGGGGATATTCTCGGGTATTTCCTGCAGGCCGACGGCGAACAGGTCGACGACCTGCCCATCCACCGCGAGTTGCTGGGCATCTCCCTGACGGAACTGGCCCAGTTGCCCACCATCGTAGGCGTGGCGGGCGGTGAAGATAAAGCAGACGCCATTTACGCCGCCCTGCGGGGCCGCCGTATCAACGGCCTGGTAACAGAAGAAGCGACAGCGCGCGCGGTGCTGGCTCTGGCGGGGTAATCCGGGGCCTGCTTCGCGACCCTTAACAGAGCGAGGCAAGCCGATGAGTTACCTTTTAGCATTAGACGCCGGAACAGGCAGTGTCCGTGCGGTCATTTTTGATTTAGCGGGCCGCCAGATTGCCGCAGGCCAGGCGGAATGGACTCACCAGAGCGTGGCGGATGTGCCCGGCTCCATGGAGTTCGATCTCGCCACCAACTGGCAACTCACCTGTCGCTGTATCCGTGAGGCGCTGGCAAAAGCGGGCCTTGAGGCCCGGGAAATTGCCAGCGTTGCCTGCTGCTCAATGCGCGAAGGGATCGTGCTTTACGATCGCAATGGCGAGCCAATCTGGGCCTGCGCCAACGTGGATGCCCGCGCCAGTCACGAAGTTTCCGAGCTGAAAGAGATCCACGACTATCAGTTTGAATCTGAGGTATACCACGTCTCCGGGCAGACGCTGGCGCTCAGCGCCATGCCGCGTTTGCTCTGGCTTGCCCACCATCGTCCGGATATTTACCGCCAGGCGGCGACCATCACCATGATCAGCGACTGGCTGGCGGCGAAGCTGTCTGGCGAGCTGGCAGTAGATCCCTCCAATGCGGGCACCACCGGCATGCTGGATCTGAACACCCGTGACTGGCGGCCTGCGCTGCTTGATATGGCCGGGCTGCGCGCCGACATCCTCTCACCGGTAAAAGAGACCGGCACGGTGCTGGGCGCGGTCACCGCAGAAGCGGCGGCACAGTGCGGATTACGTGAAGAGACGCCGGTAGTGATGGGCGGCGGCGATGTGCAACTGGGCTGCCTCGGGCTTGGCGTGGTGCGCCCCGGCCAAACGGCGGTACTGGGCGGAACGTTCTGGCAGCAGGTGGTAAACCTTCCGGCAGTGCGCACCGATCCACAAATGAATATCCGCGTTAACCCGCACGTCATCCCCGGCATGGTCCAGGCGGAGTCGATCAGCTTTTTCACCGGTTTGACGATGCGCTGGTTCCGCGACGCGTTCTGCGCCGAAGAGAAACTCCTCGCCGAGCGGCTGGGTACCGATACCTACGCACTGCTGGAACAGATGGCCGGTCAGGTTCCGGCGGGTTCCCACGGCGTGATGCCGATTTTCTCTGACGCGATGCACTTTAATAAGTGGTACCACGCGGCCCCGTCGTTTATTAACCTCTCCATCGATGCCGATAAATGTAATAAGGCCACGTTATTCCGGGCGCTGGAAGAGAACGCCGCGATTGTTTCAGCCTGCAATCTGGCGCAAATCTCCCACTTTTCCGGGGTGAAATTCGACGGACTGGTCTTTGCGGGCGGCGGTTCAAAAGGTGCCCTGTGGAGCCAGATTTTGAGCGACGTCACCGGCCTACCGGTGCGCGTGCCGGAGGTCAAAGAGGCCACCGCGCTGGGCTGTGCCATTGCCGCGGGTGCCGGGGTTGGGTTATATGCGGATATGGCCAGCGCTGGCGAGAAGCTGGTGAGCTGGCAGCGGGAATTTACGCCGAATCCGGCACACCGCGAGCTCTATGACGGGATGATGCAGAAGTGGCAGGCAGTGTATGCGGATCAACTGGGGTTAGTGGATAGCGGGTTGACCACCTCGCTCTGGAAAGCACCAGGGCTGGAGAGGCGTCGTCAGGCACCAGCATCGTAGTTGAGGAGCTATTTTTTGTTCGATGGAAGGAGGGTGTTCGCTTCGGCAGCGGTGCCCTTTTTGTGTTTTGTGGAATTGTTTCGTTCGCTTCGGGCAGCGGGGCCTTTTTGTGTTTTGTGGAATTGTTCCGTTCGCTTCGGGCAGCGGGGCCTTTTTGTGTTTTGTGGAATTGTTCCGTTCGCTTCGGGCAGCGGTGCGCTTCAATAGTAACCGGCGAACGCGACCGGGTTGGGGGCGCTCGCCGCCGCGCCCCCAACACCCCCG
>OKCK01000052.1_pt1 | contig 61396 bp, 59 predicted proteins | sample 1614961 | NCBI WGS metagenome assembly OKCK01 (sample SAMN04436984, study PRJEB24849) | human gut metagenome | biome: human gut; feature: NICU; material: stool | host: Homo sapiens | place: USA: Saint Louis, MO | collected 2010-07-31
CCGGGGGTGTCGGGGGCGCGGCGGGGAGCGCCCCTGACACGTTCGCCGTCACTGAAGCCTCTGTGGATGAAAACGCCCCGAGCGAACGGAACAATTCCACCCTGAACCCACTCCCCCTCCCGAAGCAGGAGAACAGAATAGTTACCCCCCCCTCCGCCCCAGCGGAACCACCAACGGGGTTCCCGCCACCGGGTCCTCAATAATCACACACCGCATCCCATAGATCCTCTCGATCAGCGCCGCCGTTACAATCTCCCGGGGATCGCCTTCAGCAATAATCTCCCCTTCGCGTAACGCGATAAGGTGATTCGCATAGCGACACGCCTGATTGAGATCGTGCAGCACCGCCGCGAGGGTATAACCCTGCTCTTTATTCAGTGCGCTAAGCAGTTCCAGCAGATCAATCTGATGGCTGATGTCCAGCCAGGTGGTGGGCTCATCCAGCAGCAGGATCGAGGTCTCCTGTGCCAGCACCATTGCAATCCAGGCGCGCTGGCGCTGGCCGCCGGACAGCGTATCGACACTCTGGCTGGCAAGCGCCTCAATGCCGGTGGCTTTCATGGCGCGGCTGACGGCCCGTTCGTCCTCTTCACGCCAGCGGGTGAACAGCGGTTGATGCGGATAGCGCCCCCGACAGACCAGCTCCTGCACGGAAATGTCCCCAGGCGCGCTGGCGTTTTGCGGCAATAAACCAATCCGGCGGGCCACTTCTTTAGTGGCGAAATGCTCGATTTGTTCGCCGTCGAGCCACACCTGGCCCGCCATCGGCTTCATCAGGCGGCTTAATGTCCGCAACAGCGTGGATTTTCCACAGCCGTTGGGACCAATAATGGCGGTGAATTTACCGTCCGGAATCGACACATTAAGCGACCCGGCAATCACTTTTTTACCGTAGCCAAGGGTCAGCGTGGCGCCATGCAGGCGGGAAGGGATCATCTCTTGCGGGACTCCTGAATCAACAAGGCGATGAGGTAAATACCGCCGATACTGACGGTTACCACGCCCACGGGAAGCTGGTAAGGGGTGAACAGCCGCTGGGCGCATAAATCAGCGGCGAGCAGCAACGTACCGCCGCACAGCGCCGATTGCAGCAGGCCGAAGCGCGAGGTGCGGGTTAAGCGCCGCGCGATATGCGGCGCAACCAGGGCGATAAAGGAAATCGGCCCGGCGAGGGCGGTTGCCGCTGCGGTAAGGGTGACGGCGGTAAGCATTAGCAGTAATCGCGAACGCTCCACCGCAACGCCTAATGCGCAGGCGCTGTCGTCGCCCATTTCCAGCAACCGCATGCGCCGCGCCAGCAGCGCCGCGGCCAGCAGTGCAACCGCGATAAGCGGCACGGCCGGAAAGGCTTTATTCCAGGTCAGACCGTTGAGCGACCCGGCATTCCACATCTCGGCGGAGAGCGCGGTTTCCAGCGAGGCCTGCAACAGCAGCCAGGTATTGAAGGCCACCAGCATGGCGCGCATGCCGATTCCGATAATAATCAGCCGGAACGTATCGATGCCGTTGCGCCAGGCCAGCGCCCAGACCAGCAGCGAGGTGACGATCCCGCCGCCCAGCGCGGCAAACGTAATGGAGCCTGCGCTCTGGCCGAACAGCACCATGGCGATGAGTACGCCGCTCCAGGCACCCATATTGAAGCCCATCACGTCCGGGCTGCCGAGCGGGTTACGCATCAGCGACTGAAAGATAGCGCCGCTGACGCCCAGCGCTGCGCCGATCACCAGCGCCAGCAGGACGCGCGGCAGACGCCATTCCACCACAACCAGTGAGATCTGGCGCGGGCCTTCGCCCAGTAACGCATTAACCACTTGTGAGGCGCTGAGGGGCAGCGCGCCGCTTGATAAGCTCCAGATCGCCATCGCCATGGCGACCAGGCAAAACAGCGCCAGCATCCAGAGCAGGCGAGGGGAGATGCTCATAATGTCACTCCATGACGTCGGCGGCGCACCAGATAAATCAGCACCGGCGCGCCGATAAACGCGCTGACCACCGACACCCGAAGTTCACCGGGTACAATCAGACGACCTGTCACATCGGCGAGCAGCAGCAGCAGCGGCGTTGCCAGCAGCGTGGCGGGAAGCGTCCAGCGATGATCCTGCCCCACCAGCCAGCGAGAAAGGTGCGGCATCATCAGACCAATAAACGCAATGGGGCCGACCAGCGCCGTGGCGCTGCCGCACAGCAGGGTAATCGCCACCAGTCCAAAAATTTGCGTACGGGCGACGCGGCTGCCGAGCGCGGTGGCGGTGTCGCTTCCCATACTGAGGCTGTTTAATGCGCGCCCAAGCACCATTGCGATCGCCAGGCCCAGCAACACCGGCAGCAGGACCACTTTAAGCGTCGCCAGGGTGCGGATATCCAGCGAGCCGGACTGCCAGAAGCGCAACTGGTCATACACCACCGGATTAAGCAGCGAAATCCCGCTGGAAAGCCCTTCCAGCACGGCGGCGAGGGCAACGCCCGCCAGCGTCAGGCGCACCGGGCTAAGTTGCCCGCCGCCCGCGCTGCCGGTAAACGCCACGACCAGAGACGCCGCCATCGCGCCGCCGAAGGCCAGAGCCAGTAGCATCATGGGAGAGGTGAGGCCTAACAGCGCTGTGCCGACAACAATGGCGAAGCTGGCGCCGGAATTAACGCCCAGCAGGCCCGGGTCGGCAAGCGGGTTACGGCTGAGGGTTTGCATCAGCGCGCCGGAGACCCCTAACGCGCCGCCAGCCAGCAATCCCGCCAGCGTCCTCGGCAGGCGGACATCGCGAATAATCGTGCAATCGGGGCTCTGGCACTGACCGGTTAATGCCTCCAGCACCACGGAAAATTCAACGGGTTTGGCGCCAATGGACAGGCTGAGCGCCATCATCAGCAACAGCAAAATGAGCAGGCCCAACAGCGCGGCCATGCGCCCTGGTAACCGAAAAAGCGACATCACAAATAATCCACAATTGGTAATGATAGTTATTATCACTCGTATTGGGCTATGTTAGCATGACGTTCCCGTTACCCGGTAAAGAAAAATTCCGCTCTAAGGTCATGTAATGAACCAACATTCGCTGTTGCTTAATCTTTCCCTGCTCAAAACTAACGCTGCGTTTCGGGCGGTGTTCCTTGCGCGCTTTATTTCCATTGTTTCTCTGGGGCTTCTGGGCGTGGCGGTGCCGGTTCAAATTCAGACCCTGACTGGCTCGCCCTGGCTGGTGGGGCTGGCGGTTACCCTGACTGGCGGCGCCATGTTTATCGGCCTGATTTCCGGCGGGGTGCTGGCAGATCGCCATGAACGCAAACGGCTGATCCTGATTGCCCGTTCCACCTGCGGGCTTGGATTTATCGGCTTGTTTATTAACGCCCTGTTGCCGGCGCCGTCGTTAACCGCCATTTATCTGCTGGGACTGTGGGATGGCTTTTTCGGCGCGCTTGGCGTAACGGCGCTGCTGGCGGCGACGCCGGGAATTGTGGGGCGCGAAAATGTGATGCAGGCGGGGGCGATCACCATGCTCACGGTGCGCCTGGGTTCAGTGATCGCGCCAATGCTGGGCGGCTTATTGTTGGCGAGCGGTGGCGTGGCGTGGAACTTCGGCCTGGCGGCGCTCGGCACGTTTATCACGCTAATCCCCTTATTCAGCCTGCCGCGCATGCCTGCGCCGCAAATGCAACGCGAACACCCGCTGCGGGCGCTGCTTCAGGCGTTTCGTTTCCTGCTGGGCAACCCGCTGATTGGCGGGGTGGCGCTGGTGGGGGCGCTACTGACGATGGCAAGCGCAGTACGGGTGCTGTACCCGGCGTTGGCGGGGCACTGGCTGATGTCGGCAAGCCAGATTGGCTTTTTATATGCTGCCGTTCCGCTCGGCGCGGCGCTTGGCGCGTTAACCAGCGGACGCATCGCCCATGTTGCGATGCCAGGCCGGGTGATGCTCCTGACCACGATTGCCGCGTTTATAGCGGTAGGCGTTTTTGGCATGATGCCGTTCTGGGTGGCCGGTGCGGCATGTCTGGCGCTGTTTGGCTATCTCAGCGCGATTAGCTCGCTGTTGCAGTACACGCTGATCCAGACGCAAACGCCGGACGAGATGCTGGGGCGCATCAATGGATTATGGACTGCGCAGAACGTCACGGGTGATGCTATCGGCGCGGCCCTGCTGGGGGCGATGGGAACACTGTTAACGCCCGCCGCCTCGGCCAGCATCAGCGGAGCCGGGCTGGCAGTCACGGGCGTGTTACTGGCGCTGTTGCTCAATGAACTGCGCCGCTTTCGCCAACCTGCGCCGCAAACGGCGCAGTCATCATGATTTAAACAGCTGCGTCAGCCGGGCCAGTAACTGGCTGGCACTGTAGTAATCAAGGCGGAACGTTTCGGTACCCAGCGGATAAACGCGCTGCTGCTGCACCGCAGGCAGATGTTTAAGCAGGGGATTTTGCGCCAGCGCTCTGGCGTCCTGCTCATCGCCGGCGAATAAAAACAGCGTTTCGCCATTTAATGCCGAAGCCAGATTTTCACCCCCCACCTGAATGATATCGTGACGTTTGCCCTGGGTCTGGCTGGTTTGCAGATTCGCGGGCAGCGTCGCCTGGGTAAAGCCCAACTGCTGCAACAATTTCCCCTGTGCCGATTCCGGCGTCCAGATATTCGCGCCATGCGCCGCCGGGTTATACACCAGAGCGGTTACCGGTTGCGGCGGCAGGGCGATCTGCGCTTTAACCTCAGCAAGCTGCTTATCAAAACTGGCGATGCGTTGCGCCGCCTGCTGTTCGTGGCCGGTGATCTCGCCCAGTTGGGTTAACAGTTGCTGCCAGCTTTTGTCGTCGTAATTAATGATCAACGTCGGTGCGATAGCGGAAAGCTGGTCATACAGCATGATGGCCGAGTCGCCGCCGGTGGCGCTAATCAGAATCAAATCCGGCATCTGCGCCGCGACGGCTTCGGCATTGGCTTCCCCGATGTACAGCCGCTGCACCTGACGCTGCTTCGCCACGTCACCCCACTGTTTCAGGAACCCCTGAGAATCTGCTACCCGATTGCCCGGCGACGTTGCGCCGCTGGCTACCACCGGCGCGTCAATCGCCAGCAGCGAACCGGTCAGCGTCACGCTGGTCGAAACAATGCGTTGCGGTGGCTGCTCAAGCGTATGCGTGCCGCGGCTGTCCTGAATCTGACGCGGCCATTCGGCGGCCAGGGTAAGTGAGGAAAATCCGAAAGCAAGCAGGGAGAAAAGCAGCCCAAAAGTGAAGCGTAATTTCACAGCGTAGCATCCATGGTTACAGGTTAATAATGCTTCTCATTTTCAACATAGCCCATTCCGGTTGCAAGAACTCTTGGTCAAAATTGCCGTTAGCCCGGCGGCGAAATCACACAACCTGCATTGACAATCAAGCGCTTTCGCCTTAGGTTACGCCTCCAAACGCAAATGATAATAATTATTAAACAACTTATCATTCTAAGGAGGAGCGTATGGAGGCGTCTTTGGCTGAGGAAACCCAACAGCGCGCTGTCACCCTTTCACCGGACAGTTTTTTCTTTATGTCGCCGCATCGCAATCTGGCGACGTCCGGCTGTTTGACTCGCCTGACAGCGCCTGCTGCCGATGGCGAAGATCTTAACGGCGAGTTTCAGCAGCGGTTGCGGGAGACGTTCGCCGCCGCGCGTAAACTCGGCTGTTCTCGCCCGATTGTGGTCGGCGCGATCCCGTTCGACACCCGCAAACCATCGGCGCTGTTTGTCCCGCGTGAATATCAGTCATTTTCCCACAGCGAGATGCTCGCCAGCGCACGCACTGCCGCGCCGCCACAGTTGCAACTGACCGCGCAGCAGGCGATACCTGAAAAGACACAGTTTCTTGACATGGTGGAGCGCGCCGCCGCGCTCACAGCAACCCCGGACGTGCGTAAAGTGGTGTTGTCGCGCCTGATTGATATCTCCACGGCCAGCGCGCCGGATCGCCATCAACTCCTGAACCGGCTGGTGGCGCTTAATCCCGGCAGTTACAACTTCCACGTTCCGCTGGCGGATGGCGGGGCGTTGATCGGCGCCAGCCCCGAGTTGCTGCTGCGAAAAGAAAATCAGCATTTCTGGTCGCTGCCGCTCGCAGGATCGGCGCGACGTCATCCGAATCAAACCGAAGACAAACTTGTGGGCGATCGGCTACTGAACTCCACTAAAGATCGCCATGAGCATCAGCTGGTCACTCAGGCGATGCGCCAGATCCTCGCCGGACGAAGCCAGCGTTTAGAGGTACCGGAAATTCCGTCGCTGATTACCACCCCGACGCTGTGGCATCTGGCGACAGCGATCGCCGGTGAAACGCGTTCTGAGCAGGAAAACGCGCTGTCGCTGGCCTGTCTGCTGCATCCCACCCCTGCGCTAAGCGGTTTCCCGCATACCGTCGCCCGTCAGGTGATTGCCGAACTGGAGCCGTTTGACCGTGAACTGTTCGGTGGGATCGTCGGCTGGTGCGATGACCGGGGTAACGGTGAATGGGCGGTGGCGATCCGCTGTGCACGGTTAAAAGATAACCAGATCCGCTGCTTCGCCGGAGCGGGCATTGTTCCGGCTTCGGTCGCGGAATCCGAGTGGCATGAAACAGGCGTCAAGCTGTCCACCATGCTCAACGTATTTGGCCTGAACGACAGGAGCGTTTGATGATTATTCCCTACACCCGCTGGCCGGAAGAGCTTGCCGCACGCTACCGCGAGAAGGGTTACTGGCTGGATGAGCCGCTGAACGACATTCTGCAGCGTCATGCGGAAAATGATGCGGTAGCGTTAACAGATGGCGACCGCACACTGACTTACCGCGAACTTGAGCAGGCCGCTCACCGGCTGGCGGCAGCGCTGGCGCGGCGCGGTTTACGCCGTGGCGATACCGCGCTGGTGCAACTGGGCAACGTGGCGGAATTCTATATCGCCTTCTTTGCGCTGCTGAAAATCGGCATCGCGCCGGTGAATGCGCTGTTCAGCCATCAACGTACCGAGCTGGAGGCTTACGCCCGGCAGATCGAACCTGCGCTGCTGATCGCCGATCGGGAACATGCCTTGTTTGCCAGCGATGCGTATCTGGCGCAGCTGCGCGAATGCGTGCCGTCGATTCGCGAAGTGGTGCTCCATCGTGACAATGGTGAAGCCAGCATGGCGCGTCTCATTGAGGAACCGGCGCAGGGATTTATCGCCACCCCCACCCCCGCTGATGAAGTGGCATTCTTCCAGCTTTCAGGCGGCAGTACCGGCACCCCTAAGCTGATCCCTCGCACCCATAACGATTACTACTACAGCATTCGCCGCAGTAATGAGATTTGCCGGTTTGACGCCAACACCCGCTATTTATGCGCGCTCCCGGCGGCGCACAACTTCCCGATGAGTTCGCCTGGCTCGCTGGGCGTATTTCTGGCCGGGGGAACCGTCGTGTTGGCTAACGACCCGAGTCCCGGTCACTGTTTTGGCCTTATCGCCCGTCATCAGATTAACGTCACCGCACTGGTGCCCCCGGCGGTGAGTCTGTGGTTGCACGCGTTGAATGAAGGTGAAGATCGTGGGCAGTTGGCTTCGCTACGGCTGCTGCAGGTAGGCGGGGCGCGTTTGTCGAATACGCTGGCAGCGCGCATTCCCGCCGAGCTGGGTTGCCAGCTACAACAGGTGTTCGGCATGGCGGAAGGGCTGGTCAACTATACCCGTCTCGACGACAGCGATGCGCGCATTTTCACCACCCAGGGGCGGCCAATGTGCCCGGATGATGAGGTCTGGGTGGCGGATGAAAAGGGCAATCCCCTGCCTGTCGGACAGACAGGGCGTCTGATGACCCGTGGGCCTTACACCTTCCGGGGCTATTACCGGAGTCCGGAGCACAATGCCCAGGCCTTTGACGCTAACGGGTTTTACAGCTCCGGCGATCTGATTTCCATCGATGAAGATGGCTATATCACGGTGCAGGGCCGCGAAAAAGATCAGATCAACCGGGGTGGTGAAAAGATCGCGGCTGAAGAGATCGAGAACTTACTGCTGCGGCATGAGGCGATCCTGCAGGCCGCACTGGTGTCGATGGAAGACAGCCTGATGGGCGAGAAAAGTTGCGCCTTCCTGGTGACCTGTCGGCCAGTAAAAGCGGTTGAGATCCGTCGTTTTCTGCGCGAGCTCGGCGTCGCGGAATTCAAACTGCCGGACCGGGTGGAAAGCGTGAGTGAGCTGCCGCTTACGCCGGTGGGCAAAGTCGATAAAAAACAGTTGCGTCAACGGCTGGCCACGCGCCAGTCGGCATTTTGAAGGAGAGTAAAATGGCAATCCCGGGACTTAACGCGTACACCCTGCCGGTTGCGGCAGACATCCCAGACAATAAAGTGCAGTGGGACTTTGAGCCGACCCGCGCCGCACTGCTGATCCACGATATGCAGGATTATTTCATTAATTTCTGGGGCGAGGCATGCCCGATGATGGCGCAGGTGATCGCCAATATCGCCGCGCTGCGTCGCTACTGCAAACAGCAGGGCATTCCGGTCTATTACACCGCCCAGCCACAGAACCAGAGTCCGGAAGACCGCGCGCTGCTCAACGATATGTGGGGGCCGGGGCTGAATAACTATCCGGAACAGCAAAAGGTTGTGGCGCAACTGACGCCCGATCACGACGACACGGTATTAGTGAAGTGGCGCTACAGCGCGTTTCATCGTTCGCCGCTGGAGCAGGCGCTGAAAGCGTCTGGCCGCGATCAACTGTTGATTTGCGGCGTTTACGCCCACATCGGCTGCATGATCACCGCCACCGACGCCTTCATGCGTGACATTCAGCCGTTTATGGTGGCCGACGCGCTGGCCGATTTCAGCCGGGAAGAGCATCTGATGGCGCTGAAATATGTAGCGGGTCGCGCCGGACGCGTGGTGATGACCGCCGATCTTCTGCCGACGCCGCAAAGCAAAGCGCAACTGCGTGCGCTGATACTGCCGCTGCTGGATGAAACCGACGAGCCGGAAGACGATGAAAACCTGATCGATTATGGCCTGGATTCGGTACGCATGATGGCGCTGGCGTCGCGCTGGCGTCAGGTGCATCCGGACATTGATTTCGTGATGCTGGCGAAGAAACCGACCATTGACGCGTGGTGGGCGCTGCTCAGCCGGGACGCACGCTGATGGCAGGTCTGTTTGACGGGAAAACAGTCTGGGTGACCGGGGCCGGGAAAGGCATCGGTTACGCTGCCGCGCTGGCTTTTCATCAGCAGGGCGCGACGGTGGTGGGGCTCGATGTGGCGTTCGACGGCGCGTATCCTTTTGCCATCGAACAACTGGATATCGCCGATGCGCGACAGGTGGAGCAGGTGTGCGCTCGTCTGTTCGCGGCCAGCCCGCGCCTTGACGTGCTGGTTAACGCCGCGGGTATTTTACGTATGGGCGCGACGGATGCGTTGTCCCATGCCGACTGGCAGCAGACGTTTGCGGTGAATGTGGGGGGCGCGTTTCATCTGTATCAGCAGGTCATGCCGCGATTCCGGGCGCAGCGCAGCGGGGCGATTGTCACGGTCGCGTCTGACGCGGCCCACACGCCACGCATCGGTATGTCGGCTTACGGTGCCTCGAAAGCCGCGCTGAAAAGCCTGACGCTTACCGTGGGGCTGGAACTGGCGCCCTTCGGCGTGCGGGTCAACCTGGTGTCCCCGGGCTCGACCGACACCGATATGCAACGGACGCTTTGGACCACGGACGATGCGGAGCAGCGCCGTATCGCCGGATTCGCCGAACAGTTTAAGCTCGGCATTCCCCTGGGAAAAATTGCCAGACCGCATGAGATCGCCAGCGTGATTACCTTTCTGGCGTCCGAACAGGCCAGCCATATCACGTTGCAGGATATTGTGATCGATGGCGGGTCAACCCTGGGAGCCTGAATGATCTGGAAACGCACACTGACTCTTGATGCGCTGAATGCCATGAGCGAGGGCACGCTGGTGGCCCATCTCGGCATTGTCTTTACCGACATCGGCGACGATACGCTAACGGCAGAAATGCCCGTGGACAGCCGCACGCGCCAGCCGTTTGGTTTACTGCACGGCGGCGCATCGGCGGCGCTGGCGGAAACCCTCGGTTCTATGGCCGGTTTTTTGACCACGAAAGAGGGACAAAGCGTGGTCGGTACCGAACTGAGCGCAACGCATCATCGGCCCATTTTTGACGGCACGGTACGCGGGGTATGCCGCGTTATCCATCCAGGCCGTCAAAGCCAGTGTTGGGAGATCGTCATTTATGATGCTGACGGGCGGCGGTGCTGCACCAGTCGGTTAAGCACCATGGTGATGGGCTAAACGTCCGGGCAGCGCAGGGAAGTGCGCTACGCCGCGGGCGGTTCAACAAGCGCGCCGTGCTATAGTGGAGAGATGTTTTCCCGCAGGGTACGGCACGATGAGCGATATATCTTTGATTCCCCAGAGCAAACTTCCCTCACTGGGCACCACCATTTTTACCCAAATGAGCGCACTGGCGCAGCAGCACAACGCCATCAATCTTTCCCAGGGGTTTCCTGATTTCGACGGGCCGCGTTTTTTACAGGAGCGCCTGGCGGCACACGTTGCAAGCGGGGCGAACCAGTACGCGCCCATGACCGGCGCGCAGGCGTTACGCGAGGCAATAGCTGACAAAACCGCCGCGCTTTACGGCCATCGTCCGGACTGTAACAGCGATATCACCGTCACGGCAGGGGCGACCGAAGCGTTATATGCGGCGATCACCGCGCTGGTAAGATCGGGGGATGAGGTCATTTGCTTTGACCCCAGCTACGACAGCTACGCGCCAGCCGTGACCTTAAGCGGCGGGGTCTTAACGCGTCTGGCATTGCAACCGCCGCATTTTCAGGTCGACTGGCAGGCATTCGCTGCCGCGCTGTCGCCGCGTACCCGGCTGGTGATCCTGAATACCCCCCATAACCCGACCGCCACGGTCTGGCAAAAAAGCGACCTTGAGGCGCTTTGGCAGGCCATCGCCGACCGGGAAATCTACGTGATTAGCGATGAAGTGTATGAGCACATCTGTTTTGCCAGAGAGAGGCACGCCAGCGTACTGGCGCATCCACAGCTGCGCGCACGGGCGGTAGCGGTGTCGTCATTCGGAAAAACCTATCATATGACCGGCTGGAAGATCGGCTACTGCGTGGCCCCAGCGGCCATAAGTGCCGAGCTGCGCAAAGTGCACCAGTATTTAACCTTTTCGGTGAATACGCCGGCCCAGTTGGCGCTGGCGGATATGCTGCGGGAAGAGCCAGCCCACTATGAAGATTTACCGGCATTTTATCGCGCCAAACGCGATCGCTTTGTGGCGGCGCTTTCCACCAGCCGTTTACGGGTATTGCCTGGGGAAGGCACTTACTTTTTACTGGCCGATTACAGCGCGATTAGCGACCTGGACGATGTGAGTTTTTGCCAGTGGCTAACCCGGGAAGTGGGCGTGGCCGCAATTCCGCTCTCGGTATTTTGCGCCGCGCCGTTTCCACATAAGCTGATCCGGCTCTGCTTCGCCAAACAGGACGCCACCCTGGATGCAGCAGCGTCGCGTCTGGCGACAATATGATTGTGCGGGGTGTCAGGCGTCGGCGGCGAGGCGCTGATTAATACTCTCCAACAACAGCTTGAATGCGCTGCTTTGCAGCGCAAAGCGGTTATACATTAAATAAAACTCCAGCTTCGGTAACTGTACCGGCACCTCGACGCGCTTGAGATTAAATAAATCGTGAAAACGCGAATAGCCTCTTTCACTAATAACGCCCAGTAATTCGCTTTGCCCAATTGCTGACATAACGGTAACGGGGGAGTCGCTCTGAAAGATAAAGTCCCGTTCAGGCAGCACTTCCGTTGATTTAACGTGATACTGCCGAATCCCTTCTTCCAGCCCGGTAATTTTGGTGAATTTTTCGCTCTGTAACTGGCTGAGCGTTGCGCTGTCGCCAATGCGCGGATGATCTTTACTGCAAACAATAACGGGCGCGGCATGCATAAACGGCGTGCATATTACGGAATGATTCACCACCGGCGTGCTGCCAATAATTAAATCGGCTTTGCGATACGTCAGCAGATCTTCAGCCGAGCTGGCCGTCACTGACATGTCGTAATGAATCAGTTCATAGCCCTGCTGGCGACAAAACTTTTCCGCCAGCGGCGATAAAAATTCAAATCCCATCAAGGTGGAACAATAAACAATAAAGTTTTTACGCTGGGGCGCACCCTGAACCACCCGAATAGTTTGTTCGAGTTGTTGCAGGTTATCTTCAAGATAAATATGTAAATTATCGGCGACGGTGGTGGGCGTTATGCCTTTACCCTCGCGTAAAAACAGCGGGTCGTTAAGCTGATTACGTAAACGCTGAATGGACTGACTAATGGCAGAAGGCGTGAGAAATAACGCTTCAGCCGCTTTACTGACGCTGCGGTGTAAGTAAACGCATTCAAAAATAACCAGTAGATTGAGATCGAACTTCTTTAGATCCTGAAGGTTAGCCATCATTAAGCCCGTCGTTCGAATTGGTCATAATTATAATATGAAATAAATAATAGGCCGGGCAAATAAAATAGCAGCCATTTTCATGACTGCCATTACAGAAACTCAAAGATGAATTTAGTTTTTCTTAATTTCGCCTCCCATCATGACGGCAAGTTTTTCTGCATCGGGTAAACCCACGACTTGCTGCAATTCATTAGTCTCGCTCATGTAATAAATGGCAGGGGTAGCGTTGGCACCCAATTCATCCATTAATTTCTGATTAATATTTAAGGCTTTTGCCTGTTCAGGGGGAATGGCCGCAGGAATATCCAGCGTCATTTTGCCGCCTGATTGTTCAAAATCATGCCATGTTTTCGCCGGATCTTTCGCGCTCAGAATGGCGGCGGCCGTGGCGCGGCTCTCGGGTTTAATCACCCCGACCATCAGGGTGCGGATTTGCACCTGGCCGGCGTCGACCCACGGACGGGACTGCTCCCAGAATTTGTGGCAATACGGGCAGAAGGGATCGGCAAACACATACAGCGTGCGTGGGGCGGTGGCTTTCCCGTCCTGAATCCACGGGGCCTTTTCCATTTTTTTCCACAACTCACGCCCGGCAGGAGCATAAATTTCCTGGGCGATCAGCTTTTCGCTCAGGTTGGTGCCTTGTTCGTCATAGAGGTAACCGGAAATGGCCTGTTTGCCGTCAGGCGTCACATAAATGGTGACGCCCATCTCCTGATACTTTCCTAAGTAGCCTGTCATACCGGCCGGGCCGGGAAAGGATTTCACTATGGTGATGCCCTGTTTCTCAAGGGCTTTGACCGGCGCAGGCAGTTCATCGGCATGAACAAGAAAGGGAGTAAGGGCCAGCCAAAGTATGCGTTTAGTCATGTTTTATCCTGAATGATGAATCTTCGGTAAAACCTATCGCAACCATCGGTAGAAGGGGAGGTTGAGCGGATTGATGAATATATAAGGCAATGGTCTAATCAAGGTGCTGACACGACCTTTGTTAAGGTAAAGTAAAGCGCAACGCAATGCCAGTTTACTGGCGCTGAAACGCCTCCGGGCGCTTCAGGTAAGGAAGCCACCCCCTGAGGGTGGCTTTTTTATATGGCGAGTCACCGGGCACCGGCTTTATATGCTCAGCGTGAACACGTCCGAGAGGGGTTGTTAGTTATCGCTTATTGATTTGATAAAGCAAACGCATTGGCCCTGAGAGGGGAGATTCGTTAACTTACACCTCAACGAAAACACGGAGGAAGTACAGATGTCCTTAATCAATACCAAGATCAAACCTTTCAAAAACCAGGCATTCAAAAACGGCGAATTCGTAGAAATCACCGAGAAAGACACCGAAGGCCGCTGGAGTGTGTTCTTCTTCTACCCGGCTGACTTCACCTTCGTTTGCCCGACCGAGCTGGGCGATGTGGCTGACCATTATGAAGAGTTCCAGAAGCTGGGCGTGGACATCTACTCTGTCTCTACCGACACCCACTTCACGCACAAAGCATGGCACAGCAGCTCCGACACTATCGCGAAAATCAAATACGCGATGATCGGCGACCCGACTGGCGCCCTGACCCGTAACTTCGACAACATGCGTGAAGACCAGGGTCTGGCTGACCGCGGTACCTTCATCGTTGACCCGCAGGGCATCATCCAGGCGGTTGAAGTTACCGCTGAAGGCATCGGCCGTGACGCTTCTGACCTGCTGCGTAAAGTAAAAGCAGCACAGTACGTGGCTTCTCACCCAGGTGAAGTTTGCCCGGCTAAATGGAAAGAAGGCGACGCAACTCTGGCTCCGTCTCTGGACCTGGTTGGCAAAATCTAAGTTTTTCTGTCGTCTTTCACGCCACGGGTGCGTTGGCTGCGCTTACTCACCCCGGTCACTTACTTCAGTAAGCTCCCGGGGATCCCTAAGCTTGCCGACTTCCCGTAACGCGAAATACCTGGAAAAAAACGCTATCACGGGTGCAGTTCTGCACCCGTTTTTTTGAAAACGCTTTTACGCGCTCTCATTTAAGTTGCAACGTGGCGCGGCCTGTACGAGGCGGCTTAAATGAGGAAGCGTAAGCTCAGGAGAAAATGATGCTCGACACAAATATGAAAACCCAGCTCAAGGCTTATCTTGAGCGTCTGACAAAGCCTGTTGAGTTAGTAGCCACGCTGGATGACAGCGCGAAATCAGTAGAAATCAAAGCGCTGCTGACCGAAATCGCTGAGCTGTCTGATAAAGTTTCTTTCAGAGAAGACAACAGCCTGGCGGCACGTAAACCTTCATTTTTGATTACGAACCCGGGTTCCACCCAGGGGCCACGCTTTGCTGGCTCCCCGCTGGGCCACGAATTTACCTCGCTGGTGCTGGCGCTGCTGTGGACCGGTGGTCATCCGGCAAAAGAAGCGCAGGAACTGCTGGAGCAGATCCGCGATCTGGATGGCGATTTTGAGTTTGAAACTTACTATTCACTGTCCTGCCATAACTGCCCGGACGTGGTGCAGGCGCTGAACCTGATGGCCGTGCTCAATCCGCGTATTAAGCATACTGCGATTGACGGCGGCGCATTCCAGAACGAAATCACCGATCGCGGCGTCATGGGCGTTCCGGCGGTATTCGTTAACGGTAAAGAGTTCGGCCAGGGCCGTATGACGCTGGCGGAAATCGTTGCTAAAGTTGACAGCGGCGCCGAAAAACGCGCGGCTGATGCGCTCAATAAGCGTGACGCTTACGACGTACTGATCGTGGGTTCCGGCCCTGCGGGCGCGGCGGCAGCGGTTTATTCCGCCCGTAAAGGCATCCGTACCGGTTTAATGGGTGAACGTTTCGGCGGCCAGGTGCTGGATACTGTCGATATCGAAAACTACATCTCGGTGCCGAAAACCGAAGGTCAGAAACTGGCAGGCGCCCTGAAAGCGCACGTTGATGATTACGATGTGGATGTAATTGACACCCAGAGCGCGACGAAGCTGATTCCGGCGGCGAACGAAGGCGGCCTGCATCAGATTGAAACCGCCTCCGGCGCGGTGCTGAAAGCACGCAGCATTATCATTGCGACCGGCGCGAAATGGCGCAATATGAACGTCCCTGGCGAAGATCAGTATCGCACCAAAGGCGTAACCTATTGCCCGCACTGCGACGGCCCGCTGTTTAAAGGTAAGCGTGTGGCAGTCATCGGCGGCGGTAACTCCGGCGTTGAAGCGGCTATCGACCTGGCGGGTATTGTTGAGCACGTCACCCTGCTGGAATTCGCGCCGGAAATGAAAGCCGACCAGGTTCTGCAGGACAAACTGCGCAGCCTGAAAAACGTCGATATCATCCTGAGCGCGATGACCACCGAAGTGAAAGGCGACGGCACCAAACTGACCGGGCTGGACTATCAGGACCGTGAGACCGGTTCCGTGAAGCATCTGGAAGTGGCGGGGATCTTCGTACAAATTGGTCTGCTGCCGAACACCACCTGGCTGGATGGCGCTATCGAGCGTAACCGCATGGGCGAGATCATCATCGACGCCAAATGCGAAACCAGCGTGAAAGGCGTGTTTGCGGCGGGCGACTGCACCACCGTACCGTACAAACAGATCATCATCGCCACCGGCGAAGGCGCGAAAGCGTCGCTGAGCGCCTTTGATTATCTGATTCGCACCAAAACTGCATAAAAAGAAAGTAAGACACCTGCAAAATCAAAGGCCACCGGAAGGTGGCCTTTTTATTTCCGCGTTAGCGAATCACAAATACCGGGATATGGGCATGGCGGATAACGCTTGAGGCGTTGGAGCCCAGCAAATGCGTGGTGATAGAAGGGTTACGCGATCCGATCACGACCACATCCGCATCCAGTTCGTTAGCCAGCGCGTTGACACAGTCGCGCACGGTGCCGAATCGCACATGTGTTTTAATGCGTTCAGGCGAAATATTAAAATGCTCGATCATGGTGTTGAGCCGGGTTTGCGCCTCCTGAAAGAGGTGCTCTTCAAAACGACGAACATCCATGGCGAAACGGTGCATGGTCAGGTTGCCTGAGCGCGGTAAAACATGCATGAGATGGATAATTCCCTCGCTCTGCGCCAGAAACTCGGCGTGACGCACCGCTTTGTCACTCAGTTCCATTTCAAATACGTCAACCGGCATAATAATCGTGTTGTACATATCCAATCCTCCTTGGGGTTCTGAACTCCATCCCATCATAAACGCATAAACCAGATAAATAATTGCGCCAGGTGGGTAATTCGGGCGATTAGGGTTAACTGCCCCCGGCGAGGTGCCGAATGATGCCAGGAATGGTCTTAAAATTCCCGGATAAGCGGCAGGAAACCGGGGGGCGGCCCGGGGATTGCTACCCTTGGTAAAGCGTCCTGTTTCCTGACGCACTCCCTTTATCCCCCTTCCGGAGGTCAGCATGAGAGCTTTGACGTACCATGGCGCGCACTCGGTGAGCGTAGATAATGTCCCCGATCCTTCTATTGAACAAGCTGACGACATTATCCTGCGCGTCACGGCGACGGCCATTTGCGGCTCCGATCTGCATTTGTACCGCGGCAAAATCCCTCAGGTGAAGCATGGCGATATCTTTGGCCATGAATTTATGGGTGAAGTGGTAGAGGTCGGCGGCGGCGTAAAAGATATTCAGCGCGGCGACCGGGTCGTCATTCCGTTTGTTATTGCCTGCGGCGACTGCTTCTTCTGTAAATTGCACCAGTATTCCGCCTGCGAAAATACCAATTCCGGCCCCGGCGCTTCGCTGAACAAGAAACAGATCCCACCTCCGGCAGCGCTGTTTGGTTACAGCCACCTTTATGGCGGCGTGCCCGGCGGCCAGGCGGAATATGTTCGGGTACCCAAAGGGAACGTCGGGCCGTTTAAAGTCCCGCCGGTTTTATCGGACGACAAAGCGCTGTTCCTGTCAGATATCCTTCCTACCGCCTGGCAGGCGGTGAAAAACGGCGAAGTCAAAAAAGGCTCCAGCGTGGCTATTTACGGCGCGGGCCCGGTAGGTTTACTGACTGCTGCCTGTGCGCGCTATCTTGGCGCGGAGCAGATCTTTATGGTGGATCACCATCCCTACCGACTGGAGTTCGCGAAGCAGCGTTATGGCGCGATCCCGATTAACTTCGATAAAGATGACGATCCGGCCGCGCTGATCATTGAACAAACTGCCGGGAATCGCGGCGTGGACGCGGCGATTGACGCCATTGGGTTCGAAGCGAAGGGCAGCACCACCGAAACCGTATTGACCACCCTGAAAATTGAAGGCAGCAGCGGTAAAGCACTGCGTCAATGTATTGCGGCGGTACGCCGTGGCGGGATTGTCAGCGTGCCGGGCGTCTACGCCGGCTTTATCCACGCGTTCATGTTTGGCGATGCGTTTGATAAGGGCATTTCGTTCCGCATGGGGCAAACCCATGTTCACGCCTGGTTGCCGGAGCTGCTGCCGCTGATTGAACAGGGGCTGTTGCGCCCTGAAGAGATTGTCACCCATTACTTGCCGCTGGAAGATGCCGCACGTGGGTATGAAGTATTTGAGAAGCGTCAGGAAGACTGCCGGAAAATCATTCTGGTGCCCGGTGCGGAAAGCCCGGAAACGGCGCGGGAGAAGGCGACCAGCGTCGGGATTGTTAACAATGTGGTCCTGCCGTAAAGGCGTACAGTTCTGCAACAAAAAGAGGGCGCCTGGCGCCCTCTGTCAGTCTTAGCGACGATAGTCGCCCGCCGCTTCCGGCTGATATAACAGTTCCAGCACTTCAAGGTGCGTTTCATTGCCGTTAGGCAGCGTCCAGTGAATGGTACTTCCGACGCGTAAACCCAACAGCGCTGCCCCCACCGGCGCCATCACCGACAATTCCTCAGCGCTGTCGCGCATTTGTGCCGGATAAACCAGGGTGCGGGTATAATCTTCGCCGGTCGCCAGATCGCGAAAACGTACCTTACTGTTCATGGTCACCACATCAGCAGGCATCTCTTCCGGGCGACACATTTGAGCGCGATCTAACTCTTCGTTCAATGCCTCAGCCACGGGCAAACTGGCAAACGCCGGTTGTTCCAGCAGGCGGTCGATGCGTTCAGCATCAAGGTCATTTATAACAATGGCAGGTCTGGACATCGTTTACTCCATGTCATTGGCGCGCCATATCGCGCGGCACGAATTTTTCCAAAGAAAAACCCTCACCGTCAAAAGCGATGAGGGTTAACTAAGGGGATGATACTTATCCGGGCCGTGAGTTTGAAGTGATATTTCCCCGTCATTTTTCAAATTGCGGAGGCGTTGGCATTCCTCGCTCATCCCGGGCGCTTACTGGGGTAAGCGCCGGAAGAGGTGATGAGGCGTACCTTTACCTCATCAGAGGATTGCCCCACACGTCAAAGCAATCGCGTAAGACTCACGACATCAGATTTAGAGGATCAGACTGCCCACCAGCGCCAGCAGGAAGGCGATGGTGCCCAGCAGGGTTTCCATCACGGTCCAGGTTTTCAGGGTGGTTTTCTCGTCCATTTCCAGGAAACGGCCAACCAGCCAGAAGCCGGAGTCGTTAACGTGAGACAGTACGGTTGCACCGCCCGCAATCGCGATAACGATAAAGCACAGGTCAAACTGGCTGAGGCCTGGGGTCGCCTGCACCATCGGCGCGATCAGCGCGGCGGTGGTGGTCAGCGCCACGGTTGCGGAACCCTGAGCCACACGCAGCGCGGTGGAGATAACGAACGCCGCCACGATAATCGGCAAACCGGTATCGGCCAGGACGCCAGCCAGCGCGTCGCCGATGCCGCTGGCGCGCAGTACGCCGCCGAACATGCCGCCTGCGCCTGTAACCAGAATGATGCCGCAGATTGGGCCGAGCGCGCCATCGCAGATTTTTTCCAGATGCTGACGGGTATGATCTTTACTGAACACCATCAGCGCAAAGAATACGGTAATCAGCAGCGCCACCGGGGTTTTACCCAGCATACGCAGGAAGTTCACGACCTGATTATCGCCGCTTACCCAGCCCAGTACCTTAGCGGTATTGAGGCCGGTATCCAGGAAAATCAGCATCAGCGGCAGCAGCAGAATGGTCAGCACCATGCCGAATGACGGCGGCTGATGGTTCGGATCGGCTTGCACCTCACCCAGGAAAGAGGAGGGCAGTTTGACGTCGAATTTTTTACCCGCATAAAGGCCGAACAGATAGGCGCCCAGATACCAGGTAGGGATGGCGATAATCAGGCCCAGCAGTACCAGCAGGCCAATATTCGCGCCGAGCAGTTCGCTCGCGGCAACCGGGCCCGGATGCGGCGGAACCAGCGCATGCATCACCGCGAAAGCGCCTGCCGCAGGCAGCGCGTATTTCAGGGTGGAGCCGCCAAACTGTTTCGCGACGCTAAAGATAATCGGCAGCATCACCACCAGACCGGCGTCGAAGAAAATCGGGAAGCCGAACAGCAGGGACGCAACACCCAGCGCAAACGGCGCGCGATGGGAACCAAATTTGTTAATCAGGGTATCCGCCAGCACTTTCGCGCCGCCAGACACTTCCAGTAAACGACCAATCATAGCGCCAAGGCCGACCAGCAGGGCAACGCCCGCCAGCGTGCTGCCGAAGCCGCTTAAAATCGTTGGAACAATTTTATCGAACGGGACTTTGGTGATCAGCGCTACCACAATGCTCACCAACGTCAGGGCTAAAAACGCATGCACCCGAAAGCGCATGATCAGCACCAGCAGCAGCGCGACGGCTCCTGCGGCAATACCCAGCAGCGTTCCCGCGCCGTATGCATATGTCATTTCAGTCATCATCAATATCCTCTGCATTCAATTCAGGGAGAAGGCAGGATGAGCGCCGTTTTCCTCACTGATACCGGTAACATGATACTGGTAACATCGGTGCTGCTGTAAATAACTCCCGCGAGTTTATTAACATTTTGAGAGCGACATCAAACATCTGTAATAAACGCGCCCCCTGAATAGCCGCCGCAATGGAAAACGTAGGGTGGTGGAAATTCAGGCAACGCATTGATTCTAGACCGCAACGCGCAACCTGGCGCGGCGGGTAGCAACAAAACATGGCGTTGCGGCTTCGTCATGCAGAACGGCTGGCTATTCTTAAGAGGTTTGTCCTAACGGTAATCACAACCCTGAGGAGTTCACATGAGCGAGTTTGATAAAATCACCCTGCGCGACGGCAGTTATTTGTATTTTAAGGACTGGGGATCGGGGCAGCCGATCGTCTTCAGTCATGGCTGGCCGCTCACGGCTGACGCCTTTGAAGATCAAATGCTGTTTTTAGGTCAGCAGGGCTATCGGGTTATCGCCCATGATCGCCGGGGGCACGGGCGCTCCTCTCAGCCCTGGGAAGGGCATACCATGGATCAGTACGCTGACGATCTGGCAGAGCTTACCGCGCATCTGGATCTTAAAGAGGCGATCCACGTCGGCCATTCCACCGGTGGCGGCGAAGTGGCGCGCTACATTGGACGTCATGGAACGGCGCGGGTAGCAAAAGCGGTGTTAATCGGCGCGGTGACGCCCGTGATGATCCAGACCGATTACAATCCTGACGGCGTGCCAAAAGCGGTGTTTGACGGGATACGTGAAGGCGTGATCAACGATCGCGCTGCATTCTTCAAGGAGCTGACCCTGGCGTTTTATGGCTATAACCGCGACGGCGCACAGATTTCTGAGGAAGTCCGTAATGAGTTTGTTCGCCAGGGGATGCAGGGCTCGATTAAAGCGCTTTATGACTGTATTAAAGCCTTTTCGGAAACCGATTTGCGCGAAGATTTGCGCAAAATGACGGTACCAACATTAGTGATCCACGGGGATGACGATCAAATTGTGCCGTTCGAAACCTGCGGCAAAGTGGCTGCCGGGATGTTGCCCGACGCCACGCTGAAGGTTTATCCGGGCGGCTCTCACGGCATCTGCACCACCCATAAGCAGCAAATTAACCAGGATCTGCTGGAATTTATCTCTCGCTAAATTTCGTGGGTTGCCGGTCGGCAACCCCGAAATCAGTAACCAACTTCATCAAGCCGAAATTGTTTGGCGCAGTTACCTGGATGGGGCTGCGCCGCAAACGAGGCAGGGCTGAGGGGCGCGTTAATCGTGGCGGCATTCAGGGAAATTTGCATCTCGGTAAGGTAAGCGGGGTTGCCGCTGCATACCAGTTTGAACGCCTTAACGCTTTGTTTGCCAAACGACGCCGCGACGGCATTATCAAACGCTTTGCGTGACACGACGTTGCCATAGTTGTTGGCAAGAAACGCACCCAGCGGACTCTCCTTCACTTCACGGTTAAACCGAACCATGGTGGTGAAATAGGCATCCGGATCAAACCCGAAACAGACGCCATGCTTGGCGAATTCGTAGCGTTCAAGACAGGAGGTGCCACCTGCGGCAGGCATCACGCTGCTGAGCCTGGCGGCAGCCTCCAGCGACAGGCCGGTCTCCGCCGCGGCGCATTTTTGGCCGATGCGCGCTTCCGGCATATTGGGAATCGGACGGGTAGCGCAGCCAAACCGCATCCAGCGTTTTTCATCCACGCCGCGTGCCGCGATGGATTTCGGCAGGCCAGGCCACAAACCATGCACGGTTAAAAAGGCGCGCTTGTCGTCCTGCTCTTTTTGCAGGCGGCATTCGTCGGTTTCCTGACGGTTTCGGTCGTGTTGATCCTGGCAAAAGCCGGTTTGCCAGGAAAGCGCCAATACATAGCGGTCAAAATCGCCATAGCGCTGCGCCGCCAGCGGGGTATCGTCAGCGTAAACAACAGAGCTTGCAAGCACGCCGCACACCAGCGCAGCTGTGGCACGATTCATTATTTTCAACATCAATGTTTTCTTGTGATTTCATTTAATCACGGTATTAAAGCATAAAAAAAGCGCCGGACCGGCGCTTTTCTTTCGTAATGGCGTCTGAATCCGTTATGGCGCAATGACCAGGGACGGGACCAGAATTTCAGTGGCGACAATCACCACAATCAGGCCGACCAACACGGGCACGGAGGTGCGCTTCACCACTTCGAACGGAGAGATTTTCGCCATCCCCGCGACCGCAACCACCACACCGGAAACCGGAGAAATGGTGCGGCCCAGGTTGGAGGCCTGCAACATCGGAATGGTGAGGTAAGCCGGGTTAATACCGGAAGTGTGCGCAAGTTTCGGGATCATCTCTACGAAAGCGTAGAACGGCGCGTTGCCGGAACCGGTGGTCATGGCGGCGAGCATGGTCAGGATAACCAGTACCAGCATCAGAATAATACTGGCCGAGCCGAACGACGTCGCGATGGAGATCAGTCCCTGGATAAAGCCGATAGTGCTAAGACCTTGCGCGAACACGCCAGCGGCGACTAACAGCATCACCACGTTGGCGAAGGCGTCTGCCATCCCGCGGTACGCCACTTCCAGGCCGGAATAGACCTTCTGCGTATTAAAGCCGCGCACAAATTCAATCACCGCCGCCAGGGCGATACAGATCACCAGGATGGTGATGATATGCAGCTGCGGGCCCCATTTGCCGTCGAAAATCAGCACGCCGATAATCGGAGTAAACGGCAGGATCGCGTAAAAAGAGGGGGCGGTTGTCTGGATTTCGCTGACGTTGAGCATCTCATGGCTGATGTGCTCTTTTTTATCGAGGTAGCGCTGCCAGAAAAAATGGGCAATCGCCATCGCAATGATCGCGGCGATGGAAATTGGCAATGTGGTTTTAAAGGCAAAATCAATCAGCGGCATTTCTGCGGCCTGGGCTGCCAGTACCACGTCACCGGAGGTGGGGGAAAGAATAATCGCCGCCGGAGAGGCGCAAATTGCTGCTGCCGCGCCACGGCTGATGCCGACGTTAACCATAACCGGGAACAGCGTCGCCATTAACAGAACGCCCAGCCCGGTGGCGGAAGAGACGGCAAGCGACATCAGGCATGCCACAAAATAGGCGGCAATCATCAGAATGTACGGCGAGTTAATGTACTGAAGCGGACGGGAAGCTAATTTGACTACCATATCGTTGGCGCCGATATGGGTCATGTAGGCCGCGAAACCGCACAGCATCATAATCATCATGCCGAGATCGCCACCGCGGCTCATCAGCAGGATTTTAATGTACTCAAAAATATCGGTGGCGGTATAGCCGGTAGAGGTCGCGCTCGATGGCAATACCTTATGGCCCATCAGGGCGCTGACAATCAGCAGCGCCAGACCACCGACAAACAACACGCCGGTTGCCGAATAGCCTTTAATAATGTAGCGCGCGACGCCAATAATGACGACCAGCCCGATCAGGAGTTCTAAAAAGGTCAGCATAAAGCCCTCATATTTCGACAGTGAAGTGATGACTGGCCGAATAAATAAATGGAAGTTGAATAAAAAGTGAGATCATCCAGTGCGGATTTTGCGGGTACACGATAAATGTGCTGTGATAAATATCAAGAAACAAATAATTAGTAACCCTTTGTAAGTAGAAATTTGGCAAATTATTGTTTTTTATGGAGCTTAAAGCGCAGGTTATGCTGAATGACTGGAAGGAAATAGTGAGTGTTTAAATCATTTTTTTGACCTAAGGTAAATTAATACATTCCCTTTTTGAATTACCAACACTTTTACGGAAATAATTAACTACTCATTCACAAATAACCCTGCCAAATGTAAAGGATTAAAAATCCCTTTCTTTGTTTTTTTACTGACGCTTATACTCGGCCCACTTGTTGTTAAATATAAAATAATCATGACTCGTCGCTCCTTCATTAAATCCATGCGCGTTATACGCCAGCATCTCTGGATGCTGACGATGGCGTTGGGTTTTTTGCTGGCAGCGGGTCAAACGGCGCAGGCATCGCACGGCTGTCCGCTCGATCTTGATGGTCAGGTCGTGGCCATTCAGCATCAGGATCACCTGATGGGGCATGACGCGTCACCTTCCCATTCCACTGCCTCACCGCTGTGTGAAAAGCATTGCGTCCCGGACGTGATGCAAAAAGAGAGCCCGCAAATCAGCCTGCTGGCGATCCCGGTTGTGGACACGCTCGCAGTGATTGAACCGCAGTGCGTGCAACAAACATCATCCTACTGGTCATTAACGCCTCCCGCAGCAGGGCCACCGGCGACCATACGGTTCTGCCGGTTCAGAGAATAACTTCTGCATTGTCGACTGTTTTTAAACGTATTTTTTATCGACTTTGTTGGAGTACATAACATGTTTATTCTTTCCCGACTGCTGCCTGTCGCGGCGTTGCTGTTCACCTTTTCCGCATTTTCCGCTGAAAACATTCCCGCTCACCAACATCATGGTATGGCAATGCCCATGTCTGCCGAACAGCCGGTATGGCAGAGCCAGGGCGTGGTTAAAAAAATGACCGATCGCCAAATCACCCTTTCGCATGCAGCCATCGAGGCGCTTAACTGGCCGCCGATGACCATGGCGTTTGACCGTCCGGCGCACCTTCCCACGCCGGTGCAGGTAGGCGATAAGGTGACCTTTACCTTTAGCCAGACTGACAGCGGTTACCAGCTCGTTCATATCGCGCCTTTACGCTAACCGGAGGCGTCATGAAGCAAACGACTCTGAGCCTCTGGCTCGGTGGGGTTTTGCTCGTCCTGACCAGCGCGGTCGCCCAGGCGGCGGCGCTGAGTCTGGAGCAAACACTCGACCTCGCGCAGCGCTATTCCGCCGAGCTGTCCGCCAGCCGCAATCAGGTGCGCGCATACGGCGCGATGGCGGATTCGGCGCGCCAGTTACCCGATCCGGAACTCAAGTTTGGCATCGAAAACCTGCCGGTGCAGGGCAGCAACGCCCGACGCTTTACCCGTGAAGGCATGACCATGCAGCGCGTCGGCGTGATGCAAACCTTCGTAAGCGCAGATAAGCGCGAACGCAAAGCCGACACGCTGCTGGCGCAGTCCGCCAGCGCCAGCGCGCAGGAGCAGGTGATCCGTGCGCAGCTGCAGCGGGACACCGCTCAGGCCTGGCTGGATCTGGCGTTATCGGAGAAGGCGGCGCAAGCGGCACGGCAACTTCTCAACGAGACCGGCAGGCAAATCCCGGTGCAGCGCAGCGGCGTGGCCAGCGGCTCCGCGGCGGCATCGTCCACCCTGGCGCTGCAAAGCGCCTTATCCGCGATGCGCGATAACCTCACGCTGGCGGAGCGCGATGTCAGCCTGGCGCAAACCCGTTTATACCAGTTGACCGGCGAAACCTTCGACGGCGTCGCCGGCGCGTTGCCGCGTTACCAGCGCCTTCCGGCGGAGCCGCAAACCCTTGAGCAGGGCGTTTCCGTCCATCCGGAAGTGGTGCTCGCCGCGCGGGAAGCTGATGTGGCGAAAGCGCGTTCAGCGCAGTCTGCGGTAGCGTCGAAGCCTGACGTCGGCGTGGAGGTGTATTACGCCCGACGTGCTGAAGCGTACGGCGATCTGGCCGGGGTGATGTTTACCGTCGGTATGCCGATTTTCCAGTCGCACCGGCAGGACAAAGACTATGCCGCCGATGTATCCCGTGCGATGGAAGCCAACGATCGGCTCTCGCAGGCCACTCGCGACAGGGTGGCGCTGGTCCGCAGCCTGGTGGCGGAATACCAGGCCGCACAAACCTTATGGCGCCGCAAGCAGCAGGAAATTGTGCCGCTCAGTCAACAACGGCTGCTGGTCGTTACTGCCGAATACCGTTCCGGGCAGGCCACGCTGGATGCGGTACTTGACGCCCGGCGTAGCCTGCTGGACGCCCAACTTAGCGCAATCAACGCTGAAAAAGAGATGGCGCAACGCTGGGCCGCCGTCCGTTATCTGACGGTACAAGGAGTCGCCCATGAACAGTAAAACGCTTTCACTTCTCGCGCTGTTGATCGGCGCGGCACTGGGCGGCGGCTACTGGCTGGGGCAGCAGCAGCACGCGTCTCCTGCGGGAAATGCCCGGCCGGAACGCCAGGTTCTCTACTGGTACGATCCGATGGTACCCGGACAACGCTTCGATAAGCCCGGTAAATCGCCGTTTATGGATATGGATTTGCAGCCGCGCTACGCCGATGAAGCCGCTGATGAGGCAGGGGTGTCGATAAGCGCCCGCCAGCAGCAGAACCTCGGCATTCGTACCGCCCGGGTGGAACGGCGGGCATTATCGGCACCTTTTTCAGCCTATGCCACGGTGCAAAACGATGAGCGCAACAGCGAAATTGTCCCCGCTCCGGCATCGGGCGTGGTGGAGAAACTGTTTGTACGCGCGCCGTTGCAGTCGGTCAAAAAAGGCGAACCGCTGGCTCAGCTCTGGATCCCCACGTGGACCACTGCACAGCAGGAATATCTGGCGGTTCGCTTGTTAGGCGACAGCGCATTAACCGCTGCTGCCCGGGAGCGGCTCATGCTTCAGTTTATGCCGGAAGAGGTGATTCGCCGCGTTGAGCGCAGCGGCAAACCCCAGACGCGGCTGGTGTTGCGCGCACCGCGCGACGGCTATGTGGCGAAGCTGGAGACACGGGCCGGTGCGCAGGTTAGCGCCACCGCGCCGCTGTTTGAACTGGCGAGCCTCGACCCGGTGTGGGTGGTGGTGGATTATCCGCCTTCCCAGGCGCAGTCGCTACGCCCTGGCGCAACGCTGTTAGCGGCTACCGACAGCTACCACGGCGAGATATTCAGCGGCAAAGTCAGCGAACTGTTACCCGCGCTGGAAAGCACCACCCGCACGCTTCAGGCACGGATCGTCATTGCGAATCCCGACCAGAAGCTGCGGCCAGGCATGTATCTGACCTTAACCCGCGACGGGCAAACCGCAGATACCCCGCGGCTGGCCATTCCGGAGGAGGCGCTTATCGAAACCGGCAGCGCGAACCGGGTTCTGGTGGCGGAAGAGGAGGGATTCTTCCGGGCGGTGAATGTGAAAACCGGTCTCCATAGTGACGGCTGGGTGGAGATCATTTCTGGCCTGGGTGAGGGCGCGAAGATCGTCACCTCCGGACAGTTCCTGATTGATTCCGAAGCCAGCCTGCGCAGCGCACTGCCCGCGGAAGAGAAACAAACCGATTACCAGGGGACGGGCGTGGTCGAGGCGCTGGAAGACGGCAGCGTCACTATCGCGCATGGTCCGATCCCGGCCCTGAAATGGGGAGCCATGACCATGGACTTCACCCTGACATCCACGCCGCCCGATATAAAGCCAGGCGACAGGGTGCAGTTTACCTTCACCATGAATGACGATGGCGCGGTGATCGAACGCCTCCAGCCCATCAGAGAGGTTAACCCATGATCGCGGCCGTTATCCGCAGTTCGCTAAGAAACCGTTTCCTGGTGCTGATCGCCGCGCTGATGATGGCGGCATGGGGGATCTGGGCACTGGCGCGCACGCCGGTGGATGCGTTGCCGGATCTGTCGGATGTGCAGGTGATTGTCCGCGTCGCCTGGCCTGGCAAAGCCCCTCAGGTAATAGAGGATCAGGTCACTTATCCCCTGACCACAACAATGTTATCGGTGCCGGGCGCAAAAACCGTGCGCGGGTTTTCCATGTTTGGCGAAACCTACGTCTACATACTGTTTGACGAGGGGACCGATCCCTACTGGGCGCGCTCACGGGTGGTGGAATATCTAAGCCAGGTGCAGGCGCAACTGCCTGCCGAGGCGAAAGCGTCGCTGGGCCCGGATGCCACCGGGGTTGGCTGGGTGTATGAATATGCGCTGATCGACCGTTCCGGAAAGCGCAGCCTGGCGGAGTTGCGCGCCTTACAGGACTGGACGCTGAAGTACGAGTTAAAAACAGTGCCTAACGTGGCGGAAGTTGCCAGCGTGGGCGGGATGGTGCGCCAGTATCAAATTCTGCTACAACCGGAACGGCTTCGGGCACTCAATATCACGCATCAACAGGTCGTGGAGGCGGTGGGTCAGGCGAACCAGGAGAGCGGCGGTTCGCTGCTGGAACTGGGCGAAGCGGAATACATGGTGCGTACCACCGGCTATCTGGCGAATCTGGATGACTTCCGCAATGTAGCGATCGCCAGCCGTAACGGCGTGCCGGTGCTGCTTTCCGATGTGGCGACGGTGCGGCTCGGCCCGGAAATTCGCCGCGGTGTGGCGGAATATAACGGCGAAGGGGAAGTCACCGGCGGCATCATTGTGATGCGCTATGGCAAGAATGCGCTGGATACGATCAACGCCGTAAAAGCCAAACTGACCGAGCTGCAACGGACGCTCCCTTCGGGCGTTGAGATTGTGCCGGTCTATGACCGCTCGACCCTGATTAATCATGCCATTGAAAACCTCACTCACAAACTGCTGGAAGAATTTGTGGTGGTGGCGCTGGTTTGCGTGCTGTTTCTGTTCCACTTTCGATCGGCGCTGGTGGCGATTATTTCACTGCCGCTGGGGATCCTTGGCGCGTTTATTATCATGCATTACCAGGGGATCAACGCCAACATCATGTCGCTGGGTGGCATCGCTATCGCTATCGGGGCCATGGTGGATGCCGCGATTGTGATGATTGAAAACATGCATAAAGTCCTTGAGCAGTGGCGGCATGACCGTGACGGCAAGATCCCCAGCGGCGCGGAGTACTGGAAAATTGCCGAGCAGGCGGCAGTAGAAGTGGGGCCGGCGCTGTTTTGTAGCCTGCTGATCATCACCCTGTCTTTTATTCCGGTGTTCGCGCTGGAAGCGCAGGAAGGGCGGATGTTCTCACCGCTGGCGTTTACCAAAACCTGGGCGATGGCGGTTTCCGCCGGACTTGGGATCACATTAATCCCGGTATTGATGGGAGCATTTATTCGTGGCCGCATCCCCGCCGAACAGGATAACCCGCTCAATCGCTGGCTGATCCGCGCTTACGAGCCGCTGCTGGACAAAGTGCTTAGCTGGCCGAAAACCACGGTTGCGCTGGCGCTCATCCTGCTGGTGGCGACGCTGTGGCCGCTCAGCCGCCTGGGTAGCGAGTTTTTGCCACCGCTTGATGAAGGCGATTTGCTGTACATGCCCTCGACGCTGCCGGGAATTTCCGTGCGTGAAGCAGCAAAACTGCTCCAGCAAACCGACCGGCTTATCAAAACCGTACCGGAAGTGGAAAGCGTATTCGGTAAAGCGGGACGGGCGGAAACCGCCACCGATCCGGCGCCGCTCACCATGCTGGAAACCACCATCCGCTTTAAACCGCGTGACCAGTGGCGAGCGGGTATGACCATGGACAAATTGGTGGAAGAGCTGGATGCTCGCGTGAAAGTGCCGGGGATCGCCAATGTCTGGGTACCGCCGATCCGCAACCGTCTCGATATGCTGGCGACCGGTATAAAAAGCCCGGTAGGTATTAAGGTGAACGGTAACCGGATTGAGGATATTGAACGGATAGCCAGTGAAATCGAACAGCAGGTGAAATCGGTGCCTGGCGTCACCTCGGCGCTGGCGGAGCGGCTGGCGGGCGGGCGCTATGTGGACATCGTTATTGATCGGCGCAAAGCGGCGCGTTATGGCGTCTCGGTGAGCGAATTGCAGTCGATGGTGGCTACGCTGGTAGGGGGGCAAAATATCGGCGAAACCATTGAAGGGCGTGAACGTTACCCCATCAATGTGCGTTATCCGCGAGAGTGGCGCGACAATATCCAGAAATTGCGGAGGTTGCCGGTGGTGACCGCAAACGGCAGTCAGGTCACGCTGTCTGAACTGGCAACCATCACCGTCAACGACGGGCCGCCAATGCTGAAAAGTGAAAATGCCCGCTTGTCGAACTGGATTTATGTCGACCTGCGCGGACGCGATCTGAAATCGGCGGTGGAGGAGATGCAAAACATCGTGGCTGCGAACGTCACACTACCGCAGGGCGTCACGCTGTCGTGGTCCGGGCAGTTCGAGTATCTGGAGCGCGCTACCGCGACCCTGAAAATTGTCCTGCCGTTTACGCTGCTGATTATTTTCATTCTGCTGTATATCACCTTCCAGCGCTTTAGCGACGCCCTGCTGATTATGGGGACGTTGCCGTTTGCCCTGATTGGTGGCGTCTGGCTGCTGTGGCTGCTGGATTACCATCTTTCCGTCGCAGGCGCGGTGGGGTTTATCGCGCTGGCGGGCGTGGCGGCGGAGTTTGGGGTAATTATGGTGCTGTATCTTAATCAGGCGTGGTTGCGTAAACGCGGGGAGCCCGGCGGCGAGCAGACTCCGCAATTATTGCGAGCTATCCACGAAGGCGCTGTACTGCGCGTACGACCGAAAGTGATGACGGTGGCGACCATCATGGCGGGTTTGATGCCGATTATGTGGGGAAACGGTAGCGGATCGGAAGTTATGCGCCGCATAGCCGCGCCGATGATCGGTGGCATGATCACCGCGCCGCTGCTGTCGATGCTGGTGATCCCGGCATTGTATTTACTGATTAAAAAACCGAAGTAAACGGCGTTCCACTGTAACGGTCGAACCGCCGGTTGTGCTGCGCCGGGAAGCGCAAGAATCATCCGAATATTCCCGGCGCATCAGGAAATTTCAGGAAATACCGAGAGACGGTTTAGGATTGATTAACTTACGCTTTATTAGGCTTTTTAGAGCTTAAAAAAGGGTAGTTATGACGTGACGAAATTTCAAAAATGTGTAGTGAGTTTTCTCTTTTTAATCCCGCTGAGCTGGGGGACCGCCTCGGCGGCACTGTTACGCGACCACGTTGAAGAGGGGTATACCACGCTGCGTGACAATGTGGTGGAGACCTGGAACGACCCGCAGCATTACGATTTATACGTCCCGATGATCACCTGGCATGCCCGTTATGCTTACGATCACGATAAAGCGAAATCCTATAACGAAAACCCGTGGGGTGCGGGGTTCGGGCAGTCTCGCTGGGATGAAAAAGGCAACTGGCATAGCCTGTATGTGATGGCGTTTAAAGACTCCTTTAATAAATGGGAGCCCATTGCCGGTTATGGCTGGGAAGCGACCTGGCGGCCCTTAGAGGACGATAAATTTCATGCTGGCCTGGGGTATACAGTAGGCGTGACGGCGCGTGACAACTGGTACTATATTCCCGTTCCGGTACTGCTGCCGATGGCCTCAGTGGGCTACGGTCAGGTAAATTTTCAAATGACCTATATTCCCGGCACCTATGGCAATGGCAACGTGTACTTTGCCTGGCTGCGTTTCCAGTTTTGACTGCCCAAAAAAAGATTAACAGGGGATTTTGGGTATTCATGTTGAAAAATAAGGATTAAATCGCATTCCTACCTCTTTTTGATGAAAACTTCGCGACTTTTATCACTTTTTCACAAACTTCGACTGGACAAATGTCACCACAATTGTTGTACTGATACCCGACACAGCATTTGTGTCGTTTTTTCATGTAAAGGTAATTTTGATGTCTAAGATTAAAGGTAACGTTAAGTGGTTTAATGAATCCAAAGGATTCGGTTTCATTACTCCGGAAGATGGCAGCAAAGACGTGTTCGTACACTTCTCTGCGATCCAGAGCAATGGTTTCAAAACTCTGGCTGAAGGTCAGCGTGTAGAGTTCGAAATCACTAACGGTGCCAAAGGCCCTTCTGCTGCTAACGTAATCGCTATCTGATTCGTAGTCATGCAAGCATACAAAACCCGCTTAAGAGCGGGTTTTTTTTGCTTCAAATTTAGCGAATCAGTAAAACAGGAAGGTTTTCAGAAAGCACGCAACGACCAGTACGGTAAATAAAATGGCGCTTGTGCTCTGCATGGTTTGTTTCATTCTCTTTCCTCACAACAACGGCTATCGGGCTTATCCGCCATGGTTGCAAAGAAAGATTAAGCCAAGATTAATTTAGCGACTGCTAAGATGCGAAAATAACCAAAATGCGAGCCCTGTCATTAAAAGCGAGCCCAGCAGATTCACCGTCACATTCAATGCCGCCCAGCCGAACCGCCCATCCTGAAGTAAAAACACCACTTCCGCAGAAAAGGTCGAGAAGGTGGTCAGCCCGCCGCAGAAACCCGTGGTGATTAACAGTTTCCACATCGGATCGAGATGACTCATACGCGTAAACCAGGCGAGCCCGGCGCCAATAATAAACGCGCCGATGAGGTTTGCCGCCAGGGTGCCTACCGGAATGGCATGATGCACCGGGTTCAGGCGTAAGCTGAGCAACCAGCGAGCGACGCTGCCTAAACCGCCGCCCAAAAATACCGCTATTGCAATATTAATCACACAAAAGCCTTTTAGAATGTCGATCGGGGCGATTAGTGTACCGCTGAGGTCGTACTCATGGCTATGATTGAGAGATTGATCAGAGTAAACCTTCGGGAGCACGTGATGAAAGTAGCGGCGGGGCAGTTTGCAGTCACCTCGGACAGCGAGAAGAACGTTCAGCTGTGCGTTAATTTCATGGAGCAGGCGCAGGCAGCGCAGGTTGATTTACTGGTGCTGCCTGAAGCGCTGCTGGCGCGGGATGATAACGATCCGGATCTGTCGGTCAAGTCCGCCCAGCCGCTGGACGGCGCGTTTGTCAGCGCGCTTTGTCAGGCGAGCCGTGGCAGCAGGATGACGACGTTTCTTACGATTCATGTGCCCACCACGGACGGGCGCGCCGCAAATACCCAGATCGCCCTGCGAGAGGGGGAGATCGTTGCGGTTTATCAAAAGATCCATCTTTATGATGCCTTTTCCATGCAGGAATCCCGCCGGGTGGACGCGGGCGCGACGGTCGGACCGTTAGTTGAAGTGGCAGGCATGAAGGTCGGCATGATGACCTGTTATGACTTACGCTTTCCGGAAATGGCCTTGAGTCTGGCGCTCGCAGGCGCTGAAATATTAGTGCTCCCCACCGCCTGGGTACGGGGCGCGTTAAAAGAGCACCACTGGGCGACTTTACTGGCGGCGCGTGCGCTGGACACTACCTGCTATATCGTTGCCGCTGGCGAATGCGGCAACCGGAATATTGGTCAAAGCCGGATTATCGATCCGCTTGGCGTGACCATTGCCGCCGCGGCGGAAAGCCCGGCGCTGATTGTGACAGACGTGTCTGCCGAGCGGTTAAACGACGCGCGGAGTAAATTGCCGGTACTGAAGAATCGTCGCTTTGCACCGCCGACGTTGCTGTGACGTTTCGTTATCTGGAATCATTCGAATTGCCGGATGAAATCAACGTATCCGCAATCTGTGAGGTCACAGGTTAAACAGAGCTTGATTCACCTTGTTACAGATTGCTATTGTACGTCCGACTCAAATAACCGTTAATTGAGTCTGGCTTTTCGGCTGCCATGTCGGCGCCTGATTATTAAGAAGGTATGTATGGGTGAGATTAGTATTACCAAACTGCTGGTAGTTGCCGCGCTTGTGGTATTGCTGTTTGGAACCAAAAAGTTGCGTACGCTGGGCGGCGACCTGGGCGCGGCCATCAAAGGCTTTAAAAAAGCCATGAATGATGATGAAAACGCAGCGAAAACCACTGCTGCCAACGACGCTACCGGCGAACGCATCGCGCACAAAGAGTAATTGCAGCGATCCGCCATAAAGGCAGAAAAAAACCGGCTCGAAGAGGCCGGTTTTTTATTGTTCGCGCACTACAAACGTAACAAATTTTTACTTCACTTCTTCGCCTTTCGCCTGCATATCGGCATGGTAAGACGAGCGCACAAACGGGCCGCAGGCGGCATGGGTAAAGCCCATCGCCATCGCTTCGGCTTTCATTTCATCAAACTCCGCCGGGCTCACATAGCGCTGAACGGCTAAGTGGTGGCGGCTTGGCTGTAAGTACTGGCCGAGAGTCAGCATCGTGACGCCGTGGCTGCGTAAATCGCGCATTACCTGGATGATTTCTTCATTGGTTTCGCCAAGGCCGACCATCAGGCCCGATTTTGTCGGGATCTCCGGGTGTGCTTCTTTAAAACGCTCCAGCAGTTTCAGCGACCAGTTGTAATCCGCGCCCGGACGCACCTGGCGATATAAACGCGGCACGTTTTCCAGGTTATGGTTGAACACATCCGGCGGGGTAGCGTTCAGGATATCAAGCGCTTTGTCCATGCGGCCACGGAAGTCGGGCACCAGGGTCTCGATTTTAATGCTCGGGCTTTTTTCGCGAATGGCGGTAATACAGTCAGCAAAATGCTGTGCGCCGCCGTCACGCAGATCGTCACGGTCAACGGAAGTGATAACCACGTAGCGCAGCGCCATGTCGGCGATAGTTTGCGCCAGCTTGTGGGGTTCGTTAGCGTCTGGCGCAACCGGACGACCGTGGGCCACGTCGCAGAATGGGCAGCGACGGGTGCAAATCGCGCCCAGAATCATAAAGGTGGCGGTACCGTGGTTAAAACATTCCGCCAGATTAGGGCAGGAAGCTTCTTCACAGACGGAATGCAGGCCGTTTTTACGCATGGCTGCTTTGATGCCCTGAATACGCGTCGAGTCGGCAGGAAGTTTGATTTTCATCCATTCCGGCTTTCTTAACAGCGCTTCTCGCTCTGTCACCACGTTTTTAACCGGGATAAGAGCCATTTTGTCGGCGTCGCGGTATTTAACGCCGCGTTCCATCACGATGGGTTTACTCATAGCATGCGTGTTCCAGTTGCGGATAACGAAGGAAAGCGTCTTAACTCAAGTAAGTGTTGTATTTATCAACTATTTTTGAATTAGCGCGTCGCAGTATATCATTAGTCCCTGCGGGAAAGCAGCCTCGCCGCAGGTAAAAAGGGAACAGAATTGTAAAATGGTTGTTATTTTGTGCCCTTGCACAGGTTAAAGACCTGTTTATTTCACCTCGCCTGGTAGCGGCGACTGAATCATTTCCACCGGCGGATTGCCCAGCAACGCCAGGACATGCTTCAACAACAGCGGATTCACTGTTTCAGGTGTGCTGGCAGCATGATAAGCGCTGACCTGGGTCATTTCCATGCCTGCGTAGCCACACGGATTGATGCGCTGGAACGGTGAGAGATCCATCCTGATATTCAAGGCCAGTCCGTGAAACGAGCAGCCCTTACGGATGCGTAGCCCCAGAGAGCAGATTTTTTTCTCGCCGACGTATACGCCGGGGGCATCTGCGCGGGGATGCGCATCGATATCCAGCTCGGCCAGCGTATTAACCACGGTTTGTTCAAGCAGGGTAACCAGATCCCGTACCCCCAGTTTTCGGCGCTTTAAATTTAGCAGCACATACATCACTTGCTGGCCAGGGCCATGATAGGTCACCTGACCGCCGCGATCGCTCTGGACGACCGGGATATCACCGGGCATTAAAACGTGTTCGGCTTTACCGGCTTGCCCTTGCGTAAACACAGGGTGATGTTCAACCAGCCAGATTTCGTCAGGCGTATCGGCGTCTCGGGTGTCGGTAAAATCATGCATGGCCTGCGAAACCGGATCATAGGGTTGCAAACCAAGTTGGCGAATAAGAAGGGTATCCTGAAACAAAACCGCGTCTCCGGAGGGGGAAAAGGTGGCGGGGAGTATAACACAGGAGAGCCTGACTTCACCGCGCAGGCCGTCTGTGCAAATACCCGGCCGGAGCCGGGTAAAGTATTACAACACCATACGTACGATTTCGATATTGCCTAATTCTTCGTACAGCGTTTCGACCTGTTCAATATGCGTGGCATTGATCGTAATCGAAACAGAGTGGTAGTTACCTTTGCTGCTTGGTTTCACCTGCGGCGTGTAGTCACCAGGCGCATGGCGCTGAACTACCTCAACGACCATATCAACCAACTCCGGCTTCGCCAGACCCATCACTTTGTAAGTAAAGGGCGTCGGGAATTCTAGCAGTTCGTTAAGTTTGGTTTTCATGTCAGCTCCAGCATTGCGTAAAAAATAATAACTCCCGCCTGAGCGGGAGTTGTTTTGATGCTTAGTATATGGGGACGGAAATCACACTTTCAAGTGTTCATTCTTTAACCAAACCAGTGGTGGAACATCAGTTTGATGTAATCAATGATTTTGCCGAAGAAATTGCCTTCTTCGATCTGCTCAAGCACCACTAACGGGCGTTGCTCGATAGTTTTACCGTCCAGCTGGAAGTTGATGGTTCCGACAACCTGATTCTTCGCCAGCGGCGCATGCAGCTCGCTGGTGTTGAGCACATAGCTGGCTTTCAGATCTTTCATACGACCGCGCGGGATGGTCAGGTAGACGTCTTTATCCACGCCCAGTGAGGCACGGTCGTTGTCACCAAACCAGGCCGGTTCAGAGGCAAACTCTTTGCCCGCTTTAATAGGGTTAACGGTTTCGAAGAAACGGAAGCCCCAGGTAAGCAGTTTTTTACTTTCTGCTTCACGGCCTTTAAAGGTGCGGCCGCCCATCACGGCAGAGATGAGGCGCATCTGGCCTTCGGTCGCCGAGGCCACGAGGTTATAGCCCGCTTTATCGGTATGTCCGGTTTTAATGCCATCGACGTTCAGGCTGTTGTCCCACAACAGGCCGTTGCGGTTCATCTGGCGAATGCCGTTAAAGGTGAACTCTTTTTCTTTGTAGATGGTGTATTCGTTCGGGACATCGCGGATCAGCGCCTGGCCGATGAGTGCCATATCGCGTGCGGAGCTGTATTGCCCGTCAGCATCCAGCCCGTGAACGGTCTGGAAGTGGGAGTTTTTCAGTCCCAACAAATTAACGTAATTGTTCATCAGGCCGACGAACGCGTCCTGGCTGCCCGCCACGTAATCCGCCATCGCCACGCAGGCGTCGTTACCGGACTGCAGGTTGATACCACGGATTAACTGCGAAACCGGTACCTGCATGCCAGGCTTCAGGAACATCAGCGAAGAGCCTTTAAAGACCGGGTTGCCGGTCGCCCAGGCGTCATTGCCGATAGTCACTAAATCCGTTTCTTTAAATTTCCCCGCCTTCATCGCCTGGCCGATAACATAGCTGGTCATCATTTTGGTCAGGCTTGCAGGATCGCGACGCGCATCCGCATTCTGTTCCGCCAGCACTTTGCCAGAGTTGTAATCGATCAGAATGTAGGCTTCAGCATCGATTTGCGGCACGCCCGGGATCATAGTCTTGATGTTCAGGTCGTCGGCGTGAGCGGTAGAAAGTGCGGCTAAGGCTAGCGCAGTGGTGAGCGCAATGCGCTTAGCGAAACGTACGGAGAGAGTGGTCTTCATGGTAAAACAACGACATCCGTGATGAAGTGAAAAAAAGTGCCTTACTATAGCAAATGGCTGTTGGGCTGGCATCCGACTTTGCGAACGACTTTGTTAATGGTTTTTACGCCTTAACCTCGTCTTTGCCAGCCCGGCGCGTTATTGCGCGCCGCCGTTTGTTATGAATGACTGTAATTGCGCTTCGCTGCTCAGACGTTGCTGGAGCGCGGCGGCTTCGGATTTACTGTTGAACGGGCCCAGCTGGACGCGATAAACCGCGCCATTCGGTGTAACGCGGCCCGGAACGCTAAACTGCTGGCTCAGCTTCTGTTGCCACTGACTGGCGCGCGCGCTGTCGCTTACCGCGCCAACCTGCACGACATAACTACCCGTTGCCGCAGCACCCACAGGCGCGCTGACGCTGCCCTGTACTGAACCCGGTGCAGTGACCGGTGCATTGACCGGGGCAGGGGCCGCTGACGCAGGCTGAGCGGGAGCCGTCACCGGTTCGGTTGCAGGTGCTGAAACCGGGGCAGCGACAGGTTCAGGCTGATCGCTTTCGATAACGCCGCTGTGCAACGGCGTCGGCGCACCTAAGAAGCCGCCGCTGCGAACCGGCGCACCAGTGGTATCTTCACTTTGCAGCGTATCGTTGCTGATAGGGCGTACATCACCGGCAGGTTCAGACTGGGGAAGCGACGACGCGCTGCCCATTCCGGTATTCAAATCAGGACGCGCCGGTAATGCATAGGTCTGTTTCGCAACGGTGGTACATGCCATACCCGGACCGGACAGAGAGCCGTCCGGCGCGACGATGATCGGATCGATACGCACTTTGGTGTTATTCGAGGTGTTCAGGCGATCGGCTGAGGCGCGTGATAAGGAAATGATCCGATCGTTGCCGTAAGGGCCACGATCGTTAATCCGCACTACAATCATGCGGCCATTTGCCAGGTTGGTGACGCGCGCGTAGCTCGGTATCGGCAACGTTGGGTGTGCGGCGGTAAGCTGCATCGGATCAAACGTTTCGCCTGACGCCGTGACATTGCTGCCAGGTTCCGCGTCATAAATGGCGGCAAGGCCAGCCTGGCTGAAGTTCGCCAGGTTTTGAACGATTTTGTAGTCTTTGCCGTCGCGCTGGTAGTCCTGGTTCGCCACCGGGTTCGGCTGTTCGTATTGCGGATCGGCGCCGCTAATCTCCACTACCGGCCCATTGCACACGGCTGGCTGCGGCGCCACCGTGGTAGGTGCCTGACCGTCATCATTTGAACTACAGGCCGCCAGCAATCCTGCTGCGACGCATATCCCAAGCCACTGCTTACGCATTGCGTTCCCCTTATACGCTTTTTGACAGCATTTTTCGGTGGGTGTGTATCGACATCACGATACCAAACCCGGCCATCAGAACGATCAGGGCCGAGCCCCCGTAACTCACCAGAGGCAGCGGCACCCCGACCACGGGCAAAATACCGCTTACCATACCAATATTCACAAAGACATAGACGAATAAAATGAGCATTAAACCGCCCGCCATGACCCGGCCAAAGGTGGTTTGCGCCCGTGCGGCTATCCACAGTCCGCGCATAATCAGCAGAATATAGAGCGCGAGCAGGATTAATACGCCCACCAGGCCCAGTTCTTCCGCCAATACCGCGAAGATAAAGTCGGTATGACGCTCGGGCAGAAACTCCAGTTGCGACTGGGTACCGTGTAGCCAACCTTTCCCGCGTAATCCGCCAGAGCCAATAGCAATTTTAGACTGAATAATATGATAGCCTGCGCCGAGCGGATCGGATTCCGGATCGAGCAACATCATGACACGCTGACGCTGATAGTCGTGCATCAGAAAGAACCACAGGATGGGAATAAACGCCGCCACCAGTAAGGCGGCAATCAGGATCAGCCGCCAGCTCAGCCCGGATAAAAACAGCACGAACAGGCCGGAAAGCGCCACCAGAATCGCGGTGCCGAGGTCAGGTTGCGCCGCCACCAGTAGGGTAGGCATGAAAATCAGCACCAGGGCGATAGCGGTATTCTTCAGGCTGGGAGGGCAGACATCGCGGCTTATAAAGCGCGCGACCATCAGTGGCACCGCGATTTTTGCGATTTCTGAGGGCTGGAAACGCACGACGCCTAAATCCAGCCAGCGCTGCGCGCCTTTAGAGATGGCCCCAAAGGCATCCACGGCGACCAGTAAAATGATACAGATGATGTACAGATAGGGCGCCCAGCCTTCATAGACGCGCGGCGGGATCTGCGCCATCACGATCATCACCACCAGCCCCATCATAATTTGGCCGATTTTGCGCTCGGTCATGCCCAGGTCCTGGCCGCTGGCGCTCCAGATCACCAGCGCGCTGTAGGTCAACAACGCCAGAATGATCAGCATAAACGTCGGATCGAGATGGATTTTATCCCAAATCGTTTTCTTATTCGGATTGTCGGTCATTAGTCCTCCGCCGCGGCGACGGCCGGATTTTCAGCAGGCAACTCGGTATTGTTATCCCCGAGCATAATGTGGTCGAGGATTTGGCGCATGATGGTCCCTACGGCCGGACCGGCGCCGCCGTTTTCCAGGATCATCGCAACGGCGACCTGCGGATTGTCATAAGGGGCAAACGCGGTCATCAGCTTATGGTCGCGCAGACGTTCAGCGATGCGGTGTGCGTTATACGTTTCATTGGCTTTCAGGCCGAAAACCTGCGCAGTACCGGATTTGGCGGCGATTTTATAGGGCGCGCTGGCAAAGTATTTATGACCGGTGCCGTTGGCCCGGTTGGCTACACCGTACATCCCGTCCTTGGCAATTTCCCAGTATCCGGAGTGGATATCGCCTACCGGCGGCTGTTCCGGTTGCACCCACGGCTGCTGTTTCCCGTCAATCACCGTGCTCATCAGCAGGTGCGGCACTTTCACCACACCGTCGTTAATCAGGATCATCATCGCCTTGTTCATCTGCAGCGGCGTGGAGGTCCAGTAACCCTGGCCGATGCCAACCGGGATGGTGTCGCCCTGATACCAGGGTTTCTTAAAGCGTTTCAGTTTCCATTCGCGGGTCGGCATATTACCGGAGCGCTCTTCCGCGAGGTCGATGCCGGTGTAATGGCCGTAGCCAAACTTGCCCATCCATTCGGAAAGCCGGTCAATGCCCATGTCATAGGCGACCTGATAGAAGAAGGTATCCGCCGATTCTTCCAGCGATTTGGTGATGTTCAGGCGGCCATGGCCCCATTTTTTCCAGTCACGATAGCGTTTTTCTGAGCCCGGCAATTGCCACCAGCCGGGGTCAAACAGCGTGGTATTGCGGGTGATTACGCCAGAGCTGAGCGCGGAGACGGCGACGTACGGCTTGACCGTCGATGCAGGCGGATAAATCCCCTGAGTCGCGCGGTTGACCAGCGGCGTGTTCGGGTCATTCAGCAGCGCCGAATAATCTTTACTGGAGATGCCGTCGACGAACAGGTTAGGGTTGTAACTCGGCGTGGAAACCATCGCCAGCACGCCCCCAGTACGCGGATCGGTGACCACCACTGCAGCGCGGCTGCCTTGTAACAGGGTTTCGATGTAGGCCTGCAGCTGTAAATCGATGGTCAGATGGATGTCATGTCCGGCCTGGGGCGGCACTTCTTTCAACTGGCGGATCACCCGGCCACGGTTGTTGACTTCCACTTCTTCGTAACCGGTCTGGCCATGCAGGACATCTTCGTAATAACGTTCAATGCCCAGCTTGCCGATATCATGGGTGGCTGCGTAGTTTGCCAGCTTGCCGTCTTTATCCAGCCGCTCGACATCTTTATCGTTAATTTTCGACACGTAGCCAATAACGTGGGTCAGGGCGGAGCCGTAGGGGTAGTAGCGGCGTTTATAGCCTTTCACTTCCACTCCAGGAAAACGGTACTGATTCACGGCAAAACGCGCCACCTGAACTTCCGTCAGGTTCGTTTTCACCGGGATTGAGGTAAAGCGATGGGAGCGGGAGCGCTCTTTTTTAAACGCCGCAATATCATCGTCGGTGAGATCGACGACCGAACGCAGCGCTTCCAGAGTTTGCTGAACGTTATCGACTTTTTCCGGCATCATCTCCACCTGGTAGATGGTGCGGTTAAGCGCCAGCGGAATGCCGTTGCGATCGTAAATAATGCCGCGGCTGGGCGGGATCGGCACCAGCTTGATGCGGTTCTCATTGGAGCGCGTTTGATAGTCGGTGAAACGCAGGATCTGTAAATTATAGAGATTCGCGATCAGTATGCCGGTAAGCAGTAAGATCCCTAAAAAAGCGACCAGCGCCCGACGCACAAAAAGCGCGGACTCAGCCGTATAGTCGCGAAAAGAGTTCTGTAATTTCATCCGCTGCTTATTCTACCTGGTAGCGCTTATTCACGATGGTAAGGGTGGTTGGTAGTAATACTCCACGCCCGATAAAGGCTCTCTGCGACCAGCACACGGACCAGCGGGTGCGGCAGGGTCAGTGCAGACAGCGACCAGCTCTGTTCGGCAGCGGCTTTGCAGGCTGGGGACAACCCCTCCGGACCACCAATCAGCAGGCTGACGTCACGACCATCCAGTTTCCAGCGCTCAAGCTCGCCGGCAAGCTGGGGGGTATCCCACGGACGACCGGGGATATCAAGCGTAACGATGCGGTTTTTGCCTGCTGCGGCCAGCATCAATTCGCCTTCTTTTTCAAGAATGCGTTTGATGTCGGCATTTTTGCCCCGCTTTCCGGCCGGGATCTCGATTAACTCGAACGGCATATCCTTCGGAAAGCGGCGCAGATATTCGGTAAACCCGGTTTGCACCCAGTCGGGCATTTTGGTGCCAACGGCGACCAGTTGCAGCTTCACGCCTTAGCTCCAGAGCTTTTCGAGTTCGTACAGACGACGGCTCTCTTCCTGCATGACATGCACAATCACATCACCCAGGTCGACAACGATCCAGTCTGCCGCGCTCTGGCCTTCAATGCCGAGCGGCATTAACCCCGCGTGGCGGGACTCGCTCATCACATGGTCGGCAATAGACATGACGTGACGGCTCGAGGTTCCGGTGCAGATGATCATGCAATCCGTGATGCTGGATTTACCGTGAACATCAATGGCGACAATATCCTGACCTTTCAGATCGTCGATTTTATCAATAACAAAATCCTGGAGTGCTTTACCCTGCAAGTGTTCCCCCTGGGAATATGAATGCTGATGATGCCGCCGAACGCGCATCAAACTCAATGAAGATAACAGCGGCAGAACGCATTTGCGGGCCTGCTGTATGAAGTGGGCTATCATCCCACCGCTGGCATGAGTTTGCATCGCCATTTTTGTAAAACAATTTTTGAAAATGACCGTCGGCGGGAGAAAGTCTGGCAGCGGAGGATATCAGCCTTATGAGTCGTGTCAATAACCGCAACGCGCTTAATGCGCAGCCAGAATAAAATCAAAGAACTTCGCCTGATCCCTGAACTGCCGCTGCCCGATTGTTGAGCGTGCGAAGGGTGACGAAATTCTGGTGTATTTCGACCATACTCCAGCTCCCTTGCTCAATCATAAAATGCCATAACGACGGCGGCGGCATGCCCATAAGCGTCGCGATGAGCAGGCTTAGTACGCCCTGATGGCTGACCACCAGGATGTTCTCCTGCGGCATGGCGCGCAGTTCCTCAGAGAGTGACAAAATGCGTTGTGAGAAACTCTGAAATCCTTCGCCGTTGGTTGGCACGGTATTTTGCCAGTCCTGGCACCAGGCGGCGTAAGTAACGGCGTCTTCATGCTGCAAATCACGATGATGACGCATTTCCCAGTCGCCAAAATGCATTTCGTTCAACAGCGGATTGATCTCAATAGCCTGATCGCGTCCCTCAAGCATCAGATGGGCAGTATGCTTCGCCCGGCCCAGCGCGCTGCACAGCACGCGATCGAACGTAACCGCTGATAACAGTTGCCCCACTTCCGTCGCCTGGCGCATCCCCTGGGCGGTGAGGGCGGTTTCGCTGTGTCCGCTGTATAGCCCGGCGACGTTTGCTTCAGTTTGACCGTGTCTTACCAGCCAGAGTTTCATGCTTTTCTCCTTCTGTCACACCGCAATGAGTCTATCATCTGTCGCCGTCAGGCGCAGGCTTTGGGGTAAAATGGTCTTTTGCGTAAACGGAGGCGATATGTTTACCAGCCAGCATGGCGGCAATATTCGTGAAGCGGCAGCGCTGACAGGATTGAATGCCGAGCAACTTATTGATTTTAGTGCCAATATCAATCCGCTCGGGATGCCTGACACGTTGAGGCGTGCCATCATCGGGAATCTTGACGCCGCTGAGCGCTACCCGGACCCCGATTATCTGGCGCTTCATCAGGCGCTGGCGAACCATCATGGCCTGCCTCAGACATGGATGATGGCGGGCAATGGCGAAACGGAACTGATATTCCAGTTGCTCTCCCATCTCGCGCCCCGTCACGCCTTGCTGTTAACGCCAGGCTTCGCTGAATATCGCCGTGCGTTAGCGCGAACAGGTTGCCGGATAACGGATTTCCCGCTGGCAGAATCCGATGGCTGGCAGCCGGATCGCCGGTTGCTGGCGGCACTGACGCCTGAGCTGGATTGCCTTATTCTTTGTACTCCCAATAACCCGACGGGGCTGATGCCGGATCGCCAGTTACTGGAGGCGATTATCACGCGCTGCGGCGAATGCGGCATTACGCTGGTGGTCGATGAGGCGTTTATCGATTTCCTGCCCGACGCGACCGGCTGTATTCCCTGGCTTGCCGGGCATCCGCATCTGTGGGTTTTACGCTCGCTCACTAAGTTTTACGCGATTCCAGGGTTGCGCCTGGGCTATCTCATCAACAGTGATGCTCAGCAGGTCGCGGCGCTACGGTCGCAGCGCGAACCCTGGACCATCAACGCTTTTGCGGCGCTGGCCGGAGAAATAATCCTTGATGATCGACCCTATCAGCAGGCCACGCGGCAGTGGCTGGCAAGGGAACGGCCGATTTTGTTTGACGGGCTTGCTGCGCTGCCGGATGTGACCGTCTGGCCTGGACAGGCCAACTATCTGTTTTTCCGCTATGACGGCGATGAGGATTTACAGCGGCGCTTACTGGAACAACAGATTTTAATTCGCAGCTGTGCGAATTATCCGGGGCTGGAAAGGCGTTATTTCCGGGTGGCGGTGAAAAGCCATGCGGATAACGCGGCGCTGATTGCCGCGTTAACGCATATTACTGGCGGTACAAACCGTGGTGGGTGATATACGCCATTACCGGCGCAGGCACGAGGTCATCGCAAGGCTGGCCTTGCTCAAGGCGCTGGCGGATAACGGTAGCGGAAATGTTCAGCAGTGGCGTCTCGGCAAGGAAAATTTTCCCGGCGGGTTGCGAATGCAATTCCGCGATATCCGTCGCCAGGTGCTGTTCCAGCCAGCGTTGTTGACGGGCGTCAGGCATGGTCAGGGCATAACCGGGGCGGCGGCAAACCAGTAAGTGACAGCAGGCGAGAATATCGGCGTAACGATGCCACGTCTGGAAAGTCAGCAATGAATCCTGCCCGATAATAAACCCCAGCGGCTGCGTCGCTCCCTGCTCGGCACGCAGCGTTTCCATCGTGTCCGCCGTCCAGGAGGGCATTTCCCGCTGCAATTCCCGGTCATCCAGTTCAAACAGCGGATTGCCCTGTATCGCCGCCTCGATCATGGCTTTACGTTGCGCGCTGTTCGCTTTGGGTTGCGGCCGGTGGGGCGGGACATTGTTCGGCATGATGACCACTTTTTTCAGCCCAACCCGCTGTGCCAAAGCTTCCACTGGTTTGATATGACCAAAATGGATCGGATCGAAAGTGCCGCCATACCAGGCGAGAAGCGACTTATCCATGAATAAACACATCCGGCAAGGCTTTATGACACAGCAGCAGCGACAGTCCTTCCAGCTCCTGCCAGACGGACTGACCGTAATCCTGCTTCAGGGTCAACTCAATCTGGCTTAGCAGGCTGACCCCCTGACGCAACTGGTCTTCACTCATTCTGTTCAGCGCGTCGGTCATCAGGCCGCGGCGGTTTTGCCAGACGCGGTGCTGATCAAACAAATTACGCAGCGGCGTATGGCTGGACTGACGTTTAAGCGTCACCATCAGCAGCAGTTCGCGCTGAACCGTACGCAATAAAATCACCGGTTCGCCGCCTTCCAGCCGCAGTTGTTGAAGTATATGCAGCGCGCGTTTGCTTTTACCGGCCAGTAGCGCATCCACCCAGTGGAACGGCGTAAAGTGGGCAGCGTCGTTTACAGCCTGCTCCACCCTGGGCAGGGTAAGTTTGCCATCGGGCCACAACAGCGCCAGACGATCCAGCGCCTGAGCCAGCGCCAGCAGATTGCCTTCGTAGCAATAACACAGCAATTGGCAGGCGGCGTCATCCAGTGCAAGCTGGCGGCTTTTGGCGCGATTCGCTACCCAGCGGGGAAGTTGCGCCTGTTCCGGGGTCTGGCAATTAACCATGACGCCGCGGCTCGACAGCGCGCCGTACCACGCGGCGTTTTCCTGTGCTTTGGTGAGTTTCGCCGTTCGTACCACCAACAATAAATCGTCATGCAGCAGGTTCACCAGCTCGGCCAGTTTGTCATTGATCGCGGCGTTTGGGCCGTTGTCAGGCAGCACAAGTAGCAGGGTTTGCCGGCTGGCAAACAGACTTAATGCCCGGGTGATCGAGAAAATCTCTTCCCAGTCGGTTTGATTATCAATCTGGCGGGTGTGGTGTTCGTCGAATCCCTGCTCCTGCGCGGCCTGACGTATGGCGTCCTGGCTTTCCTGCAATAACAGCGGATCGTTTCCGGTGAGTAAATACGCCGCGCGCAGCCCTTCTTTGAGCTGCGCGCGGAGTTGTTCAGGCCAAACTCTGACCATTACTGAGCGGAAAGGGTTGTGGAAACGCGGCCCGTGGCAGGCGCCGTGTTGCCTGGCTGTGCGGTTACCGGTTCAGTTTGAGTGGCTTTCAGATCTTTCACCTGTACCGACATCAGCTTACGAATCAACTGTTCCGCAGCACGGTCGAACATTTCCTGAATGATAATTTCCTGCTCAGCATCCTTCGCCAGCGCGGTCAGCGGGTTATCGAAGAACGAGCGGAACACCTTAGTACTGATCGGGTAAATATCGTGGCCCGGTATCAATACCGAAGCATTGATCGTCATGATCAGCTGGTATTCCGCAGTACGACCATCCTGGAACACGGATGCGGTATCCTGGGTAAGCGAGGCACCCGTAAGACGCAGTGACGGAATGTCAGTACGTATTTTACTCGGCTCCACAATTTCCACGCCGTTCAGACGCAACTGCTTACGGATGGCACGGCTAAGCGGCCCATACGGGTCACCTGAATCCAGAATCAGGGTCTGCATTCGCTCTGGCACTTGCGTGGTACTACGCAGGTGCCAGCCACATCCGGCGGTAACCAGTACCGCCAGGCTCACTATCAGAGTGACAAGATATCGCACACTTCCTCCTGTGCTTAGCCAACCACCAGGTTAAGCAGTTTACCCGGTACGTAAATTACTTTACGCACAGTTACGCCTTCAAGGTATTTGGCGACCAGATGTTCCTGAGCGGCGCGTTCACGCACCTGCTGCTCGGTCGCATCCACCGGAACGGTGATTTTACCGCGCACTTTACCGTTAACCTGCACCACCACCAGCAGAGAATCTTCCACCATGGCGTTTTCATCGGCCTGCGGCCACGGCGCGTTATCGATATCGCCTTCGCCATTCAGTTCCTGCCACAGGGTGAAGCAGACGTGCGGAGTGAACGGATACAGCATACGCACAACGGCCAGCAGGGCTTCACGCATTAATGCGCGATCCTGATCGCTTTCCTGCGCCGCTTTCACCAGCTTATTCATCAGTTCCATGATAGCGGCGATAGCGGTGTTAAACGTCTGACGGCGGCCGATATCATCGGTCACTTTCGCAATGGTTTTATGGATATCGCGACGCAAGGCTTTTTGATCGTCAGTCAGCGCGGCTACGTCCAGCGCTGGCGCAGCGCCGTTCGCCGTGTGCTCATAAACCAGTTTCCAGACGCGCTTCAGGAAGCGGTTAGCCCCTTCAACACCGGATTCCTGCCATTCCAGCGTCATATCGGCCGGAGAAGCAAACATCATGAACAGACGCACGGTATCTGCGCCGTAACGCTCAACCATAACCTGCGGGTCGATGCCGTTGTTTTTCGACTTCGACATTTTGCTCATGCCAGCATAGACCAGTTCATGGCCCGCTGCGTCGGTGGCTTTAACAATACGGCCTTTCTCGTCGCGTTCAACGATCGCGTCAACCGGCGAAACCCAGTTGCGTTCGCCGTTTGCGCCCACGTAATAGAACGCGTCCGCCAGCACCATGCCCTGGCACAGCAGCTGTTTAGCTGGCTCATTGGAGTTCACCATGCCCGCATCGCGCATCAATTTGTGGAAGAAGCGGAAGTAGAGCAGGTGCATGATGGCGTGTTCAATACCGCCGATATAAATATCCACCGGCAGCCAGTAGTTGGCGGCTTTCGAATCAAGCATGCCTTGATCGTACTGCGGGCAGGTGTAGCGCGCGTAGTACCAGGAAGACTCCATAAAGGTATCGAAGGTGTCGGTTTCACGCAGCGCTGGCTGACCGTTAACGGTGGTTTTCGCCCACTCAGGATCGGCTTTAATCGGGCTGGTGATGCCGTCCATAACCACATCTTCCGGCAGGATCACCGGCAACTGGTCTTCCGGCGTCGGCATAACGGTGCCATCTTCCAGGGTTACCATCGGAATTGGCGCACCCCAGTAGCGCTGGCGGGAAACGCCCCAGTCGCGCAGACGGTAGTTGATTTTGCGCTCGCCTACGCCTTTGGACGCCAGCTTGTCGGCAATGGCGTTAAACGCCTGGTCAAACGGCAGGCCGTCGAATTCTCCGGAGTTGAACAGCACGCCTTTTTCAGTCAGCGCCTGCTGGGACAGATCCGGCGCCGTGCCGTCCTGCGCGAGGATGACGGGTTTGATCGCCAGACCGTATTTGGTGGCGAATTCCCAGTCGCGCTGATCGTGGCCGGGAACGGCCATGACTGCGCCAGTGCCGTATTCCATCAGTACGAAGTTGGCAACCCATACCGGAACGGCTTCGCCAGTCAGCGGATGAATGGCGTTGAAGCCGGTCGCCATGCCTTTTTTCTCCATCGTCGCCATGTCAGCTTCGGCAACTTTGGTATTACGGCATTCGGCGATGAAATCAGCCAGCGCCGGGTTAGTCGCTGCAGCGGCCTGCGCCAGCGGGTGGCCCGCAGCCACAGCCAGATAGGTGACGCCCATGAAGGTGTCCGGGCGGGTGGTGTACACCGTCAGTTTATCGGCACGGTTTTCCACGTCGAAGGTGATTTCCACGCCTTCAGAACGGCCAATCCAGTTACGCTGCATGGTTTTGACGGTGTCTGGCCACTGATCCAGCTTATCCAAATCATTCAGCAGTTCGTCGGCATAAGCGGTGATTTTGATAAACCACTGCGGGATTTCTTTACGCTCGACTTTGGTATCGCAGCGCCAGCAGCAGCCGTCGATAACCTGCTCGTTCGCCAGTACGGTCTGGTCGTTCGGACACCAGTTCACTGCGGAGGTTTTCTTGTACACCAGGCCTTTTTTATACAGCTCGGTAAAGAATTTCTGCTCCCAGCGATAGTATTCCGGTGTACAGGTCGCCAGCTCGCGGCTCCAGTCATAACCGAAACCCAGCATTTTCAGCTGGTTCTTCATGTAATTGATGTTGTCGTAGGTCCACGGGGCTGGCGCGGTGTTATTTTTAACCGCAGCGCCTTCCGCCGGCAGGCCGAAGGCATCCCAGCCGATAGGCTGAAGGACGTTCTTGCCCAGCATACGTTGATAACGGGCAATCACATCGCCAATGGTGTAGTTGCGGACGTGACCCATGTGTAGTCGACCAGAAGGATAGGGAAGCATCGACAGGCAGTAATACTTCTCTTTGCTCTCGTCTTCAGTCACTTCAAATGTGCGCTTCTCTTCCCAGTGATGCTGTACGTGGGATTCAATCTCTTCCGGGCGATATTGCTCTTGCATGGCAGCCAGTGGTCCTGTTTTCATTGCCGCTACGTATGTAGCATGTACGAGTGTGATTACGATCGGCATAGCATAGCCGATTCGACTGCGGCAAAACAGCCTTTGATCGGTTTCCGGTCGGCCTCCACCTTTGCATTCCTTTACCTGCGATGTGCGTCTGCTAACAAAGCCTGCCGGGATTAACGTCTATTATTAGAGTACGTTACCCGACCAGGAGAAGTGCTGAATGAACAAGGTTGCTCAATTTTATCGTGAACTGGTGGCGACACTAACCGAACGTTTACGCAACGGTGAGCGGGATATCGATGTGCTGGTGGCCAGCGCGCGCCAGCAACTGGCGCAAACCAGCGAGCTCACCCGCACAGAAGCTGAAGAGGTAACGCGCGCGGTACGGCGCGACCTGGAAGAGTTCGCCCGCAGCTATGGCGAAAGCCAGGATGAGATCGCCGACAGTGTTTTTATGCGGGTAATTAAAGAGAGTATCTGGCAGGAGCTGGCAGATATTACCGATAAAACCCAGCTGGAATGGCGCGAAGTCTTTCAGGATTTAAACCATCACGGGGTCTATCACAGCGGTGAAGTGGTGGGGCTTGGCAATCTGGTCTGTGAAAAATGCCATCATCATCTGGCGTTTTACACGCCTGAACCGCTGCCGTTGTGTCCGAAATGCGGTCACGATCAGTTCCAGCGCAGGCCGTTCGAGCCGTAAGAAAACGATAAATAAAAAGGAGCAGCAGGGCTGCTCCTTTTTTATTCTCCTGCGATTAATGCAGGATTTTCGCAAGGAAGTCTTTCGCACGTTCTGATTTGGGATTGGCGAAAAACTCCTCCTTCGCAGAGTCCTCGACGATTTTCCCCTCATCCATAAAGATCACCCGGTTTGCCACTTTGCGGGCGAAGCCCATTTCGTGGGTGACAACCATCATGGTCATGCCTTCGTTAGCCAGTTCAACCATAACGTCGAGCACTTCGTTAATCATTTCCGGGTCGAGGGCCGACGTCGGTTCGTCAAACAACATCGCGACCGGGTCCATACACAATGCACGGGCAATCGCCACACGCTGTTGCTGTCCCCCGGAGAGCTGCGCCGGGTATTTTTCGCCGTGAGCAGACAGCCCGACGCGCTCAAGCAGTTTTACCGCTTTCTGGCGTGCTGCCGCTTTATCGCGTTTAAGGACTTTAACCTGCGCCAGCGTCAGGTTTTCAATAATGGACAGATGCGGAAACAGTTCGAAGTGCTGGAACACCATGCCGACGTGAGAGCGCAGCTCAGCCAGATTGGTTTTTTTATCGTTGACTTTGGTGCCGTTAACGACGATTTCGCCTTTCTGCACTGGCTCAAGACCGTTAACCGTTTTGATCAGCGTCGATTTACCCGAGCCGGACGGCCCGCATACCACCACCACTTCGCCTTTGGTCACTTCCGTTGAGCAGTCGGTCAACACCTGAAACTGACCATACCATTTAGAAACATTTTTCAGGGAAATCATTATACCGTCCTTTTCTTCAGCCAACTGACCAGCAGCGACGCACTTAAACTAATGATGAAATATACGCCACCTGCAAACAGGATCATTTCGACCTGCGTACCATCGCGTTCGCCAATGGTTGATGCGGTACGGAAGAAGTCTGCAAGGCTTAATACATAAACCAGCGAGGTGTCCTGGAATAGCACAATCCCCTGAGTTAACAGCAGCGGCACCATGGCGCGGAACGCCTGGGGCAGAATAATCAGCTTCATGGATTGCCATTGGGTCATGCCCAGCGCCAGTGCAGCGTTGGATTGCCCACGGGAAATGCTCTGGATCCCGGCGCGGATGATTTCTGAATAGTAAGCAGCTTCAAACATTGAAAACGCCACCATCGCCGAAATCAGGCGGATATCGGTTTTGGGCGACAGGCCCAGCACATTCTGCAGGAACCCCGGCACGATCAGGTAGAACCACAGCAGCACCATCACCAGCGGAATAGAACGGAATACGTTAACGTAGCTGGTGGCGAACCAGGCGACAGGTTTAAACGTTGATAGCCGCATGACCGCCAGCAGGGTGCCCCAAATAATCCCGATGATCACCGCCGTGACGGTAATTTTAAGCGTGATTGCCAGACCATCCAGCAGGTAGGGGAACGAGGGAACGATTGAGCTCCAGTCAAATTCGTACATTATTTGCTCCCCAGATTACCAGGCAGGCGGATTTTGCGCTCTACCACATTCATAACCAGCATAATCAGGGTGTTAATCAACACGTATGCTAACGTAATCGCCGTGAACGATTCCCAGGCGTGCGCCGAGTAATCCAGCAGTTTCCCCGCCTGCGCCGCCATATCCACCAGTCCAATCGTCGAGGCGATGGCCGAGTTTTTCACCAGGTTCATCATTTCAGACGTCATTGGCGGCACGATAACGCGATAAGCGTTTGGCAACAGCACATAGCGATAAGCCTGCGGCAGCGTCAGTCCCATGGCGAGAGCCGCGTTTTTCTGGCCTCGCGGCAGCGACTGGATCGCGGCACGCACCTGTTCGCACACGCGCGCGGCGGTAAACAGGCCAAGGCAGATCATAGAAGAGAGGAAGAACTGCACATTCGGATCCAGCTCAGCTTTAAACCACATGCCGAGATCTTCCGGCAGGAGTTCCGGTACCACCAGATACCAGGTAAAGAACTGAACGATCAACGGAACGTTACGGAAAAGTTCTACGTAGCAGGTCCCGATTCCGGACAGGAAACGGTTAGGAACAGTACGCAGAATGCCAAACAGGGAGCCGACGAGGAAGGCGATAATCCAGGCCGTGATCGACAGCGCGACGGTAACCTGAAAACCACTCCATAGCCAGCCCAGATAGGTGGTGTTGCCGAACGGGGCGGGCTGTAAAAAAATACCCCAGTTCCAGTCTATAGACATACGTTACTCCAAAAAAAATAAGGGTAGCCTGGCTACCCTCGAAGATTGTTGCGAAGCCTTCTCCGCTGTTTCCTTATTTTTGGGCTGGAAACGAGTGGAGTGTTCACGCCGGATGGGGAACGACCATCCGACGCAGAGTCTGTCCGGGCTGTCGAAGCAATCGAGAGGGCAGGATGTCCCGCCCCTTAATGGTTGTAATTAGTTCAGTGCTTTATCGTTAGGTTCTTTGAACAGCGCTTTCATCTCGTTGGAAAGCTCGAAGTTCAGGTTCAGGTTTTTCGGCGGGATTGGATTCTTAAACCATTTATCGAACCATTTTTCCGCTTCGCCAGAGGTCTGGGCCTGAGCGATGGTTTCATCCATCAGCTTTTTAAAGTCCGCATCGTCTTTGCGCAGCATGCAGCCATAAGCTTCCTGAGACTGCGGTGTACCGACGATTTCCCACTGATCCGGTTTCTTGGCTTTCGCACGTTCGCCAGCCAGCAGGGCGTCATCCATCATAAATGCCACCGCGCGACCGCTTTCCAGGGTGCGGAACGAGTCACCATGGTCTTTGGCGCTGATGATACGCATGTCCATTTTTTTCTCGTCGTTCAGCTTGTGCAGCAGCACTTCCGATGTGGTACCGGAGGTCACGACGACCGCTTTCCCTTTCAGATCCGGGAAGTCTTTAATATCGCCGCCTTTTTTGGCCAGCAGACGGGTACCGACAACGAAGATGGTGTCAGAGAAGGCAGCCTGCTTCTGACGCTCAAGGTTGTTGGTTGTTGAGCCACATTCAAAATCGAAGGTGCCGTTTTGCAGCAATGGAATACGGTTTTGGGAGGTAATGGGGATCAGTTTTACCTGGAGGTCCGGCTTGTTCAGCTTTTTCTTCACCGCTTCTACGATAGCATTGGAGTAATCCTGAGAGTAACCGACCACTTTTTGCTGATTATCGTAATAGGAAAACGGTACGGAAGATTCACGGTGACCGACAACGATAACGCCATTCTTAGCAACTTTAGCCAGCGTACCTTGCAATGCGGCAGCGTCAGCCGTTTTTGCTTCTTCGGCGTGGGCCAGGCCTGCGCCCAACCCCATGACTAACATTGCTGCGGCCAGTTTACGTAATTGCATATCCAACTCCTTATCGTAGCGCCATGGGCGCCAGTGATAACCCATTGTGAATGTTTGTGTTGTTGTTATTGTTGCGCTCGCGCGCAACATTGTGCCTGTTTGTTAACATTTAGCCTGGCTGAATGTAAAGGTTTTGCTATTTATTTGTTTATTTTTGCGAAGTGCGCCGCACCATTTAAAGGCAAATCCAGTGCTTTGCACTAACCTGGTGCCGATGATGTCCCGTTATGGTGCAACCGACGTTTTCACGTGTTGTCTGAAAGGGAAATTCGCAAAGTCACTGATTATATTAAGCAAGTGCCGTGCCAGAAATTAAAAAGGCCAGCAGAGCTGGCCTTAAAAGGAGAGAACGTATTAGAGGTGTCGACGGCGCAGGGCAACAATCAGCGCCATAAAGCTCATCACGCCGGTCAGCAACCATAGCGGCCAGTTGCCGAAGCGGGCGTAAGGCGTTATGCCGCGAGTCGGCGTGACGTCTGCGGTCAGTACTTCACGGGTAAACTGTGGAATGATTTTCTGTACCGAGCCATCAGGCGCAATGACAGCGGTCACGCCGTTGTTGGTACTGCGCAGTAGCGGACGCGCCAGCTCCAGCGCACGCATACGCGCCATCTGGAAGTGCTGCCACGGGCCGATGGAGCGGCCAAACCACGCGTCGTTGGAAATCGTCAGCAGAAAATCGGTATCCGGACGGAAGTTATCACGCACCTGCTCACCGAGAATGATTTCATAACAAATCGCTGCGGTGAGTTTAAAACCGTGTGCCAGCAGTTGCGGTTGCTGATAAGGGCCGCGACTGAACGAGGACATCGGCAAATCGAAGAAGGGCGCCAGCGGCCGAAGAATCGACTCCAGCGGCACAAACTCGCCAAACGGCACCAGGTGATTCTTGTTATAGCGGTTCGCGGAGTTGTAACTGTAGGGGTTATCCGCACCCAGCGTGATGATCGTATTGTAGGTGTCGTAACGATTTTGCTTGTTAAGACGCGCATCCACGATGCCGGTAATCAGGCTGGTATTGTGTTCGCGCAACATGCCGTCCAGCTCGGTTAAAAACCGCTGCTGGTTAATCTCCAGATCGGGGATCGCCGACTCCGGCCAGATAATCAGCTGCGACTGGCCCATTTTCGGTTCAGAAGCGTTGAGATAGATGCGCAGCGTGTTGAGTAGCTCATTTTCGTCCCACTTCAGCGACTGGGGAATATTACCCTGTACCAGCGAGACATTGAGCTGGCGCTCAGGTAACAGTTGATACCACTGGATGTAACGCAGCGGGAAGGGCAGTGCAAAGAGCACCAGCGCTACAATCGCAGGCATAATACGTCGACGCGCCAGCGCCAGCACAATCAGGCCGCTGACGATCATCAGCAGAAAATTGATCCCTTCCACACCGGTAATCGGCGCTAAGCCTTTAAGCGGGCCGTCTACCTGGCTGTAGCCAAACTGTAGCCATGGAAAACCGGTGAGCACCCAGCCGCGTAAAAATTCCGTTACCTGCCAGACGGCAGGGGCGGCAACCGCGACGCGCCATACCGTGGCTTTGGGCCACAGCTTGCCGAGCACGCCGGCAAACAAACCGGTATACAGCGACATATAGGCCGCGAGCAGCACCACAAGGAAGATATTGATCGGCCCTGGCATACCGCCAAACTGGGCGATACTGACGTAAACCCAGTTGATGCCGGTGCCAAACAGCCCAAGCCCCCAGAAAAAACCAATCCAGGCGCTTTGCAGCGGGCGACGATTCAGCGTCAGGCCTTGTAAACCGAGCAGGGAAAGCAGCGCGGCGGGCCAAAAGTCATAAGGAGAAAAAGCCAGCGTTCCGCTGGCTCCCGTTAACAGCGCCAGCAGCAAGCGCACGTGCTGGCGTTCAATCAATGCAGAAAAGCGCATTCCATTACTCTTCAGATTTTGGACCAGGCGAGTCGTCCGGAATTTTTACATGAACCTGGATAATGCGTCGGCTGTCCGACATGGCGACTTTAAACTGATAACCGTCGATTTCTACGGTTTCGCCGCGCGCGGGCAGGTGGCCGAACGCCTGCATCACCAGGCCGCCAATGGTATCGACTTCTTCATCGCTAAACTGGGTACCGAAGGTTTCGTTAAAATCTTCAATCGGCGCCAGGGCACGAACGGTCCAGGTATGGCGACTCAACTGACGAAAATCGAGATCCTCTTCTTCGTCATATTCGTCTTCAATTTCACCCACAATGAGTTCAAGAATGTCTTCGATGGTGACCAGGCCAGAAACGCCGCCAAATTCATCAATGACAATCGCCATGTGGTAACGCTGAGAACGGAACTCTTTAAGCATACGGTCAACCCGCTTGCTTTCCGGCACAACTACCGCCGGGCGTAACACTTTTTCCATACTGAACGGCTCAGCATCGCTGCGCATAAACGGCAGCAGATCTTTCGCCATCAGAATCCCTTCAATGTGATCTTTATCTTCACTGATAACCGGGAAGCGCGAGTGGGCGGATTCGATGATGACATCAAGGCATTCGTCCAGGCTCTGGTTGCGTTTCACGGTGACCATTTGGGAACGCGGGATCATGATGTCGCGGACGCGTTGGTCAGCGATATCCATCACCCCTTCAAGCATATCGCGGGTATCCAGGTCGATAAGCTCGTTTTGTTCGGAATCACGGATCAGTGCCAGTAACTCTTCACGGTTTTTCGGTTCGCCGTGGAAAAGCTGGCTCAGTAAAAGGGAGAAGAATCCCTTCTTGCTGTTAAGCGTGTCACTACTGTGTGAATTATCGTCGCTCATGGCGTCTGGTACAGGACCTCATGTTGGTTTCATTTGTACCGTCGCCGGAAAACACACGACGACGGCCTTATGCAGAGGGGCAGAATTGCCTCTCTGCTTACTCTTTCTCGGAAATGTACGGATCGCTAAAGCCCAGAGCAAGCATTATCTCTGTTTCCAGCCCTTCCATTTCTTCGGCTTCGTCGTCTTCGATATGGTCATAACCCAACAAATGCAGGCTGCCATGGATAACCATATGCGCCCAGTGGGCGTCCAGTGGCTTCACCTGCTCAGTGGCTTCGCGCTCCACAACCTGACGGCAAATAATCAGATCGCCCAGCAGTGGCAATTCAATTCCCGGCGGCGCTTCAAAGGGGAACGAGAGCACGTTGGTCGACTTGTCTTTGCCACGGTAGGTGAGATTCAGTTCATGGCTCTCGGCTTCGTCTACCACACGGATCGTGACTTCCGCTTCTTCCTGAAATTGTGGGATCACGGCGTCAAGCCATGCCTGAAATTGCGCTTCGTCGGGTAATCCGCTGGTGTCTTCACAGGCCAGTTGTAAATCCAGAATGACCTGACTCATGGTTGCTCCTGTTGCCCCGCGGCCTGCGCCAGCGCTTCACGTTTACGTTCTGCGGCTTGCTCCGCTTTACGTTTTTGATCGGCTTCTTCCCAGGCTTCATAGGCGTTAACGATACGCGCCACAACAGGGTGACGAACCACGTCTTCGCTATGGAAGAAGTTGAAGCTGATTTCCTCAACGCCGCTCAGCACTTCAATGGCATGGCGTAAACCAGACTTCATATTGCGCGGCAAGTCGATTTGAGTGACATCGCCGGTAATAACCGCTTTTGAGTTAAACCCAATACGCGTCAGGAACATTTTCATCTGTTCGATGGTCGTGTTCTGGCTCTCATCGAGAATAATAAATGCGTCGTTAAGGGTGCGTCCGCGCATATAGGCCAGCGGAGCAACTTCAATCACATTACGTTCCATCAACTTTTCGACACGCTCAAAACCGAGCATTTCGAACAGCGCGTCGTAGAGCGGGCGCAGGTATGGGTCAACTTTCTGGCTGAGATCGCCGGGCAGGAAGCCCAGTTTCTCGCCGGCTTCAACCGCCGGGCGCGTCAGCAGAATGCGACGAATTTCCTGGCGCTCAAGCGCATCGACAGCCGCGGCGACCGCCAAATAGGTTTTACCGGTACCCGCAGGGCCGACGCCAAAGGTAATGTCGTGATCGAGAATGTTGGCGATGTACTGCGCCTGGTTAGGCGTACGCGGTTTTATCACGCCGCGCTTGGTCTGGATATTCACCGCTTTGCCATAATCCGGCACGCTTTCCGCGTTCTGTTCCAGGACGCGGAATTCTTTAATCGCCAGATGGATTTGTTCGGGGTCAATGTCCTTGATCTTGCCGCGCATCGGTGCCGTATCCACGTACAAATGACGAAGAATATCCGTCGCAGCGCTGACGCTCAGGCTACGTCCGGTGAGTTTGAAGTGGTTGTCACGACGATTAATTTCGATGCCGAGGCGCCGTTCGAGCTGTTTGATGTTGTCGTCAAACGGGCCGCAAAGGCTAAGCAGACGTTCGTTATCTGCGGGTTCCAGGGTAAATTCACGTGTTTCGATATTCAAACTTATCCTCTTGGTCACACAGGGCCAGTTAGGTGAATAGTAATAATGCGTGCTGATTTTCTCAGGCTAATAGAAATTATTCACGGCGTGGGAAAAAGGCGCAAGCTTCAGGTCAGATATTTGGGTAACAGCGGGCAAATACAAGGGCGGGGCGGTGCAAAAGCCCCGATATACTGCGAGCGACGCAGCATATCGGGCGAGGATCACGGCTGGTAGATACCAACGCCGATTTCGTTTTCTTTACGGGTGCGGGCAATCACGGACTCAGGGGATTCGACGACGCGCAGCCCCATTTCTTCTTCGGTGCGCACGACGGTACCGCGCAGCGAGTTCGGGAATACGTCAGTGATTTCCACATCAACGAATTTGCCTACCATATCCGGCGTGCCTTCGAAGTTCACCACGCGGTTGTTTTCGGTGCGGCCAGATAACTCCATGATGCTCTTACGTGATGTACCTTCCACCAGAATACGCTGAACGCTGCCCAGCATGCGGCGGCTCCAGGCCATTGCCTGCTGATTGATACGCTCCTGGAGAATATACAGACGCTGCTTTTTCTCTTCTTCCGGCACATCGTCCACCATATCGGCGGCAGGCGTACCCGGACGCGCTGAGAAAATAAAGCTGTAGCTCATGTCGAAATTCACATCGGCAATCAGCTTCATGGTCTGTTCGAAATCCTGTTGGCTTTCACCCGGGAAGCCGACGATAAAGTCAGAGCTAATCTGGATATCCGGGCGCGCTGCGCGCAGTTTACGGATAATGGCTTTGTACTCCAGCGCGGTATGGGTGCGGCCCATCAGGTTCAACACACGGTCGGACCCGCTCTGCACCGGCAGGTGCAGGAAGCTCACCAGCTCCGGCGTATCGCGATACACTTCCACGATATCGTCGGTAAATTCGATAGGATGGCTGGTGGTAAAGCGGATGCGGTCGATGCCGTCGATGGCCGCAACCAGACGCAGCAGGTCAGCAAAGTTACCCTGTGTACCGTCATAGTTTTCACCGCGCCAGGCGTTTACGTTCTGGCCAAGCAAGTTGACCTCACGTACGCCCTGCGCCGCCAGTTGGGCAATTTCAAACAGAATATCGTCGCAAGGACGGCTGACTTCCTCACCACGGGTGTACGGCACCACGCAGTAGGTGCAGTATTTATTGCAGCCTTCCATGATTGACACAAATGCCGTCGGGCCGTCGGCGCGCGGCTCAGGAAGACGGTCGAATTTCTCGATTTCCGGGAAGCTGATATCCACAACCGGGCTACGATCGCCGCGCACGCGGTTAATCATTTCCGGTAAACGGTGCAGGGTTTGCGGCCCGAAAATAATGTCGACATAGTGGGCGCGTTGGCGAATATGATCGCCTTCCTGCGATGCCACGCAGCCGCCGACACCGATAATCAGATCCGGATTCTTTTCCTTAAGCGCTCTCCAGCGTCCCAGTTGATGGAAAACTTTTTCCTGGGCTTTTTCGCGGATTGAGCAGGTGTTGAGCAGCAACACATCCGCTTCTTCCGCCACGTCGGTCAGTTGATACCCGTGGGTGGCATCCAGCAGATCGGCCATCTTCGATGAATCGTATTCGTTCATCTGACAGCCCCAGGTTTTGATATGGAGTTTTTTTGTCATTGACATGCTCATTGCTTAAGTTAACGGCCGTAATGCAGGGCGCGTATTGTAATGCTTTGACGCTGCCGTGACCAGTAGCGCGGAATACGACGCCACTTATCTGAAAATCCGGTAAACTTAGGTAACTGCGTTTAAGGATAAATGACCATGGCAAATCAACCAATTGAAGTCGCCGTTATCGGCGCGGGCATGGTAGGCGCTGCAATCGCGCTGGGGCTCGCGCAAAACGGTTTTCAGGTGAGCGTGATTGAACATGCGCCGCCCGCGGAATATGACCCGGCATCACCGCCTGACGTGCGGATTTCTGCCATCAGCTGTGCCTCTGTGTCGCTGCTGAAGCAGCTTGGCGTATGGGACGCGGTTTGTGGCATGCGCGCCCATGCCTGGCGACGGCTTGAAACCTGGGAGTGGGAGGCGTCTCACGTGGCGTTTGACGCATCCGAACTCAAGCTGCCTGAGCTGGGCTACATGGTGGAAAATTCGGTGTTACAGTGCGCACTCTGGCAGGCGCTGGAAAAACATCCGTCCGTTACGCTGCATTGCCCGGCCGCGCTCTCTCATATGCAGCGCCGCAATGAGTATCATGAACTCACTTTTGAAGACGGGACGGTACTGGAAGCCAAACTGGTGATCGGTGCCGATGGCGCAAATTCACGTATTCGTGACTGGGCGGGCATTGGCATTCACGCCTGGAACTATCATCAATCCTGCCTGTTGATTTCTGTTCGCTGTGAGAACGATCCTGGCGACAGCACCTGGCAACAGTTTACCCCCGATGGCCCACGCGCTTTCCTGCCGCTGTTCGATAACTGGGCGTCGCTGGTGTGGTATGACAAACCCGCGCGTATTCGCCAGCTTCAGGGGCTTTCTATGGAGCAACTGGGGCGTGAAATTAATCAGCATTTCCCTGCGCGTGTCGGGAAAGTGACTCCCCAAGCCTGCGGGGCCTTCCCACTGACGCGACGTCACGCCCTCAAGTATGCACAACCGGGCCTTGCGCTGGTGGGCGATGCAGCGCACACCATTCATCCGCTGGCGGGGCAGGGGGTCAATCTTGGCTACCGTGACGTGGATGCTTTGCTTGACGTCTTAGTCCGCGCCCGCAGTCATGGCGAGCTCTGGTCGAGCTATGAGGTATTACGGCGTTATCAGATGCGCCGTCAGGCGGATAACTTCCTGATGCAAAGCGGTATGGATCTGTTTTACGCCGGATTCAGCAACGATTTGCCGCCAGTGAAGGTGCTACGTAATCTTGGTCTTATGGCAGCGGAACGGGCAGGCGTATTAAAACGCCAGGCGTTAAAGTATGCATTAGGACTGTGAGTTGCCCGGTCCCTCCTCGTTATGTTGCGGCATAAGGATGAGGGATTTTACGGTGCGTTGAATGCAAAAAAGCCTGCTTTCGCAGGCTTTTTTAATAGTGGCTGGGGTACGAGGATTCGAACCTCGGGATGGTGGAATCAGAATCCACTGCCTTACCGCTTGGCGATACCCCAACAGGGTGCGGTTGCAAACGCAATCCGTCTTTTTAATTTGGCTGGGGTACGAGGATTCGAACCTCGGAATGGTGGAATCAGAATCCACTGCCTTACCGCTTGGCGATACCCCAAAAGATGGTGGCTACGACGGGAATCGAACCTGTGACCCCAGCATTATGAGTGCTGTGCTCTAACCAGCTGAGCTACGTAGCCAAATTTTATTTCTTCCAGTCAAATCTGACTGGCTGGGGTACCTGGATTCGAACCAGGGAATGCCGGTATCAAAAACCGGTGCCTTACCGCTTGGCGATACCCCAATGACACTGTGCGTAAACACAATCGTCAGAAAAGGTGGCTGGGGTACCTGGATTCGAACCAGGGAATGCCGGTATCAAAAACCGGTGCCTTACCGCTTGGCGATACCCCA